>Ga0214164_1000027_pt1 | contig 108764 bp, 100 predicted proteins | sample TroBogepilimnion_13_FD_153003 | JGI IMG/M metagenome (GOLD analysis project Ga0214164, IMG submission 153003) | Freshwater microbial communities from Trout Bog Lake, WI - Practice 03JUN2009 epilimnion v4 | ecosystem: Environmental > Aquatic > Freshwater > Lake > Epilimnion/Euphotic zone ... | reverse complement strand
GGCTTCGTTCAAAATAGAGATTGAACCGCCGCCAAACGTGTTTAAATTCATCGCGTGAAACGCACTTCCAGTGTGTGCCGCCAGCTAACCATGGCTCGCCGAGTCCCAAAGGAAATCGGGGTTGTGACCGCGACGCTATGAGTAACTACGATTCATTCCGCCGCCGCGAAATTCCGCAACCGGAGATTGTCTACGATATTTCCGATGCGGAGGAATTCATCAAACCGCTCACCAAATCCAAAGAGGTTCTCATTTTGGAGGACGACCTCGATTTCGCCGCAATGCTGAAGGACACGCTCCAGTTTGAAGGTTATCAAATCACCATCGTGACCAACGGCGCGGACGGATTGAAAAAAATCATGGCGAGCGAGTTCGACGTGATTCTTTGCGACATGGTGATGCAAAATTTTCCGGGCGATATGTTTTATCTCGCAGTGGAACGCATCCGCCCGCAGCAATGCCAGCGCTTCATCTTCATGACCGGCCACAAAGGCGATCAAAAAATCGAACAGTTCATCAAGAACATCAACGGGTTGATGCTCTGGAAACCGTTTGAGATGCATGAGCTGCGCACGGCGATTCACGCCAAGCTCGGCAAGAACTAATCGTGATTTGCGCCGCCGCGCTTGGGGAAAATTTATAAAAACTTCCGCAACACCGCGCCGAGTCGCGCAATGCCTTGGCGGATATTTTCTTCGCTCGCACTGCCGAAGCTGATGCGCATTTCATTATCGGGTTTTTTGCGTGAAGCATCGTCGGCGTAGCAGAGTTCGCCGGGAACGTAGAGCACATCGGCCTTCAACGCGGCTTGAAACACTTTTGATTCCACGCCCGCAGAAATACCTTTTGGCAAACGCGCCCAGAAATAAAGTCCGCCGCCGGATTCCCAAATCTCCACGTTCGCCGGAAAATGTTCCGCGAGCGCGCGCTTCATCACCGCCGCTTTCTTCGCATAATTTTTCCGCACCTTCGCGACGTGCTTATCGTAAAGTCCCGACGACAGCGCGCCGGCCAAAAGTTGTTGCAGTAAATTTGCCGAGCCGAAATCGTGGTTGCCTTTAATGCGCTGGACGGCGGTGAAAATGGGTTCCGGCAAAATGCCAAAACCGAGGCGCGCACCAGGCGCGTAAGGTTTGCTGTAAGTGCCGGTGTAAATCACGCGCTCCGCGCCGGGCAGCGTGAGCGCGGTCGGCACGTCGTCGCCGTGGTCAAAACGCAATTCGCGATACGCGGCATCTTCGAGCAGATACAGCGGATGGCCGGCAGCGCGTTCGTATTTTTTCAAGAGCTTCAGCGCGGCGGATTTCTTCGCGAGCGAAGTCGTCGCGCCGGTGGGATTTTGAAAATAGGTGACGAGGTAAAGCGCTTTGACGCGGTGCAGCTCGCCGGATTTTTTCAGCCGTTCCAAAACTTTTTCGAGATGAACGAGATCAAGACCGTCGCGTTCCAGTTTCACGCCGCGGGCTTTGATGCCGCGACTTTGGAGGATGCTCAAAAAAACAAAATACGTCGGATCTTCGACGAGCACGATGTCGCCTTCGTCGCACAGCGCTTCGAGCGTCATGTAAAGCAACTGCTGCGAACCGCCGGTGATGATGACGCGTTCCGGCGAATGCGCGCGGTCATGGCCGCCATCGAGTTTTTGGAGATGCGACGCAGTGAGCTGGCGGAGATTTTCCGTGCCAGCGGTGACGCCGTATTGCAACGCGGGCTGACCGACTTTTGGCGCGCGCAAAATGTCATTGAGCAACTGGCGCGAAAGCTCGACGGGCAAAGTGGCGTTATCCGTGAAGCCAGCCGCGAGCGAAATGAGTTTGGGGCGCGTAAGCGCGGTCTGCATCAGCCACGAGATGGGCGGCACGCCGGTGCGTTGACCCATTTTGGAAAGGACATTTTTCATTGGCACAGTCGACGGACGGTAGCAGAGCGGCGCGGCGCGGCGCAAGCGCTACGGACTAGAGAGCCGATAGAATTTCTGCGGCGAATTGGTCGTGAGCGCGTCAGAAAAAATCAGCACGCCATTCGTGTCGGCATTCGTTGAAGCGAGCAGCAGCCAGTTAATCGGCGACGCGAGATTCGTCGCCGACCACAGACTGTAAGGATTGCCGGGCACGCCGGTCGCGGCGAGCTTGAACGCGCCGCCGCCGATGAAAACCGCATTGGTGAATTGAATCGGCACGATGGTCGGCACGAAATTCAGCGTGAGCGAATTGCCGGATTGCGCGACGATGAGATTGCCGCCGCCAAGGTTGTTGCCGAACGCGCTGGTATCCACGGAAAATTTATTTGTGGCGAAACCGCTCACGCCGCTGCCGGTGGCGAGCGTCCAGGAATAATTTATCTGGTTGTTCCAGCCCGCGAGCGCAGACGCGACGGGCTTGATGATGAACGGCGAACCGCTTGTTGCGGAAACGGTGAGCGTGCTGGTGGCGTAAACAAAATCGTTGTTCACGCCGGGCGAATCGGCAGTGCTGCCGAGGTCGCAAAGATATTTTCCGCCGGACGCGAGCGTGACCGCGCCAGTGACGCTCAACGCGCCGATGCCGTTGCCGGGCGTGATGATTCCGTTCACGGTGAGCGCGCCGATGAGTGCGCCGTTACCTTTCAAAGTTTGCGCTGCGCCGAGATTTAAATTTGCCGCCGAAGCGTCCAACACCGCACCGCTGCCAATGGAAATTTGAGGCGTGTTGGGCAGCGTGATGCCGGAACCGAGAATGAGTTTGCCGCCGTTGAGCGTGGTATTGCCGCTGTAATTGTAAAGGCCGTTGAGCGCGGACGCGCCGGTTTTGGTGAACGTCTGCGTGCCGGACGCGAGTGTGAGCGAAATCGGCCCAATCACGCTGCCACCGAACGATTGCACGTTCGTCGCGCCATTATTCAAGTCGAGCGTAAGCGTGTTGGTCGCCGCGCCGGAATTGGTGACCCACGCGACGTTGGCTGCTGTGACGGAATTTTTCAGGCCGGAAAGCGTTTGGTCAAATCCGTTCAAATCCAGAACTGTCGGCACAGTGGTGCTGCCATTGCCAGCGAGATCCACGGCGGCATTGGTGGCGAGACCGTTGTTCGCACCGAGGCTGGTGGTCTGTGAGCGCGGCTGAATTTCAAAATAATTTCCACCGCCGGAGAAACGTAGATTGCCAGCGCGGATGACGAGAAAATTGGTCACGCCGGATTTGATGGGGCCGGTGAAACTTAAAAGTCCGCTCGTGACGGGGCCGTAAAAATGTCCGCCGCTCGCGGCGTTGGTCAAAATGGTAATCTGGCCGCTGAACGTGGCGCTGGTGTTGTCGTTGACCATGATGAGACCGGTGCTGACGCCGGGATTGACAGTGTTGGCGATGAAAGAATTAGTTACGGTGACGCTGTTGCCGAGAAGGATGCGCGCGTTATTCGCGCCGGAATCATTGGTGATTGTGCCGGTGCCGAACGCAACATTGCTGTTCACCTGAATAATTCCCTGCGCGAGCAACGTGCCGCCGGTGTAGGCATTGGCGTTGCTGAATGTGAGCGTGCCGCTGCCGAGCTTCGCGACGTTGTTCGTGCCGAGCGTGCCGGTCGCGCCGCCATTGCCGACCTGCAACGTGCCGCCGCTGATGGTCGTCGTGCCGGAATAAGAATTATTTCCCAGCAGCGTTAATGTGCCCGTGCCGGACTTCGTAAGATAAACCGTGGCGCTGCCGTTCGTGAGCGCGCCGGAAAGCGTCGTGCTACCAGCACCTTGAAACGTAAAGATTCGCGTGCCGGTGGCGACGGAAGAAATAAGTCCGCTCAATGTCAACAAGCCGGCGTCGGACTGGATCCAATAATTTGCGCCGCCGACATTAATGGTTAGCGCGCCGGCGAGCGTGTTTGTGCCCGCCACATTTTCGATGGAAACGACGGATGCGCTGCGACCATTGAGCGCGATGTCCTGTGCCACGGTGATATTTCCCGCCGTGCCATCGAGCTGTAACGTCGAGCTGCCGCTGTTGTTATCATTGATGTTGATGGGCGAAGCCACATTAGCAATGGCGGAAGGATGTGCCACGCGCACAGCGCCATCGCTGGCGGTAGTGCTGCCGGTGTCCACGTTGAGCGTGCCAGACAAAGAGTTATTCGTCGCTAGCACCAATGTGCCCGCGCCGCTTTTGGTAAAACCATTTATGCCCGCGAGCGGCACGAAATTGGTCACGGTATTTTGATTCACCACGATGGAAGCCGCCGTGCCGGCTCCGGTGTCGAGCGTTAACACGCTGCTGTTGGTCGCGGTCAGCGTCCAGTTTTGCGGGCCAGCGGTGTCACCAAATTTCAAGGTGCCGATACTGCGGGAACCATCGAGGATGACGGTGCGATTGAGGGAAATATTTACCGTGCTGAAATCAGCAGTATAGCCCGCGCCATTGGCAGGATTATTATTACTCCACTTGGTGGTGTCGTTCCAACTGCCGCTGGCGTCGGCGTTCCAAACGCCGTTGGTGAAAATGTTCGGCAAAATAATATTCACAAGAGCGAACGCGCTTGCACCTGCTGTGTCCGTCACGCGCACAGTGAATGAATGGGTGCCAACGTCATTGTAGCTCGGCGTGCCGGAGAGAACGCCGCCCGCGCTGACGCTCAACCACGCGGGGCCGCTAACTTTGCTGAAAGTTTGCGTGTCGCCGGGATTCGGATCGCTGACAGTGCTACTGATATTACTGCTGTAAAGCGCGCCTTGCGCAGCGGTGCTGGCCCACATGAAATTGGTCGTGAATACCGGCGGCGAATTCGTCACCAGCGCGGCGATTTGCGCGGCGGTGAAAGCGGTGTCGGCAATCTGCACTTCGTCCAGTCGGCCGCTGAACAATGGGTCGGCGGCGAACTGACTTTTGCCGAGGTAATTTACACTCGGATTAAAATTGGAAGGCACAATGGTAAAAGCGGCTGACGACGCGGCCAGCACGCCGTTGGTGTAAAGCTTCGCATTGCTGCCGTTCAAGGTAACGGCGACATGAACCCAAGTGTTGGCTGCAAGTGTCGGCGCGTTGAGCGTTTGCTCGCCGCTGCCGTTGTTGATGGCAAAACGCAACGTGCTGCCGCCGGAATAGGGCGAGAGAAAAAGATAGTGCGACGTGTCATCGCCAAAATCAAAGATGCGCTGCCATTGGTTACCGCCATTCCAATAAACCCACGCCGCGAACGTGAAGCTCGCGCTGTTCGCCACGGTCGGCGGCAGTTGCAGATAACTATTTGTGCCATCGAGCATCACGGATTGTCCGCTGTGGCCGGTCGTGTAACCGGGCACGCCGCGCGCGAAAGCATTGTTGCCGTAGCCGGAGCTGTCGAGGGTGTTGGTCTCGAATTGAAACTGAACAATGCTGCGGCTGCCGCCCGGCGGCATGGTCTGGGCATAGGCGAGTCCGGATTGTTTGTCGTGATAAATTTGTCCGGCGGGCGTCAGCGTGTTGGGGTTATTGGTAGTGATCATCCGCAGTCCGCTGGTGGTGTCGAAGTAATGATATATCGCATAGCGCTCCACGAACGGACAACTTTCCAGCATCGTAAGGTAACTGCTGATGGCGGTCGCATTGGCGGCGAGCGTCACGCTCCCGCACGAGCTTTCACCGTTGTTAAATTCTGTGACCCAAATCGGTCGGCCCGTCGTCTGGTAAATGCCCGCCAGATAATTTGAAAGTTGCGTGGACGACCAACTGCATTTGTAAAAGTGCACCGGAATAAAATCCACGCGGTAGCCGAGATTCGTCGCGGAATTCATAAAACTATACAACCAATCCGGTCCTTGCCCACTGACGCCGGACGACGACACCGCCGGTGCGCCGACGCGCAAACCGGATTGCACGATACTCGGCCATTGTGCGATGGCCGCCGCCACCGTCATGTTCGCCTGATTGGCCTGATCCGGTTCGTTGAAGGCCAGCGCATGAGTGGATTTTTGTTTGCTATTGAGGTTGGCGTAATCATCCCAATAAGCGGTGTCGCGCATCGGAACATATTCCGCGTCGAGCGTGGAAGTCGCGACGTTGTCGTAATCGTAATTCCAAAGCGGATCCACCATTGTGCCGGTGTTACCGCCGACCGTCACCCAACCTTTTTTGGCCGTCCAGCGCCACGGAAACACGCGCACAAAACTACATTGATGATCGAGATTCGTCGGCATCACGCCGATTTCCAAATCACCGTCTTGCGCGATGAATACCTGACTCGCGCCCGTGCCATCGGCGTTTTGCGCGAATGTGCAGGAATAACCGCGCTTCAACTTAAATGAACTGATGTTGTCCATCATGCCGCCGAGCGCAGCTGTGGTGTTGTAATAGGTGTAAAGCGCGAGCGACGCGGTTGAGCCGAGAAAATTTTGTCCGCTAAAAACTTGCAGCGGCGTGTAGCTCGGGGATTGTGGGACGATGACCGAGCCCATCGCGTATTCGTCCAGCCGACAATTGCTGCCCGCCACGGCTGCGGAACCGTTCACCAGCACTTGCGAAAGATAATAGGTTGAGACGAGCGAAGGCCGGATATTTGGGAGAAAAAACCATGCGTCCGGGGAAGTCAGATTGACCGTGCAACTTGGAATCGGATTCGTCGCGGCCGTAACGCGCAATTCACAGCGATTGCTCATCGTGATGGTGAAATTTGTCAACGCATCGTAAGTCTGCACGCCGTTGGTGATGACCAAAGCAGTCTGCGCCGCCGCTGCCAGTGGCAGCAACGCCGCCACTGCCATAAGCCAACGCGCTACGCGAAAACGGGGATTCATGGTCATCTCAAAGTATCACGGAATCAGGACTAGATAAAATGGGTTGTTGCGCGGTGTCGGATTGATTCAGGCGTTCACCAAGTAATGCGATTTTAATGCTGTAATTTCGCCATTTATTTCGCAGGCGATAGAATTAAGGGATGCGGATGGCGTAAAACCTCGCTGGCGTCGTGGCGGACAGGCTGTTGGTAACGATGAAATTACCGCTCGCGTCGCAAACACCAGAGCCCACCACCGGCCAATTCGTCACCGCCGTCGTCAGGTTGGTCGCCGCGACGCGATGAACGTGTTGGTCGGCACGTTCAACGAAGCCGCGTCAATCATAGCCATGATGCTGTTGCGCGAGGCGGTGGCGTAGCTGACGGAGAAATTGCCGAACGCGCTGCGCTGGTGGATGACCGACACGTCGGTGTTGTTCATCAGCGCGTTGGTCGGCGCGGTTATCGTGCCGGTCGGATAATCAGCATTCGCCCAGTGCAACCACGCAATCGCCGTGCGGCGCGCCTCGACGGCTTCGCGGTAAAATAAAATGCCGCCGCCGGGATTCGCGCTGGTGCCGACAAATGTTCCGTCGCCATTTTTGATTTGATGATAACGGACGCATTGAGCGAGTTTGTCATCGGCGTAGCGCGCGAGCGGATCATTGAAATGTGCCGCCATCCACGCCATGAACGAATTATGCTCAAAGTCGCGCACGGCCCAATCCACGCTTGCCGGATAAGCAAAATCGCCGTTGTCCATGACGAGGTAATTAAGATTATTCGTCCAGACCGCCATGACGTTGTGCTCAGCGTAAGGCTGGAGCTGCGCAGCGATGTTGGTGCTCGCTAGTTCGCCATGAGTAGCGAATCGCCAGACGACATGCCGGCAACCATTTCGTAAGTCGGATGATAAAAGTTATGGTTTTGGAGAGCGAAACTGGGATACAGATTCACGGTTGTAATCCACGCCGCGAGCGGATCGCCGTTGGTATTGGCGACGGTGTAGGTGTTGACGAGATATTTTTTTGCGGCGTCCAACCACGTTGCGGCATTGTTGCTGGTGCTCATCCACGCGGCGGCGAGCGCGAGAATATTTCCCTGCCACGCATTTTCTTCAGCCTTTGTATCGCCGCTGTAGCCGGAAGCGGGGGCGATGCTGGCGCGATGGTCCGCCTCGCTCACGACGACGGTGCGCACGCCAGCGATAGTTGCCGCGGGCAAATTACTTTGCATGAGAATGCAGTCGAGACCCATCGAGGCGCTCCACTCCGGCGTCTGCCAATCGCCGTTTGCGCTGCTCCAACCCCACTTCTTGCTGTCCGTATCGTTGTAACTACCGGTGACGTGCGTGTTGTAATTGTAGTTCAACGCCTGTCACACATAGGCAAGTCGGGTGTTAAATTTGGGTCGCTTGGAAGCGCGATGCATAGCACCGCGTAAGCCACGGCAATGCCGCCATTGCCGCGAATGCCGCCGTTGCCGGTGCTGCCGCCATCGCCCCAGTAACCGGCGTTGGTCGGATAACTAGAACCGCTCGCGTTGACCCAGATGGTCTCCGCATAGTTCTCAAAATTGGTGAGGCACTGGAGATAAATTTGCTGCGAACTACTCTGTGCCTGTAAACGCGGGAAGGCCACAGCCAGGAACAAAAAAATCGCCGCCAAGAAGCGAAGCGATTTTTTAAACAAGCACGACCACGGATTATATTTATTTCTCATCACCGCCAGACAATGGCTGTGACACTATACTTTGCATTGTATTTTATGTGCGTTCAACGTGTGTATTTCACTAGGACAGCTTCGCTGCTGATTGCCTATTTAATCTGCGTCGACTACCACGGGAAGGCTCAAGTGCGCCAAGATCATCCTGCATGAAATAAATATAACGTGTATAAGCTCCCGTGTAAGAATGAATCATGCGCATATCTCCCGCCTTGACCCATCTTGCTGAGCCGTCTGCGAAAATTTCATTACCGCCAGCAGGAAGGCCGCCACCACTCTTGTGTGCTGGAAGATTGGCATCTCCACTGCTCGGATTGCCCGGTGCGATATCCAAATTCCAACTGCCGCTTGCTCCAGTGTTATTTATTTTCCTGACAAAGTCGGCGGCCAGCGCCCAAGATGGTTGGGAGGTGGCCAGTTTGATTGGGCTTGCAGCGGTGACGCTGCCAGCGACGTCATTGTTCCAAATAGTCAGTCCGCCTAAATACGTATAGCCAAAAGTATATTGACCACCATTTAGGGAGGGCAAATTGGGGCGGTTCGGGCAAGTCAAGACGCTCGGAGCAGCCGCGTCACCCGCCGCATTGAGAGTCGGAAGCTTCAAACCATAGCCGGCCCAATTCGTCACCGTTGTGGCAGACATAAGGAGCACATTGTTGGTTCCTGCAATGACGAGGTCTTGGTTGTCGCCAGCATACATGATGTCTGCCAGCCCGATTTGCTTGAGATTATTCAAACACTGTGTGCGTTTGGCTTTTTCCTTGGCGCTGGCCAGCGCTGGCAGGAGCATTGCAGCCAGAATCGCGATGATGGCGATGACGACGAGCAGCTCGATGAGTGTGAATGCTCGGCGTTGGGTTACGTTTACATTTTCCACAAAGCAATGCGGATGCGGTTTGCCAAGCTGGCTTAAGGTGAAGGGCATGCCTCACTTTAACCCAATGCCTTATTTTTCAATCTCCACAATAGGCAAAACCTGCGTGGATGCTGCCGAGGCCGAATAAGGGACAAAGTTAAACAAATTCGCCCTGCCTGAACGACGAAAAATGAATTGAGTCCGTAGCGGTGCGTCCGGCAACATGGGTGCAACGCCCGATGAAAAATCTGACCGCCTTACTCCAACGCCACACGCAGGCGTTTTGGTATGTGCTCACGGTCGTGTTGCCCGTCATTCTACGCACCGGAAAAAGGCCGGTGATTTTTTCGCGGTTCGCCGGCATGGGCGACATCATCTGCACCATTCCCGCCGCGCTGGAATTAAAAAAACGGCATTCGGGCGCGACTTTTATTTACAACTGCGCCGCCAGTTTTGCCTGTCTTCCGCGCATGGCTGGCGTGACAGAACGTGTCACTTGCTTGCGCACCATCGGTGTGGTCGGGCATTGGTATGGTTGGTTGCTGGGCGGATTTTACCATTTTAGTTATGGCGATGAAGCGAGCCACACTGCATCCACGGAAATTGTCATCCGCGAATACGGTCGCGCTTTTGGTGTTGAAACCGGTGACGCCCATCCACGGCTGACGATTGATGCCGCCGTCATTACGCGTGTGAAAACGCATCTATCACGAATCGGTAGCGGAACGGATAATTTGATTCTCATCCACCCTGGTCCAAGTTGGCCAGTGCGCACCTGGCCCCATAAACAATGGCTGGAACTATTGCGCCATCTGCGCGAACAAGGTTTTACCAACATCGTTCAAGTTGGCGCGGGCATTCGTAGCTACACCAATGTCGGTGCCGAAGAATTTCCGCTCTTGCCGGAAACACGATCGTTGGTGGATCAATTGAGCGTCGAAGAAACCATCGCACTGATTTCGCTCGCACGGCTGTTCATCGGCATTGATTCAGGGCTGCTGCATTTTGCCGCGTGCGCGCGGACGACTGCGGTTGGAATTTTCGGCCCGACTTCGCCGCACCTGCGGTTTGCGCCCGCTTTCATAAAGTCATTTGTGACGAGCCACGTCGAATGCCAAGGCTGCCACCATCAAATTCCGCGATTACATTGGGAAAAGAATTGCCCGCACGACATTCGTTGCATGAAGGAAATCAGTGTGGAAGCAGTTCAGCGCGCGTGTTTGCAAGTTTTGTTGACGCCGAAAAAGTAAGGCGCGTTACCGCACGCCCCACAGCCGCCAGAGGCGGGCGCGCATTTCGGCGGCGTTGAATTCGGTGCGGGCACAGCGCAAAATGTCGTCGCGGAAAGCGGCTCGCGGCGATGCTAGCCGCAGCGATTCGAGTAAAAACTTTTCCAGATCTTCGCCCGTTGTCGCGTTGGTGAATTTTCCCAATCGGTATTCCTGCATGATTTGTGCGAGGCTGCTTGAGGAGTGGCCAAAGCCGAGCACCGGCACGCCAGCAGACAAATAAGTGCCCACCTTGTTCGGAAAACTAAAGCGGCTGTAGCGCAAATCTTCGCCCGCTGAATCCATCACCACAATGCCCCACGCGCAACGTCGCAACGCCGTAATCAGCCCGTCATCCGTGAACATTCCATGTTCCGTCATCCAGTCCGGCTCGAACCAAGCACGACTCCGATAGTTGCGCCCTCCGAAAAACTCTAACTCGATCCTTTGAGGAATTTGTGAATGGATTTTTTTTAACGCGGCGAGCATTTCCAGAAAATCACTTTTGGAAATAATTGTGCCGACGTAAGCCAGCCGCAGCACCCCGTCGTCGGGAATAACTTCAAATTTTTCTAACGCGGCGAGATGCTGTGGTTCAAAACCGGAATGCACCACAAGTCCATCGCGGCGCCCAGTGTGCGCCCGTAGTTCTGCCAGTGCGCCGGGACAGATGGCGTCAAAGGTGTCCGCTTGCCGCACGAGCGCATGGATGAACGAAACGAAACGGACGCTTCGGGATTCGCCCAGCGCCGCCGTCATGCCGTTCGTGTCTGGAAAATCCCAGAGCGAAAAATGCCGGCGCACACCCGCAGGCCAGCGGATGTGGGCCAATACTGGCACGCTCCAGCCGAACAGTAATGCAACAACGACATCAGGCTTTTCCTCTGCCATGACGCACTCTAGATTGCGTGCCGCGCGCGGCACCCAGAAATTTTCCAGACATGCGGACTTCAGGCCAGCGAGTCGTTGATGCGGCACCAGCCGATTCGGCAGGGGAAATTCATAGCAGCGTGCCGCCCGTAAATCTGGCGAGGCATGCCGGTCTGTCTGTCGGAATGACCACCAGGCGAGGTTCTCGGGCGGAAAGCCGAGAAACAACTGGCGGATCAAATCCGCCGTGTGCAACGAATCGGGCCGGAAGTCGTGGACAAATAAAATCCGAGGCAGCGCGGTCGGCGGGGCTGAGGCAGTTGAATTCACCGGCCATTGGTTCGCAAAAAAATCGGCGGCGCGCAGTAAAATTTTTTGATGGCAAGGCGCGGTTGAATGGGCCAGCCTTGGAGTTCACACGCATTGCAAATGAAAATTTTGGTCACCGGCGGCGCAGGTTTTATCGGCAGCCACATCGTGGAGCAGCTCCACGGGCGTGCCGAGGTGCGTGTTTTGGACAACCTGCGTTCCGGCTTCCACCACAATCTTAATGGGCTGCGCCACGAATTTATCGCTGGCAGCATTCTCGACCGTGACGTGGTGCGCCAAGCGATGCACGATGTTGATTATGTCTTCCATCTCGCGGCGATGGTGAGCGTGCCCCAATCTGTGCAACAGCCGGAAGAATGTTCGGCCATCAACACTACCGGCACGCTAATCGTGTTGGAAGAAGCCGTCCGCGCCGGTGTAAAAAAATTGGCGTTTAGCAGTTCCGCCGCTATTTATGGCGACAGCCCGGTTGTGCCGAAAGTCGAAACGATGCCGCCCGCACCGGTCAGCCCCTACGCCGCGACCAAGTTGGAAGGCGAAGTTTTTTGTGCACAGTTTGCGCGGGAAGGAAGACTAGCGACAGTCTGTCTGCGTTACTTCAATGTCTTCGGCGCGCGGCAGGATCCGCGCAGTCAATATGCCGCCGCCGTGCCAGCTTTTATCGAACGCGCGTTACGAAATGAACCGCTCACAATTTACGGCGATGGCGAGCAGACACGCGATTTTGTGCCAGTCGAAACCGTGGCGGCGGCGAACATTTTTTTGACGACGCAATCGGATGTAACGGGAGTTTTCAACGTGGCCGGCGGCGAAGCCATTACGGTCAACGCACTCGCAAAAAAGATTTGTGCCCTGACGGGTTCGCGTTCAGAAATCCAGCATGCGCCCGAACGTCCGGGCGACGTGAAACATTCTCGTGCGGACATCACACGGTTGCGCGCGACGGGCTTTGCGGAAAAAACGGATTTTGCCGCCGCGTTGCGCCGAACCATTGAACTTTTTCAGGCGCACAGGATATAGGTTCATCGCCGCGTCAGGCGGCGGCGGAGGTTTTCCGCGCAACCCAAGCCCGGACTTTCTGCGGCCAATCGCGTTGCATGAATGGCCGTTCAAACAGCGCGAACAGCACGCTGCAGATGGCGATGATGATGACCGACATCGCGACAAATTGAATCAGTAAATCTAGCCAGAAAATGTGCGTAGAAAATTTTATTGTCAGGCGGATTAGCCCGGAAATCATCAGCCAGTGATACATGTAAATGGTGTAACACATACCGCCGATGGTGGTAATGAGTGGCTGGCCGAGCACCCAGTGGCAAATTTTTCCGCGAAATGCCGCCGTGAGCATCAGCAGCCACAGCCACGGTAGAAAAGGATAATCCATTTGGAACTGGCTCAAGCAAATGACGGCGGCGATGGCGCCAAGGAAAAATAAATCCCAAAGGTGATTGCGATTATCCGTCCGCACAATTCCATTGAGATACAAATCGCAGAACAGGAAGCCAGCCATGAAAAATTGCAGTTTGCCAAGCAGCGTCCAACCGAGCCAAGGGAAGGTGTCCGTGACCGGCCCCAGCGCCATCGGCAGCAGAATCAAGCTCATGATGGTCATGCGTCGCGCGGGTGCGGATGAGATTTGAAAGACGCGCGCGAGCAGCGGCGCGAGTAGGTAAAATTGCACTTCGATTTCCAGCGACCACAGCACGATGTTCGGTTGTGGATAGGCGTGATAGACCAAGCCGCTGCCGTAAAACAAACTGACGCCGAGATGTCGTAGTGTGTGCGTGAGCCAGTCAGGCTGTTGATATAATTCAATGTGGCTAGGCTGATGGCGTAGAAAAAGCCACGTTACCAGCAGCACAAAAATTAATTGAATGACGTAAGGCGGTTCCAGCCGCGTCAGTCGGCGGAGAAAATAATTTTTAAGCCGGACAGGTTCCGCCTGAACGAGATATTGTCGTGCAAACGGCACGCCAAGAATAAATCCGCTGATTGCAAAAAAAAGTTCCACCCCTTTACAGCCTGCGCCAAAAGTCCAGTTCACGAGGCCATCGGTGCCGGCCGGGGTATCGACGACGCCATAATGCCATGCGATGATGGCGCGGATATGATAGGCCAGCACGGCGATGATGGCGACGAAGCGCAGGCCGTCAATCTGCGGCACGAAGTCGCGACCTTTCGTCATCACGCGCGACAGATGCGATTGGAGGTTCATGCCAGCAACTATTAGTCTTGCTCGAGGCGGCTAATGCGTTTTTATTAGAACGCATTGCGTGTCCCAGAGCTGCACTAGCGGTTCATCCACTTCGGCCAGAAATTCATCGAAAGCTTGTTTGACGCCAGGAGCGGTCACATTTCCATAATCATGTGAAATTATGATTCCCTTCCGCACAAGGCGTGGATAAAAATAACGCAACCCGTCCAAAGTAGAGCGGTAAATATCCAGATCAAGGTGAACGAATTTGAAACGCCGATCCGCCGGCACATCCGCCGCCGAGGCGGGAAAAAAACCTTGATGAATGTGAACGTTCGGAAATGCCGATAAATAATCCGCCACCATCTGGCGGTTGGTGTCGGCGAACTGTCCGGCGTTGAAGTGCGGGTCGGCCTTAGGGTCTGTTTCCGGCATACCTTCAAATGTGTCAAACAAGTGCAGATGTTCGCTGCCTTTGGCTTCGCAGAGAATGCGCGCACTGCCACCGTCGTAAACACCGGCTTCAGCATAGGCGCCAGACAATGGCTGCACCTGTCGAGCCAGCGTCCATAAGTTGTAGCGTTCACGTGGCAGCTGCGTGCAGCGCTGATCCTTAAGCAGCTGGGCGTGCAGCTCCCAAAATTGCGTATCTCTGGTTGCAGCACAGAACTGGGGAATTTTTATCAGTCGGAAATAAAGCGATGGGTATTTTTTGAGCAGCAACGTGAGAAATCTATCCTTGGCATGCATGGCAATTTTTTTCAAGGATTGTAGATTTCCACCCATCGCGGGCAACCTAAATCCAGAGTAACTTCACATATTGAGCATACGAATATACTTTCATCGTTCTAGTGATGGGTTAGTGCATCACATAAATCGTGAATTTTTCACTTACCTGAAATTTTTCAAACTTCACTCGGCTACGCACTCCGCATAACCTGAGCATTAAATGAACAATCATGCCAGTCTTGCCGCGCTGAAAGCCGGTCGCGCGGCGGCGCACCAGTTCACGCTGCGTGAAAAAATTCTCGGCGCGCTTGGCGCGTTACGGCTGCGGTTTTTTCCGCGTCGCGTGTTGGTGGCTGGGCCGTATGTCGGCGAATTCGGTCATGAACTGATGGATTGGCAGGCTTGGGTGCGCGCACAGGTTCCACGCTACCAGCAGGTTCATGTCATCACTTATCCCGGTCGCGATTTTCTTTATCCCGGCTGTAAAGTGCATTATCACGACGTCGCGCTGGAAACCGCCGGCTACAAACACGGACGTTTCAGCCCAGCGCAACTCGCAGCCATGGCTCACAAAAAAGCGGCGGAACTCGGTTTGAAAAATTACGACCTGATGACCGCGCTGCACATTTGCACGAGTTACCATCAGCGTTTTCTGTTGCCTGCCAAATTTGAACAACTCGGTGCGCCGCCTGCCGCTGGCGAAATGCATGACATAGCATTTCATTTCCGGCAGGTGAAAAAAGACGGGCCGGATCAGTCGCGGAATTATACGCCGGAGCATTGCGATCGGGTGGTGGAATTTTGCCGCGCGCAGGGCTTAAGATTTTTTTGCATCGGCCATCCGCGTTACTCGTATTGTCCGGCGGGTGTGGAAGACCGGCGCAGTGAAGATCTCGCCGCGAGCGTGGCGGCCATCCGCCGCGCGCGTTTGCTGGCGGGTGAATTGAGCGGGCCGATGCACCTCGCGCAATTGGCCGGCACGCCGATTCTCATCTGGGCACCCGGCCAGTGGCGGCTCGACAACTGTGAACGCTGGAACGTTTTTCACGTGCCGACCTTCATTGTTTCCAATGAAATTCAGCCGCCGTCGCCGGAAATTGTCGGGCAAAAAATTGTTGCCGCTCTTGCCGATTTACGTCAGCGTCAGCCAGAATAATTTTCCATGCGTATCGTCATCCTCACCACGGACAACCGCGAGCCGCATAAGGATTATGCGAATCCGCAGCCGCACTTTGGCACCGCGCCTGCCGCGCTGCTGCAGGGGTTGGCGCTGATTCCCGAGATTGAAGTGCACGTTGTCGCCTGCATCCGCCGACCGGTGACGTCGCCGGAAAAAATTGCGCCGAACATTTTTTTCCACAGCCTCGTCGTCCCCAAAATTGGCTGGATGAAAACCATGTTCCAGGGTTGCGTGCGCGCGGCGCGAAAGAAAATCCGCGAGATTCAGCCGGACATTGTGCACGGCCAGGGCACGGAGGCGGATTGCAGCATGAGCGCCATTTTTTCCGGCTTTCCCAACGTGCTGACCCTGCATGGCAATATGCGGTCGGTCGCCCGCATCAATGGCGATGCGCCGTTTTCCTACAACTGGCTGGCCGCGCGGCTGGAAGGATTTGTATTGCCGCGCACGGATGGCGTTGTGTGCATCACCTCCTACACGCAACGCGCTGTGGAAAATCTCGCGCGCAAAACATGGATTTTGCCGAACGCGGTGGATGCCAGTTTTTTTGATGTGACGGCGGCGCCGGATTTGACCGCTCCGCCAATCGGCTTGTGTGTAGGAACGATCTGTGGCTACAAAAACCAAAACGACTTGATTCGCGCTCTGGATTCGTTGGCGCAGGAAAAGAAATTTAAAATTCTCTTTGCGGGTGGCGTGAGCAAAAATGCCTATGGGGAAGAATTCAAAAGACTGGTGCGTGAGCGGGAGTGGTGTGAGCACGTCGGCTTTTTGAATCGTGCGGAATTAAAAGCGCGATTAAAGGTGGCTACATTTCTCGCATTGCCCACCCGCGAGGATAATTGCCCGATGGTGGTGCTGGAAGCCATGGCGGCAGGTGTGCCGGTGTTCGCTTCGGCCATCGGCGGAGTGCCGGACTTGATTCAGCATGAGGTCAACGGTCTGCTCTGCGACCCGAATCAGCCGGAAACTTTTCGCGTAGCAACGGCACGTTTTTTGAATGACAAATTGTTTGCCAATCACATCGCGGCCACCGCAAAGCAACAGGCGTTGGCGCGGTTTCATCCGCGAGTCATCGCACAGGAACACGTAAAGATTTACCGTGAAGTTTTGGGTAAATAAGCGGTGTGGTTTCGGCCGCCGGCCGATTTTCAATTAGGAATTGTTTTTGCGTCCAGCCCGGCGGCGTCTTGAATCACCCATTGCGGCCGACCTTTGACTTCTTCGTAAATGCGACCGATGTATTCGCCCAGAATGCCGAGGCAGATCAATTGCACGCCGCCCAGAAATAAAATGGAGATGACCAGCGTGGGAATGCCGTGCGGACCAGGCGTGAAGCCTAACCGGGCAAATTGCTCCGCAAAAACCTTTTCGCAAAAGGTGAAGACCGCGCCCAGAAACGCGGCCACCGAAACTGCCAGGCCGAGGTAGGTGGCCAGCCGCAGTGGGACGGTAGAAAAGGAAAACATTCCATCCATCGCCAGTCGGAAAGATTTTTTGAAAGTGTATTGTGGCACGCCGGCGGCGCGTTCGGCGCGGTCAAATTCCACTGAGGTTTGGCGGAAGCCGCACCATGTGCGCAGCCCGCGTAGGTAGCGGTTGCGTTCTGGTAAGGCGTTCATTACGGCGACTACTTTTTTGTCGAGCAAACAGAAATCGCCAGCATCGCGGGACATCGGCAGCGGCGTGAGGTTTTGCAACAACCGGTAAAAGCCCCATGCGAGAAATTTTTTGAGCAGCGGATCTTTGCGTTCCTTGCGGGTCGCAAACACGACTTCAAAGCCTTCGCGCCATTTTTCGAGCAGACGGGAAATTTCTTCGGGTGGATCCTGCAAATCAGCATCAATGATTACTGCTGCATCGCCGGTGGCAAAATGCAGGCCGGCGCTCACGGCGGTCTGGTGGCCGAAGTTTCGCGCGAAACACAGGCAGCGCCAGCGCGAGTCGGTTTGATTTTGCGCTTTGAGAATTTCCCAGGTGCGGTCGCGCGAGCCGTCGTCCACGCAGATGATTTCGTAGTTGCAGCCCCATGTCGCGGCGACGGCGGTGAGTCGCGCAAATAATTTTGGCAGCACCGCTTCTTCATTGAAGCAGGGCACGATGACGGAGATTTTTTTCATGGCCGCATTTTCCTGATTAAACAGGAAAAAATCTGTGAACCCAATTCTTTTTCCGAGCGGGTGTAAGTCGTTTTAGTTTTGAGCCAGGACATTTAATTTCCGGCGGCGTTCGTCCAGATGACAAACGCCTGATAGCGGGCGGCGACGCGGTAAGTATTTTGTGACATAATTTTTTGCACCGTTCCAAATGGGTCGTGCAGATCGGGTCGGTTCAGGACGATGACCGACGGCAATGGCAGCGTGCGAATATCCACTTGTGAACGAAAGGTCATAAAGGCCTTGCCCGCTGCCGGCTCAAGGAAGGAGACGTCCATGCCGTAGAAAGTTGCCGGGTAGGAACTCGCCAGCCACCAGACGGTCCGGCCTTGGCCCAGTGCGGCGATTCCGAATTGTGACGCCGAGCGGTAATCTTCCTTTCGCAACGAGGGCGCAAAACGGAAATTCACCGCCGACCAAAGTAACAGCGCGCATACGACCAACGCCAGCCACTGCAGCCATACTTTCGTCTGCGTCTGGATACCAGTTAACGCGAGTCCGAGCAAGGTGACATAAAATGGAAATACTGGGGCGTAATGCCGCGCCCAAAATGCTTTTTGCAGGCCAAGACTGACCACCACGAAGACGCCAGCGGTGAGTGCCAACACCAATATGATTCCCAGCAGAACTTGGCGGGAACCGGATTGCCGCCAGCGGCGCAGACCCGTATAAATTAATACGATGAGTAATCCGCTCAAGAGCATCGGTAGAATTAATTGCGGCAGACGCAAGCAAAGTTCGTGGGTGAGTTGGGGCGAGCGCGCCAGTTCACGGATGTCCGCATACGACAGGCCGATGCCGCCCATGCCCGTCAGCTCATAAAAAACATAGGCCACAAATTTAGCGTCCACGTGCCAGACTTGGGCGCCCTTGGTGCCATGTAAAAGCGTGAAGACATAATAAATGGCCACGGGCACGCACGCGGCCAGACCGCCGAGTAAAATTTTTACGGCCTTGCGTTCTGGTCGCCAGCCATTGCGCCACGCGATGAAGGCACCGACGAAAACGGTCATGCCCACCGGCAGCGGCGCGAGCATTGTGGCGCAGAATAAAAGAAAACCGGCGACCGCCATCGTCCATGCCCATGCCGTGCCAGCGGCGCGCGCGAAAATAAATTCCACCAGCGCCACCAGCACCCACGCACCGACGCCAAGCTCCAGCGCGTAAGGTCGCGCCTCATTCAGGTAAAACCAAAAATACGGTTGGATAGCGAGAAGCAGCGGGAGCCATGGAATTTGCAAGCGGACACCGATACGGCTCATTGCTAGCAAGGCGGCGGCACCCCAGACTAAATTAATTGCCCGCAACTGCCATTCGGCGTCCGCCCCTAAAATCACACCGCTCACCCACGCGGCCAACATCGCCAGCGGCATCTGGCAGTCGGCCTGAAGATCAATCCATAAGCGATGGCAAAATGCACCGAGATCCGGCTGCAACACATACATCGCCGTGTCGCCCTCGTCCAAATCCAGACTGTCGTTGCTCACCATCAGCGGGAGCAGACACAACGCGGCCAACAACCAGAATCGTGGGGAGGAAAATAATTTCATGCGGCTGGCTTCAACGTTTTTTGTAATCGCCCCGGCTGAAATATTTTTCCAGCCACACGTAGGCGCAGATGAAAAGGTAGCGGCTGCCCATTTCCTTAATCTTCAATTTCGCCTCGCCGAAACGCCGGTTGCGCCAGGTGATCGGCACGACCGTCCATGAATAACCGCGCACAATCGCCTTGAGCGGAATCTCCACCGTGAGATTAAAATGTGGCGCGATCAGCGGCTCGCAGCCTTGAATCACCGTGCGGCGATACGCCTTGAATGCGTTCGTCGTATCGTTCAACGGAATTTGAAAAATGCAGCGGATAAAAAAATTCGCGAGCCGGTTCACGAACAATTTGAACCTCGGATAATCCATCGTCCCGCCGCCTTTGACGAAACGGCTGCCAAACACGCAATCCCAACCTTCGTTCAGCAATTTCCAATAGCGCACCGCGTCGCGCGCGTCGTCCGATTCGTCGGCCATCATGATGACCACGGCATCGCCGGTGCAATTATGCAAGCCAAACGTGATGGCACGGCCAAAACCGTGGTCGCCGGTGTTTTGAATCGGGCGCAGCGTCGGAATTTTTTCCTTCAATTTTTGCAGCACGTCCCAGGTTTTGTCCTTACTGCCGTCATCCACGACCACAATTTCGTGCGGCACGTGGTTCAGCAAAAATTCCAAGTGCAAATGCTCCAGCGTCGCCGGCAACGATTCCTCCTCATCGCGCGCCGGGATGACGACGGAAAATAATTTCAGCGCCGGCGCATTCGGATTGGGCGTGTTTTGCGGCATCAGGAATTAGAAATATCCAGCCAGTTCGGATTTTGCTCTGCGTGCTGCGCGATTTCGTCCAGCACCTGTGGCAGCAAAATTTTCGGCGACCAGTTCCAGGTTTTTTCCGCGAGCGACGAATCTAAGACCATCCACGGAATGTCGAACGGACGCGGCGCAGCCTCGCTCGCCACGGCGTGTTTGCCGAAACGCGCGTCGCACCAGTCCGTGAGTTGCGCGAGCGACATGGAATTTTTCACGCCGCCGCTGAAATTCGCGATGCGCGGCTTGCTCTTGTCGTTGTTTTTCATCTGCGCGAGCAGTGCCGGCACGAGATCGCGCGGATGCAGACAGTCGCGCACCTGATGGCCGCCGCCATCAAAGCCGATGTATTTCAGCGGACGCCGGTGCAGATGCGCGTTGATCCAAAATGAAAAAATTCCCTGATCGGCTTTGCCAAACTGCCCCGCGCCGGCGAGCACGCCGCAGCGATTGATCCAAACTGGAAAATTAAACGTCTCCGCATATTCCAGCGCGATGACTTCGCTCGCGAGCTTGCTGGAGCCGTAAAGTGAAATGGGCGGCGCGGTGGAAAATATTTCGCTGACACCATTTGCCGAAATTCCTTCTGGCAATTTTTCGTTTGGTTTTGGGCGAAAGGCTTTTTGATGAACATCCACCGGCAGCGCGGCGAGCGGCGGCACGGAATAAACGCGGCTGGTGCTCAATAAAATCAGCCCGGCGCGATGTGTCTTGCAGTATTCAAGAATGTTGATTGTGCCCCACAAATTATGTTCGAGCAGTTGGCGCGAACTCGTTTTGCCGTCCACGCCCGCCAGCACGCTCGGATTCGCGGCGGCATCAATCACAAAATCGGCGGCGGGCAGCGTTTCAAAATCTGTAGCGCTGCGGACATCCGCGTGAAAAACTTTCACGCCGAGCGCGGCGAGTTCGCGGCGGTTGAGTTCGCTGCCGGGCCGGATGAAATTATCCACGCCGATAATCTGTAAGCCCGGTGTGGATTCCAGCAGCGCGCGCGTGAGCGTGCTGCCGACGAAGCCACAGATGCCGGTGATTAAGATTTTCATTTTATTTTAACCACAGATGCACACAGATAAACACAGATGAAAAACTGATTTAACTCGCAACGACCGCCGCGTGAATCTGTTCCAGAATCGCTTTCAAGTCGAATTGGTATTTCCAATTCGGATAATGCTTCTGAAATTTCCGCACGTCGCTGATATACCAGATGTGGTCGCCGATGCGGTTGTCTTCGACGTAAGTGTAATCAAGTTTCTTACCGCTGATTTTTTCACACATGCCAATCGCTTCGAGCATCGAGCAATTCGAATGGCGACTCCCGCCCATGTTGTAAACTTCGCCGGAGCGTGGCTGCAACGTGAATTGCCAAAATGCCTCGACGAGATCGTGGCTGTGAATGTTGTCGCGGACTTGTTTGCCTTTGTAACCGAACACGCGATACGGCCGACCGGTCGCGGTGCATTTCATCAGGTAGGCGAGAAAACCATGCAGCTCCGTGCCCGCGTGCGCCGGGCCGGTGAGACAGCCGCCCCGAAAAATCGCCGTCTTCATGCCGAAGTAACGTCCGTATTCTTGCACCAAAACATCCGCCGCGACTTTGCTCGCGCCGAAAAGCGAATGTTTCGTCTGGTCAATGGACATCGTTTCATCAATGCCGGTGTGATACGCGTGTGACGGGTCAATTTCCCAGCGCAATTCCAATTCGCGCAGCGGCAGCAGATTTGGCGTGTCGCCGTAAACTTTGTTCGTGCTCGTGAAAATGAAAACGGCTTCGGGACAATGCTGCCGCGTGGCTTCGAGCAGATTCAAAGTGCCAACGGCGTTGACGCCGAAATCCGTGTGTGGTTCGCGCGCGGCCCAGTCGTGCGACGGTTGCGCGGCGGTGTGGACGACGACTTTGACGGACGCGCCGAGCTTGGCGAACAGTTTGTTCACCGCGTCGTTGTCGCGGATGTCCAAACTTTCGTGGCGATAATTTTTCAGGGATTTTTCCAGCTTCGTGCGGGTCGTGGCGGTGGAGGCTTCGGCGCCGAAAAATTTTGCGCGCATGTCATTGTCCACGCCGACGATGTCGTAGCCTTCGCAGTTAAAACGTTTGCAGGTTTCGGAACCGATGAGTCCGGCGGAACCGGTGACTAGCGCGATGCTCATAAATTTATTTGAACCGTTGCGGACATAAAAATCAGGATGCCCGCCGCTGGCAATCGCGGCAAGCGGGAAAGCAGGTGTTAGGAGATGGAAGTTGGGGAACGGGAGTTAGCGGTCAAATGTTTGTGAACGAAATTTTCCACGCGCGGCCAGACCTCGACCACGGAAACGCCGTGCAAACAAAAAGGATCGGCGAAACGGCAATAATCGGAACAGGGTTTATAGGGGCAGGCGCGGCCTTCAAAAATTTCCGAGGCCGGGTGCAGCGGCGCGAACCACTCGTGGAGTTGCGGACCGAAGAGTGTGAAGGTGGGCAGGCCGCAGGCGGCCGCGAGATGGCCGGGGCCGGAATCGTTCCCGATAAAAACGCCCGCGCGATCCAGTTGCGTCATCAGTTCGGTGACGGTGCGCGGGCAAATCGCATTTTCGCCGTGCGCGTGCCACCAGTTTAACTGGTCGGCATCACAGGCAACTTGCACAGTGTAATTTTTTTGCCGGAGTCGGGCGACGAGTTCGGAATAATTTTCCAGCGGCCACACGCGCAGCGGTAGGCGCGCGCCAGTGTGGATGAAGATGATTGGTGGCAGAACGCGCGTCGTGGCGAAAATTTCTCCGCGTGGCGGCAGGGTGAGTCCGAGGGCCGCGCCGGCCGTGCGCCAGTATTCGTAGCGGTGTGCCAGTGGGTCGGGGCGCGCGAGATCTTGCGTAAGGTAACGCTGGCTTTTCAGTCGCGAAAAACCGAGACGTTCCCGCGCACCGACGGTTTTCATGAGGAAATGATTGCGCGGATCCCAGCGGGCGGAGACGGCGCAGTCAAATTTTTTTGCGCGCAACGTGCGGCGCAGGCGGTGCATGTCGAGCCATGGCCAGCGCAGTAAATTATATTTGGCGCCAAACGCAAAGGCCGTCCACGGCGCGGTGAAGGGCGCGACCTCCACGTCCGGCCACAGGCGCGGACGGAGTTCCGCCGCGAACGGTTTGGCCAATAGGGTGACCTCAAATTTTTCCGTGGCGGCGCGAAGGAAGGGCGAGGCAATAACTAGGTCGCCGAGGCCCCAGAGTTCCAAGACTAGCAGCCGAGGTTTCACGCGGAATCAGGCAGGTTGAGGTGTGCCGGCCGGGAGCGGTTTGATGCGCGGATTGACGGTGGCTTTGGCGGGGCGCTTGCCGAGGCCGCCGTTCATCGCGATGCTGAAGCCAGCCATGCCCCCGTAGCTGGCCATGATGTCTTTGTAGCTGCCAAAGATGAACATGAAGCTGATAATGCAGCTGATACAAGTGGCCAGCAGATAAACATTCAGGGTGTGCACTTCGGGGTCGCCATATTTGTAATTACGATAGAGCACAAACCAAGTCGCTCCCATTAACCAAAGGGTGGCGATACCGCCCCACAGGCCAAAGGGCATTAAGGCTCCGAGCGGCCCGCTGTGGTAATCGCCGGAAATAGCCAGAGATTCCTGGGAAGCATCAATGTGCGAGGCTTGCGCCAACTCAAATTGACCACCGCCGATCATCTCATAATCTTCTTTCGTGATCGTGTAACCTTTACCCAGTAGCAAATGGGACGGCACTTGGGGCCAGGTGGCCCGCCAAATCCGATACCGCCATTCCGCAGAGCCATCCGCATCAAACAGCACATCCTGATCCCACTTCAAAGGCAGGAAGCTCATGGAACGTTGGAACGTATAAGGTAGTTTGTCCGAGCAGGTGGCCAGCACGGCGACCCCTAAAACCCCACCTAGAATTAACACAGGCACCAGCCGGGTGCGGTGCATGCCTTCCATAAAAAACATGAGCGTCAAGGTGATCATCATGCCTGCCAGCGAACTACGAAACCCGCCCAGCATGGATAAGCCAATGGCGGCCACAAAAAAAACCGCCCGCCACGGATACCTGGCCGAAAGAATGCCGCGCAAGCCATACTTGGCCAGCATGAAAACCATGATGGTGCCGATGGCAAACGAAAACGAGGTGAGCCGGGTGGTGCCAATGGTGATTCCCTCTTCAAAATTCATGGTCGGCGGAAACAGCAGGTTGATTTTATTCAACGGGCTGGGCAGGTAAGGGAAAAGATTACTGATTATGCCTAGCAAACCCGGCAGCATATACAACATCAAATACAGATTACGCTTAGGCTTCGGAATGATCTGACTGGTAAAGGCAAAAAACACACCACAGCCGATGAAGATATCAATGTATTTCCGGCCACCACCGCTATCGCCACCCATCGAATGCAGGCCAATGCCACCGTTTAATTCTGCGGTTAGATAAGTGATGGCTACGATATAAAGAATGGGCCAGGTCATCACCGGCACGCTCAGGAACCGTTTTTCACCCTTCAAAATCCGCTCGGTAATGGCAATCATCAGGCTCAAGGGCACCACCACCTGTGCCAGCGGCGGTTTACCCACGATGAAGAAACAGATCATGGGACAACTCAGCCCGAACACCAGCAGCGGATAATGCCACCGGATAAAGATGGGCGAGATGAGAATGCCAAGGAGCAATCCGAGAAAACCGAGCGTGCCGTAATCCAGCGGATTGGTGAGCAGATAGCCGACCGTGATGGCCACAGGAATGCACACCGCATAGGTGATCAGCATCCGCATGGCGCCGGTGGGATTAGTCATGGCTTAATTCAAATTCTTTGAGCCGGAAAGATAAGCGTGGAAACCGGAAAGCGGAAGGCGAAAAAAATCCTTCCCGTTCTGGTCCCGCATCGCCAAAAAATGCCGGAACGACAATCCAACGCTTGAAACTAATCAGCCAGCCTCGGCCACTGGCTTTACGCCTTACGGTTTTGTCTTGAAATTCGGTGTTTCAAAGCAGTTAGTCATTTTTGAGCCCGAAAACGGCATTTCCCAATATTATGAAATGATTTTCTAACCTTGAGAAATGACGGTCAAACCTCGGACATGGTTTTTTAACCTTGGGAAACGGCGGCTCAAACCTAGGAAATGATTTCCTAATCTTGAGAAATGACGGTCAAACTTCGGACATGATTTCTTAACCTTGGGAAATGTCGGCCCAAACCTGGGAAATGATTTCTTAACTTTGGGAAACGTCAGTCTAAACCTCGAAAATGTTTTTCTAACCTTGGGGAATGCCACCTAAATTTGGGAAAGAGGTTGCCAAGCTTGGGGAACGTTTTTAAAACTTGGGCCGCGCCAAAAGAATATTGGGAAAAGCTGGTAAAGGGTGCGCACAGTTTTCATTAACTCGTTTTGCCGGGGAAGCCAATAGCTTGGTTGTGGTCACCAATGACGCCCAGCCTGGTTCAAGGCCATTGAGCCGGACAGCGGTGCTGCCGCACAATAATTATGGTCGCTTCAGCTGCTCCCGCAGTTCCAACAGTTTGGCGGTGGGCGGGAATTGAAGCAGCCATCGTTTCAAGTTCCGCCGGAAGCGGAGATAATAAAATTGCCGCTTATAGTTCAGACGCTCCTTCAAAGTCATGCCCAACGTGCGGTAGTGCAGAAAAATTTCTTTGCGGAACATCGTGGGATGCGCGCAGCCGCACCAATGGATGAAGGTTAAAAGTTTGCCGTCCGGGGTGATAGCGCGCCGTGTCTTTGGGTCAAAATGAAAAGGTTGTCGGGCAAAAGCTTTGCGCGCCAGCTCTGGCAGCAACGTGTCAATGTGTCCCTGTCGCCGGCCGGTCACATCCATGATGTAGTTGAAATAAGGCTGGTCAATCGTGCCGGTGATTAAGCCGTCGCGCACCTGCGCCGCCCGATCCGCCAATGGCCAGAGTTCTTCTTCGCGGAAAACGCCTTTGCGCGACATAAAAGCACCGGCGTTGAATCCGTGAGATTGGTATTCGGCAATCATCTTGGCGGCGAAAGCCGGCTTGTAAGCCGCGTCAATGTCGAAATCAAAATAGACAAAGTCGTAGTCTGATTTAATAAACGCGTCGAGCGAACGTTGCAACGGCGTGGTTACTGCAATGTCTGAGTCCAGAAAAATAAACGTGTCATACTCGCCATAAAAACAGGCTAATTTGCGATACATTCCGGCCGCATGGAGACTGCCCATCGTGCGCATGGCTAGCTCGTCAAACTTGGCACAACGCGACTCGTCCATGAGTTCAAAACGAAATTGTTTTTGGAGGGCGCGTAGGCGGGAAGTGTTGCCGTCGTAGGGAATCACCGTCAGCGGCAGCGCGGCATTTTGGAGTTGGTAACTCCGGATGAACATCTCGAACCATTCAATCACCACGTCGTTGGCGAGACAGTAGATGCCGGATGTTTTGGGAGCTGTGGGCATGGTCAAATATTTTTGCTGGCAGCAATAATAATTGCATTGGCGGTGTCAGGCGACCAGAGCTTTTTTAACAATCAATTGAATTTGCGCCTGCGCTTGAAACGGTTCCGAAGTCTGATCCACCGGATAATAAGTGGTGACCAGCCGGCGGAGTCCCGGCCAGGACGTTGCGCCAAAAATTTTCACGAGCAGGTTTTGGGTTTTCGCTACGGCGCGCGCGAGCAAGTTGGGCGGCGTCCGGCCAAAACTCGTAAGGTTGCGGTCGTAGCCGATGTCTTGCAACTGGAGGCTCACGATTTGTCCGCCGGGCAAACTCTGGCCGAGTTCGAGGACATTTAGACTTTTGGGCGACCACGAGCGGGACTTGGAAATTGTAAAAGTGGCTTTATGGTCATCGTTGAAGCGGCTGGGAAAAACGCCCTGTTCATACAAGTCTTCATCTGGAACGAGCACGAAGAGGTGGCCGCCAGGTTTAACTAACTTCCACCAATCTAAAATCGTTAGGCGCGGATTATGCATGTGTTCCAGACAATGGGAGGAATAAACAAAATCAAATTGTTCCTTCACAAATTGGCTGGCCACGTTGGCATCGCCGTGCTGCTTGTCGAAGGGACATGCCTCCGGCGTTACCGGGTCAGGGCCACAACCAATGTCAATGCCGCGTCCGGTGGTCGCATTTTTTTCAATGACGCCCCAATATTTTTTAGATTTGGTGGTTTCGTTCATAATATCGTGCTCTTTTAATTTTATTTAGTTACCAAAACCAGACGTTTAGCGAAGTTTTAGATTAACGAATGGGCAATATCAAACAATGGCCTGTAGCCCGCGCGAAGCTGAATGGTCGCGGGCAATATGTTCTGGAATGAAAATTGAGGAAAAAACCGCTCGGTATTTCAAGCTATAGCCAACCGATTTAAGATAATTAGCGGTTTCCGACTGTGACCAATTGTCGGAATGATCTTCAACGCAAATCACCTTGGGTTGCCAACGCGTCCAATCATTTGAACGCAGCACTTTCAGGTCGTTGCCTTCGCAATCTATGTTTAGAAAATCTATTTCACGGACATTTTGAGAGGCCATTATTGACGCCAATGTTTTTAGAGGAACTTGCACAATCCGCGCAGTGCTCCGGACATCTTCTGGCACATTCGCCATCTGGTCTGCTGAACAGTTGAATGCTCCCTCTGCAAACAGCGCCATGTCAATCTGCCCCTCTTTTTCGCCAATAGCAGAGTGTATATAAACATCATCTGGTCTAAAACGCTTGAATAGTGCAGCTACATCTGGATTTGCATCAATAGCGATACCACGCCAGCCCTTTCGATAAAAATCGTAGGTATTGGAAAGTAACATTGGGTGAAATGCGCCGACATCTACATAATAACCCTTATACTCACGCCTAAAGAAAAAACCGCACAGAATGTCCTCGCCAAATTGAGAGAAAGAAGCACGACTACATTGCAACTCAGCGGAGGAATAATCCCACAGGTGTGGCGTTAGGATTTTTCGTATAGCGCGTTTAAATAAAGACGGCATAAATATTAGAGGTTGCGAGATGTTTTTAGGAGTTCGATAGCTATTTGATAACCCTTTTCCACGCCGCGTTGGTAAGCTTTTCGGATTTCATATTGTTCACGTGGCATCCGATTTTTGACACGGTGCAACCACCAGCGCATTTGTCCAAACAGAGACAGTGCTTTGGGCTCTGATAACGGCAGTCCTCGACTGGCGCGAAACAACATCATGGAAGCGGCATCACTTTCCGCGTGACGAATAAAATAATCTAGAGTCAATCGCCCGGCAGGAATAAGATGGGTTACCCACAGGCGTGGGGTTTTGCAAGTGCCCAAGCCAAGATCTAGCGCGCAGTGCGCCAGGTCAATATCGCCATAGCCGCCCAGACCTTTACCCGCACGATCTAGTTTGATGCTAAAAGGATTCTGCTTACACCGCTCCAGATATCTTTGCGCCACGGTTCGTCGGACACAAAGACCCGCGCCGCAGGGAACCGTAGCATAGCCCTCTCGCAAATTGCTCCAAACTTCTTCCTTCACGTCTACCACCGTTAAACGCCAAACTTCGTCACCAACCCAATCAGGCAGTGGAACTTCATATTCAGGTTTTAAGCCGCCGCCCCAAGCACCGAGGAAAGGAAATTGCTCGCCTAGGCTCAGAGCCTGTTCCAGATAATTAGGAGCCAGCACATTATCGTCATCCACGAATACAAGAATTTCTGCGCGGGCCTCCTGCATGCCCAGCAGCCACGCATTTAATTTGCCCAGTTTACTTTCCTGTAGATGCCGTGCATTCGGTTGCCAGGAAATATCGCAGCGACCAGCGAGTGGGTCGGTCGAGGCATTATCAATCACTAGCAACTCCCATTGATCAAAAGGCAGCGTCTGCGCACGCAAACCAGCGAGCGTGCGGCGGAGAAATTCTTCGCGCGGATTATGCGTGCAGAGAATTACGGATATTTTCATCGGTTCGAAAGTATCAATATAATTTTCTAACGCCGTAGGCTAGGAAAACTCACCAGCAGCGCAATGCCGGTATTCCAAGCGCTTCACCCGATATATCCGCCACGTCGGCAAAAAAACCGACCAAGTTCCTAGAGCAAATCCCAGCGCTTCGCCGGTGATGCCCCAGACTTGAACCAATGGAAGGATGAACACTAAGCTCAAGATGGCGTTGGCCACCGACATCCACATCAGAGGTTCTCGCTTGTGCGCCCGCATTTCCATGTAAAGACAGCCACTCACGACTTGAATCACAGTGGCACCCGCTAACCATAAGTTCACCGGTAGTGGTGCCAACCTCGCCGGAATTTTAGGAAAAAAATGTCCCACCCAGGGAATGGCCGCTAGAAATGAAATCAGTCCGAGTAAACAAAAAACGCTTACTTGCATAGTGCTGCGTCGCCAAAGGGTGTCCAATTCTCCCCAAGCCCGCCGCGCGACCAGGATGCCGAACCGGGGCGCTTTGGTATAAATCCATTGTGACGACACATTGGCAATCATTTTGACCAATTGCATGCTCATGCCCAATTGCCCGGCGGCCACTGGGCCGCAGAAATAAAAGGCGATGGGATTGATGATATCGAACACGAAATAGCCGGACATCCAGCTCACGGCGATGCGCCATTGGAACGGCCAGATTTCCTGTGCCCACGAAACTTCGCCGTGCTGCGGGCGTTCCAGAAACTGGCGGAAAAAATGGCGCCAGCGCCAAACCAGATAGCCCACGGAAAACAGCAAGCTAAACGCTGCGCCCAGTGCCGAGGCATAAATGCCCGCGCCGGAAATCAAGGCGATGGCGTTCGCCGCAAAGCTGGCTAGTGCGGCCCAAAAATTAAACTTCGCCACCACCGCAATCTGGTTGCAGCCGTTCAGCAGCGACCAAGCAGGATTGATGGCGAGTGCAAGCGCTGCCGTCACCGCAATCAGCCACCACGCGCCCTGCCAGTGAACGCCGTGATGGCCGGAGAGGGTGAAAAAGATGTGCCCGCCGATACCCACCGCCAGCAGGAAAATCAGCGCCGCCGCCGCGTAATAACCAAAGGCCAAGCGGCCCAGCGAAATGAGCCGCGATTTTGCCACCAGATCGCCTTCAACCGTTTGGGCGGCGGTGAAATGGAGTTTGGCAAATTCATGCGAAGCGAACTGGAGAATGTTCTGCGAAAATCCCATCTCCAAAAAAACCTGCATCGCCACCACACCGGCAAAAGCGTAGAAGTAACCTTGAATTTCCGGCGTTAAAAATTTCAGCACCAACGCCATCGTGATCGGGCCGGTAAATAGGCGGAGCAATTGCGCGGCGTTGGAAAAAAACACCGCGCGATCCACGCCCGCCCAGCGCCGGAATTGGTGCAGACGTTGAAGCATCAGCGCGAGGGCGGTTGACACCGGACGATGGTTTTCTTTCGGTTCATGATGGAGCGCGCAGCTTGCCAGTCAGGAAATCGAAACGGAAGCAGAAAGCAGACGCCGACAAAGTGGTTTCGCCACTATTCCAAAATTTCCACCAGCCCGAGGCCGACGACGTTGTAAAATGAAACGGGTCGCCCGCCGAACAGCGGCGCGGGGCGGTATTATCTTAATGCCGAAAGGATTTGTTTCATTTCTGAGAATGTGTTGGCGAATAAAAATAGAGTCACCGCGTAGTAGCAAAAGGTTGTTACAACTGCCGCCGCCTGAATCCAGCGGTTTTCGTTGTAGGCCTTGAAGCCTTCACGGCCAAGTTTCTTTTTTAGAAAGATGGTGTAATAATGAACCGTCGCTACGCCGATAGCCTGCGCTAGTCCAAACAGTGCATAGTTCAACCCCGTTCCATGCCAGATGCCGATGAGCAGAAATGTCACCAGAATTGTCAGGGCAATCGCGTGGTCCGCCAGTTTCACGCCCATGACACGCACAAGGAACTTGGACAGTGGCGAGAACACCAAGTCACGCATCCAGCCGGAAAGCGTGATGTGCCAGCGGTTCCAGAAATCCTTCACGTTGCGCGCGGCGAAGGGATTATCGAAATTTTCCGGCACGGGAATGCCCATCAGTCCGGCCGTGCCGATGGCCATGTCGCAGAAGCCGGAGAAGTTCAGGTAGAGGTAGAGATAATAAAACAACATCGCCACCGGCAGATCTATCCAGTGGTGCGGATGGTCATCCAGCAGCAGACCGGAGTAGGTGAGCTGATTGCAGAGGTTGGCGAGGAATTCATATTTGACCGCGCCCACGAGAATGCGCAACGCCGCGCGCCCGACGGGAACCTCGTAACGTTCCGTGAATCCGCGGCGGAAATTCACGTAGGTGTTGATGGGGCCGACGGGCATCGTCGGCAGGAAAAAGGCGAAGTTGACGTATTCGAGGAAGTTCGGTTTGGTCACGACGCCGTTGCGGATTTCTAAAACGAGCCGGCTGCAGCGGAACGCGAGATAGGAAATGCCGATCATCTGCGGCACGCCGCGCCACGTTTTGCCGAGCGCGTGGCCAAGCGCCACATAAAATTCACCCGGCACATACCGCACGACGATGAGCGCCGCGATGGGCGCAAAGAACGCGAGCCACGGCCAGCGCCCGCGTTTGTCTGCGAACAGGAGCACGGTCAGATACAAGCCGATGATGAGCGCGAGATAAACCACGAAGCGCAGGATGAAATGTTCCTTGCCGCCGTAAAATAGGAACACGAAAACGCCGACTACATTCAGCGCGGCCAAAATGGTTTCGCGCATCACGCCAGTGAGATGGCGCATCGTCATGCGACCAATAAAAATATAAGCCAGCAGACCGATGAGATAGGAAGTCGTGTCCATGCGTCAAAACCCTTGATAGACCACACGGGCGTTGAGGAAGTTGGCGGGCGCATTCAGCACCAACCATACGGCGACGAGTGACAGCACGACAATCAGTGCGTAAATAATCTGTTCAATGAGCGACTTGTTTCTCATACAGATTAATTAATTCTGGAGTGATGAGCTGGGTAAAATACGCTTGCCCGTTGGCGCTGAAGTGAACGGGATCGCCGTAAATTTTATGCAGCTCCGCATCCGTCAAGCTGCCAAATAATTTCGCGGGCGGAATGCCCAGCAGCGTCGCTCCGTTCAAAATATCCGGCCAGTTGGCGCGCTCTAAAATGACCGGCGAGCGCGCCTCGGCCAGTGCGGGCAGATAAAGCATCGTGGCATAGACGTTATGGGCTTTTAAAAAGGCGGCAAAGTGTCGGGCGAAATGAGTTTGCCACGCGGGTAACGGTCCGGCGGCGAACGAAAAATTCGTGGCCGTCGCGACAGCAAACACCACCGCGTCCGCTGGCTGTGCGTCGGTTTGCGGGTGGAACGGTTCGAACGGAGCTGAGTCAGAATTCGCATTCGCGGCAAACCCCTTGCCCACGGTGAGGCAGCCGAGCTGCAGCGCCGGATTAGGTGAGCTGGCGTAAGTAGTCCAGTAATTCGGCCTATCCGTCACCAGCGGCGCGGGTAGGTTCGGGCGCGCGAGGCTGAGCAGATTGCGCGGCATCCCGACGACGGCGGCAAAATAATAGAGAGCGGAATCAGACAACGACAGGCCGGGTAGCGCGGCGGCGTTGTCGGCAAAACGGAAGAACGCGGGCAAGGCCGCCGTGTGCGAACCGGGACCGGGATTTTCATCATAAAACACCAGCAGCCGCACTCGACGATGAGCCAGTAAATCTTGCGTGATGAGATACAAACCATCGTAGCCCGCGCCGCCCCAGCAAATCGTGCGCACCACCGCCGGCCGGCCGAGCTTTTTGCTTAACGCCGCCTGGACATACGGCGTGTTGAGGGCGTTCCAAATGTGTGAGGAACCGACGATGGCGATGTCAATATCATTGGTCTCCTCGAAGATTTGATTGCGGATCCACGGATACGGTCCGTTGCCCCAGCCTTGAATGGAGTAAGCCTGTTCGCGTGGCGGCAAAAGATTTTTCCCGACCAAAATGGGCGACAGCAGCACGGCCAGCAGCAGCAGTGCAAACAACAGGGCGGTTTTATACGAGGAAAACGCCGGACGCATGACCATGCCTTTCAGATGGTTCACAGCGATTTTTTACACAGCTCGCCAGACACAGGCATGTATTGGTTAAATAGCGCAGTCATATCTCGGGCAGGAAAAATAAATCACCTACAGTTTTTATCAAGGGCAATGCGCCCATCAGGACAGCTGGGCTAGAAGGGGGCTAAAACCGCTTGACTGCGGTGGCTGGCTGTTGTTCCGTATTGCGCCGCCGCCATGCAACTTCAAACCAAAAACCAAAAATACACGATTTGCCTTCTGGTTTCCGTCGTAAGTTTTTTTGCATCCGCCCTCATCCTGCGGAATGGCATCCGCGCGTGGCCGGATGCTTGGTCATATTGGGAAGGTTCCGTAAGCCTCATCGAAACGCATTCTTATACCTATTTGTCCGGCTCCCCCATCGTTTATTGGCCGCCATTGTTTTCAGGTTTTCTTGCCTGTTTTCAAGTCATCTTTTCTCAGACTGGATATGCTTTGGTGTTGGCTATGAGCACTTGCAGTGGACTTGCGGCATTTGTCTGGAGCCTTTATGTCTGCATAATTTTTAACGAAGAAGGAAAAATCAACCTGTCATCCGCTTTCCTGGCGAATATGATTTTTGTGCCTTTGTTTGTCCCGCTTTGTTGTTTGAGTTTATCGAGCAATTCCCTGAATTTATTTTTTTTGGGCCTGCTTTTTTATGTGATTGCCGACAGATCCGACAACAAGGCTTCTTCGAACAGATTTCAAAATACTATTTTTTTGGGTCTTATCTTATGTGCTTGCATGCTGACACACAACTCCTGCGTTGTGTTTGTCATGGCGACTGTTATAGCCGTGTTATTTTTAACTAACAGTGCGGTTTCACGACGCATTACGGACTCGATTCTTATCCTGCTGGTCAGCATAATTCCTTGGATATTGATCCGACATCACCTTGGACAAACGGGGAGCCATCAATTTGTCGGAGGGGTTTTATCAGTCTTTGATTATATCAAGCAGGTTCCATGCAGTATTGGAGTCTTTTTTGTTTCTACTTCTTCGGTGTTAATTCAAAGCTTGGTCGGCATTTTGATTTTGGCTGGATTGGTGCTTATGCTGGCGCAGCGGGCACAATCGGCGGCAGAGATGCGTTGCCGTTTATGCATAAATTTGTCTTTGGTTGTTTTCGGCGGTTTTTTCGTGCTAGTAAATCTTACTTTGGTTCCTGATGGATTGGGGGGGCGCTACATTTATTACTTCCCTCTTGCCATCGCGCCATTACTTTTCTTCCGTCTTAAAGCCAATAATTCCTTGGTCGTGGTTTTAATTTTTCTGACAGTCGGCGTTTCCGGAGCCAGAATATCCCAGCGCATCTGGCGGGGAAGCATTCCGCCTTTGGACAATCATATGAAGAATCAATCTACCCAAATGATCCATTCTGAATATTTTCTGACATCAAAAAAAGATGCGCCCATCCCTTCGGGGACAATTCGCATCAAACCTCCGGTTTACTCATGGGGAGACCACTGGTTCCGGAATAAACCTTGGACAGAAACAGGAATCTGGGTGGAATTAATTGACACAGAAACCAATGTTTTCCATTGAAAGCAGTGGCCGTTTTTGAGGCTATTAGAATTCGACTTGCGGCTCGTTTTGAAAAACAAACCCAAAGAATTTTTAGGAAAGTAAGTGTTTTGATGGTCACATACTCAACGTTTGGAGTAATCTCCGCGGCTAAAATATTTTTCCATCCAGACATAAGCGCAGATGAAAAAATAGCGGCTGCCCATTTCCTTGATCTTCAATTTTGCCACGCCGAACCGGCGGTTGCGCCAGGTGATCGGCACGACCGTCCATGAATAGCCGCGCACGATGGCCTTGAGCGGAATCTCCACTGTGAGGTTGAAATGCGGCGCAATGAGTGGCTCGCAACCTTGAATCACCCTGCGGCGATACGCCTTGAACGCATTCGTGGTATCGTTAAGCTGAATTTGGAAAATGAGGCGAATGAAAAGATTAGCGACGCGGTTTACGAACAGCTTAAATTTAGGATAATCCACTGTTCCGCCACCCTTCATGAACCGACTACCAAAAACACAATCCCAGCCTTGGTTTAACAATTGCCAATAGTGCACGGCGTCTCGAGGATCGTCGGATTCGTCAGCCATCATAATAACAAAAGCATCGCCCTTGGCGTGGCGCAGGCCAAAGGCGACAGCACAGCCAAAGCCATGTTTGCTAGTATTCTGGATTGGGTTGAGGGTTGGAATTCTCTGCTTCAATTGCTGGAGAACTTCCCATGTTTTATCCTTGCTACCATCGTCGACGACGACAATTTCGTGGGGCACATGGTTTAAATTGAACTCTAAATACAGGTGCTCCAAGGTTGCAGGGAGAGACGCCTCTTCATCGCGCGCCGGTATAACAACCGAAAAAAGTTTCAGGGACGAATGCTCTGGAGAAGATCGATTCAATCGTCAGGTTGGTTTAACAGCAATTACCAGAAACTGCCGGCCCTTAACCCACCAAAGCCATGGCATGAACAAATACAGGCGCAAGAAAAAAAGAGGATATTTAGGTGCCTTCACCATCGTGTAGGGAAGGAAACGGGGGACTACATGTTCCAACCTAAACCCAACCATCTCCAACACTTCAGCCAGAGAAGCTTCGGTTAGAATTGTGTGGTGGTCAAAAAAATCCCAATGCAAACCGGGAAGATATTTGACATTCGGGCCCATCGCAATCAGGCGGCCACCGGGCTTTAAACATCGAAACACTTCGCGAAGTGTTTTTTTCAGCGATTGCTTGTCTGGAAGGTGTTCAAAAAAATTACTTGTGAAGACTGTATCCAAAGTGTTTTCCGCTAATGGCCAGACAGCGGAACAATCCTGTTGAATAAAATTAATTTGTGCATTGAGATATTGTTTTGCATCTGGATTCAAATCCATGGCCATTTTTCGTTTTGCGGCAATATGATTGACAAACTCACCATATCCGCAGCCCAAATCCAGAACCGTTTGATCGGCTGAAATCCACTTGTTAAAGAATTTGGCAGTAAGTATCCGCCAAACTCTCTGGCGGTAAGCCGAGGTTGCATTAAAACGATTCTGATAAATCTTCTGAAGCTCTTGAGTGTTTTCAGACATTTGCTTGGAATGAGTTTAAAGCTGAATGGTCAAAATATCTTTAAAAGTTATCGGCTGCCAGTGAAAAATCACGGTTCCAATTTGCGCTTGAGAATCAGGTCGGCGAATTCGCCGACGTTCTTGGTATTCTCCACCTCGCCGACGCGGAAGCGCACGCCGAAGGATTTTTCCACCGCGACCATCAGGGAGATGTGCGTGAGCGAATCCCATTCCGGCACGTCCTTGGCGCTGATGGCCGGCGTGAGCACCACCGGCTCCAGGAACACGGTGTCAAAAATGGTCTGCAATTGGGCGATGACTTCGGCTTGGGTCATAGAATTTTCAAAGGATGGATTTCAAATTTCGCATATCGGCGACTTTCCCGGTCACTGGCCGGCATACGCCTGTCGGACAATCTTAATCTTCGTTTCGCGCGGTGAAAAATGTTCCAGCCGCAGTTCAAACTCGCGCTTCGTTTCGGATTCGGCGGTGAGAGTAAATCCCATCTTGCCGTAAAAATCACGCACCATTTCGTTCTTCGGCGTCGGCAGATAAACGCCGGCGAGACGCGAACAGTTTTTCCATTTCGCCAGCCGCACCAGCTCGTTCAAAACTTCTTCCTCCACGCCGCGTTTCAACACGCGACAGCTCATGAGCCACGTATCAATCTTCATCGTGTCGCCGACTTTTTCGCCGATGACGATGGAAATCAGACCGTGATCACCGAAGCGATCTTTGAGCCGCACGCTGAAGCCGGCGAAGTTTTTATCATTCATCACCGCGATGACTTCCGCCTCGCTGCGGCGGTGCGTGGTGAGATTGAACTGATTGCTTTTGTTGATGAGTTGCGACAGACGCGGCACATCCACCGGCACGAACTCGCTCATCACGGATTCCATCTGCAACGATTCAAGATACGACGCCATGTCCGTGACGGTCGCTTCAAGCGCCTTGCGCTGCGCGTCGGAGCGATACTGACTCGTGCGCTCAGCGTCCTCGCTCGTGATACTGCGCGGCTCGAACAAGCGGCAGTCGGCGAGTTGCGCGACGTAATCCGACGGATCCGCACCGAGCAGAATCGTCGTCACTTCCGGCACGAATTGCCGGACGATTTCGATTTCCGCCGGGTTGTCGTCCACAAACACAAAACTGTCCAAACCTAAATTCAGTTCCGGCGCCATGGCGCGGATGTTTTCCGATTTCGGTTCCCAATTTGCCTTGAACGAAACGATGTCGTCCAAGCGCAAAACCATTTCGGGATGTTTCTGAAACGGCTCCTGCGCTTTATCCAAATCGTTTTTGCTGCAAACCGCCAGCAACACGCCACGCTGCTTGAGCGAGGCGATGTATTTTTGAAACGCCTTGAACGCTTCGCCGCGCGGCGAGGTGTCGCCGAGTTCGATGCCTTCCAAACCGTCATCCGCCACCACGCCGCCCCAAAGCGTGTTGTCCAAATCCAGAACCAAAACTTTTTTCGGCGCGCATTTCAGGGAAAAAATCAACTGCGCAACTTCGCGCGCGAGTTCCACTAGCAGCGTGGAGGAACACGGCTGTTTGCTTTCAAACCACGAACGTTCGTCGCGCGCGGCGAGGCCGCCGAGACGGTTCGCCAGAAATTCCCAATCGCAAATATGCAGGAAGGACGGGGCGTTCAGACCGAGTTCAAGATTTACCCATTTACGAAACGACCAGTCCGAGCCGAGCGTGCGCGAACGGAACGCGCCGAGATCGTGCCGCGCGGGCAGCATGAAATTGGTGGTGATGACTTCGGCGCGCGTTTTTTCATTCACCTTGCGCGCGAGGTCGAGCACGCCGTCCACGACGCGTTGCGCCTCGGCTTGTTGCAACTCACGCGTGTCCGTCAAGTGGCCGGTGTAAGTGCAACGCCGTTCGGCGGGCAAAATGAAAACGACGTGCGGCGCGAACGTGTAAAGTTCGCTATCGTCGTCCATGATTTCGGAAATGTAATTGTCGTAATCACCTTGCCACAACTCGACCGGCGAGCCGTCCACTTCGCACAGATGCTCGATGAGTTCGTGGAGCGGATACAAACTGTAACCGCCCAAAATCGCAAGACGGATTCTCTTAGCCTGCGCACTTGGATTTTCTAGTTTGCGAGCATGCGCTTTTTTACGGAGCGATGAGAGCAGAAATAATTCCTCAAAATCGCGCGCGGATTTGGTCTGGGTTTTGAGCCTCGCCCAAAATGCCGGATCATTTGCCAACAGCAGTTGTTTGATTTCGCCGAAGTCCATTTCAGCGGTAGGTCGCACGGCGCCGGTCGGATTTGATGACGGATTGGTTCATGATTGAGCGTGCAGCTTGCCAGCTGGACTGGCGAAACGGAAGCGGAAAGCGGGATTATGCCGATGCCAGCGGCTTATTTATCTGTGTCCATCGGCGCTCATCTGTGGTTCAATTAGGCAGTGAATATTACGAATTTGAACCCTGACTCGGACATCGGCGCGAGTGCGTGGATGGTGGAATTGGATGAACACCGCATTTTGCTCGATGCGGGGATGCACCCGAAACGCGAGGGTCTCGACGCGGTGCCGCGCTACGGTAAGTCCGGCACGCACGATGTGGACGCGATTGCGATTTCACATTGTCATCATGATCACGTCGGTTCGCTGCCGCTGGCGTGCCGGCAATTTCCCAAGGCGCACGTTTTGATGACGGAGTTGAGTTATCTGCTCATCGAACGGGTGTTGCACAATTCGGTAAATGTGATGACGCGTCAGCGCGACGAACTCGGCATCCGGGAATACCCGCTCTACACTCATGATGAATTGGACGACATCGCGGCGCACTTTCAGGGCTTCAAATATAATCGCGAAGTAGAATGGTCGGCGTATCACAAAGCGCGTGCGGGCATGCCGTCGCCGACGCTGGAATTTTTTGATGCCGGTCACACGCTCGGCTCTGCGGGAATTTTGCTACGCGGAAAAAGCGAGACGATGTTTTACACCGGCGACGTGTGTTTTCACGACCAGACGATTTTAAAAAGCGCGCGGTTCGAGGACGTAAAGGCGGATGTGTTGATTATGGAAACGACGCGCGGCAATCGTGAAACGCCGAAAGAGTTTACGCGCGAAAAAGAAATTGCGCGGCTGGTGGAGGCGATTCACGCGGCGGAAAAAAAGAAGGGCGCGATTATGATTCCGTCGTTCGCGCTCGGGCGCACGCAGGAAATGCTGGCGCTGCTGGCGTTGCTGATGCGCGAGGGCAAATTGAAGAAACAGCCCATTTACATTGGCGGTTTAGGTCGCGTCTTCACGGAAATTTACGACATTGAGGCGGCGCGGACGCATCGGCAGCACACGAATCTGCATTTGAACGACGCGTTGCAATTGGTCGTGCTGGAAAAAGGCGCGGCGGACAGCATGAAGTTGAGCGGTGGAAAAATTTTCGTCATCACCGCTGGCATGATGAGCGAGAACACGGCGGCGCACACGTTGGCGACGCGGATGGTGGGCGACGAGAAGCAGAGCATTTTCTTCGTGGGCTACGCGGATCCAGATTCACCGGCGGGCCATTTGAAGGCGGCCAAGCCGGGCGAGACGTTTGTGTTCAGTCCGAGCGCGGGGCAATTGACGAAGCGTTGCGACGTGCAGGATTTTGATCTCACAGCGCACGCTAACAGGCAGGACTTGCTGGAATTCGTCGGGCAAGTTTCGCCGCGCGCGATTCTGCTGGGCCACGGTGACGATGCGGCGCGTAAATGGTTTGAAGAACAAATTAATTTGCGCTGGCCGAAAATAAAAGTGATCCAGCCGCAACCGGGCAAAATCGTTTCGGTTTAACCGCAGATTTTTTTCCGCAAAGCAAAACCGCCGGACAAAAATTTTTCGTTCGGCGGTTTTTTGTTTTCAAATTTTTTAATGTCCGCCGCCGTTGCCGCTGACGATGTTCGCCAGGTTGAAAATGGGCAGGAACATACAAATCACCATGCCGCCGATGACGACGCCAAGGAAAACGATGAGGAGCGGTTCAATGAGCGACATGAGGCCGGAGAGCGTGGCTTCGATTTCCTCGTCGAGAAAGTCAGCGACGCGCTCAAGCATGTTGTCGATGTTGCCGGTTTGTTCGCCGGCGCTCAACATGCGGATAATCATGCTAGGAAAAACGGGATGTTTGGCGAGCGCGGCGGAAATACCTTCGCCGCGTTCGATGTCCGTCGCGGCGGATTTAATGGCTTTTTCCATCACGGTATTGCCAACGGTCTGCGAGACGATTTGTAAAACTTCGAGGATGGGCACACCGCTGCGGACGAGCGAGGCGAGGGTGCGCGTGAATCGCGCGAGACAGATTTTATGGGCGATGACACCAAAAATGGGCAGTCGAATACGGTATTTGTCCCAAAAATCGCGCCCTTGTTTGGTTTTGAGAAAATACAACCAGCCCCAGACCGCCGCTCCCATCATAACGAGAATATATATTAGGTAATTTTGAACGAGTTCGCTCAAGTTGATCAAAAATTGGGTGGGCGCAGGTAATTTTGCGCCGAAGCCGGAATAGACTTCTTTGAACGTGGGGATGACGCGCACGAGCAAAAAGATGGTAATGCCGATGGCCACAATCGTTACAACGGTGGGATACATCAGGGCAGTCTTCACCTTTTTGCGAAGGCGCTCGGTGTTTTCCTGATAGGTGGCAAGCCGTCCGAGAATTTCCGCCAATAACCCACCCCCCCCTTCTCACCGGCACCGACCATGGAAACATAAAGACGGTTGAATGCTTTGGGATGACGTGTCAGGGCTTCGGAAAAACTTTCACCGGCTTCCACGCGCGAGCAGACATCGCGGATAGTGTCGCGCATAACTTTATTTGGCGTCTGATCGGCCAGCGCTTGCAGGGATTGGACGATGGCGATACCGGCATCAATCATCGTGGCGAGCTGGCGGGTGAAGACTACGAGGTCATTAAGCGACACCTTGCCACCTTTGGTCTGGCCACGCTTGGCAGTCTTCTCGCGGATTTCCACGACCAGCAAATTGCGGTTGAGCAACGCAGCGATGGCGGCCTGTTCGGTGGCGGCCTCGACGGAGTTGCGAATCTCGCGGCCGGTGGCCGTTTCCCTGGCGGTGTAGGCAAATAATGGCATACCTTTGTTCGCGAACAATTCAATGCGGCCGAATTGCAAGCGCAATCCTTCCCGCGTCGCTCAAATATCAGCACGATTTATTCCAATCAACTGTTATTCGCGGAGTAAAACTTCGGCGAATCCAGACTGCAAAAACGCGGCGACTGTGGTTTTGCGCGTGGAAAAATGAAGATTTACCAGATGAATATTTGGCAATTTTGCATAAACAGCTTTTGAGAAACCTGTTAGCCGAATCGTTTTAAGAAAAAAAACTGTTGTCAATTGGCGCGTTTTTCCCTAATTTTGAAATCAAACGCACCTGCAAGGTGCTGGGGTAAACTGTTTTTACCCCGCTCATGGCAGTAAACAAAAACAAAACAACATCGGAGGAATAGATGAAGTTTAATAAATGGACATTGGGTCTCGCCGCCGTCGGAGCCGTCAGCATGGCTTCCGCCGTCCGCGCAGACGAAGCGAAACCGAGCGCCCTTAACACGGCGCTCTCAAACACCACCATCAGCGGTTACGTTAGCGCGTCGGCCAACTGGTCAGCCAGTCCGAGCGGTGGTTACAACTCAATCGCCGGCAACATTCCGCTCCAAAGCGGCAAAGCGAACGGCTTCAATCTTGATGTCGTGAAGCTCTCGATTGCCAAACCGCAGGATGAATCTCCCTGGGCCTCCGGCTATCAGGTTGACCTGCTCTTCGGCCCGGACGCCGTCGGCTATAATCCCGCCTCCAACTATGGTGGTTATCCCACCTCCAACTATGGTGGTAACAGTGATTTTGCCATCCAGCAGGCCTATATCGCCCTGCGCACGCCCATCGGCAACGGCATTGACTGGAAAATTGGCGTGTTCAACACCGTCGTCGGCTACGAATCTTTCGACGCTGGCAGCAACCCGAACTACACCCGTTCTTGGGCTTGGGCGGTTGAACCGACCGAACACACTGGTGTTCTCGCCTCTTACAAGGTTAATGACGAATGGTCATTCAACGCTGGCGTGGCCAACACCCTCTCGGCTGGTATCAACACGCGCAATACTTACAAAGCTTACACTGGCGACGTGAATACCGGTGCTTGGAACAAAACCTTTATGGGTTCTGTGACCTTTAACGCTCCCAGCAACTGGGGTTGGGCCTCTGGCTCCGCGTTCTATGTGGGCGATGTCTACGGCTTTGCCGGCGGCACACAAGGTAACGGTGGCACGCAGGGCGGCAATCAAAACAACTTCTATGCTGGCGCGACTTTGAACAGCCCGTGGAAGAACGTCACCTTTGGTGCGGCCTTTGATTACGTTCAAAACCTTGGCGGCACGTCAACGGAAGGCCTGCATGCTGATGATTATATCTTCGGCCTGTATAACACCATCAAAGCCACGGATAAGTTGAGCTTCAACACGCGTGGTGAATTCTGGGAAGTTGACGCCAAGGGTCTTGCCAATGGCAGCTCACAGGGCAGTGACGAGGGCATTTCCCTTACGGAAACCGTCGAATACGACCTCTGGGCGAATGTCGTCACTCGCTTGGAAGTCCGCTATGACAAAGTTATCGAGAGCGATTACGCCAGCGACATCGGCTACGTCTTGCCGACCGGCGTGATTATCGACAATCCGAGCTCATACGGTGTTTACGCGAACATCATTTACAAATTCTAATCTGATTTAGAATCCTTCGCCCCTGCTGGTTCGCCGGCAGGGGTTTTTTGTTTTCCAAAATGAAGCGGCTTAAATATATCATATCATCATATCAAGATACGTTGATTTTTAATTTGCAAAGCACCGCATTTCTGGCATGCTTGGTGAACAGAAAAAATTCAAGCCGATGAAATTCATCCGCGACATCTACGCCGCCAAAAAAGCCACCGGCCAGCCCGTCATCTCCCTGGAATTTTTCCCGCCCAAGACCGCCGAAGGCGACCGCGCCCTTTTTGAAAAACATCTTCCCGCCCTGCTCGCCGCGCGCCCCGATTTTTGCTCCGTCACTTACGGCGCCGGCGGCAGCACGCGCGACAAGACGTTGATGATTGTAGATCGCATCCAGCGCGAATATAACCTCACCGCGCTCGCGCATCTCACTTGCGTCAGCCACACCCGCGAAGAAGTCCGCGCCCTGCTCGAAAAAATCCGCGCGCTCAATTGTAAAAATATTCTCGCGTTGCGCGGCGATGCGCCCGGCGGCGGCGAATTCAAACCCACGCCCGGCGGTTTTGAATTTTCCGCGCAGCTCGTAAAATTCATCCGCGAACAGGGCGATTTTTCCGTAGGCGTCGCGGGCTTTCCCGAAGGCCACATCGCGAACAAAAATGGCAAACACGCCGACTGGCAGCACTTGCAGGAAAAAGTGAATGCTGGTGCAGATTTTGTCGTCACCCAATTATTTTTCGACAACGTGGACTATTTTGAATTCCGCGATTACGTCACGCAAAAGCTCGGCGTGAACGTGCCCATCGTGCCGGGCATTGTGGCGATTGTGAGCGCGACGCAGATTGTAAAGTTCACGCAAATGTGCGGCGCAAAAATTCCACCAGCGTTGCGCGCGAAGCTGGATGCGATTGGAGCCGACGATGAGGCTGCTTTGAAATTCGGCATCGAATACGCCACACGCCAATGCGAAGAACTGTTGCGCGCGGGCGCGCCCGGTTTGCATTTCTACACGCTTAATAAAGCGCATTCTACCGTGCAGGTTGTAAAAAATCTCGGACTGGCCTGACTAATTTTCGAATTGCGAGCCGCCGGAAATTTTAGCGCGCCTCGTAAATCGCCAATCTAGAATTTACAGCCCAAACTGGTTGGCCATGATGCCGATGACGCTCAGCGGTCCCGTGTCTTCCAAGCTGTCCGCCGCCTTGTCGAGCTTCTGCAGCGAGAGCTTGGCGTTCTTCAAGAAATCCTGATCGTTCACTAGTTTGCCTACCGTGCCTTGGCCTTGATTCACTTTGATCAAGATGGATTCGAGATTCGTCATCGATGCCGTCGTCGAGCGATAAAGCGTTTCGTCCGTCAGCAATTTTCCAATCGTGCCTTGACCGGCGCTGATGTTGTTGACGGCGGTATGCACCGAGATGGCCGTGTCCTGCAAATTGCTGACCGTGGACAGCGCGGTGTTGTAAAGCGTGTCGTCATAAATCATTTTGCCCACGCTGCCCTGACCGGCGGCAATCTGACTGGTAACATTCTTTACGTTCGCAATCGTCGCCGTGATGGGCGCGCTGTTTTGTTTCACAAAATCAATGAGCGGCCCGACCAAATTATCAATTTTTTCGCCCGAGAAACTTTTGGTGATGTTCTGAATGCCCGCAGCGGCGGCATCCAGCTTGGTCATGATGGCGCTCAAGTCCGGCTGCTCTTCCGTTTCCAGCACCGCGCCCTCGTCAGCTTTGGGCGAACCCGGCTGACCAAACGTAACGTTGACGAAATTCTGTCCCATCAAGCCGGTGAATTTGATGATGGCCTTGCTGTCCGTTTTCACGTTGGCGTTCAGCTTGAGCTTCATACTGACGCTGACTTTTTCGTCGGCGATTTCGATATTGTCCACGCGGCCAATTTCCACGCCGGCCATTTTCACGCGGTCGCCCACCTTCAAATCCTGCACGGTGTCGAATAGCGCGCTGACGTGTTTGCCGCGGCTAAACATATCGGCGCTGCCGAGCGTTTCGATGATGAGCCACGCGGCGAATACGGCGAGGATGACAAAAAGGCCGAGCTTGGTTTCCAGTGAATTTTTCATAGGCAGAGTCGTTTATTTATCACGTTTGAAATCCGCGTGTAAAAATCCTTTCACGCGCGGGTCATTAAAATTTTTCACCTCGTCCGGCGTGCCGACCGTGACAATCTCGCCGTCAATAATGACGGCGATGCGGTCGGCAATGCCAAACGCCAGATCGCGGTCGTGCGAGACGACGAGTGATGTGACGTGGATGCGGTGGTTCAAGTCGAGAATTTCGTCGCCGATGACGACGGCAGAAACCGGATCGAGTTCGCTCGTCGGTTCATCGTAAAGAATCAATTGCGGCTCGATGACGAGCGCGCGTGCAATGGCTGCACGCTTTTTCATGCCGCCGGAAAGTTCGTTCGGCATTTTGTTCACGGCGTCTTTCAAGCCGACGTCCGTGAGTTTTTCTTCGACAATTTTTTTAATTTCGTCCGCCGGTTTCAAGCGATGTTCCGTCAGATACAAGCCGACATTTTCGCCGACGGTCAGCGAGTTGAGCAACGCGCCGGATTGAAAAACGAGCGCCATGCGATATTTCGCCGCGATTTCCGGTGTGGTCAGCGGTTCGCCGTTAATAAAAATTTCGCCCGCATCCGGTTCTTCCAAACCGATGAGGTGTTTGAGCAAAACACTTTTGCCGCTGCCGCTCGGCCCCATGATGACAAAAATTTCGCCGGGCTTCACTTCGAGGTCCACGCCTTTGAGCACGTCCTGGCCGCCAAAACTTTTGCGCAGGCCGCGCACGACGAGGCCGACACCGGAAGAATTATTTTGATTTTCGCTCATTTATTTCAGCAGGAAGCGGGTGAGGATGTAATCAAATATCACGATGAGCACGATGGAGTTGACCACCGCTTTCGTGACGGAACGGCCGATGCCGCGTGGGCCGCCAATCGTCACCAAACCCTGATGACACGAGACGACGCCGATGATGATGGCGAAACAAAAACTTTTGAAAACACCGTTGGCGACGTCTTTCAATTCCACGATGTCGCGCAGGTCGGCAAAGAAAACGCGGAAGGGAATTTCCATGCGATGATTCATGTCCGCGACCATCGCGCCGCCGAACCAGCCGACGAGGACGGAAAAAACCACGAGCATCGGCAGCGCGACGGCGATGGCGAGAATGCGCGGCAACACGAGATAGTGAATCGGATTAATGTTCATCGTGCGGAGCGCATCAATTTCCTGATACACACGCATTGAACCGATTTCTGCCGCCATCGCCGAACCGATGCGGCCGGCAATCAAAATCGCCATCATCACTGGTGCGAGTTCCTTCGCGATGGCGATGCCGACCACGCCGCCGACGGCACTAGATAAACTGCGTTCCACCAAAATCGGACCGGTTTGCAACGCGATGACTGCACCGATGAAAAATGAAAGCACACAGACCATCAGCAAACTCGCGTTACCGATTTCAAAAAATTGGTCGAACACTTTATCGCGCTGCCGCCACGCTTGTGGCAAGGCCAGCAGCGTGCGCCAGAACAAAAGAATTATTTCTCCGATGTTCTCAAACATGATTCAGGCGCGGTTCATTGGGCGGTGGCGGTTGTCTTGGAAACGGTGAGGTAAAACAGCTTTGTCCGTTTAACTTCTCCGTCACATTGATACTGGAAAAGGCCAAACAGGAGCGAGACTTTTTTGTGTGCCGGCGTGGCCTCGGAGCGATACAAATTCCACAGTAACGAATGGCTGGCCGCGCCGGTTTTGGGATTATTTTCCGCGCGCCACAGCGACCACAGCGGCGACCAGTTGCGCTCAATAGCATCGTTGTCTGGCAAAACCGGTTCGAGCAGTGCGAGCACTTGCAAACGCTCATTGCCGTTGAAATCACGATGCCAAGTGAAGAACGGCCACATATCCACGCGGTGTTTGTAAATGCCGGTCTGTGTGCTGCGCTCAAGCGTGTTTTCGTAAAGATAAAAAGCCACGCGCGTCCGCCGATAATCCAGCGGATCAGAATGGGTGGCTTTGTAAGTGTAAAGCGGCCAGAGGATGAAATCGCTTTCCTTGATCGCGTTGTGCGAGGTTTGAAACAAAGGGAAAACACGCGAAGTCGTTTTGCCCTCGCCGCGTGCAAAAATGACGAACGGCCACGGTCCCTGCCATTCGTGATATTTTTTTTCCTTCGCGTCGATCCAGCTAAAAAACGGCCAGATGACCGTCGTCAAATCCAGTTCCGGCGAACGGCTGTAAACAAAAAATGGAATGCTGGCGCGAAATTTTTCCGGCACGACAGTGGTTTTGTGTCCTGCCATGCTGGCTTTGGCGTTGATGGAAATTTGTTCCGTTGTATTCGTGCCAAGGCGGTTGTCCTGAATGATGCACAGCGGCCAAAGATAAAAGGAGCGTTCGTAGCCAGCCACGATGTTGATTTCGCCAAAGCCATTCGTGTGCAACGTGGGAATTTTATTTTCGCGCCCAGCCAGCGGCCAGATTTTCCAGCCGTGCATGCCATCGCCGTTGCGGATGGAGCCGAACGGATAAAGGTAATTGTCCGTGATGACATCCTTCTTCCGCGTCTCGCTGTAAAGCGGAAACATGACTACGAAAATCTGGTCGCGCGATAGACGATTTTTAATGGTGCCGTAAAAGGGGAAGACGGCCGTGTAATTCAGATTGGTATCGGTCGTCGAGCGTTGCGAAAAATAAATCGGGAAAAAGGTGTGGCGCGTTTTTGTGGCGTCATTCGCTTCGTGTCCGCCGGAAAAGCTGATGAGCTGAAAAAATTGCCAGCGCCATTCCTGACCGTATTGCATGCGCGTCAGCAGCGGATACAAAATATCGTAATTGGTGTATTCGATGGACGGATTGCGGACATGCGAAAAAAATGGTGGAAAGGCGGAGGTGTTTTCATCCTCAGTCTGCTGCGAATAATAAAACGGTCCGGCAGCCTCTGTGCGATAACCTTGCTCCAGCGTGAGATTAAAGTGGTCAAAAATAAATCCGCAACTGTTTCCGCAATTGTTCGTTTCAGCGGCATCTATTTGCTCCGAAAAAAGCACGAGCAGGGCAAAAAATGCCAGCCACAACACCCAAAAACTAGGGCGCGTAGAGCATTGGAATTTTCTCGTTATCGTTATTTCGTTCTTAAACATCGTTCTTCCAGCGTGAAACTGGGCGTATTTAACATTGAGATTGACTTTGACCGTTTATCGCCTAGATTTTTTTAATTGAGGTTTTTGCCTCGGTTCCTCCTGACCCGGTGTTGGCGCTGCGTTGCCAGCACTGGGTTTTTTATTTTCTACCAACGGTTGCCGCCGACCAATCAAATTCAAAAGCGCGGGCAAAAAGGTCAGCGCCGCAATCATGCACATCGCGATGCCGACGGACATGATGTAACCGAGACTGTGAATGCCGCGATGCTGCGCGAGGATAAGACTGCCGAATCCCGCGATGGCCGTCAATCCTGACACCAAAACGGCTTTGCCGGTGCTGCGCGCCAAAATTCCCGGTGTGCCTTCTTCCGCGTAACGGTTCAAAATATGAATACCGTTCGTCACGCCGATGCCGATGACAAGCGGCAGCGTCATGATGTTTGCGGGATTGAAAGGCACATGATTCCAGCCCATCAAGCCGACCAGCCACAACGTTCCCAGGCCGACCGGAATCAGTGACAAAATTACCGCCGTCACGCTGCGGAAATGGAAGAACACCATGACCGCGATCGCCGCGAGTGAATACCATGCGGCGGTGATATAGCTATCCTTGAGCAGCGTCGTGTATTCCAAAAGTTGCACGGGCGTGCCGGTGATGTTCGGGCGGTTGCTGTCCTGCGGGTCGAGTTCCCGGCGCAAGGTTTCGACAAATTCTTTTTGGTGGTCGTGTTGCCAGACATCTTTTTTTGGATATACCTGTAATAAAAATTTTCCGGTCACACCGACGAAGCGGTCGTGCAAGGCGGCTGGCAAATCATTTATCTGCAACGGCGCGCGGTCATCTTGCTGCTGCAACGTCTGAAACGTCACGTGCAAATCGTCGAACAATGCCTGTTGATACTGGCTTAACTTTTCACTGTGTTCGGTCAATGCTGAATTGTCGCCCGCCAACATCGCGCGGCGCAGTTCCAACACGGTTTTTTGCAGCGCCGTGAGTTGTCGCGCCAGCGGCGCATCCGTCTTGCTTACTTCTTCCAAAGCCGCGCCGAGATAGCCGGAGAACGAATAGAGCGTCCGGCTCAATGCGTAAATATCCGCCGGGCGCATATCCGGCGCGCTGAAATCCAGCGGTGCGACCGTCGCCTTGATGTCCGTGATCAATTGCAGCTTCGCGTTTTGATCCTGATGCAAAAAGCCCGCGATGGATTCCACGTCCGCCACCACGTTCGTCAGCGTGCGAAGTTTTTTCTCCAACGCGACGGCCTCATCGAGATTGTCCGCTACCACCGCGCCGAACAAAACCGATTTGTCCGCCGAATCAATCAGCTTTTGTTCATACACCACGGCGGGCAAACCCGCGCTTTGCATGTTCAGCAAATTGTAATCGAAATAAACTTTGCGTGCTTCAATCGCTGCCGCCGTGCTGATGACCAGAATCACCAACGTCACCAGCACCGGCCGCTCCAGCCAGAAACTTTCAATCTTCGCCCGCCGTTTTTCCTCAAAGTGAATCTGATGATCAATGACATTTTGTTTTCCGCGCAGCAGCATCACGGGAAGAATGGTCAACATCGGCACGAGACAAATCATCAGGCCGCCGCCGCAGATGATGCCCATTTCTTTGATGCCTTTGAAATCCGTGAATGCCATCGCCGCGAACGCGCCCGCCGTCGTCAGCGCGCCCATGAAAATTCCCTGGCCGGTAAACACCATCGCCTTCGTCAACGCCTCCGCCTCCGTTTTGCCGTGACGCAATTCTTCTTCGTAACGCGTGATCAAGTGCACGCCGAAATCAATCGCCAGCCCGATTAACATCGGCAGGAACGTGATCGTCAAAATGTTCAGATGCCCGACCGTCACCGTCGCGAACGCAAACGTGTAAGCCAATCCGAACAACAAACAGATAATCGCTTTAATCGGCCGCCCCGTTTCGTTGTAGCCGTAAATAAAAATGATCGCGCACAAAATCAGCGACACAATGCCCGCGACGGTCGTGTCTTTTTGCGACTGCGCCATTTCATCATGTTCCAGCACTGATTCGCCCGTCAGCCCCGCATTGACACCGGTGACTTCCGCCCGCGTCTGTTGCACCAGATCGCGGATGCGTTCCACCGCCGCGCCATTCAAGTCATCGCTGGGCGCGTGCGCGGTAACGAGAAAGATTTTTCCGTGATTGAATGTGATGTAAGTTCCCGCCGTGGATTCGTTGCCCGCCGCGAACAACGCCGTCACGCCCGGTGAGGGCGGTGTGCCCGGTCGTTCGAGACTTTCCGTCGCCTGCTGCAAAATCCGGTCGAGCGCCGGCAACGATTTTACCAGCGCATCATTTTGCGCGTTCGTCTCGTGCTTGGCTGTGCGGAACTGCGAATTGACCAGCTCAAAAAAGGAAACCAGATTCGTCGTCTGCGAAAATTTATGGATGAACGGCAGATCACTTTTCAGCGTGTCGCGCAAACCGGTGAGGTCGCTTTCCGGCGCGAATAACAAAGCCTTGCTGCCCATCATCGCCAGATCGCCCTTGTAAAAAACATCCTTGAACAAGTTCGTTTCCGCCTCCAGCTTCGCGCCGAGCCGTTCGACGAACTGCCGGTTTTTCTCCACGTTCTCGCTCTCGACGACGACGACCAGATCGTCCTGCTGCGGAAATTCTTTTTGGTATTCGAGGAAGTTGTGGTGATAACGCTGATTGCCGCCCACCAAGTTATTTCGGTCCGTATCGAACTTGAGAAATTTCACTGTGACCGCGATGCACAGGAAAAACAAAACCACCTGCGGCCAGAAAAACCAGTGCGGCCGACGCAGAATCGCCGCGGCGATTTTGCTCAACCACCGTCCGAGAAAACTGTCTGGACTCAACGCCTTCATCGCGCGTCAGACCTTTTCCACGAAGACCGCCGTGCCGTAGCACAAGACTTCCGTGATGCCCGGCGCGATTTCCGTGGCATCGTAACGCACGCCGATGACCGCGTTCGCGCCGAGCTGACCCGCGTGTGTGAGCATGAGGTTGAAAGTATCCTCCCGCGCGCGTTCGCACAGGTTCGTGTAGATGGAAATGTTGCCGCCGAAGATGGATTGGATTTGCGCGCCGAAATTGCCCACGATCGAGCGCGACCGCACCATGATGCCGCGCACCACGCCGAACGATTTCGTGATGCGAAAGCCCGGCAGTTCGAACGCCGTCGTCGTGAGGGGATGCGTCATATCCATAAGCCGATGATTGAACACGACCGGCGGCGTCCGCAAAAGTCAAAACTTGCGGCAATGAAGTTCAAATTCACGCCGCATTGCCCATCGGCAGCGAAACGCGGACGACGCCCATCGGCGAGGGCACAATCTCCAATCGGCCGTGGTGTGTCTCAATAATTTTCTGGCTCACGGCCAACCCTTAAAGCAGCCCCAGTTCGGTCAATTCCTCGGCCAGCATTTTGGGTGAAACCACTTTCACACCTTCGATGGTTTCGCCAAAGAACCGGCCAAAATCTTTTTCGTCGCCCGTCAGCAGGTATTTTGCCTGTCCCGCCACGGCTCCACCCAGAATCGGCACGTCTTTCAACGCCAGTTTCACATTCAAGTCGGTCTTCACCGCCGGGACCAGTTCACATTTTTTGACGAGCGGATCGAGGCTTCGCAAAGCGGCGGGAAATTTCCCCGCTAGATTGCGGCGAGCTTCCTCCACCGCATAGGCATTGGTGATACACTCACATTCCCGGCAGAGGAAATCTAAAAAAGCGCGCATCCGACTTTGGGGAAGCGCGCCAGAAAAAAGAATGTTCGCGTCGAGGAAAATTCTCATTTCTTGAAGCGGCGGCCGGCCAAGGCTTGTTCATTGTTGCGGGCGAATTCAGCGACCCGTTTGTCGGTGTAGATTTCCAGCGGGAAGGTTGCTCCCGCACGGATAAGAATACCTTCCGACGTTTCCTCGGCGACCACCTGGCCGCCGCTGGACAATCCGATGCGCTGGCGCAACTCTTTGGGCAGGGTGAGCGTTCCGCGTCCGTTCATGTTGATTACCTTTGTCATGGATTCACTATTTCATACTTTCAGCATTTGTGCAAGTGAACCATGATTTTACAGCCTTCGGTAACCCGCGCAGGACAAATGATTGGGATTGGTCCCTTTAAAGCCCAGCCGAAATCTAGGTCGGACGACTACGCAGCTTCAAACGCCCGCCGCATTGCCCATCGGCAGCGAAACGCGGACGACGCCCATTGGCGATGGCACAATCTCCAACCGGCCGTGGTGCGTCTCAATGATTTTCTGGCTCACGGTCAGGCCCAGGCCCACGCCGCCCACGCGCGTGGTGAAAAAGGGCGCGGGCACTTTGCGCGCGTTTTCGCTGCTAAAGCCGCCGCCGGTGTCGTGCACTTCAATCGTCACGGAACGGTCGCCATTGCTGCCAGCGGCGCGCAGGGTCACATGGATCTGCGGCTGGCCGGGATTGGCTTGCAGCGCGTTCAACATGATTTCCGCCAGGGCGTGGCGCAACGCCGCGCGGTCGCCCACGACGGTGAGTTGCTTGTCAAAATTTTCCAGCTTCAACTGCGCGCCGTTCGCGGGCAGATGGCGCGTGGCTTCGAGATACGCTTCCTCCACGAGTTTGCCGATGGGAAAGCTTTCCTGCTCGAACTGGCCGTCGCGCGCGAGGAACCGCATTTGACTGCTCAACCGCAGGACGCGTTTGATGCTGTCGCCGAGTGCGGTGTCGAGGGACTTGCGGAAATCCGGATCGTCAAAGCGTTCGTTGAGGAGTTGATGATGCGTGGAGAGCGGCACGACGGCGTTGTTGATCTCATTCACCAAGCGATACGCCATGGATTTGATGAGGCGCAGGCTGGCGGCTTCGACTTCGAGGCGGCTCAACTGTTCGCTCTCGCTCAAATCTTCGGCGGTGAGCAGCGCGGAAACGGGCACGGTGGAATTGCCGCGCTGAAACGGCAGCACGCTGATCTTGTAAACGGTGCCGGGAAAATTTTCGGGTTCGTAGCGGAACGGTTCCAGCGCCGCGCCGGTCTTGAGCACCTGATAAATCTTCGCGCCGAGCGCGGGCGGCAGATCGCTGAATTCCAATTTGCCGCTGCGTTCGTTTTTCCGTCCGAAATGGCGGCGCGCGGCTTTGTTCGCGTGCAAAATTTTCAGGTCGCGCCCGACGACGACGCACGCGCTGCTCAATTCGCGCAGCACATCGGTCATCATCTCGTGGTTGCTGGACAACTGGTCGTGCAACCAGATGTTGCGCAGCGCGAGGCCGACTTGTTCGAGCAGATGGAAAATCAATTCGAGTTCCACGTTCACCAGCGGTTCGCCGGTGACGCGGCCATCGAAAATGGCAACGCCGATAATCTGGTCGCGGCTCGGAATCGGCACGGCAACTTGCGCGCCGAGCAGTTCAAATTCCTTTTGCGCTTCCGCATCCAAACGTGCTTCGTCGCTGTCGCGGCGTAAAATGCGGCCGAGCTTGGCGATTTGCGCGCCGATGCCGGAATCGAGCGACAACTCAAAGTGTTCCAGCAGACCGTTCGCGAGACCAATCGCCGCCGCCGAACGCAAGCGTCGGCTGTCTTCTGGAGAAATGACTTCGGTGAGCGGCGAACACGGGCGGTTAAGAAAAATGGCGACGCGATTGACGCTTAAAATTTCGCGCAGGAACTGAAGAAATTGTTTCAGCATCGCTTCCGCATCGAGCGAGTGCGTGAGGATGGGCGAGAAATCGCGCAGCACATCGAGCGTCTGCGCGGCATTCACGAAGCGGCCACCGGCGTTCGGGTCAACCGTCGTGCGCGCGAAAATGGCGGTGTTGCCGGTGGGGACATTCGTCACCGGCCGAGGTTGCGGAGTGGCCACGGTCCACAAGCGTTCCAAAACGGAATTCAAAAGCCGTTGCCGGACCGGCTTGGTCAAAACGTGCGAGACGCCGTGCAGAAATGCTTCTTCTTCCCAGTCCGCGTGCGCGGCTTCGGTGAAGGCGATGATGGGCGTTTTTTATCACGGCGGCGTAGGCGTTCGATGCACAAAATGCTTTCGACACCCATGAGTTCCGTGTCGAGCAGAATGGCGCTAGCAAGGCCGTGGACGATGAGCGGTTCGGCCTCGTCCGCATTGACGCGGTGGACGACGCGGTATTGGTCAGCATTGAGGCTCGCGCGGATGGCCTCCGGGAAATTCGGATGAGGAGACAAAACCAGAATCGTCTTCATTGCGCGTGTTGCAGAAGTTGATTTTGGGTGGTGGCCGTCACTGAATCCATCTTTCACAGAAAACCCTGAAAGGTCAATGGAATCTTGGCACGAGCGCAGTCACATTTGCGCCGTCAATTGGACGAAATCAGCTTGTCCCAAAGCTGCTCGTTCAACAGCGCCTTTTGGAGGAATTGCGTGTCGTCAGAATTGTCGCTGGCTGGTTCCGGCGCGACCGGCAAACGGATATTGAAAACATTGCCGCCTTCTTTCGGGCTGTGCGCCTCAATCGTGCCACCGTGATGGTGCGCGATAAAAAAACACGCCATCAGATTGATGCCGTATTCCGACGGCGCGCCGCCGGTGAAGGGATTCAGCACCACGCGCAACGCATCCCCTGGTAACGCGGGACCGTTGTCGGTCAGGCGAATGACCACTTCCGGTCGCTTGCCGCCCGTGACTTCTTCCGCCGTCAAACGGACACGGCTGCCCGCTGGCAACATCGCCAGTTCGTCCTTGAACAGCAATTCAAACAGCCGGTTGAATTTCGGCAAATCAACGTGGATGGCCGGCAACGTTTCGGGAATGTCATTTTCCACCACGAGCTTGCGCGCCGCGAGCGCGGGTTGCAATCCGGCCAAAATCGCTGCGATGACAGGCTTGATTTGGATTTCATCCGCGAACGGCGTGTCGGATTTATTTTCCGACGCCGTGCGCAAATCACCCAGCAAGCCGTTGATTTTTTCAATCTGCGACTGGACGCTGTGATGATATTCCTTCCAAAATTCCGGATCGCGCAAACTGCCGGCGTTGGTTTTTTCCTCCTCCATTTTCATCGGCGCGAGTTCGAGAAACGTTTTCACGGCAACCATCGAATTTTTGATGTGATGGCTCAAACCGGCTGCGAGCAAACCGAGGCTGACGATGCGGTCGGCGATCATCATATTGCGCAACACGGACATTTTTTCGCGCAGCAACTGGTCGCGCTCGGCAGACACCATGAAAAATTCCAGCGCGAGCTGTAACGTGAGCTGGAGTTGCTGCGGGTCCCACGGCTTGTTGACGTATTTGTAAATCGCGCCGGTATTGACGGCGGCAATCGCCGCGTCCATGTCCGCATAAGCCGTGACGAGCATCCGCAAAATGCGCGGGCGCAACTGGCGCGCGCGTTCGAGCAGCCACACGCCTTTTTCGCCGGGCATCTGCTGGTCGGTCATCAGCACGCCGATTTCGTCAGCGTGTTCCTCGAGTAATTTCAGACCGTCCTGCGCATTGTTGGCTGTGAAGATTTTGAAATCATCCTCAAATGCGCGCGTGAAATACTTCAGCGATTTCTCCTCGTCGTCCACGTAGAGGATGGCAAATTTCTTGTAATCGTAATCGCTCATTTTTCAGTTCGTCGCCGGCGTTTTTTCGGTGGCGGGAAATTCCAGCGTGAATTCGCAGAATTTTCCAACTTCGGTCTGCACGGAAATTTTTCCTTTCGCCTCGCGCACGATGCGATAGACGATGCTCAAACCAAGCCCCATGCCTTCGCCGACATCTTTCGTCGTGAAAAACGGATCGTAAATCTTGTCGAGATTTGCGGCAGCGATGCCGGGTCCGTTGTCGTGCACGGTCAAAAAGCTGAGACCATTTTCCATGCGCCCAGAAATTTTTATCGTGGGCTTTTCGTCGGTAAACGTTTTGGTCTTCAACGCGTCGAGCGAATTTTGCAGCAGGTTGGTGAGCACGTGAATCAGCTTGTTTTTATTGGCCCAAATTGTCTGACTGGCAGGCACGTCCGTCACGAATTCAACTTTGTCTTTGCATTCGTTATTGAGAAAACGCACCGCCGCCGTGACAACTTCGCTCACGACCACGCGGTCGCGCTGTTCGGTGTCGGGATGCGTGAACATCCGTAAATCCGAGACGATAGTTTTCACGCGGTTCACACCTTCCTCGACGTCTTTCAAAATGTCTGCGTAATCCGCTTGTTGGTCCACCGCGAGATATTTCCCTTTTTTGCGGAGCGTGAATAGGCCGGTCGTCGCAAAGTTCAGCGGATTATTGATTTCGTGAATCATGCCCGCGCTCATGCGGCCGAGCGACGCGAGTTTTTCGGATTGGACAAGCTGCGCCTCATTTTCTTTGAGTTGTGTGAGGCTGTTTTCCAGCGCGGCGCGATTTTTATCGAGCTCGTGGCGCAAAACAAATTCACGGAAGCGCGCGCGGCTCTGGAAAAAAGTTCCGACCACGACGATGATGTCCATCAGCGCGATGAAATAAAAATTATTGAACATCACGCGCACCGGCGGAAAGCTTTCGTGACTGATGTAATGCTGGCCGATGCCGACACCGATATACATCAGCAGCACCAGCAATACGGCCACGATGCTTTCCCGCAACGTCCAGTGCAGCACCGCACCGACCGCGAGCAAAACCAGATTGAGCGCGGCGTAATAGGTCGAACCGAAGCCGTCGGTGACCGCAATCATGCCGGCGAGAAATGCCACCGGCAGCAGCGGCACCACCACGCCCAACCACTGGCTCATCTGGCGGCCTTTTTTCGTGTAAAGAAATACCCAGATGATCGCCGCCGTCGCCGAGCACGCGAGCCGCAGCCAAAAAAACGGCAACAGCATTTCGTGATAAACAAAATAATCCGCCGTGCTGCCGAGCGGCATCAGCGTGACCACGAGCGCACAGCCAACCTTCGTGTTTTCGATGCGCTTCTCGGCTTCGTCAGCCTTGAACGCAGCCACGATGGCAGGGTCGGTGTTCTTGGGTAAGATTTTATTCACGTCGGTTTTTGCGCTTCAAAATATAAATTTACGCCGGTCGCATCGGATTTCACCGCGCACAAATCTTCCGGCGCAGCAACCGGTTTTAGCGCCAGCAAGTCCGTGCTGTTCCGATAAATCAAAGGCCATTCCATGATGTGATCCATCGTGAGTCGGCGCGGATTGTAATCATCCACGTTCGTCGTGACGAGCTTGCCGCCCGGCGCGAGCCAGTCATAAAAAATGTCCGTCAGCTGCTGGCAAAACGCGTCTCCCAAATAATCAAAAAGTCCGGCGCAATAAACCAAATCAAATTGTTCCTGCGCGTCCGGCGCGTTGCGGCGTGCGGCTTCGCGGACGATCTGCTGCACGGATTTTTTTCCAATTTAAACTGCGTATTACGGCCGCCTTTCGATTTCGCTTCGTTCACTACGGATTCGCAGTGCGCGAGCGTTTCCGCGTTGAAATCAATCAACGTGAAATGCGCGCGGTCGGCCAGATGGCTTTCGCGCAAAAATTGTTGCACCTCATGCGCCGGGCCGCAGCCGATGTTCAGAATTTTTGCTTTGCGCCCGTGGCTGCCAAAGCGCGTCGTCGTGGCTTGCAACTGGCGCACGAGCCGCGCGATGCGGTTGCGATGCGCCTCGGCGGGCGGTTGTTTAACGAACCAGAGATTGATGATTTTTGCGTAGAGCGACCCACCTTCGAGCGGTTCGCGCAGCATCATGTTCACCATTTCGTAGTCGCCCGCGTAACCGAGCGGCTTCGTAAAACACCTATGGAGAAAGGGCGAACACATCAACAGCGGATGCAACTGCCGCCTTGCAAAATTCTGGTGTGCGGACAAAAGTTCCGGCTCGGTATCGCGCAAAACATTTTCAAACTTCTCAAAAAAATTTGTGAGCAGCGGCAGAATGGAAGGCGCAAGTTCGCCGGCAATTTTCTGTTCGAGGTCGCGCCGTTGGCTCGCAGGTGCAGCGCGCAGACCGAGTTCGATTTGCTCCAACCAGAGCCGCAAGTCGGTCAAGAACGTCTGCAGGTCGGCGATGATGACTTTGAAGGCGGGCGAAACTTTGTAGAGCTTCTGCCATTCGCCGAGAAATTTTTTGTATTCGTCCGCGACCTGTCCGGCCGCTGGTGGTGTGGTGAAATCGAGTCCGGTCCAATTCGCTTCGTCGAGCGTGGCGTCGCAGATGATTTTTCCGCCGGCGTCCAAAAGATTGCTGATAACGGCGCGGCCGGCATAAACGGTGCGCTCCTGAAAAATGATTTTGAAATTCGCGAGCGTCTCGGTCAAACGCGGCGCGCTGTCGGTCTGATACAGTTCCCAGACGGCGGTGTGGCGGTTGAAATGCAGCGGGGTGCCGCGCAAAGTTGCGCCATCGGCATTCTGAAAAGTGATTTGGATTTCCGCCGCGGCGGACGCTGACGGGAGCGGACGAGATTTGGCTGGCGGGCTGGAAAGTCCGCTGCTGGCGTGGCCGTTGCTGGGAACAACCGGAGTCATCTCGCGGTGAGAATGAAGCAACTTGTCCGCCAAAACAACGCGATTATGCGCTTAAAAATGAATGCCCATCGTCACCATGATGGCCTGGCTGAAAAAGGCGTAAGTGCCGTCGGCGCGTTGACCGGAGGATAGTCCCGGCGTGGACGATGGTGTGCTGCCAGCAACGGTATGGTTGGGGCCATAACCAATTTGGTAGGTCAGATCGAAATCAAAAAGTTTGCCGGTGTGACCGGCGCCAAAGCTGACGAAATGCCGGTCCATGTCCGCGACGAGCGGTGTATAATACGAGTTCGGCACGGAGTTCTGGTCAAAGGTGTAGCCCGCGCTCGCGTGCCAGCCATTGTCGAAATAACGCGTTGCACCAAGTTCAAACAGCCAGCTTGCCTCCCAGCCGAAATGCACGGGGACGTTTTGTTGCACAGGAAACGGCGGGGCACTGGATTGGCGAATGCTTGTCGTCCCAAAACTACTCCAATCGGTGTAATCCGCGTCAGCTTCCAAATTCCATTTTGGCGTCGGGCGATAGGAAACACCAAAAACAGCGGTGAGTGGAAAGGTCATGTTCATGGTGGCGGGCAGCGTTGTATGCGCGAGGAACGGTTGCCGTTCCATGCTCGTGTTGCCATTCATGGTGAAGCTTGTCTGACTGCGGAACGTCGCGCCGAAGGAAAGTTGTTCAATCGGTTGCCAAAGCGCGCCGACGTTGTAGCCGACACTCCAGCCGTTTCCATTAAAATGAAAATAATTTTGACCGGACTGTGGCAAGAGGCCTTGGTCAAGGTCAATTTTAGCGTAGTCCACCATCAAACCTGCGCCGAAGGAAAATGTTTCGCCAAGCTTTATGGCCGCTGCCGGGTTGAACCGGATATAGGTCACCGAACTCTGCGTTCCGATGGTGCGGAAGCCGGTGTCGGCTGGCCATTTCATCACGCCGCCGTAGGGCGCATAAATGCCCAGACCAGCTGTCACCGGCAGGTCTTTTAGTTTACTACTAAAAAAAAACTGCGGGCTGGCGGCAAATTTATCCTTGATGCCATAGGTTTTACCTTCGTTCGGTGCGCCTTTTGGCGGTTGGTAAGTCGGGTCGTAATACAAGCCGTAGATGCCGGAGCGAATTTGAGTATTCGTGGATTGAGTCAGGCCGGCGGGGTTGTAATAAATGGCCGAAGGATTATCTGCGGTGGCGACAAACGCCTCGCCGCGCGCGGTGGCAAAAGCGTCCTGACTGGGCAGCCTTAGCCCGTTGCCAAAGGCCACCAGTGGCGTCAGGCTTAAAGCGAGCGCAGCCAGATGTATTGCCGGATGCTTGGTTATCATCAGTGGTTCACGCAATGGTCGGACAGTGGCGAAGGTTAAACGCCGTCAGGCTATGCGCCAGTAAATTCTGTTTTCGACCTGTCTGGCGTTGTTAAAACGACTTTACTTTGCCGACATGTCCGGCAAAATATTATCGTGAAAAATCTAATCCGGATTTCAGTATTGATTGTGTTTCTTGGCAGTCTGGCTTTCTCAGCTCGCGCCAGATTTTCGGCGCTCTATGTGTTTGGCGATGGCGTCTGAACTACCACCAATAACGCATTTCCCGGAGCGCAATACTACGGCAAGCGTTACACCAATGGCCGAATCTGGCTTGAAGTGCTGGCGCAGAGGCAGGGGCTGGCGTATGACTACGCCAAAAATCCATCTTTCTTCGGTAATTACAGCACGGTCTTGGTGACTAATATCAGTAAGTTTATTCCGCCGGCGGATGTGGCGAGCGATTTATTTGTCGTCTGGGTTTGTGATGCGGATTTTGTCTTGGATATGAACGGATCGATCAGTCCCTACTCTAACCTGTCGGCTTGGAATAATGCCATCGCCCTGTCGCTCACCAATCATTACAGCATCATCACAAATCTTTACGCCAAGGGTGTTCGCACCCTGATTTTGCCCAACGCCGTGGACATTACCGAAGTTCCTTATTACAACGGTAATTCTGCAAGTGACAAACTTTTTATCCGTGGCCGTTGCAATTATTTCAATACCAATTTGATTGCCCTCTTTAATCAAATGCAAAAGCTGCATCCCGACCTTAAAATTTATATGCCGGATATTTTTTCCCTGCTCGACAATGCCCTGACCAATGCCGCGAGCTATGGCCTGACTAATCCCCTCGTGAACGGCCACATCACCTATGCGACAAGTTATTATGGCACCCAAGCGGCGACCAACGGCCTAGGCACTAATTTCGTTTTTTGGGATTATATGAATCCATCGGCACAGATGCATGAAGTCGTGGCCGATACTGTCCAACAAATGATTTCGCCTGTGCAGATTAGCAGCCTCGCGCAAATCAATGGCAGCAACCAACTCAACATCGTCAATATGCCCGTCGGCTTGAATGGCTACTTGGACGGTAGCACCAATCTGGCGCAGACCAGCAACTGGACGCTGGTGACGAACTTCAATAGCACCAGCACCGCACAATCCATCTTCGTGGTGACGCCGCCGTTGCCCGCTGGTTTTGGTGTTGGCGGTTCCGGTGGTTCAGGCGGGTTAAGTGGACCGCCGATTCCGGGACAAGGGTCTGGTTCAGGTTCAGGCTCGGGCTCGTCCCAGACTACCACCTTTAATTCACAAGTTGCCGTCCAATTTTACCGCCTGCGTTTCCCTTACGCGTGGAACTGGCCGTGATTATTCTCGGCTGAATTATTTCTTCAACGTCTCGTAACCCCAGCGCAGCATGCGTTCCGTGGCTTCCCAGCCAATGCATGAATCGGTGATGCTTACGCCGTAACGCAGCTCGGAAATGTTTTTCGGAATCGGCTGGTTGCCTTCGTTGAGGTGGCTTTCCACCATCAGGCCGATGAGCGATTTCGTGCCGCCTGTGCGTTGTGCCACGACGCTGCGCCAGACATCTTCCTGCTTGGCAAATTTCTTTTCCGAGTTCGCGTGGCTGCAATCCACCATCAACACCGGCGGCAATTTTTCGGAAACTAATTTCGCTTCCGCCGCCGCGATGCTCGCCGCGTCGTAATTCGTCATGGCGCGGCCGCCGCGCAACACGACGTGTGCGTGCGGGTTGCCGCTCGTGCGGACGATGCTCGTCGCGCCGTCCTCGTTCATGCCGAGAAAACTGTGCGGATGTCGTGTCGCGCCCATCGCATCAATCGCGACCTGCAAACTGCCATCGGTGGAATTTTTCAGGCCGACCGGCATGGAAAGTCCGCTCGCCATTTCGCGGTGCGTCTGCGATTCCGTGGTGCGCGCGCCAATCGCCGCCCAGGTGATCAAATCCGCGATGTATTGCGGCACAATCGGATCGAGAAATTCCGTCGCGGCCGGCAAACCCATGCCGACAATTTGCAGCAATAATTTCCGAGCGCGTTTCAAGCCAGCTTCGATGTCCTGCGAACCGTCGAGATGCGGGTCGTTGATGAGCCCTTTCCAGCCGATCGTGGTGCGCGGTTTTTCAAAATAGACGCGCATGACAATTTCCATTTTGTCGGCGAATTCTTTTTGCAACTTGCTCAAGCGCGTGGCGTATTCGAGCGCGGATTTTTCATCGTGAATGGAGCATGGCCCGATGACGACGAGCAGGCGCGGGTCTTCCTGATTCAAGATGCGGATGACGCGTTCGCGCGATTGCGCCACGGTGGCGTTCACCGTTTCCGGCGTCGGCGACAGCGCCTTTAGTGCGCGCGGCGCGAGCAACGGAACGATTTCTTTGACGTGTAAATCCTGCGTGCGATACATGGGAAGGAGATTATAGCATAACCTGAAGACGCGGAAAGTCGAAAGCAAAGCGGCCGGTAGCGGATATTTTTGCCAGTGCAGCGGGATTGGACACGCGCAATATTTTTGTTATCGTGCGGCAAAGGAATTTATGATCGCGGAAAAACTCAACACCGGCCAGAAGGCGCTCCAAATTAACCTCGACGCGAAAAAATATGGCACCTTCGCCGAGATTGGCGCGGGGCAGGAAGTCGCGCGCTGGTTTTTTCACGTCGGCAAAGCGTCCGGCACGGTGGCCAAAACTATTTCCGCCTACGACATGGCCATCAGCGACGCGATTTACGGTCCGGCGGAACGTTACGTCAGCCGCAAGCGCCTGACGGCGATGCTGGATCACGAATATGATTTGCTTCTCAAGCGCCTCGCCAAAACGCGCGGTGACAAATCGACTTTCTTCGCCTTCGCCAACACCGTTGCCACGAAACAAGGACCGAAACCCGGCATGGAAGAAGGTCAGGGCTGGCTCGGCATAAAATACCAAGTCCATCCGCACGGCGATCCTTCCACCATCATCATCCACACGCGTTTGCTCGATTGGGAAACACAGCGCCAGCAAGAAGCCGTGGGCGTGCTTGGCGTGAATTTGATTCACGGCGCCTTTTATCAATCCACTGACCCCATCAAACTCATCGGCTCGCTGCTCGACGGCCTGACCAGCCAGCGCGTGGAAGTAGACATGATTAAATTTTCCGGTCCCGCTTTCACCGGCGTGGACAATCGGTTGATGGCGTTGCAACTCGTCGAACAATGGTTGACCGAAGCCGCGATGTTCACCGCCGATGGCGAAACGGTCATTCCCGGCGAACTGCTTTACAAAAAACCTGTTCTGCTCGAACGTGGTAGCTTCCGTCCCATCACCAATCCAATGCTCGACATGATGGAACGCGCGCAGGAACAATTTATTTTGGAGCCCGCGCTTGCCGGCGAAACGCCTGTTGCCATGTTCGAGATGACGCTGCGCCAATTGCAAATTGGCGATTCAATTGACCATCGCGATTTTCTCGAACGAGTGGACACGCTCGGCGCGCTCGGCAAACCGGTGCTGATCTCTAATTTTCTCCGCTATCATCGCCTGCTCGCCTACCTTGCGCGTCACACGCAGAAGCCGATTGGTTTGCCCATTGGCCTCGTGCGCTTGCGCGACGTGTTAGACGAAAAATTTTACACCGATTTGCCCGGCGGGCTCATGGAATCGCTCGGCCAGCTTTTCAAAAACGGCGCAAAGCTCTATGTTTATCCGTCGCTCGACAAGAAGACCGGCAAACTTTTCACCGTCGAAAATCTCGACGTCGCGCCGCACCTGCGCCATCTCTATCAGCATTTGGTGGACAATAAATTCATCGTGGACATCACGAACTACAACGCCGATGCGCTAAAAATTTATTCCGGCGAAGTGCTGGCCAAAATCCATTCCGGCGACGAAGCGTTGAGTAAATTGATTCCGCCGCAAATTTTTGAAGTCATCAAAGCAAAACAACTTTTCGGCTGGGGGCAAAAAAAAGTCGCAGCGTAAAACAACCGGCGGCCTCGACCGCAATGTTCAACCCATGAAACCGCACGGCAAATCAAAAAATATTTTAGCAGGTTCGTCGCTCGCGAAATTTTATCGCCGCGCTTTCGTCGCCATTATTTTTTCCACCGCCGCGTGGTCGTTGTCCGCCGCCGAAGCCACGAATACTTACGCCAGTTGGGTTAAGCCTTGGATGGAACAGCCCGCCACCAGTCCGTCGCTGAACGGAGCCGGACTAAAACTGGTTGTGACCAGCGTGCGTGGTGAAGTGGATCCGGCCACGGTCATCGCCATGACGCCGGTGCAGCGAATCTATCTTTCCTACCACCTCAAGGTGTCCGCCACCGAGGTTGCCACCAACGGTGATTTTCGCAGTTATGTCGTGTCCAACACGTATGCCGAGCCGGGTAATGTGCGCCAGCTTGCGCCGAAAGATTTTCAACAGCTCGACCAGTTGCTCGCCAAATTGCCGGAAGATAATTCGCAACTGCCGCCGGCGGGAAATCGCCTCGTGCTGCAAGTCTTGGAGGATGGTCAATGGCGTGTCCGCGTTTATGACGGGTCAAATTTACCGCCGGAAGTCAAAGCCGTAACCAACCTGCTCGCTCCGCCCGCCGACAAAACTTTGTGACGTCAACGGCGTTGTCACCGCTCAGATTTTCCAATCTTCATCGCATAACGTCCGCGCTGGCATTGCAGTTTCAATTTTACGCTAAAAGTCTGCGACAGGTTTTTTGAGGTCATCACTTTTGTTTTATTTCCTGCTGCCAGCACTGCGCCATTTTTTAAAATTAAAACGTGTGAAAACGTTGGCATCATTTCTTCAACGTGATGTGTCACCAAAACCAGCGTCGGCGAACTTTTCTTTTGGCCGAGGCGTTGGATAAATTGCAAAAATTGTTCGCGCGCCGCTGGATCAAGCCCTGCGCACGGCTCGTCTAAAATTAAAATGCGCGGCCGCGCCATCAACGCGCGGCCAATTAAAACCCGTTGCCGTTCGCCTTGCGAAAGCACGCCCCATTGACGATTGGCCAAGTATTCACACTCAACCAACTTCAACAACCTTAGCGCCTCGGCTTTTTCGGTCCGCGTCACTCGGCCCCAGAAATCAATCATCGCGTATTTGCCGCTCGCGACGGTTGTCAGCGCCGGTTCGTCATCCGCCATCATCTGCCGCACGGACGAACTGACGAGGCCAATTTGTTTCCGTAATTCGCGCCAGTCGGATTCGCCGTAAATTTCGCCGAGCACAGAAATTTCTCCGCTCGTCGGCATTAGATAGCCGGTGAGTGCACTCAGTAAAGAAGTTTTCCCTGAACCATTCGCGCCGAGAATCACCCAATGTTCACCGCGCTGAACACGCCAGTTTACGCCGCGCAAAATTACTGTGCCATCACGCTCAATTTGCAGTCCGGCTACGGATAAAACTGTTTTTTCCATTCTCAAAATCCCTCAATTTCTTTCCACAGCGGTTGCAAGTCGTCATCCGCCAGCGCCATTTTCTTGATGGCATCTTTTTTGCCGGCGTTGATGGCGCGGTGTAGCCACGTCCGCGCGACATCGAGCTGTTGCATCTGACATGCGTAGCACGAAAGGTTGTAGGCGATGACTGGCTCTGCTGGAAATTTTTCCGCCGCGGGCAGCAACGCATCCCAAGCCTGCGGCAAACCACCGTCACGCACGCGGCGCAACGCATACGCGCGATGCAACCAACCGGAAGCTGCTTCGGGCGCGGTCTGTAATTCCAGTTCCGAAATCATCAGCGCGTCGTTCCAGCGTTGGTCATGCGCACAGATCGTCCAGCGCACTTCGAGCACATCGGAATGCAGTTGGTTGACGGCAGAAATTTTTTCCAGTTCCGCGCGCGCGTCGCCCGCGCAGCCCAGCCCGAGCCAGCCGATGGCGGCGTCGAGATGATGCGAGTCAGGCGGTTCGAGCGTTTGCACGTAGATAGCATCCGTGTCGCGCGAAAGGTGTCAAGTCATTGGCAATTTGCGGCGGAACAGTTAAAGTGGCGGCATGAAAAAATTAGTGTTTTCACTTCTCGCGGCAGCTTGCGCGATTTCTGCGCAGGCAAAGCTGGTGACTAAGACAATTGAATACAAACAGGGCGACACGACGCTCGAAGGTTATCTCGCCTACGACGATTCGTTTTCCGGCAAACGTCCCGGAGTGCTCATCGTGCATCAATGGATGGGCCTGACCGATTACGAAGAGACCCGCGCCGCGATGCTCGCCAACCTTGGCTACGTTGCGTTCTGCGCCGATATTTACGGCAAAGCAATTCGTCCGCAAAACTACAAAGAAGCGGGAGCCGAAGCGACAAAATATAAAACCGACCGCGCGCTCTTGCGTCTGCGCGCAAATGCGGGTTTGGATGAATTGAAGAAATGCGATTTGGTGGATACAAAACGCGTCGCGGCCATCGGCTATTGTTTTGGCGGCACGACCGTTATTGAACTCGCGCGCAGCGGCGCGGAGTTAAATGGCATTGTCAGTTTTCACGGCGGACTGGATTCGCCCACGCCCGCTGACGGCAAAAATATCAAATGCAAAGTGCTCGTGTGTCATGGCGCGGATGATCCGTTTGAAAAAGCGGAAGACCTCGTGGCGTTTGAAAAAGAAATGCGCGACGCCGATGTGGACTGGCGGCTCATCAAATACGGTGGCGCGGTTCACAGCTTCACGCAACCGATGGCCGACGGCAGTTTGCCGGGCGCAAAATACAACGCGCGCGCCGACAAGCGTTCATGGTCGGACATGAAATCGTTCTTCGGAGAGCTTTTTAATTAAAAATTTCAGCCACAGATTTTCACAGATGAAACACAGATTCTTGGAAAAACTTCCGCACAGAGTTTTTATCTGTGCCCATCTGTGTCCATCTGTGGCTCAATAACTCATGCGTATCACTGGCGGCAATGCAGCAAGGCGAATTTTGAAAGTTCCCAAAGGGCTCGACGTTCGTCCCACGCCGGATTTGGTCAAGCAGGCCGTCTTCAATTCGCTTGGCGCGCGCGTGGTGGACGCCCGCGTGCTCGAATTATTTGCCGGCAGCGGTGCGTTGAGTTTGGAATGTCTGAGTCGCGGCGCGGCTTCGGTTTTGTGCATCGAAAAGTCGCATCGCCACGCGGAATTTATCCGCAGTAATGCAGTCGCGGCGGGCTACGGTGAAATTTTGGACACGCGCACGCAGGATGTTTTTCCCGCAATGAAACAACTCGTGGAGAGCGGCAAGCAGTTTGATTTGATTCTCGCCGACCCGCCTTACGGTGAAAAAAATGTGAATCGGCGCTCCACTTCATTTGCCCAGCAATTGCTCGATGATCTTAGTCTGCCGAAGTTGCTCGCGCCTGGCGGCAGATTGATGCTCGGCCACACGAAACGCGACACTCTGGATCTCGTCGCGCCGTGGACGGAAGTAAAAATGCTCAAGCACGGCGACACCGTCATGCGGTTTCTGGAGCTGGCCCCGTAGCTAGCGCTGGCGCGTATGATTTTCAGCAGGCAATCATTGGTGATTAACACGGTAGATAACGCCGCGTTCGCAGTATGGGCGCGGTGGCTGACAATTTTCGCGGTCGGCGTTTTCGCCTGCTCGGCAGTTAGCTCCATCCTTTCGCTGCACTGTCTTTATGCCGACGGTTCTTATCAATTGATTGAAGTTTTGAAGGCCGGAAACTTTGTCGCCGTCGCAAAAAATCGGAACTGCGCTTCGTATGTCATGCAATTTCCTGTTGTCGTTGCGCTCAAGCTGGGCGTGACCAATCTGCGCGCGTTGCAAATCGCCTTTGGTCTCGGCTGTTTTCTGCCGTGGCCATTTGTGCTGCTGATTTGTCGCCGTCTGTCACCGCGATATTTCTGGCTGGCCATGTTGGGTTGCGCCGTGGGTTACCTGAACGCCGCTTTTATGCCGGTCGGTGAATACAGCATCGCCCACGCATTTTTCTGGCCGGCCCTTTTCGCAATTTTATTTGTTCGGCCGCTGACCACCTTCGCATCCGTGATACTGGTTTTCGCTTCACTCATATTGGTATGCAGCTATGAATCGCTACTGTTTCTTGGGCCACCGCTGGCGGCGCTGGCGCTTTGGCGGATGTTTGGCGGCGGTGAAAAAAAATGGTCGCGACTCTGGCTTGGCTTGTCCGCCAGCCTGCTGGGTCTGGCTGCCGTTATTGCGTTGGATGGAATTCGTCATCCGCAGGCGCCGGACAATCTGGGTGGATTCAAGCAAGGTCTTGAATCAATGTTCTTGTTTCCAAGCTGGACCATCGGTTGGAGTTTCGTCTGGCTTTGCTTGCTGGCGGCGGTCTGCCTTGATGTCAGCGGTTTTTCCAGGCGATTTTTTAAGTTGGAACTCGTGTTGCTTGCGACCGCGATGTTGGTCTGGGGACTCTGGCCAGTGGTCGCGCCTGAGCGATTGAACACACAACTGCAATACGACTACCGAGCGATGCAACTCCTCACGCCGTTTGCCCTTTTGCTGTTAGGTTGCGCCGTCAATCTTTGCCCGAAATGGTTCGCTGCCCGGCAGAATTATTTCGTTGCCTTCAGCGCTTCACTGCTATTGGCGCAATCATTGTGGCAGCTTTCCGCCACTTGGCAGTGGCACGGATTTGTTGGTGTATGGCGCGGCGTGCTGGCCACACATTCCGGTCCGGTGGCATTGAAAGATACCGCTTTCGGGCGTCAACCCATCGGCCATCAGGCTATGAATTTTGATTGGAACTGGGCTAATCCCGACTTGAGTCTCATGCTGTCCCAGAATGGCCAAGTGAAATCCATTATCCTACCGCCAAGCCGAGCTGGCTGGCATCCTTTTGATCCGCTCAATCCCGAAGCGCTACCCAAACTCCAGCAATACGGTTTAAACTACGATGATTACCTCAAATCCCTGATGCAGGCAAGAAGCTCGGCTAAGTAGTTTCCGCTGCTTCAACCGCTTCGCGAATAGTCAGCTTAAATTTCTCCAAGCCCTGATCAAATGCGGCGGAAATTGGCAGCACGGAAACCTTTTTGATTTTCTTTTTGAAGTCCTTCAGATTTTTTTCCGCTACGGCTTCGTCCATTTTATTCGCCACGACGAGGCGGTCTTTTTCCAGCAGCGCGGGATCGTAAAGTTCCAGTTCCTTGAGCAGTTGCTTGTAATCGTCCCACGGCTTGCGATTGTCCGTGCCGGCCATGTCGAGCAGCAGCACGATGATTTTGCAGCGTTCGATGTGGCGCAGAAATTCGTGGCCAAGACCGACGTTGTTGTGCGCGCCTTCGATGAGTCCGGGCACGTCGCAAACGGTGAGTCGCTTCCAATCGGCGTATTCCAAAATGCCAACTTGCGGCGTCAGCGTCGTGAAGGGATACGCCGCAATCTTCGGACGCGCGCGTGAAATCGCGGTGAGCAAAGTGGACTTGCCAGCGTTCGGATAACCGACGAGGCCAATCTCCGCCATGATGCGAAGTTCCAAAAGATATTCGCCTTCCGTGCCGGGTTCGCCCGGCTGCGCGAAGCGCGGCGTCTGGTGGCGCGCGGTGGCGAAATTGCGATTGCCCAATCCGCCGCGACCGCCTTTGCACAAAACAAATTGCTGGCCGTGGGTCGTGAGGTCGGCGACGAGCGTTCCTTTGTTTTGAATGCCGTCCGGCGTTTCCGCATCTTCCGGTTCCTTGCTCAAATCAATTTCCAACGCCGATTTTCCCTGCGACGTGCGGAAGAGCGGACGCTTGCCCGTGCTCGTGCCGAGCATCATGTTTTCGCTTTGTTCTTCGTCTTCTTCCTCGTCGTCATCACGGCGCATTTTTTTCTCAATGGGCGGAGTGGTGTCCTTGAGCTGCCACACGAGCGTGCCGCACGGAACTTTGACGATGAGATCTTTTCCCGCGTGACCGTCCATGCCTTTGCCCATGCCGCCTTCGCCGCCGAGCGCAATGAGACGTGGAACGTAATACTGCTGGATGAGATTGTTCAGGTCGTGATCGGCCTGAAGAATAACGCTGCCGCCACGTCCGCCGTTGCCGCCGCTCGGACCGCCCTTGGTGATGTAAGCCTCGCGATGAAACGCGACCGCGCCTTTGCCGCCGTGGCCGGCCTGCGCGTAGATTTTTATTTCGTCAATGAACATGAAATTGGTGCGTCGTTAAAATTTTGAATCGCCAAGTTGGTTTTACTATTCACCATTCCACCCTTCAACGACAATAAAAAAGGCGAGGCGCGTGGCCTCGCCTGAAAGCGCTTGCTCGTCTTAATTCTTCGCCGCCGCTTCGGCGACAATGTTGATCCGGCGGCTGTTCTTGTCGAACAAGACTTTGCCGTCCGTGAGCGCGAACAACGTCCAGTCGCGACCGGTGCCGACGTTCTTGCCTGCGATAAATTTGCTGCCGCGCTGACGCACAATGATGCTGCCCGCGGTGACGGTCTGGCCGCCAAATTCTTTTACGCCGAGGCGTTTGCTGCGGCTGTCGCGTCCGTTTTTTACGCTACCTTGACCTTTTTTATGTGCCATAAAAATTTAGGGGATTAAAAATTAAGCGTTGATGGCGGTGATTTTAACAACCGTCAATTCCTGACGATGGCCGATGGTCTTGTGATAACCTTTGCGGCGTTTCATCTTGAACGTCAGCTTGTGTTCGCCGCGCTTGTGTTCGACGACATCCGCCAAGACCGTCGCACCGGTGACGGTGGGCGCGCCGACGGAAAGCTTGCCGTCGTTGTTGACGAGCAGCACGCGGTCAAACGTGACCGGCTTGCCCGCCTCGACTTCAAGGCGTTCGATTTCGAGTTTATCGCCGGCAGTGACGCGATACTGTTTGCTACCTGTTTCTAAAACGGCATACATAAATTTTCCCGCAAAGGGTCGGGAATTAAACCAGATTTCCCAAAGCTGTCAACTTCTGATTTTCGACAAACCAGCTTGTTCCTTCCGCCGCAACTGTCGTTCCTGCCGTTTGATTTCTCCGGCTAACAATTCTTCCGCACACCAGCCGCGCGTTTGCGCGAATGCCGTCAGATCAAACAACTCCTTTGCCAGCGCTGCTTTGGTCAACGGGCGCTTTATTTTTTTTGCAGCCGCCAGGTGGCCGTCTGCAAAGACCCTTTTGGCTTTCTTCAAAAGTTTTTCCGCGCGGAGCAACGCCGGCAGATGCTTTGGAATGCCGTCGAACGCCGACTTTCGCTCCAAGTGCGTTCCGTCTTTCTCGGCCTTTTTGATTTTTTCCCAGTTCGCCCACACCTCGTCCACATTTTTTACTTTGGTTTTGCCAAAAACGTGCGGATGACGGCGAATCAATTTGTCCACGAGATGCCGCGTGACCTTTTCAAAATCAAACGCCCCGCGCTCGCGCGCGAGTTGGCAGTGAAACACCACCTGCAACAGCAAATCGCCCAACTCCTCCGCCAGTTCGATGTCGTCGCGCGCCTCGATGGCGTCAATCAGTTCATAGACTTCCTCAATCGCATGGCGGCGCAGCGTCAGGTGCGACTGCTCGCGATCCCACGGGCAGCCCGTGGGCGAACGCAGCTTCGCCATGACCTTGAGCAAATCATTTATCGCCGGTTGTTTTTTCATGAAAATTATTCAGCCACAGAGTCACAGAGAACACAGAGTTTTTGAAAATAGTTTTCTCTGTGCGCTCTGTGCCTCTGTGGCAAATTTATAAAATCACCAAATCGTCGCGGTGGACAAGTTCCACACGCGCGAGTTTCTTGGCGCGGATTTCTTCGGCGGAATATTTTGCAATGCCGCGTGCAAATTCCGTTCCGTCCAAATCGCAAATCCGCACCACATCGCCGCTGACAAATTCGCCTTCGCAACGCGCCACGCCCGGCGGCAATAAACTTTTTCCGGCCTCACGCAAAGCTTTCTTCGCGCCCTCGTCCACGAACAAAGTCCCTTTTGGATGATGAAAAAAGGCAATCCAGCGCTTGCGGCCTTGCAGCTTGTTCGGCTTGGCGATGAACAAAGTTCCTTCGTCCGCGCCGGACAAAATCTTGACGAGAATTTTTTTATCGCGTCCAGATGCGATAACGAGCGGAATGCCGGAACGCACGGCGATTTTTGCCGCGTCGATTTTCGACTTCATGCCGCCGACCGCCGTTTCGCTGGTCGTGCCGCCGGCCATGTCCTGAACTGCCGCGTCAATTTTCTCGATGACCGAAAGCGTCTTTGCGTTTTTCTTCCCAAAATTTTCAATGACGCCATCCACCGTCGTCAGAATCACCAGCAAATCCGCCGGCAGCAGCGACGCGACCAGCGCGGACAATTTGTCGTTGTCGCCGAATTTGATTTCCGTGAACGACACGGCGTCGTTTTCGTTGATGATGGGAACGACGCCGCGACCGAGCAGCGTGACGAGTGTGTTGCGCGCGTTGAGATGACGTTCGTGATGCTCCAAATCTTCATGCGTCAGCAAAACCTGCGCAACGACGAGGCCGTGCGCGGCAAAAAGTTTTTCGTAAACCGCCATGAGTCGCGTCTGGCCGACGGCGGCGCAGGCCTGTTTTTCCGCGAGATCTGTCGGACGCGTTTTGTAGCCGAGCGCGCCCATGCCCGCTCCGACCGCGCCGCTGGTGACGACGACGACTTCTTTGCCGGCTTTGCGCAACGCCGCGACCTGCGCGACGATTTGCTCGAGCTGAGCGGGATCGATCAGCTTCCGGCTGTCGGTGAGGACGCCAGTGCCGAGTTTCACCACGAGGCGCGAAGCGGATTTAAGTGAGTCACGATGCACAGCGCCAAGGTAGAAAATTTTTACCGCGCGGAAAATGCAAAAGTGGCGGCAATAAATAATAGCTCATGGCGCGTTGGTTTTAGCCGCCGCGCGAATGGCGTCCGCCAGTTGTGCCGGCGTCCAGTCATTGCCGTCAAATTGTTTGAAAATTTTCCCGCCGCCATCCAGCACCACCGTGCGCAAGTTATGCGAGATGGAACCGTTCTCGCGCCAGAAATTCAAATCTACTTTCGGCGCGAGGCTGGCCAGCGTATTCGTATCGGCGACGGCGAACAGCCAGCGATCTGTATTTTCGCCGCGATAAAATTTTCCGTAGCCGGTCAAGATTTCCGGCGTGTCGAAGCTGGAATCAAACGAGATGGAAAGCAACTGCCAATTGGTCGGCGCGTTCGTGTCGGCGGTGAGAATTTTGCGGGCTTCGAGAAAATTTTTATTCATGCGCGGACAAAATTCCGGCAGTGGACAACTGGTGAAGAAGAACGTGAATGCGACGGCGCGTCCGCGAAAATCCGAGAAGCGAACCGGCTGGCCGTTCTCGCTCGTAAAGCTGTAATCCGGCAATGCGTCACCCACGTTCAGTTCTGATTCCACCACCCGCCAGTTCGGAGCGGGTGTGGGCACTGCGGATTGGCCGGTGCGTTGGACCTTTTCAATCCAGTCGTCATCCGCCGTCACGACGAGCGTAAAAGTAATTTCATCGCCGACAGAAATATGATTCAACTCTTTGGTGTTTTTGACGGAAAAGTCCATTGTCATCGCCGCCATGTAGCCGGGAATTTTTTCGTGCTTGATGGTGGCGTGATGAGAGTCCGGCGCAATCGCCTGCACCACGCCGCGCACGGTGTAAGTTTGATTCGTCGCGGCGGAAATTGGTGGTGCGAACGTTTCGCGTTTGCAGCCAAGTGCCAGCAACAGTCCGCAAAGAAAAAATATCGGTTTCATAAAGTTCAATGTTCACTGCGCAATTGAGCGATTTCAGCAACCACGACAGCGGAAGTTTCTGGGCGCAAGCCATCAAAATAAATCCGCGTCCGTCCGTGTTGATCCACGATGGCGATGCGCTCGGTGCCGGTGAAATTGCCGGGCATCGAGTTGAAGGGATCGCTCTTATCCTGCGCGAGAAAACTTTTAGCGATGAGTCCGTGCAACACCTTTTTTTCGCCGGTAAGAAATTGCCAGCGGTTCGTATCGGCGCCGAAGCGCTCGCCCCATTTTCTCAGCACCGCCACCGTATCGGTGCGCGGGTCCACGGTGAACGAAACGAGCCGCACGTCGGCATCGTTCGCGGTCAGTCGCTGGATTTCGGCCATGCGTTTGGTGACTTCAGGACAGGTCAACGAGCAGCTCGTGAACAGAAAACTGACGACGAGGATTTTTCCCTCGAGTTCCGCGCGCGTCACGGTCCGGCCGTTTTCATCGGTCAAAGAAAATTCGCCGAGCGTCCGTTCCTTGTCGGGCAGGATGCGGTGCAACTCGTCGTGACGGGAAAAGGCGGCGGCGGCAAACCAACTGCCGAAGCCCGCGATAATGGCAAGCGAGATGACAATGACGAGGAAGATGGTTTCGTCGGTCTTTTGCGGTAAACGATTTGGTTTGGCCACGAAATAAATTTAAGTTCAATAGCTCATCCGATCCAGCTTCACTTTGCCGCGGAAAATCCAGTAGATGCTTATCGTGTAGGCGATGACAATCGGCACGCCGATACACGCGATGATGAGCATGATGCCGAGCGTTTTTTGCGACGAAGCGGCGTTGTAAATCGTCAGCGAATTTTCAGGATTCGGCTGGCTGTAAATCAGATTTGGAAAAATATTCAGCGCGAACAGCGCCATCAGCGTCACGATGGTCGCGCAGGAAGAAAGAAAGGCGCGACCGTCGTTGCCGTGATGAAATTCGCGCGGGATGTTGGCGATGGCGAGCATGTTCGCGAGCGCGACGGTGAAGAGCCACGGATTTTCGCGCACGCGCGCGGCCATGTGCGGCACATAAAGGAGCGTGGCCATCGTGAGCGTCACGGCGCAGATGACAAAGAAAATAATACAGCGCATCGCCCACGCGCGCAGTTTGTCGTGCAGTTCGCCTTCCGTTTTCATCACGCCATAAATCGCGCCGTGCATCATGAATAAAGCAACTGTTGTGACGCCGACGAGCAATGGATACGGCGTCAGCAGGCCAAGAAATGTTCCGGCGAACTCGCCGTTGGCATCCACCGGCACGCCCCAAGCGATGTTGCCGAGCGCCGTGCCGATGAGCAAACTCGATACGATGCTGCCGACGGAAAAACTTATGTCCCACATCTGCCGCCACCAGCGTTCGGGACGTTTGCTGCGAAATTCGATTGCGACCGCGCGAAAAATCAGCGCAACGAGCAGCAGCATCAGCGCGAGATAAAAACCGGAGAACGCCGTGGCATACACATTCGGAAACGCGGCGAACAGCGCGCCGCCGCCGGTGACGAGCCAGACTTCGTTGCCGTCCCAAACCGGGCCGATGGCGTTGAGCATGACGCGGCGTTCCTGATCGTTTTTGGTGAAGAGGTGCAGCGCGCCGACGCCGAGGTCGAAGCCGTCGAGAATCGCGTAGCCGGTCAGCAAAACGCCGACGAGGATGAACCAGATGGAATTGAGGTCGAGGTGCATGGCGTAATTATTTTTTATCCGGCAAGGCGAGTTTGCCGGACGGAATCAAATCTTCGTCATCCGGGCCGTGCTGGATTTTTTCGTTGAGCAGATAAATGAAGACGGCGAATAGTAGAAAATAAATCAGCGTGAACATAATCAGCGAGGTGAGGACGACATTCGCCTGCACAACTTTGGACAAACCTTCAGGCGTGCGCATCAGGCCGTAAACAATCCACGGTTGCCGTCCGACTTCGGCGGCAAACCAGCCGAGTTGATTGGCGAGTTGCGGGCCGAGCACGGAGAAAACCAGAATCCACAAAAGCCAGCGGCGTTCATGCAAAGTGCCTTTGCGAAAATATAAAAATCCGAGCGCAGAAATCGCGATGAGCGCGAAGCCGATGGCGACCATGCCGTGAAAAAACAAAAATGACGGCGCGATGGGCGGACGGTCTTCCGGCTTGAATTGATCGAGCCCAATGACGGTCGCATGAAAATCGTTGTGCGCGAGAAAACTCAATAGATATGGCGCAGAAATGCCGATTACTTTTTCATTTTTTTCGTCCACATAACCGGCGAGCACGAGCGGCGCGTTGGAAGTGGTTTGATAAAGTCCCTCGAACGCGGCGAGTTTGGCCGGCTGATTTTTGGCGACGCCTTGCGCGCTCATGTGGCCGGTCACGGCTTGCAACAGCGACGCGACGAGCGCGACGATCAAACCGACTTTTAAGGACGCGCGGGCAAATTCGATGTGTTTCTTTTTCAGCAGATACCACGCGCTGACGCTGATGACGAGAAATGCGCCCGCCTGCCACGCGCCGCAAATCGTGTGCGACAAGCGGTCGAACATCGAAGGATTCAAAACCACCTGCCAGAAATCCGTGACTTCCGCGCGCGCGTGCATGCCTTCGCCAACGATGTGATAACCGGCGGGCGTTTGCATCCACGAATTCGCCACGACAATCCACACCGCGCTGAAATGTGCGCCGAGACAAACCATGCACGTCGAGAAAAAATGCAATTTGCGTCCGACTTTATTCCAGCCAAAAAGTAAAATGGCGAGGAAACCGGATTCGAGGAAGAATGCAAAAATTCCTTCCGCCGCGAGCGCGCTGCCAAAGACATCGCCGACAAAGCGCGAATACGTCGCCCAGTTCGTGCCGAATTCAAATTCCATCACGATGCCCGTGGCGACGCCGATGGCGAACGTCAGCGCAAAAACTTTTGTCCAAAACCGCGCCATCTGGTGATAGATGTCTTTGCCGGTCTTGAGCCACGCGCCTTCCATCAGCACGAGCATGATGCCGAGGCCGATGCTCAACGGTGGATAGAGATAGTGAAACGCGACAGTCGCGCCGAACTGGATTCGGGAAAGGGTCAGAACATCCATAACTGGTGCTTAAAGTTCTACGGAAATTGCCGCGTGCCAATCCTTTTTTGCCATCGCAAGCAAGGTATTGGCGCGGCTTACAATCGTAAGAAGCAAAATTGCGATGCGTCCGCACTCCGAAGCGGCAACTTCGGAGTGCGGAATTTATTAGAACATATAGCTCACGCCTGCCTTGACCATTACCGGCGCGACGAGCTGGTTGCCGTTGACGTTTTGGAAAACCGGCACTTCCGCGTCCGCGTAAATTTTTATCGGATGCAGATGGATTTCAATTCCCGGCGAGAGCAGCACGCGCGTGTAACCGGAGTTGGGTGAACTGGCGGCCGCGCCATAATCTTTGGTGCGCTCGGAAAACAGCACCTGCGCCACCGGCGCAATGTTCGCGCGCCCCAAAGTCCAGCCCCGGTAATTAATACCCGCCGCCGCGTCCAGTTCGAAGCCCGGACGATAATCGCCCTGCGTCAACGTCGGCAAATCCAGTTGCGCCTGCGAAAACCAGTCCAGCCGATATTTTTCCGACAAATTCCCGCGATGAAAACCGCCCAGTAAAACATCCGTGCTGCCCGTGCCAATCTGACTGTCGCGGTCAACGATGCTGGGATTGTAATCGTAATTGCCCGTCGGCAACTTCAAGCCGAACGTGATGCCGGTGGACAAATCTTCCGAGAAGCCGGTGTAAATCCCTTCCAGCCGGATGTCACCCAGACTGCCCCAACTGGTCGAAACGATTTGCCCCGCGTCGTCCCGCGTCCGAAAATAACGGTAGGCAAACGGGATTTCTCCCTGCACGCCCCAACTGCGGTTGAACATATATTGCACTCCCGGTGTGATGAACGAGGTGCGGATTTCCTTGTCGTCATTGTTGAAGTCCGATGACTTGGAACTGTTGCTCCAGTTCTGGTTCTGGTCCTGATACGCGTAATTGACATAGCCCATGCCGCCTTCGCCCGAAGGAAACATCGAGCTCGTGCCCACCTCAAAAATTCCGCAGCCGCACGCGCAGCCGAACGCCGCGCCCGGCATCAAAATTCCCGCCAGCAAACCACCACCGATTTTTATCATCTGCTTTTTTTGTTTTTTCATTTTTCTATGTTGGTTGTGGGGCGTCACATTGACTCCCCGATTTTTTCATTTTGTTGGTTTATTTGCCACTTTGATTTCTTAACTGAGCCATCCGAATTGTTTCCCGAAATTTTTCGACCAGCGGTGCATGCATCAGATTGAGCATGTTCACTACAGTCTTATCCGCCGTGCGCGGATTGCCGCCGCCGGGGAATGGCGGCTGTGGGTCGTATTCGCCGAGGAGCTGGACGCCTTTCGCATAAAAATCACCGCGATAATGGCGCACGAGTTGCAGGCCGAGATCTAATCCGGCGCTGACACCAGCCGCCGTCACGCGGTCGGTGCCATCGAAAACCACGCGTTCACTTACGGGCGTTGCGCCGACGTCTTTCAACACTTCGAGCAACTGCCAATGACTAGTGGCGCGACGGCCTTTCAAAAGTCCGGCTGCGCCAAGAACCAGCGAGCCGGTGCAAACGCTGCCGACAAGTTTGGTTTTGGCCGCGCGACTTTGGAGAAACTGAATTGTCTCTGTGTCTTGAATCGCGGCAAGCGTCCCGGTTAGTCCGCCGGGAACCAGCAATAAATCCAAGTCTTCAGGGCAGTTGGAAAATGTGAGTTGCGGTTTCACACAGAAGCCGCCTTTGCTTGCGCCTTCGCAGGGAACGAGGTCAAGCGTCTTGGCAACGAAGCGCACGGTCGCGCCCATCATGCTGGCGAGTGCGTAATGCGGTCCGAGCGCGTCGAGCGCGGTGAATTCGGGATAGACGAGAATCGCAATCTGTTCGCTGCCCATGCGTAGTTGTTCCTGCGGCGCAACGGGCAACGGCGCATTTGTTTCAGTGGCATTTAGGAATTGTGGTGCCAGCGCGCCCGCCGCCGAAGCCAGAGTTAGCATTCGGATTGCGTCGCGCCGGGAAATGTTTTCGTGGTTCATAATTTTTTTCAGTAATAATAATTTCCCAGCAGATGTTTGATTTGCAGGTCGGGGCTGCCAGTGCCAGTGAGATTCAAATAATTTCCGCTTGTCCATTCCACCGAACCGTCTGACCACGCGCGATTGATGCCTTCGAGTTGGTTCGCGTAAAAAACAAAATCGGGATATTTGATTTGGTTGCGCGGGTGGAAAAATTCAAAGCGTCGCGGGTCGGCTGAATTAAATTCATCGAGAATGTCCGCCCACAAAACACCTCGGCGTGTGTTTTTGTAATCAGCAGCCCGACTTTCGCTGACCAGCGTGGCAAAGCCCATCGTGAGCATTTTAGATTTTTCGATGCCGCCGACATAGACATAGCCGGTGTAAAGTCCGCCGCCCATCGTCACGCCTTCCGCGTAACCCGATTCCGCCGCGAGCGGGCAATTAAGCCATTTCGGTTGTTCGGCGCGTTTCGGCCACGCGGATGCCGCACCGGGCGGAACCGACATGCCTATCGTCTGTGCAATCTGTGTGAGCCGATCCACGGAAATGCTGCTGGGAATGTAATCACTTGGTGCCGGCAACTGACCGGTTTCGTTTGCGTAAATCGTATCGGATATGACGAACTGCTTCAGATTGTTCATGCACACCGCCCGCTTGGAACGCTGCTTCGCCCGCGACAACACGGGGAGAAGCAGCGCCGCCAGAATCGCGATAATGGCAATGACCACCAGCAATTCAATCAACGTAAAAGCGCACGGACTGCCGCCGCTGTTGGCAACGGCAGTCCGGCGTTGGTTTTTATTGTGAAGCGACAAACTCACGGTTGTTGCAAGCGGAAGAAGCGCGCGGGTTCGGCGGCGTTAATGGGAATCGAGTTGGATAGATTGCCATTGCCATCAAAATTGGCCGTGGCGTTAGTCGTCCAGCTGGACAGCGACTGCGCGAGGTTCGTTGAGGATAGCACGTTGAAACTGCTGCCCGCCTCGCCATTCGCTCCGCGCAGAATTGCGTTACCACCGGCCTTGGCCAATTGGCTAATTGCGGGAATGGCTCGCGTCGAAGCGGTGAGCCTGAAGTTACCCACGCTTTTCCCCACATCCGCTGGCGTGCTGTAGAGTAAATACGCCAATTCGTAAGAGACGCCCAAATCTCCAGAAATGGTAAACGAGTTATTGGTTTCAATGATGGTGACGTTCTGTAAATCAAACGCCGCTGCCGCCGGTGGAATGTTACCCTTGAGATACCAGCCCGAGCCGCCCAACGCGATGCGCGCGCTGTCGTATTGCAACGTGTAATCGCCGTAGAGCAGATTTCCAAGCGCGCCGTCAAACACTGCGAACCGTGCCACGCCACCCAGGCCAATACTGCCGGTTCCGTTGGTCAGGTTTCCGCGCTGATAGGCGAATGTCGTCGGCTGCGTGTGACGGCTTGGCAGATTCGTCACTGTTGCGCCATTGATCGGGTAGATTTGATTCGTGTAGGTAGCGCCCGTCTGTGCATCGTGCAAAAGATTGCTTTGCGTAAGCGTGTTCGCCTGCGTCTGATTGAAAAACGCTGAGAGCGTCAACACTGGTGGCGTGGTGTAATATACGGCGGCTAATCCGGCCGCAAGCGACTCCCACGCCGCCTGATCAAAGTTGATCGTGGCTGAACCGCCGGTCACCGACATTTGCAGCGGCAGATACACTGGCATGCCCGCCGGAAACAATTCAACGTGACCAAGAATCTTATTTGGATCAAGCGTGGCAATGGTCGAACTTTGGAAAAACTGATACCAATCCGAGTCGCCAAAGATATAGTCCGCCGAGAGATGCAGATTGCCGTTGACCGTTTCGGCAATCACGTTGGTCAGAAAAAACAGACTGCCCTGACCCGGCCCGGAAGTGGCGGACAACTTCCAGATGCCATCCGCCGGATCTTGCGCGATGGCCAGATGCTCCCACCAGACCGACGCGCCCGGTTCATTGAAATCACTCGTGGCGCGAATCGAGCCGCCAAGACCAATGTAACCATTCGCGTTCGTGGTGGAATTGTAGGAGGTGATTTTGTGATGCGCGGCGAAGCTGTTTGCACCGTAAGAATTCACCGGCAGAATAAACCCGCCCAATGGTTGCACCAGCGGATAATCAGGCAGCGGCGTCAAATACGCGCTGGGATATGCCGCCGACACCCAATTGGTTCCCTCAATCCTGTCCGGAAACATCCAGCGTTGGCCGGCGGCGTCGGCTGTCGGGCCGTTGGTGCCGAGGTCATTGGCGTGAATGTCATAATACTCCTCGGACGGCGCGACCATCGCCCATGCGGCGCGGGCATACGTCAGGTAAACGACGCCGTTTGCGCCGGTGTTCGGCAGAACGGCTGCCGAAAGCTGCGTTGCCAGCAGACCCCCGATGGAGGCGAGCATGGTCTTCTTAATCAAATTTTTCATGGTTGTTTATTGGTCGTTAGAATTTTGTTTTTGTTTGGCCGCTTCCTTGGCGATTTTTTTCAGGTATTTGTCAGGGTTCTTGTCGAACTCTTCCTTTTCGGATTGGTCGCACAGTTTGATTTCCTGTCCGTGGTAAATAAACGTGAACGCATCAGTGCGGCCTTTGACGAGCATTCCGCAGACGATGCAGTTATCCAGCGGATAGGGTTTGACCGGCGCATTGGTGCTGTCGTCCGCCTTCACGACGGCGCAAAACAGCAGCGCCAGCATGGCGAGTGAAAATAATTTTTTCATGGTGATGAATGGTTAATATTTTTACTCGGCCAGCAGCGCATCCCATCGGTAGCCAAGAATCCAGTCGGCGAGTTTCTGCATGTCGTCGGGTTGAACCGTCGCTTTGAGTGGAGGCATCGGCATCGTTCCCCATTTGCCCATGCCTCCGTTCTGCATCTGTGCAATCAGCTTAGTCGCCGCTTCCGGATCATTGCGGTAGCTCGCCGCCACGTCTCGATAAGACGGGCCGACTAATTTCGTGTCCGGGTTATGACAACTGATGCAGGTGGATTTCGTAGCGAGTTCAAGCATGGCTTTGCGATTGGCCGGCAGGAATCGCGCCGCGACCAACTTCCAGTCGCTGCCGCTTTTGACCACCACGCCAAAAACATCCGTCACTCCTTTGGGCGTTGCACGACCGGCAACACCCTTGCCGACCAGCAATGAAACAACCGTGCCGTCCTCAGCTTTCACTTGAGCCGCACCGGAATCATCGAACTTCTCAGCGACAAACGTGACGCCGGCAAGCTGAACGTAATTTCCCGCGTTGGCAGCCGCATCCTTGAACGCCGCCGCCGTGATAGGCTGTGATTTAAACGGTTGGTTGGTCTCGCCCACCGTCACCGAACCCGCTTTGACCCGCAACGCCGTTCCGAATGTGCCGTCTGTTGGCGCACCGCTCAGACTGACTTGATTCCGTGGTGCGAGCGCAGCGGCGTCCGCACCGGAAGCGACCACCGCTTCCGCTGGTTTGGCGGCATCAACCAACACAAACGCCGTCGTCTGACCATCCGCTTGAATGATGCGGGCGGTGACAATACCGCTGATGGATTTTTCCTGTGCCTGTGCCGCTACCGTGACCACGAGTCCTAATCCGAACAAATAATTTTTTAATTTCTTCATTTTCAAAATACAAAAGGTTGTGAGAACGCGACAAGGCGTCCTCGGTTAAAAAGGAAATGGAAAAGGTTCACGTCAAACGACGCGAACTTGCGAAACGGAAACGAGAATCAAACGAAGAAACTACGGGGCGGCGGCAACGGCGGCGGAGAAGCAAACCAGTCGGCGGCGAAGTTTTGCTGCGGTAATAAATCAAACTGCGTTGGCGGGAACAAATTCAAAGTTTCCGCCACCGGCGGATATTCCATTTTCAAGTTTGACGAAACCGCCTCGGACTTTTTCTCAGACTTTTTCGCGGCGGCGATTGCTTTGCACATGCAGCAAGGGTGTTCTCCGTCGAACGTGTTGGAAACTGCCGTGGATAAATTCTCACAACTTAAATTGGCCGCGAGCATCGTCGTCCAAGCCACGGTTTGCAGAGCGATCCAATGTAGGCCAAGCGAAGCGGCAAGCATCGTGACCAGCAAAAATTTGGATAACCGCAAAAACACGGAGGTAAATTAAACCGGCACTAAAAATCCGCAAGCGGATTCAATTTTCCTGAATCCACACGAGCGTGCCACTGGGCAACAAATCGAAAAGCGGAATCAAATCGGAATCAGCGAGATGGATGCAGCCGTGCGACGCCGGTTGGCCGATGGTTTTTTGATCCGCCGTGCCGTGGATGTAAATGTAGCGGTGATGCGAATCCACATTGCCGCCGCAATTAAAATCCGGCTCCATGCCGGCAAGCCACAGGATGCGCGTGGTGATTTTGGCATCCGCAAATTCCGGTTGCGACGTGTGGCCGATGACAACCCGTGCTTTGAAAACCGTTCCCGCCGGTTCGCCGGCACCGATTTTTTCCGCGATGCGATGCAGGCCGAGCGGCGTGCGGTTGGAACCTTCAATCTGCCCGATGCCGAAACGCGACGTGGAGCAGGAATAAGTTTTCACCCACTGGCCGTCTGCAAACAGCGATAACGTCTGGCTGGAAACGTGCGCGACCAAAATAAATTTTGTCGGCGTCACTTTCAGCTTGGCGCACGTGGCGAGACAGGTTTCGGGAATTTTAGTTTGAGAATTCATAAAACGCAGATGCGCACAGCCGGAAGTCAACATCACCATCGCGCTCATCAGCAACATGAGAACGCGCCGGTTCATGGCGTCACGCCTTCGCCAGTTTTTTCACGAGCACCTTCGAGTTGCGTCCGCTCTGGTCGTATTTTTCACGGCGCGCGGGCGGCAAATCGTCCGGCGTGCCTTCGGCAAAGCCACCTTTGGATTGAAAATAAGTGAACGCCTGCGTCGAAAGCGTGAGCAATTCGTCCAGGTTCATTTCCTTCGCCTTGTTCTCGATGAACTGAATCAGCTTCCGCCCGATGCCACGATTTTCGTGCAACGGATTGACGTAAAGACACGCGAGCTCACCCTTTTTCTGTTCGGGATAAACGTGCAGCGCCACGCAGGCCACCGGATTTTTATCAATTTCAAAAATGAAATAGTCGGCCAGATTTTTTTCAATCATCGGCCGCGTGCGCTTCATCAGTTCGGCGGATTCCACCGCCGCCTTCGTCAACAGCTGGATCGCCCGCACGTCTTTTTTGAGCGCGCGGCGGATCTGCTGATATTCGTTTGCGTAAATCAGCGTGCCGATGCCTTCGTTGGAAAACACCTCCGCGAGCAAACCTTCGTCCACCTTGCCGTTGATGACGTGGACGCGCGGAATGCCCGCCTTGCACGCCGTCACCGCGTGCAGCGCCTTGGACAAAAGCTCCGGCGCGATGTCATTTTTCTGCATGGCGATGACCGATTCCAAATCGGCAACCAGCATCTGCCGGATGAGCCGGCCTTGCACGAGAATGCCGTCTGCCGCCGTGATAAAAATTAATTTCGTCGCCTTCAGCGCATCCGCCACCGCGACCGCCACGCCGTCGGAATTCACGCGATATGTCTTGCCATCGCCGTCGAAACCGAGCGGCGGGATGACCGGAATCATGCCTTGCGTGAGCAGCGTCTGGAGCATCTCGACGTCCACTTTTTCCACCTTGCCGGTGAACTGATGATCCACGCCGCCGATGATGCCGAGCGGATGCGCGATGATGACGTTCGGGCAAACCGCGCGCAGGTCATTCGCGGAAAGACCTTCAAGAATTTCATGCGTCAACCGGTTCGCCGCGTTCAACGACAGTTGCAGTGTCGTCGCGTCCGTGATGCCCGTGCCGTCGAGGTTCGAGGCGGAAATTTTTTGTTCGTCCGCGAGATTTTTGATCTGCGCCGACGCGCCGTGCACGAGCACCACGCGGATGTTCAACGACCGCAGCACCGCCACGTCCAGCAGGAGCGTGGCGAAGTTTTCGTCGGTGACGATCGCGCCGTCAATCGCGAGGACGAACGTCTTCTCGCGGAATTGCGGAATGTATTGCAGGATGCCCCGCAGGTCGGTCGGTTTCATTTCAACGGGGAATAACTAACGTGTTTCGCGCGTGATTCAAATCATTATTTTGGCCACAGATTTTCACAAATGAAACACAGATGATTTCATTTCGGGAATCTGTGTTTCATCTGTGCCCATCTTTGGCTGAATCGTTTTTATCAATGGCACTTTTTAGTGCGGCGAGCGAACGCTCATTTTCCTTTTGCGTGCCGATGGAGATGCGAATCCACTCCGGCAATTGATAGCCGTCCATCGGGCGCGTGATGACGCCGAGCTTTTGCATCGCGTCAAAAACTTTCTGACCTTCGCCCACGCGCACGAGAATGAAATTCGCGGCGGACGGCACATATTCCAGATTCAATTTACGAAACGCGCTCGTAAAAAATTCCAGCCCGCCAAAATTATTGGAGCGCGTCTTTTTGACGTGTTCATCATCATCCAGCGCGGCGAGCGCGGCCGCTTGCGAAAGTAGATTCACATTGAACGGCTGCCGGATTTTTTCCAGTGCGGAAATCAGTTCCGGCGCGGCAATGCCGTAGCCGAGGCGCAAACCGGCGAGGCCGTAAATCTTCGAGAACGTCCGCATCAGAATCAGATTTTTCCGCGTGCCGAGGCGGATGAGCGGAATCAAATCCACCGCGTCGTCGAGAAATTCGATGTAAGCCTCGTCCAGCACGAGCAGCACGTCGTCAGGCACGTCGTTGACCAGCTTGATGACTTCCTCGCGCGGCGCGAGCGTGCCGGTGGGATTGTTCGGATTCGCGACGAACACGATGCGCGTCTTGGTCGTGATAGCGCGCAACATCGCGGGCAAATCGTGACCGTAATCTTTAGCGGGAACGGTGATGACGCTCGCGCCGAGCATTTTCGCGACGATCGGATAGATCGCAAAACAGTATTGCGAGACGACGATGTTGGCATCCGGCGTGAGCAGCGCGCGGGAAACAAACTCAATGATTTCGTTGGAACCATTGCCTAAAATCAGGTTCACGGTTTCCACACCGAGTTTTGCGGCAAGTTTTTGTTTGAGATAAAACGCGTTGCCGTCGGGATAGAGATTCACGCCGGCGATGGCTTTTTGCAGCGCCGCGAGCGCCAGCGGCGATGGCCCGAACGGATTTTCGTTCGACGCAACTTTGATGATGGAGTCGGCGGGAATATTTAATTCGCGCGCAACTTCTTCGATCGGGCGACCAGGCTGATACGTCGGCAACGTTTTAAGAAACGGACTTAACGGAAGGCTCATTTTATTTTGCGGTAACTAAAAATTAAAAACCAAAACTCTATTCGCCCGGCAGATGCGCGTCGGCGCCCGGATAAAGTTTCTGATAGTCCGTCGCCTGCACGCCGATGATGGCGGCGACGCCGAGGATGTCGTGCGCGCTGGAACCGCGCGAAACGTCGGATGCCGGACGATTCAAGCCGAGCAAAATCTGGCCGTAGCAATTAGCGCGGCTGACGACGCTGACAAACTTGCTGGCGATGTTGCCGGAATTGAGATCTGGAAAAATCAACACGTTCGCGCGGCCAGCCACTTGGCTGTCGTGCAATTTGCGCGAAGCGATTTCGGGAATCAGCGCCGCATCCACTTGCAGTTCGCCGTCAAAATCAGCTTCGATGCCGAGTTGCGCCGCCTTGCGTCGCGCCGCCGCCGTGGCCGCCTGCATTTTGCCGATGGACGGATGCGCGGCGCTACTGCCTTTGGTGGAAAATGAAAGCAGCGCCACGCGCGAACGCACGCCGAGCATGTGGCGCGCAAGCCGTGCGGTGGAAACCGCGATGTCAGCGAGTTGTTCGACGTTTGGTTCGGGGATCACGCCACAATCGGCCATGAATAAAGTGCCATTTTCGCCGATGCGCGTATCTTCGACTTCCATGACCGTGCAGCTCGAAACGGCGCCGATATCTGGCGCGGCTTTGACGATTTGAAAGAGCGGCCGCAACACGCTACCCGTGATGTGCGACGCGCCGGAGACGAGGCCGTCCGCTTGGTGCATCGCGAGCATCATCGCGCCGTAGAAATTCGGTTGCATCATCGCCTCGCGCGCTTCCGTGGGGCGCAAACCTTTTTCGCGGCGGATACGGTAAAGCCGGCTGGAAAAACTTTCCAAGTCTTCGCTGGTCGCAGGATTGATGACGCGGATGCCATCAAGCGAAATTTTCAATGCCTCGGCGGTTTCGCGAACCTTCGCTTGATCCCCGAGCAAAATCGGCACGCCGAGGCGCAGTGCATGAAATTGCCGCGCGGCCTGCAAAATGCGCGGTTCCGCGCCCTCGGGAAAAACCACGCGCTTGGGGTGCCGCTGCATTTTTTCGATTACATTGCCGATGAAACGCATGGCGGCAAGTTAGCGGACAAACGTGAAACTGCCAAAGGAATTTAAGGTTTGCCACCGAGACACAGAGGACACAGAGTAAAACAAAATTTATTTCTTCATTCTCTGTGCGCTCTGTGTCTCAGTGGCAAATTTTCTTCCGCGCATTGACTTGGATTTCTTTCGCAGTTAGCCTTGGGCACACATGCAGGAAATCATCGAGAAGCTCCTTGTTTTGCAGGATCGCGACCGGAAAATCTCCCGGGTCACTCAGGAACTTGCCCACATCGGCCCCGAACGCGATGGCTTGAAACAAAAAGCCGCCGCCACGCAAGGCTCATTGGAAGCGGCCAAATTGCGCGTCAAACAGATTGAATCCGAGCGCAAGCAGCGCGATCTGGAAATTGAGGCCAAAAAATCCCAGATCGAAAAATACGCCAACCAGCAATTGCAGACGCGCAAGAACGAAGAATATAAGGCGCTCGCGCATGAAATTGAGATGGCCAAGGAAGTCATCTTCAAAATCGAAGACGCGGAAATCGTTTTGATGGAGCAGGCCGAAGTCGCGCAGAAAAATGTGGTCACTGCCACCGCTGAAGCCGCCGCCGCGAAGAAACTCGTGGACGACCAGATTGGTTTGCTGAACCAGCGCGAGGAAAATTTGAAGAAGGAACTTGCCGAGCTGACCAGCAGCCGCGCGCAATTGGCGTCCGCCGTGGACGATTCCACGCGCAACCGTTACGAGCGGCTGTTCAAGAGCAAGGGCGAGAATGTGGTCGTGAGCGTGGAGCACAGCGCGTGTGGCGGTTGCCACATGAAATTGCCGACGCAAGTCGTGACCAACTGCCGCGCGCAGGCGGAACTCGTGACCTGCCCGAACTGCGGCCGAATTTTGTATTTCACCCGCGACATGAGTCTGACGGCGGCGGATTGATTTAGTGATTTAATTCAAGGCGCGAGGGCTAAAAACCTTCGTGCCTTTTTCGTTTTTTGGTGTAAAGATTAAAACTGGTTTTGGAAGGGCGGAGAATCGCTGCCGGTTCGCCGGTAGAGGAAAGTCCGAACTCCACAGGGCGCGATGCTGCGTAACCCAGGCTTGTTCGGCTGGGATACACGCAGGCGGTCAGTTGGAAGACTGGCCGACGGATAGTGCCACAGAAAATTAGACCGCCAGCGGCGCAAGCCGTTGGTAAGGGTGAAAAGGTGCGGTAAAAGCGCACCGCGTGAAGCGCAAGCGACACGGCACGGAAAACCCCATCGGGTGCAAGGCCAAATTGGAAACCGAGGAGCTGCCCGCTCCGCGTCCGCGAAAGCGGACAGGTTTCGGGTATCGGTCGCTCAGACAAATGATTCTCTCCGCTCGCAAGAGCGCAGACAGAATTCGGCTTACAGCCCTTCCAAAACCAATCTTAATTTTTCATTTTCTGCGCACCTTTCACGGTGTCCGCCGGCAAATTTTTTCGCGGCGGCCAAGTGGCGGGCTCGCTTAAATTTCCCAAGCGGTCCACGGCGCGGAGAGAAATGGCGGTGGGAATTCCGCTGTTAAAATAATAATCAGCCGCACCACTGGGGAAAATTTGCGTCGTCCAAACTCCATTTGAGCACGATTGCAGCAGCCAGTTGCGCGGTAAATCGGAATCGGCATTTTCCCAGCGGATGTGCGCGGAATTATTGCCGGTGACCATGGTCAACTTTGGTTTTAACGGTGGAGTCGCGGTAATCCACGGCGACGCAGGCACCAGTGCGGGTTGCGCGTATTGCGCGCGCACGCCAGCGGCCAGCGCGGAATTATCCGCGACGCTACGGAGATGATAATGGATTTCACCTCCAACACTTGTCTGCGTGCGCACGGATTGGATTTGTCGCGCGATTTCATCCGTCGCCAAAGTTTTGCCAGCGGCGGCATCGTTCAAGGCGGCATAGACGTGACGGCCTTTGGGATTTTGCGCACGCCACCAGTTGAACAGCGCGGAAAAACTGTGGTCGCGGTCGGTGATGGCCCAGTAAAGTTGCGGCGCGAGAAAATCTACCCAGCCGTTCGCGAGCCACGCGCGCGCATCCGCGTAAATTTTCGCGTAAGCATCAAGACCCTTTATTTGCAAGGGATTTTGCGGTCGCCAGATACCGAACGGACTGATGCCGAATTGCACCTGCGGTTTCGCGGTTTTGATTTCCTGCGAAACTTTTTGGACGAGCTGGTTCACATTGTTGCGCCGCCAATCTTCGCGCGATAGGCCGGTTTTCATTCCGTATTTCTGCCAGCTCGCGTCGTCGGGAAAATCAATTTCGCGTCCGCTCCAATTTTTTTGCGGATACGGATAAAAATAATCGTCGAAGACAATGCCATCCACATCGTAGCGTTTCACGACATCGAGCACGACCGCGAGCGTGCGCGCCTGCGCCGCCGACTCGCCGGGGTCGAGCCAGACTTGATCGGCATAATGGCGGATGAGTTCGGGATGCGTGCGCGTGATGTGATTCGCGGCGGGTGGCGATTTAGTTTCAGGATGCGCGGCGCGAAACGGATTGAACCACGCGTGCAACTGCAAGCCGCGTTGGTGCGCCTCGCTGATGGTGAACGCGAGTGGATCATAAAATGGTTCCGGCGCTTTGCCCATCACGCCGGTGATGCGGTCGGACCACGGCTCAATCGCGGAGGAATAAAAAGCGTCGCACGCTGGGCGCACCTGAAAAAATACGGCGTTGAAGTGAAGCTGTTGCGCGCGGTCGAGCAGCGAAATCATTTCGGCTTTTTGCTGCGCCGTCGTCAAGCCGGGTTTGGACGGCCAGTCGGGATTGGCAGCGACTTCGGTAATCCACGCGGCGCGAAATTCGCGCGTAGGCGGCGGTGCGGAAATGGTTTCATCCGCCGCCGACAGAATGGCGGGCAGCAGTAAAACTGCGGCGAGAATGGAATGGATTGGGTTCATGCCGACGGGGAATGAGACGCGGGCGAAGGCATTTTGGCAACGGTTTTCTGCGTTTTTGTGGGTAATTTGACAAAGCCGGCTGGCTGTGATTTACTCATGCCGTTGCAGCCTAAGGCTGGCTTCCTTCCTGAAGCCAGACACGGGAGACCCAAATTCCCAGCGATGGGACGGGGCGAACGAAGTCAGGCAACTGATTTCAAGGCCACTTTCAAGGCCAAGCCCGACAGCTAATCTCGTAGGCAATTGGAAGGGCGATCCTCTGGATTTCGCGTGTGCGAAATCATCACGGTCACCCCGATTAAAAAATGCGTTGTCGCGTCGCGTCCACGAACCATGGCTGCGAACGGCAACCAGAATTGAATTGGTTATGGCCACGAATACATTTGCGGGCAGTTACAAACATACGCAGCGCGGCACGGTGATTCTTGCGGTCATGCTCGGCATGGCATTCATCTGCGCTGCCTTGGCAATCTTGATGTTCAAGGTTTTTTGGCTGACGTCCTTTTTTTTGGTAATGGTCGCCTGGCTGTTTCATTCGCTGACCATTGAAATCGGCGAGCGCGAACTGCGTTGGCGTTTTGGGCCGGGACTGATTCACAAAGTCGTCCAGCTGGATGAAATTATTTCCGCCACGCCGCAAAAAACCGGACCGAGCTGGGGCATTCATTGGAGCCCGCGCCTCGGCTGGCTTTATAACGTGTCCGGCTACGACGCCGTGCTCATCACTTTGCGAAGCGGAAAAAAATTCGCACTTGGCACCGACGAGCCGCAGGTGTTGACGGAGGCCATCCGCCGGCATATTGGTTGAACACTTTTCCCGCGTGTCAACTTGCAACAAAAATGATTTAATCCCACTGAATTTATGAAATTAATCGGGTTCTTAAAGAACGCGGTCATCGGTCGGGCGCACAATCTTTCAGACAAAAAGATTTTCCATAACATGTCGCTCATCGCGCTGTTGGCGTGGGTCGGCCTTGGCGCGGACGGTTTGTCGTCGTCCTGTTACGGTCCGGAAGAAGCCTTCAAGGCATTGGGCGCGCACACGCATTTGAGCCTGTTCGTGGCTTTGGCGTCCATCATCACCATCATCGTGATTTGTGCCAGCTATTCGCAGATCATCGAGCTGTTTCCGACCGGCGGTGGCGGTTATCTCGTCGCCAGCAAACTGCTCTCGCCGTCGGCGGGCGTGGTGTCCGGCGCGGCGCTCATCGGCGATTACGTTTTGACCATCGCGTTGAGCGTGGCCAGCGGCGCGGACGCGATTTTCAGCATGCTGCCGGAGCATTATTTGAAATACAAAGTCACCTTTTCGGCCGGTGCAGTGGTTTTTCTCACGGTGCTGAACCTGCGCGGCGTCAAGGAATCGGTCATCCTTTGGGTGCCGGTATTTTTTGTGTTCGTCGGCACTTACACTTTCGGAATCATTTGGGCGGTGGCGGCGCACTTCGGCGATTTGCCGGAGATTGCGCACGGCGTTACGATGGATGTTCACGCCAATGCTGCCGAAGTCGGTTGGTTCGGAATGCTCGCGGTGATGTTGCGCGCCTACGGTCTCGGCGCCGGCACTTACACGGGCATAGAAGCCGTGAGCAATGCCGTCAATACCCTGCGCGAACCGCGCGTGCAGACCGGCAAGCGCACAATGGTTTACATGGCGGTGTCGCTGTCGTTCGTCGTCGGCGGCTTGCTGCTGGCGTATCTGCTGTATCAAGTCGCGCCGGTGGAAGGTAAAACGCTCAATGCCGTGCTGTTTGAAAAACTCACCGCAGCTTGGCCTGAAAATCTTTCCAAAGCCTTCGTCATTGCCGCGATGGGTTCCTCGGCGGCGCTGCTGGTCATTGCGGCGCAAACCGGCTTCGTCGGCGGCCCGCGCGTGCTGGCCAATATGGCGGTGGACCGCTGGATGCCCACGCGTTTCGCCACTTTGTCCGACCGGCTCGTCACCCAAAACGGCGTCGTGCTGATGGGTCTGGCCGCGCTCGTCATCGTGCTCTCCACCTCGGCGGCGGTCAACATCATGGTCGTGCTTTACAGCATCAACGTCTTCATCACCTTTTCACTCTCGCAGCTCGGCATGGTGAAACATTGGTGGCAGGTGCGCGCTACCGACACGACCTGGCGGAAAAAAATCTGCATCAACGGCATCGGCCTGCTGCTCACGGGCGGCATTCTGATTTTGCTCTGCGTCGTCAAATTTGATGAAGGCGGCTGGGTGACGTTACTCGTCACTGGTGCAATCGTCGGCTTGTCGTTCTGGGTGAAAAATCATTATCGCCAGACGCAGAAAAAATTGTTCCGCCTGAACGAACTCGTTGCCGCTGCGCTCGCGGACGAAGCCATTGTGCAGGAAAAAACGCCGCCGCCGTGCGACACCAACGCGCGCACCGCCGTGTTTCTCGTGAATGGCTTCAACGGCCTAGGCTTGCACACGCTGCTCGCCGTCGTGCGGATGTTTCCAAAGGTTTACACGAACTTCGTCTTCGTGCAGGTCGGCGTGCTGGACGCTGGCAATTTCAAGGGCGCATCGGAAGTGGATAATCTCCGTGACCATTCGCGTGAGCAGGTGGAAAAATTTGTCGGCTACATGAGCAAGCGCGGTTTTTATGCCGAGGCACACGTCGCGCTCGGCACGGACATCGTGGAGGAAGCGGCGAAATTGTGCGTGGTCATCGCCGATAAATTTCCGCAGGCGCAGTTCTTTGCCGGCCAGCTTGTTTTCAAAGACGAAAGCTTTGCCACCCGCTGGCTGCACAATCATACCGTGTTTGAATTGCAACGCCGGCTTTACCAGCACGGTCGCGCGATGCTCATCCTGCCGATTCAAGTTTGAAAATAAAAACCGCCCGCGACCAAAGTCGCGGGCGGTTTTTTGAAACTAGAATTTTTACGCTGCCGCTTCCGCGCCTTCGAGGAAACCTTGCAGATGACGCACGCGCGTCGGATGACGCAGCTTGCGCAACGCCTTCGCTTCAATCTGACGGATACGTTCACGCGTGACGTTATACATCTTGCCGATTTCTTCGAGCGTGCGCTCGTAACCGTCCGCGAGACCGAAACGCATTTCCAGAATCTTCCGTTCGCGTTCCGTCAACGTCGTCAGCACGTCGCTCAATTTTTCGCGCAATAAGCTGTAGCTCGTCACGTCCGAAGGATTTTCCGCCGACTTGTCTTCGATGAAATCGCCAACACTCACATCGCCATCGTCGCCAACCGGCGCGTGCAACGAAACGGGCTGTTGCGCCATTTTCAGCAACGCGTGGATGCGCGAAACGGGCATGTGCATTTCGTCCGCCAATTCTTCCGGGGTGGGTTCGCGGCCGAGTTCCTGCGTGAGCTGCTTCTGCGCGCGCCAGAGCTTGTTCATGATTTCGATCATGTGCACCGGAATGCGGATGGTCCGCGCCTGATCTGCGATGGAACGCGTGATGGCCTGCCGGATCCACCAGATCGCGTAGGTGGAAAATTTGTAGCCGCGGCGATACTCGAATTTCTCGACGCCCTTCATCAGGCCGATGTTGCCTTCCTGAATCAAATCGAGGAACGACTGGCCGCGGTTGGTGTATTTTTTGGCGACGGAAACGACGAGGCGCAAGTTGGCCTCGGCCATGTGCGTCTTCGCTTTGAGGCCGCGATCCGCCGATGCCTTCAATGCCTTGAACGTCTTGTAAAATTCTTCGCGCGGTAAACGCACGAATTGCTCCAGCGTCGCGATTTTCTGCTGCTCACTTTCAACTGCAGCGCGTTTTTCCGCCGTGTTGCGATGGGTTTCCAACTCGGCCAAATGCCGGACGCTCGCTTGAAATTTTTCGTAGATGTTGCCGGCGACGACAATCATTTCCTCGACAACTTTTTGTTTGTAATAAAATTTCGCAAAGGTTTCCTGCAGTTTGGTGCTCAATTTCTTGAGTTCCTTCTCCATTTTTTCCTTGCGACCTTTTTGCTGCGCCTTCTGCCACGCAAAATACTTCGTGTCCACGTTCGCATCCATCTGGTGCACTTTCTTGATGAGCTTGCGCAAATCTTTCAAGTGTCCTTCGCGATTGGCGATTTTTTTGTCAACGATGACGCGGTCGAAACGTTCCTTCGGCGGGTCGGACAAAATCTTTTCAGCGATAGCGATGTGTTCCTTCGCCGTGAAACCGAGGTTGTAGACGATGTTTTTCATCTCCACTTCCGCGTCCTCAATCTTTTTGCAAATTTCAACTTCCTGTTCGCGCGTGAGCAACGGAACTTTGCCCATCTGGTTCATATACATGCGAACCGGGTCGTCCAAAATTTCCAGGCGTGAATCATCTTCCGCCTCTTCCGCCTGCGCTTGCTCCGGCTGTTTGCGTTCGCTGCGTTCGGCTTCGGCCTGATCCATGACGATTTCCACGTCAAGGCTGCGCAGTTTCGTGAGCAATGCGTCGAGATCTTCCGGGCTTAAATTGTCCGGCAAAATGTCATTGATGTCGTCGTAAGTGATGTAGCCGTGCTCCTGCGACAAATGCAGCAGCGTCTTCACCGTCTCGGTCAAATCCACCGTCGTCATCGCACTGCCCGTCGCAGGTGCGGGCGGCGGCGCGCTGGCCGCAACCTTTGCGTTCTTGACGGGTGCAGCTTTCGCGGCCACCGGCGCAACGGGCTTGGCCGCTTCCGGTTTTACCGCTTTGCTGGAAATGACAAATCTCCGCCGAGCGGGCGGAGTTTTGACTTTCGGCACTTTCGGAGAATTGGTGCGGGACTTGGACACCTTAACTTTGCGTTTCGACATAAAAATTCAGACCAAAAAACCACGCGCCGGTTCAGAAATTGTTGACGATTGACCGTAAAAACACGGCTTCTGACGAAACACCCGAGTTCATGGCCGTGAAGCTGGAACTGCGAACACCAGAAGACTGACGCGTGTCAATACTAGCCTTTTTGCTTGAAATTACAAGGATAATCTTTGCTTCACCAGCGACCCACGCCCGCCAAATCATCAGTATTAGCTATAGAAAATGAAGCTTCTGCCCAAAATCAAACTGCCGCCCGCACCGCCGCCACATCGCGGCCAATTTGTTCCTGCAACTCCGTCGCCGACGCAAATTTCCGTTCGTCGCGCAGTTTTAAGCCCAATTCCAGCTCCAGTTCCGCGCCGTATAGGTCGCCGCTGAAATCCAGCAAGTGCGCCTCCACGCGCAACTTCGGTTGCGCCGTCGCCACCGTCGGCCGCAAGCCGATGTTCAGCGCGACGCGATAAAATTGCTCCTTTAACTTGGTGCTTGCCGCGTAAACGCCGTTCGGCGGCAAAACTAAATTTGTCGTGTCCAGATTTGCCGTCGGAAAACCAAATTGCCGGCCGATTTTATAGCCTTGAATAATCTTGCCGCAAATCGCATACGGCCGGCCGAGCATCTGACTTGCCCCGTCAAAATTTCCCGTGCGAATCGCCTCGCGAATCCGCGTGCTGCTCACGGTGTGACCGTCCAGCGCCAGTTCCGCCATGCCGTGGACTTGAAAATTTAATTCCGTGCCCAACTTTTTCAGCAACGCCAAATTGCCGCTGCGTTTGTGGCCAAAAACAAAATCCGCGCCCACGCAAACGCTGTGAATTTTTCCAAGGTCACGCACCAGTTCGCGGATAAAAACTTCACCGGATTTCTCGCTGAAAGTTTTGTCGAATGGAATTTCCAGCAACGCCTCCACGCCGAGCGACTCGATGGCGCGTAATTTTTGTGAACGTGAAAAAATCTGCGGCGGGGTTTTATCGGGCGCGACAATTGCGCTCGGATGTCGGTCGAAAGTAACGACCAGCGAAATCGCATCGTGGCCGCGCGCATCCGCCACGGTTTGCCGGATGATCTGCTGATGACCGAGATGCACGCCATCGAAAACACCAATCGCCACGCAGACTTTGCGACTGCCGTTGCCGAGTTCGTTGGCGGCGCGGATGATTTTCATCTCAAGCAATTAATTAACCACAGATAAACACAGATGCACACGGATAAAAACTTTTCCATCTGTGTTTATCCGTGTCCATCTGTGGTTAAAAATTAGGCGGAGGCGAGTTTCAAAAACGGCAGCACACGTTTTTCCAATTCAGTCGCCGTCAGTTTCAAAATGGCATCCAGCGGGAGCGCATCCTTCACGTCAAATTTTCCCGACGCGCTGCGTCGCAAGGTCGTGAGGTGTGCGCCGCAGCCGAGTTTCTGGCCGAGGTCGTGCGCGATGCTGCGGATGTAAGTGCCCTTGGTGCAGGCCACGCGAAATTCTCCGAGCGGCTCCGCGTAACTCGTAAAACGAAAATTGTAGATGTGAATCAAACGCGCCTCGCGTTCGACTTCGATGCCTTTGCGCGCGAGTTTGTAAAGCGGCACGCCATTTTTTTTGATGGCGGAAACCATCGGCGGGATTTGCATTTGGTCGCCAATAAATTTGGCCGCTTCTTCGTTCAACTGTTCCAGCGTCAGCAGCGGCACCGGTAAAGAGCTGGTGATTTCGCCGTCGCAATCATAGCTGTCCGTCGCTTCACCAAATTTGATCGTGCCTTCGTAAACTTTGTCGTCGCCCATGAGCCGTTCGGACAATTTTGTGCCGCGACCTAAAACGATAATTAAAAGTCCGGTCGCGTTGGGATCGAGCGTGCCGCAATGCCCGACTTTCTTGATGCCGAACTTACGGCGAATCGCATCCACGACATCGTGCGACGTCGGGCCGGCCGGTTTATCAACGAGAATCGCGCCGTCGAGTGCGGAAAAATCTTGCATGAAATTGAAATTACTTCGCGGCCTTCAGGGCGCGTTTCACCGCCGCGATGACTTTGCGCTGCACGGAAAGCGGTTTGCCGGGAATGCGCGCACCCGCCGCCGCCGGATGGCCGCCGCCGCCGAACAGTCCGCAGATTTCGCTGACGTTCACCAGCGGATTTTTGGAGCGCAAACTAAGGCGCGTGAGTTCGGGTTCGACTTCTTCAAACACGCAGGCGACTACGACGGGTTCGATGGCGCGCAGATGGTCGATCAAACCTTCCGTGTCATCGCTCTCCGCGCCGGTGCGGGTGAAATCTTTTTTCTTCAGCCAGAGCCAGACGACACGGTTGTCGTCCGTCATCCGGAATTTACTGTAAACGTGCTGGAGCAATTTCGCGCGCGAGAGCGGATAGCTTTGATAAACTTCGTCGCAAATCTTTGCGAGATTCGCGCCGCGCGTAACGAGCTCCGCGCCCGCGTGAAAAGTTCCTGGCCGCGTGTTCGGATATTGGAACGAACCGGTGTCGGTCGAAATTGCGGTGAACAGCAAATCGGCGATCGGTTTGGTGATGGGCCAGCGTGCCACTTTCATCAAACGATAAATTAATTCGCCGGTGGAAGGTTCGCGCGGCGAAACCCAATTCACATCGCCGTAGCGCGGATTGGTCGCATGATGATCAATGTTGATGAGGACTTTGCGCTCTTTGACGAAATCACCGACTTTGCCCAAACGTTCGTAGCTTGCACAATCGGTGGCGATGACACAGTCAAATTTTTGACCGGCCTTCGGTTTTTCAATCAGTCCGTCGCCGACGAGAAATTTATATTTCAGCGGAATCGCATCTTGATTCCAAACGGCAACTTTTTTTCCTTCGTTGCGCAACGCGAGCGCGAGGCCGAGCTGCGAGCCGATGCAATCGCCGTCCGGGCGCATGTGGCCGACGATGCAAAAAGTTTTGTGCTCGCGGATGACTTCGAGAATCCGATCAATGACTTTCGGGTAACTTTTCACTTCCGTTCTTGGGTAGAGCTGCCTTCTGTGGGCGAAGATTTTTCCAATTCATCCAGAATTTGCAAAACGCGATTACCGCGCACGATGGAATCGTCCACGATGAAGCGCAACGTCGGCGTGTATTTCAAGATGACCGATTTGGCGACGAGGCTTTGGATGAGAATGCGGTTTTGTTCCAGCACTTCTAGTCCGTTTTTCTGCTGCGTCGGGTTGCCGAGAATGGTGATGAAAACGACGGCGGTGCGCAAATCGCCGCCTACGTCAATGTCGTTGACGGTGATGAGGCCGACCTCGTCGGTGTTGAATTCGCGGCGGATGGCCTCGCCAATCGCGCGTTTCAACAGCTCACGCACCCGTTCATGTCGGAGATTGGACATGGCTAAAAATTATTGGCGCGGTGCGTCACAGCTTCGCCGCGATTTTTTCCACCGCATAACATTCGATGGCGTCGCCGACTTCGAAATCGCCGAAGCCTTCGATGCGGATACCGCATTCCATGCCGGAGCGAACTTCGTTCGCCTCGTCCTGAAAGCGCCGGAGCGATTGCGTGACGCCTTCGTAAATGATGTCTTTTTTGCGGCGCACGCGCACTTTGCCGCGCACGATGCGACCGCTTGTGACCATGCAACCGGCGACGGGAATGCCCTTGGACAATTCAAAAATCTGACGCACTTCCGCCGAGCCGACGACCGTGTCTTTGAGATCGGGATCGAGCAAGCCGGCCATCGAAGCTTTCACCTGATCAATCAATTCGTAGATGATCGCGTAAAGTTTTACCTGCACGCTGGCGTGTTTTGCTTTTTCTGCGGCTGTGCTGTCGAGGCGCGTGTGGAAACCGAGGATAACGGCCTTCGATGCCGACGCGAGCGCCACATCGTTTTCCGTGACCGTGCCGACGGCGCTGTGTAACACTTCGAGCGATACCTTATCCGACTCAATTTTCTTGAGCGCTTCGACAATCGCTTCGACCGAGCCTTGCGTATCGGCTTTGACGACCACGCGCAGAACCTTGCTTTGGGCGGCTTCGAGTGAAGCAAAAAGATTTTCGAGCGTGACCTTCGAGCGGTTTTCCAGCTCTTCGGTTTTCGCGGTCATCGCGCGTTCTTCGGCGAGGACGCGCGCGGCTTTTTCGTCGTCCACGGAACTGAATTCCCAGCCCGCTTCCGGCACGCCGTTCAAACCGAGCACACTGACGGCGACGGACGGGCCAGCTTCTTTCAAGCGCTGACCTTCTTCGTTGATGAGCGCGCGCACCTTGCCGTAATACTCGCCGCAAATCACCACATCGCCGAGATGCAACGTGCCTTTGCGCACGAGCACGGTCGCCGTCGGACCGCCAGGCGAAACGCCGGATTCAATGACATTTCCCTTCGCGTTGCGATTTGGATTGGCCTTCAATTCCAGCAAATCCGCTTGCAGCAAAATCATTTCGAGCAGTTTGTCCACACCCTGCTTCGTCACCGCCGAACATTCGACGAAAATCGTGTCGCCGCCCCAATCGTCCGGCACGAGACCTTTTTCCTGCAACTGCTGGCGCACTTTGAGTGCGTTCGCGTTCGGATGATCAATTTTATTTACAGCCACAAGAATCGGAACTTTAGCAGCCTTCGCGTGCGCAAGCGCTTCGAGCGTTTGCGGCATCACGCCGTCGTTTGCCGCAACGACGAGCACGACGATGTCCGTGACGTTTGCACCGCGCGCGCGCATGGAGCTGAACGCCGCGTGACCGGGCGTGTCGAGAAAAGTTATTTGCGCGAGTTCTTTTTTGCGTTCCGGATGCGGCACGGCAATCGTGTAGGCGCCGATGTGCTGCGTGATGCCGCCGGATTCGCCCGCGGCGACATTCGCTTTGCGGATGACGTCGAGCAACGAAGTTTTGCCGTGGTCAACGTGACCCATGATGGTGACGACTGGCGCGCGCGGCTTCAAATCTTCCGGCTTGTCGTCAATGTCGAGCTCGACTTTTTTCTCGGTCGTGTGGACAACGCCTTCGCCCTTCGCGCGTTTTTCCGCTTCAAATTTGTAGCCGTAATGCGCGCAGACTTGCGCCGCAATTTTTTCGTCAATCGACTGATTGACGGTCGCCATGACCTTTAACTTCATCAACTCGGCGATGATGGCGAAAGGCTTTTGTTTCAACGCATCCGCGAGCGCGCGCACCACAATCGGCGGCTTGATGGTGATGATCTGCGCGTCGGACGGCAGATTTAATTTCGGTGCTTGCGGCGCCGCGGGACGTGCCGGTGGCGCGCTTTGTTGCAGCGGACGTCCGTCGCGTCCGCGTTGCTGAAATTGTCCGCGTCCATCACCGCGTTGCGGCGGTTGGCCGGGGCGACCACCTTGCATCGGCTGACCTGGACGGCCACCGGCAGTTTGCGGGCGGGGCGGCGGCGTGCCGCGTTCGCCCGGACGCGCCGAACCGGGGCGCGGTGCCAAATTGATGAAACCAACTTTTTCGCCCATCTGCGGTTTCGGCGGCGCGGGTGGTGCTACGGGAACGATCGGCTTCGGCGCGGGCGGCGCAACGACAGGAGCAGGTTCAGAAATTTCAGCAGCGGGCGCGGGGGCGGCTTCGGCGACGATTTCTTCTGTAACCACCGGTTCAGGTTCCGGCTGGATTTCCACGACGGGTTCCGGTTCGGGTTCCGGCGCGTGAATGACGACGATTTTTTCTTCGACGACGGGCTTGGGTTTTTCTACGACTGGCTTGGGTGCGAGCCGCGCGGCGACTTCGGGATGATCTTTTATTAGCTCTTCTTCAAGATAGTCGGCGCTGATGTTGTCAATGGAACTAGACGCGACCTTGGCCGTTGTGATGTTCAACGACTGGGCCTTGGCGATAATCACCTTGTTGTCCAAGCCGAGCTTCTTCGAGATGTCGTATATCCGACGGGGCATAAATATTTTTTACCGCGACCAACCGGAATGTGCAATTCGCCTTCATGGCTTAAATCGCAATCACAAAAATGTTTCCGACTGACACCATAAAATTAACGATGGGCGGTTTCGCCACCGACGTTCAACTGGCGGCGACCCATTTCGGCGCGCGCGGCTTCCAAAATCGCCGCTGCATTATCGCCGATCTGCGGAATGTCGGCGATATCGCCTGGCTCCGCTTGCGCCAAATCATCCAACCGCAACACGCCCGCATGCACCAATGCATCGGCCTGCTCGCGGGTGATGCCGGGAATAGCCGCCAGCTGCGCGACCGTTTCAGCAATCTTTTCGTCAAAGCCTTTGGTAACGATGTGTTCCGCGTCAATGTCCACTTCCCAACCGGTCAACCGCGCCGTCAACCGCGCGTTCTGGCCGCGCTTGCCGATGGCGAGGGAAAGTTGATCTTCCGCGACGAGCACGTGAACGCGTTTGCGCTGTTCATCCATTTCAATGCTGCGGATTTTGGCCGGCTCCAGCGCCTTCGTGACAAAAGCCTTGATGTCGGACGACCACGGAATGACGTCCACTTTTTCGTTGTTCAACTCGCGAACGATATTCTTCACGCGCTGACCGCGCAGACCGACGCACGCGCCGACTGGATCCACTTTCGAGTCGCGCGAATAAACGGCCATCTTCGTGCGGAAACCGGGTTCACGCGCGATGCCTTTGATTTCAATCGTGCCGTCGTTGATCTCGGAAACTTCCAATTGGAACAGTTTCACGATGAACTTCGTGTCCGCACGGGACAAAATAATTTCCGGGCCGCGTTCGCCTTCTTGCACGGCTTTGATGATGCAGCGAATGCGTTCGCCCACTTGATATTCTTCCGTCGGGACGCGTTCTTTGTTCGGCATGACCGCCTCGTATTTGCCGAGATCGAGCACTACGTCCGAGCGATCAAAACGACGCACCGTGCCGCTGACGATATCGCCAACGCGGTCTTTGTATTCCGTCAGCAACATCGCTTTTTCCGCCTGACGCACTTTTTGCATCAATGCCTGTTTGGCGTATTGCGCCGCGATGCGGCCGAAACCTTGCGGCGTGACTTCTTTTTCGATTTCGTCACCGACCTTCGCGTCCGGCTTGATGCGGCGCGCGTCGAACATGGAAATTTGATCGTGCTGCGAAATGACTTTGTCCGCGACGATGAGTTTGGCGAACGCCTTGATGTCGCCGTTTTTGGAATTCATCGCCACGCGCAACTCGCGCGCGGGGCCGACGGCCTTCTTGGCCGCCTGCAACAACGCCTCTTCGACGGCAGCCATGAGGACTTCACGGCTGACGCCTTTTTCGCGCTCCCAAAATTCCAATCCGGCAATAAAATCGGCATTCATAACTGATATACGGCCTGCTTTGCGGCGACATCCGGCGAACAAAAAAGCCGGAAAGACTTTTGTCTCCGACTTTCGCACGCTGGTGAGCCAGCAATTAAACCGCTTTGTGCAGGGAAAGTAGCCATTCCCGCAACGCCCGTCAAGTGCAAACGCCGCGCGTCAAGCCCACGCAAAATGCGTGGAACGCACGCGCACGCGGAACGCGCGCCGCGTATTCCTTTGGAAAACGACGCGGCATGTGCTTTGCTTAATTAAATTGCATGAAACCAAGCCGCTCTAATCAAAATCGCCGCGCGTTTACGCTCGTGGAGATGGTGACGGTTATTTTGCTTGTGGCGTTTTTTTTGGTAATGCTTTTGCCCGCACTTGCTCCTTATCAAGGTAGCAAACGAACAAAAATTAGTTGTGTCAACAATCTGAAGCAAATTGGTCTTGCCTACCGCCTTTGGGATAATGATAACGGCGACAAATACCCGATGAGCGTTTCTGTGACGAATGGCGGCACGATGGAACTTTTTCAAAACGGAAGCGCATTTCAAAACCTTGCGTTTCTAAATTACCTGCCAATGTCTAATCAATTGAGCGCTCCAAAGATTTTGCACTGTCCCGCAGACACGGATGGATTTGCGGCTACAAATTCGTGGAGCAAGTTAAGCAATCAAAACATCAGCTACTTTGTCGGCTTGGATGCCAGTGAAAACGACCCGCGAGCGATTCTTTCTGGAGACGACAATTTTGAAATCAACGGCGCGTCAGTGAAATCCGGCTTGCTGGAACTTTCAACCAATGTCCCAATCGCTTGGACATCCGCGCGTCACAAATTTACCGGCAACATCGGTCTCGCCGACGGCTCGGTTCAATCAGTCACAATTTCCGGCCTCGTAAATCTTGTTAACCAAACCGGCCTCGCCACCAACCGCCTCGCAATTCCGTAATTTTTAGACACGGATTTCACGGATTATTCCGACCAAATTGAATCCGTGAAAATCTGTGAAATCCGTGTCACACTGTCCGCGTGAAACTGTTTTACACCGGCCCGGTCATCAACACCGAGACGCTCGTCATGATGCTGGAAAAACACGGCATCGCCGCCACGCAGAATTTCGTGGACGCCACCTTGCCGGACGACGGCGACCTGAACCGCCCCGCCCAAGTCTTCGTCCCAGAAGCCGATTACGACCGCGCCTACCAACTCTTCTACGCCGAGCGACAAGATGAACTTTGATTTTTGAGCGACATTATTTCAACCCGGCGGCCACGCGAGGTGGCGACCGCCGAGAATGTGGACGTGCAGGTGCGGCACGGTTTCGCCGCCGTCCGCGCCGTTGTTGATGACGAGCCGGTAGCCGTTCTGCAAATCCAACTTCTTCGCCACTTCGGCGGCTTTGAGCAGCAGATGGCCAAGCAATTTCTGATCGTCCGCTGTCGCCTCGCCGATGCGCGCAATCGGTTTCTTGGGAACAATCAAAACGTGCGTGGGCGCGGCGGGATGGATGTCGCGAAAGGCGAGCACGAGGTCGTCTTCAAAAACGATTTGCGCGGGGATTTCGCGGGCGGCGATTTTTTCAAAAAGCGTTTTGCTCATGCAGAAACTTTAGACACGGATTTCACGGATTTGCACGGATTAAATTTTGGCTCGCGGGGATGTTCGCCACGTTGGTTTTTCCATCCGTGAAAATCCGTGAAATCCGTGAAATCCGTGTCTTTCTTTATTCCACGACGAGCGCGCAACCGGGTTTTTCGGTTTCGCTGTCCATGCATTGGCGCAGGAAAGAAACGATTTGATCCTGAAGCTGTTCGCAGCGATGGCTCCAGCGGCGTGCGCCGGCAATCTGTTTCACGCAGCGGCGCAGGCCACGAAAACGCACGACGCGCGGCGACTGGCGGAGTTGGACGCGCAATTCGTCGCGCAGGCGTGGAAAGAAAAATAATTCCAAACCATCACCAGCTTCGCGGAGGAGTCGCGCGAGGTCGGTGTCGTGGATTTCAGAATCCGGTCCGCCCGCGTGAATCGTGTAACCGAGATGATGCAGGACTTTTTCGAGCGCGAGGGAAAATTCGCCGACGGTGACGGACTCGCGTTGCAGTTCGACTTTGAAATAATGAAACACACTCGCGGCGGCGTGCCGGAGCATTTCAGGTTCGAGCTGGCTGTCCGCGCCACCGACGATTTCCACGGCAATCATTTCCGACGAGCAGGGAATGCTTTCGCCGTTGGTGAGTTGAAAAATCAGGCAGTCGGTGCGGAGCGCGATCATTTCGCGGCCTCCAAATTTTTGACGGCTTGCACGAAATCAGTCGCTTCCGCAAACCGCCGATAGACGCTGGCGAAACGGACATAGGCGACTTCATCGAGTTCGCGCAATCCTTCCATGACCAGCGTGCCGACGAATTCGCCGGGAACTTCGGCTTCGTATTTCACCGTGACGGTGGCGACGATGTGATCCACGAGGTCTTCCATCGCTTTCGGTGTGACGGGACGTTTCTGGCAGGCTTTGCGGATGCCGGACAAAAGTTTATCGCGGGAAAATTCTTCGTGGCGGCCGTCGCGCTTTAAAACCATCAAGCCTTCGTGTTCGACTTCTTCGTAGGTGGTGAAACGATGCTGGCAGGCGGCACATTCGCGGCGACGCCGGATGGTCGCGCCTTCGCGGGAGGCGCGTGAGTCAATGACCTTGTCGTCCTGACATCCACATTTGGGGCAACGCATAAAACCACTGCTAATGGTGGCTGTCATTTTGTAACACACAACGATTTGGGGTGTCAAGGAATGCCCGCCGAATCGCGCAAAAGCGTCTTGCGTTCAATCTTTTTGCGGTTAAGCTGTGCAACTCATTTTTTAGAGAAACAAAAACGAATTATTTTTTATGGCAACCGCAAACGACCTTCGCCGTGGAATGGCGATTAATTACAACGGCGACATCTGTGTGGTTTTGGATTTCCAACATCGCACGCCCGGCAACTTGCGCGCGTTCGTCCAAGCCTCGCTGCGCAGCATCCGCACCGGTAAATCCTCGGACATCCGTTTGAGTTCGACCGAAAAAATCGAGCCCGTGCCGATGATCACGACGAAGATGGAATTTAGCTACAAAGACGGGCAGGATTACGTGTTCACCGACCCGACCACTTACGAGACTGTGACGCTCACTGCGGAACTCGTCGGCGATGCGAAAAATTATCTCGTGGAAAACGGCGAAGTCACCGTGACGTTTGTCGAAGAAAAAGCCGTGACGGTGGAAATTCCGGCCAGCGTGACGTTGACCGTGACCGACGCGCCGGAAGGCGTGCGCGGCGATTCCGCAAACAACGTGCAGAAAGCCATCGTCCTCGAAACCGGCATCACGGTGCAGGCGCCGCTGTTCATCAAGACCGGCGAAAAAATCCGCATTGATACGCGCACCGGCAAATACATGGAACGCGCGTAATTTTGTTACCAATTTAAATCTCAAATTTGAGATTTCACCAAAGCCCGCCGTGTGCGGGCTTTTTTATTGGTTGCAAAGATTTTTCCGGTTTTTGAGCGGAAAGGCTTTGCAACTACAGCGGGCTCGGTTATTTCTGGTTAAAATCTCATGTCAGGGCAACTAAAAGGAGAAAAAATATTTCGCGGCATCGCGGTTTCCGCCGGTGTTTGCCGCGGGAAGGTGATTGTCCTGCGTCATGCCCGGCACGCGGTCGTCAAACGTGAACTTACCGACGCCGAAGTGGCGGCGGAGATTAAGCACTTCGAGCAATGTCTTGCCCACACTCGACAGCAGCTCGCCGAAATTCAGCGCCACGTCTCCAAGACGATGAGCTCGTCCGAGGCCAACATCATTGATGTGCAATTGATGATGCTCGAAGACCCGATGGTTATTGGCAAAGCCTTGAGTTTGGTGCGCGAAGAAAAGGTGAATGCCGATTACGCCTTCCACACCGCTGCGAGTCGTTACATCGCGATGCTCGAAGCTATCGAGGATGAAATGTTTCGTGGCCGCGCCGCTGATTTGCGTGACCTCACGGGACGTGTGCTCGACAATTTACTGGGCTTCAAAGATCAATCCGACCTGCGCCATTTAACCGAGCCCTGCATTCTCGTCGGCCACGATATTAGTCCGTCCACAACGGCACAACTGGACAAAAAATACGTCCTCGGCTTTGTGACCGACATCGGCGGCAAGACCTCGCACACCGCCATTCTTTCCCGCTCACTAGACATTCCCGCCGTCGTCGGCGCGCAAACCATCAGCGAAGAATTGGAGACCGGCGATTACGCACTGCTCGATGGCTACAACGGAACTGTCATCATTAACCCCACTGACCAGACGTTGTTTGAATACGGCCAGCTCGCCAAAATCAAAGCGTCGCTTGGGGAAAAACTGCGCGAAGTCCAGAACCAACCTGCCGTCACGCTCGATGGAAAAATAATCCATCTATCCGCGAACATCGAAGACCAGCATGACATTGAATCCGTCCTCGCGCACGGCGCGGAAGGCGTCGGATTGTTCCGCACTGAATTTTTATTCATCAATCGCGACCGTTTGCCAACCGAGGAGGAGCAATACCAAGTTTATCGTCAGGTCGCCGCCGCGCTCAAACCCCATTCCGTCATCATCCGCACCTTGGATTTAGGCGGCGACAAATTTGCCTCACACCTGCAACTCGCGCAGGAGATGAATCCATTTCTCGGCTGGCGTGCGATTCGGTTTTGCCTCGCGCAACCGGAAATGTTTTGCGCCCAGCTCCGCGCCATTTTGCGCGCCAGCGCCGAGGGTAACGTCAAGATGATGTATCCGATGATTTCGGGTTTGGACGAATTAAATCAAGCCCACGCGCTCGTCGAGAAATGCAAGGTGGAGTTGCGCGCCAAAAATATTCCGTTCGCCGAGAATCTCGAAGTTGGTGCGATGATTGAAATTCCATCCGCCGCGCTCATTGCCGATTCGTTGGCGAAACGTGTGAAGTTTTTTAGCATTGGCTCAAACGATTTGATTCAATACACATTGGCCGCCGACCGCACGAACGAAAAGGTTTCGCACCTTTACGAGCCGACGCATCCAGCGATTTTGCGGCTGATTAAGATGACGGTGGACGCCGCGCACGCAAACGGCATCTGGGCGGGCGTCTGCGGCGAAATCGGCGGCGATCCCGTGCTCGCGCCGCTGCTCATTGGTCTTGGCGTGGATGAATTGAGCTGCGCGCCCGCCGTGATTGCACAGGTGAAATATGTCATCCGCCGCCTCAAGCTGGAAGAGGCGCAACAACTGGCGGCGTTTGCGCTGGCCAGCGAATCGCCATCGCAAATTCTCGCGCGCTGCGTGGAGTTGGCCCGCGCGACCGCGCCGAGCTTGTTTGAGAGCAAGGCGTGAAACAGTTCAGTCGCGGAAATTTACAAACGACACCGCCACGGGAAAATCGTGCCCGCGCACGGCGGCGATGACCGCCTGTAAATCGTCGCGGCTTTTGCCGGTCACGCGCACTTCATCGCCCTGAATCTGCGTCGTTACCTTGAACTTCTGGTCGCGGATGAAGCCGGTGATTTGTTTGGCGACGCTGCTCTCGATGCCGTTCTTGAGCTTGATGCTTTGGCGGGCGTGGCCGAGCGGCGATAGGTCAGGCTCGCATTGCTCGATGCTTTTCATGCTCACGCCGCGCTTGGCGAGTTTGCCCACGACGATTTCGTTGAGCGTGCTGGCTTTGTAGGCGTCTTCGGCGGACATTTTGATTTCCGTCTTTTCCAAAAGAATTTCCCACTTGCTGCCCTTGAAGTCGAAGCGGTTGGCGAGTTCCTTTTTGGCCTGGTTGACGGCGTTCTCCACTTCCATGGAGTTGATCTGTGAAACGATGTCGAATGAAGGCATGGCGTGAGCTTGGCAAATTTCGCCCGGTTTGTCATCAAAACGTGATGGAGACAATTAACCCGCAGAGTTAAGCAAATCCAATTGATCCAAGACTTGGCGATCTATGTCTGGGGCAAACTTTCTAGCGAACAAACATTCGCTTTGGTGAAGCTTGGGCAGGTCGGCCAGAGTCATGACGCCGGGCCAAGGCGGACGCCATTCAACGTAGGTCAGCGTTCGACAAACCACGGTAGATGCCAAATTAGAATTCATAAGCAAGGTCTGGAAAAAGCATTCATCCGGCAGCAGGACATGTTCGAAAAAACGGAGAAAATCAGGATGTTGCGTCACATATTCGTGTATTTGCTGCTGGCATGAGCGATGAAAATACCAAAATGCGGAGCCAAAGTGCGGATGCAGTCCTCCAGGAATTTTACGTTTCATGGGAATAGCCAGATGCTGCCACATCGGCTGCCAGCCTAGCGAACGTGCCCACGGCGGCACCGGTAGATGCACATGAAAATTTTCTATCCGTTTTATCGCCCGGCCTTTTTCCCAGTTTGGAATTGGCCAAGCGGTGGCCTCCATGAATGAAGCACCAGCGGCCGTCGCCAAATGTTGACGGATTTTGGCATTTGATTTTATCGGATAATCTTGCCCGCTGATGTGGATGGCATAATCGTAAGCAAAATTCATTCGCGCCAGTTCGTGGATGCCTTCGATCATGCCATGCAGAATACCCGCATCGCCCCAGCGGCATTTGTGGCGCTTCAAGAACCGCACATTTGGCTGCCCCGCGAATTCATCGGCAAGGCGTTGAAAGTCCAGATTGGATCGGCGCGCATCATAATGAATGAAGAAACCATGATCGGGAGCATCTAACCGGCGCACCAGACGGATGACGGCCTCCGGTCGCTGGTGAGCCATCACAATAAACGCAATCCGAACTGCGGGGGGGGGGGTAA
>Ga0214164_1000026_pt1 | contig 110013 bp, 91 predicted proteins | sample TroBogepilimnion_13_FD_153003 | JGI IMG/M metagenome (GOLD analysis project Ga0214164, IMG submission 153003) | Freshwater microbial communities from Trout Bog Lake, WI - Practice 03JUN2009 epilimnion v4 | ecosystem: Environmental > Aquatic > Freshwater > Lake > Epilimnion/Euphotic zone ... | reverse complement strand
GTGGCTGCCGCTGCTGCTGCTGCTGCCGCTGCTGACGCGTCGGCAACCACGCCCACGCCGGAGGTAAAAAAAGTTTCGGATCCTGTGGTGATTTTGCCAAGCGCGGCAAAGGCAACAGACGAGAACATTGTCTCCGATTTCAATGCGCCTGAAAAATCTACGGGCACGAATAATCCGGACGAGTTGCGACTGAATTTTCGCAACGCGCCACTGGAAATGGTGTTGAGTTATTTGAGCGACGCGGCGGGTTTCATTATCGTGTTGGACACGCACGTCAACGGCAACGTGAGCGTCATCAGCAGTCATCCCATGACGCGCGACGAGGCGGTTGATTTGTTGAATTCCGTTTTGAACAAGAACGGTTACGCGGCCATCCGTAACGGACGCACGTTGACGATTCTGGACAAGAACGACGCGAAGACGCGCGATATTCCGGTGAAGAGCGGCAACAAGCCAGACGAAATTCCGAACAACGCCGAAATCGTCACGCAGATTATTCCGATTCGTTTTGTCGAAGCGCGGCAACTGGTTTCGGATTTGACGTCGTTTGTTTCGCCGCAGGCGACGGTGGTGGCGAATGAAGAAGGTAATTCTATTGTGATTACCGACACGCAGGCGAACATCCGGCATCTGACGGAAATTATCAAAGCAGTGGACGATAGCGCGGAAGCAGAAACGGAAATTCGCGTGTTCCATCTCAAGCATGCAAGTCCGTCAGATGTGGCGAGCGAGCTGGCGAGTATTTTTCCGAGTTCCTCCGGCGGCAGCGGGCAATCACCCATTCGTTTTGGCGGCGGCGGACAAGGTGGTGGGCCGGGCGGATTTTTTGCGCGGATGATGGGTGGTGGCGGTGGTGGCAATGCTTCCGGCACCAGTTCCAACGACCGTGTCAAAAAAGCGACGCAGGTGAATGCCGTAGCCGACGCACGCATTCAAGCCGTCATTGTGACTGCGCCGAAAGATTTGATGGATCAGATTTCTAGCATGATGAATGACCTTGATGTGCCTTCGACGCGCGATCAAAAAGTTTTTGTGTTTCACATGAACAATGGCGATCCGCAGCAGGCGGCGCAGGTATTGCAGGGTATGTTCCAGACCAGCGGTTCACGTAACAGCAGCAGTTCGTCGCAGAACAGTGCGTTGATGCAGCGCGCGCAAAACGCGGCGACCTCGACGACTTCGTCCAGCGGTTCAAGCGGCTCCAGCTTTGGTGGCAGCACCGGCGGGCGCGCAGGTGGAGGGACGCAATTCTGAACAGGTTAGTTCAACCGGAGAAAAAATTTATGAAGACACACAATTTCAAAAAAATTTGCGGCGGCGCGCTGGCCTTCCTGTTTTGCGCCACACTGATGGTTCATGCCCAAGGTCGCGGTGGTAACGGTGGCGGCGGATTCGGCGGTGGCGGTTTTGGGGGCTTTGGCGGCTTTGGTGGTTTTGGTGGCGGCGGCACTGGCGGCGGAACCGCGCGCAGCAGCAGTTCCACTTCCGGCCAATATAATAACAACGGCTCGGTCGGTAGCGCCACGATCACGGTGGATCCGCAGACGCACAACATCGTGGTCGTAGCGGATGAGGAGACGAGCCAACAAATTAGCAATGTCATTGCCAACCTTGATACGGCCGCCGCGCAGGTGCTCATCAAAGTAGTTTTTGTCGAAGTGCAGGACAACAAAGCATCCGCCATCGGCGTGCAAGGCAGTTACAATGGCGTGAACAATAACTTCTCGCAAATCACCGGCTACGTGACCAATTTCGCCGTGGCTGGTTCGGGCACGTCCAGCACCATTGTCCCTACCAGTGTTAAGCCGGTATATCAGAGCGTGAATGCCGGCAGCGGCTTTGGTCTGCCGCAGTCATTGGCAGGTGCGAGCGGCAGCGGCGGCTTCGCCACTTTTCTTGGCAGTGATTTTACGGCGACGTTGCAGGCGCTGGCTACGGCGGGCAAGGCGCAAGTGTTGTCGCGTCCGTCCATTCTGGCGCGCGACGGACAACTGGCGGAAATCGTCGTTGGCCAAAGTGTATATTTGCCAAGCGGCGTTAGTTACACCGCAGTCGGCGGCACGGCAGCCACGGTTCCAACCATCAACGGCAGTTATCAAAACGTCGGCATCCAACTGGATGTCACGCCGTTCATTGGTCAAAACAATTTGGTGCAGATGATTCTTGAACCACAGATCACGTCTATTGACACCTCGACGCCCGGTCAGGTGATTCAAGGTGGCAGCGCGCTTTCATCCGCCGTGTATGCGCCCAACATTAACAAGCGTTCCGCCAACACCGTGGTCGTCACGCCCGACGGTCAGCCGGTCGTCATCGGCGGACTCATTGGCAACAACAAAGCTTCCAACGAAAGTAAAATTCCGTTGCTCGGCGACATCCCCTTGCTCGGTCAACTGTTCAAGTTCACCGCCAAGTCGAACACCAAAAACGAACTGCTTATCTTTCTCACGCCGCACATCGTTCGCATGCCGGATGAACTCGCGTCTATGACTACTCACGAAACTAAGCAGTCGCAGCTCATCACCAATTCCGTTCCCGAATCGGAATTGAATCATTATCTGGATGCGCTGCCGGTGAAGAAAAATTAAAAAACATTTTTCTCGGCGCCACGGCGACTTAATCTGTTCATGGAATTGAAACGCAGCCAACAATTTGCCGCCGGTCTGCTCGCCGCGACGTGGCTGCTCGTCGTCGGCTGGCAAGTGCAGGAACATTTGCGCGTCGTCGAAGCTGCCAAATCCGACCTTCGCAGTCGCTCACACGAAATCGCCGGCACGCTAAGCGCCGTCACCCACGCGCTCCGTTTTCGTGGCGCCGTTTTTCAGGAACGGCTCGAACCGGTCTTGAGCGAACTCGTCAGCAACCGCACCAGCGTTCTCGTAAAACTGATTTACGTCGGTCTGCTCAATACCGACGGCGATCCCGTTGTGGCCGTCGGCGACACCAATTTATTCACGCACGAAAATATCAATGAAAGCGAGCATTGGTCGGCTAATGCGGTAGTTTTCGTGCTGCCTGTCGAAGGCGCGAGCGTCAGCCCCGAAGGCGTGACCAATAATCCAACCGTCGTGATTCCGCCTTTCCGCGACCTCACCAACAACCCGCCTCGCAACCGCGATTTTTCCCGGCGCGACCGGCGTTCAGCCGAGACCAACACTTTTGATTTTGCCCTGACAAACTTGCCGCCGCTCCACACCAACGCTGCGGGTGAGATTGAATTGCCCGCACCTCCGCCCGATGGTGGCGACCGTTCGCGCGGCGGTAATCGCCGTCCACCGTGGATGCGTGGGATGAGCGACGCCGACTTCAAAGCACTTGCTACCAAACGCGAACTGCACGGACTCGTTCTCGTGATGTCCACCGAAAATTACCGCGCCCTCTGCACGCATGACCTCTGGCTGCGCGGCGTGATCGCTTTTTTTGCCGGCATTTCCGCACTTGGTGCCGGACTCGCGTGGCGCAATTTGCGGCGCACTTCCGAACTGCAAATTCGCCTCGTGCGCGCGAGCGAATTAAATTCGCATCTCAAGGAATTAAACCTTGCCGCCGCCGGTCTCGCCCACGAAACGCGCAATCCGCTCAATCTCATTCGCGGGCAGGCACAGATGATTGCGCGCTTGCCTGACGCCTCACCGGATGTTTGTGAGAAATCTAAAATCATCGTGAACGAGACCGACAAAGTCACCGCGCAGTTAACCGAGTTCATCAATTACTCCCGTCCACGCGAAGTCCGCCGCACGAAAATCGCGCTCACCGCCGCCTGCACGGAAATTATTCGCACGCTCAGCTACGACATTGAGGAAAAGAAATTGCACGTGGAAGTCGGCGGCGATCCGCTCGCCGTTGAAGCGGACGAACAATTACTGCGGCAAGTTTTGTTCAATTTGCTCATCAACGCCACACAAGCCGTGAGCGAGGGTGGAGAAATCAAGATTGAAGTCCGCCGCGCGAGTGTCACCGAAGCCCTTTTGGAAGTGCGCGATGACGGCCACGGTGTTGCGCCAGAAAACCGTCAGGAAATTTTTAAACCTTATTTCACCACGCATCAAAAGGGCACCGGCCTTGGCCTCGCCGTCGTTTCGCAAATCGTTTTGGCACACGGCTGGGAAATCATCTGTCTGCCCAACGAACCGCGCGGCGCGGTTTTCCGCATCTCGCACCTGAAGATTGCCGCCTGAAAATCAGCGTTGAATGACGCGGTAAAAACGGCGGGTAAAATTGGTGATGGCTGGGTCGTTGAAATCCAATTCGCTGGCGGTGGCAGAATTGGTTTCCAACGAAATCCAGTCAATGAGGTTAGTGCTTGCCTGTAAGATGTAATTTTTTCCAACGAGTCCTGAGACCTGCATCTGGAACCCGCTCGGGCCAGACTTTTTTAATTTGGCGCTGATCGAAGCAGCGCCGTTCGGCTTGATTCGCAGATTGGGTGTGAAATTGGGATAAAGCTGGCTTTGTGGGGTGACGGATTTCGCGAGCGACGGGCTGCTCCACGAGAGTTGCGCGGAGGCACCGCCGCCGTTTTCATAATACTCCATCGTGATGGAATATTTTTGGTCGGCGTTGAGCGAGATGGTTCCGCTCCATTCGGTCGCACTCTGATCCACCCATTCATCAATGAGTAATTGACCATCGACCCACAAACGCACACCGTCGTCGGTCTTCGTGTAAAACGTGTAGGTCTGACTGAACTGCGGCTGCACTGCACCGGTCCACCTGACCGTGAAATCGTCCGCGCTGATGCTCGGATCGGGTGAACCGCTGCCCCAGTCAAAATCCACCGTGGCATCAATGCGTTCGAGCGTCGGTGAATTTGTGAAGGTTTGAAACTGGTTGGAATAATACGCGCCATCCAGACCGGTTCCACTGCCGATGTCCGCGCTGTTCAGAAATGTGGCCGTCACACTGGTGCTGGCAAGCGCGCCGGGCTTGAACGCTTTCGCCTGCACGCCAGCGGAATTTGTGACGGTGAAAGCACCTGAATAAAGAAATGAATCGGTGGTCGGCGTGCTGCCATCCAGCGTATAGAAAATTTTTGCATCGGGAATGGCGTCGGTGATGGTCACGAAAACTGAATTGGTGAAGATGCTGCTTGCGGGGACAATGACGGGCGACGGAAGAAAACTGGCGAGGCCATAAACTGACACTGCGTATTCTGCTCCAACATAGACCTTGCCATTGGCAATCGTCGGCACGGAAAATTTAACCGCGCCTCCGGGATTATCGCGGTCGGCAATGTTCGCGCTGCTGTAAAGTTCCTCCGCGACATTCGTGGCATTGTAGGCGTGCAAGACGGACGGGCTGCTGCTGTCGTAACCGTCATTTTGCAACACCCATACGATGCCTTTTTTAGTTCCGTTTGCGGAAATACTCGGCGTCGAACCGGGAAAACCAAAGGACTTAGTGCTCTGTGAGGTCGGCGTCGGATTGATAAATGCATTGCTGATGGAAAATGATTTCAACACATCGCCAACGCCGAGGTAATAAATGTGCTTGTTGAAATATGCGGGCGTGTCAAAACTGCCGCCGATCACACTTTGCAGGGTTTGCACGACCAGATTACTGCTGGCATTGAAGTGACCTAGATTGTCACGGTTGATCAGGTAAATAGTTCCCTCTTTGCCAGCTCCGACGAGAAGGTGTCGGGCTGATTTACTATTGCCTGTTTCATCCGGCAATAACATCGCCCCGCCTGAACCAAGGTCGGCATCAGTGTCGCTCAAAGCTTGTTGATTGTAGGGCGTAAAATAATCAGTCAATTTAAGTCCCTTCGTCGCGGACAACTTCAAAAAACTATCACCATAACAATTCGCCAGCGGGTCAAAAGTTCCATTGCCCGTTTCCGCAAAAATGTTGCCGCTCGCATCGCTGGCCGGGCCGCCACCCGCCTGCCAGATGCCACCGAGACCGCCGTTGGGGGTCGTGTTGAAATAGTTACTGATTCTCAAAGTCTTTGCCGAGCAGCCGATCAGCCAACCGTGATACGGACCGTTGTCGCCATGCGAGGCAGAAGCGATATAGACCACGCCATTCTGCAGCAGCAATGCGGCGCGATTGAACTGCCGTAGTGAATTGAACGGCACGTTGCCGGTGCCATCGTTCCCGTCGCCGTTACCTTTTACACTCGCCTGAATCACCGTTGGCCCGCCAAATTTTTCCGCACCTGTTGTCAAATCCAGCGCGTGCAGGCGATGATAATAAGCGGTGCCGATGGTGGTGACTTCCTTTGTTTTAGCCGAGACGTAGATTGTCCGGCTGTTCAAATCAATTACTGGCGTGCTGGTGATGCCGATTTCCGGCACGAGATCATCGCTACCAACTTCGTCGCTACTCAGCGTCGTGATGCCCGCCGCCGGATTGATGAAACTTACATGCCACAACGCGGGCATATTACTATTCGCGTCTAACGCATACACGCTGTCATGTTCCGTCGCGATAAACACCACGTCATGCACGCCTTGGTTGGGAATCTTCAACTTGGTCACCACCAGCGGCTGCGCATAAACATAGCCGTCCACCGCGTAAGTGAATAATTTCCCAAAATTCGCCGAACTGACATTCGTCGGCGTCAAGATGCTTTCTTTAAGATTTAGGCCGGTGCGGGCGTTGTCATTGTGATACGTTAGCACATTCACGCCGGACGCCGCGCTCGCCACTTGTGCCAACAGACAGCCCACCAGAGCCAGTTGTTTAAAGATGAAATTCCTCGATGCCATAACTTTTACTTGGTTTTTAGAATGAACCGCTTCGTGACTATTCACCAAACTGCAATTTATTCAAATAATTCTTCAAACTGGCGGCAAACGCAGCGTGGCATCCAGCGGCGGCAGTTCGGCCAAATCTTTTCCACCCGTGCCGCCCCCGAGCTTTTGCAATTTTTCGCCCGATGGTTTGATGCGCGATTCGTAACTGCCAACGGCTTGATTAAACGCGCGGTTCGCCGTATCCAGTCCACTGCGAATTTTTTCCAGATGCTCGGTGAAGGTGACCACGCGCACAAATAATTCCTGGGCCGCTTCAGCAATTTTCTGCGCGTTCTCCGTTTGCGCGTGCTGTTGCCAACTGACCGAAACCGAACGCAGCAAAGCGATGAGCGAAGCCGGCGTTGCGAGCAAAATTCTTTTTTCCGCCGCCCATATAATCAAATCGTGATCACCTTCCAGCGCTGCGCTGAACAACGATTCCGCTGGCACGAATAGCACGACATAATCCAGCGCGTTCGGAAACTGGCGCGGATAATCACGGTCGGCCAGAGCTTTAATGGTCGCTTTAAGTTTGGCGGCGTGTGCGGTCAAAGCTTCCGCGCGTTTCACTGGTTCGGCCGATTCCAGCGCGTTCAGAAAATCAAAATCAGGAACTTTTGCGTCCACGATGATGAAGCGATCTCCCGGAAGTTTCACCACAAGGTCAGGACGATTTTCGGCGGACGCAGTTTGCTCCGTAAAATCGCAATGCGCGCTCATGCCCGCCGCCTCGACGACGCGGCGCAACGTTTCCTCGCCCCATTTGCCGCGTGCCTGATTCGAGTGCAACACCAGCCGGAACTGCTGTGTTTCCGCGGCGAGCGACTGATTGGATTGCGCCAATGTCTCCAAGTGTTTCTTCACCTCGCCCAGCGCAGACGATTGCGCGGCAGAACTCGACTGCAAATTTTTCTGGTAAGTTTCTAACTGCTGCTTGAGCGGCTCGACCAGACCTTTGATGGCTTCTTGCCGTTGTGCTAAATCACCTTTCGCTGTTTCCTGAAATTTTCCAAACGATTGTTCTGCCAGTCGCAAAAATTCCGGCGCAGATTGTTTCAGCGCATCCGCGCTCATCGCTTTGAAAGCTTCACGTAAATCGGCGATGGCCTTTTCCTGCGCGAGTTTGGCGTCGCGCAAAGTTTGTTCGTGCAACGTTTTTTGTTCCGCGAGAATTTTTTCGGCTGCCGCCTGATTTGCCTGAGCCGTCGCGAGCGATGTTTTGCTCTGCGAAAGTTGTTCGCGTGTTTGTGTGATTTCGGTTTCGCGCTGTGCGAGTTGCTGGCGCAATTCATTTTCCAGCCGCGCGTCGGATGGCGTGACGGTCTGCTTGCGTCCGCCAATCAGCCAGCCGATAAGCGCGCCTAGGCCGCCGCCAATAATCAGACCAATCAATAAATAAGCGCCGTTGGACATTTTAGAAATGGGCGACAACTTCAATTTCTACGTTCGCACCTTTCGGCAGCGCGGCGACTTGCACGGTAGAACGCGCGGGGAAATTTTCCGTAAAATACTTCGCATAAACTTCGTTCATCGCGGCAAAGTCGCCGAGGTTGGTCATGAACACCGTGCTTTTTACCACGTTGGCGAAGGTGAGTTTCTGGTCGTCGAGAATCGCCTTCACATTTTCGAGCACGCGTTCGGTCTGCGCTTTGATGTCGCCGGAAATTAAGTTGCCAGTCGCGGGTTCAATGGGGATTTGTCCGGCGCAAAATAGCAGGTCGCCAATGCGCACGGCGTGGTTGTAAGGGCCGACGGCAGCGGGAGATTTGGCTGGTTTGATGATGGTCTTGGTCGCCATAAAGATGCGGCGAGTTTGTCGCTTTTGCGCGGCAGCGTCAAGGAAGGCGGTTTGCTTTTCATTCGCCCAACCAGCGCGGCGCTGCTATTCTGCGCGGCCAAATAAATGTCTGTTTCGAAACATAGCGCGGAAGCCATCGCGCAATTGAAAGCCGCCGCGGCGATTCTGGAGCAAGCGTCGGCGAATCGCGCGCTGCTCGGCGCGTTGAGTCAGGAGGAACGCACACGTCTGTTGAAGGCGGCCGGCGATATCTACTGCCCCGATCTGACGCAACGCCGCAAGCTCGTGAAGGCCACCGTCAAACAGCGCAAGGCCGAGAAGAAACAAAAGGACGACACCAAGCTCAACGAAACCGGCATCCGCAAATTGCGCCGCGAAAAAGTTTTCACCACGCCCAATGTTTTTCCGCCGCTCGATTTCAAACAGTCAGAAGTCAAAGACAATCCTGATTTTCGCGAAGTCGTCGAACCGCAGAACTGCTACATCTGCAAACAGGATTACTCGACCATCCATCATTTCTACGATCAGCTTTGCCCGAAGTGCGCGGAATTAAATTTCTTCAAGCGCACCGAGTCGGCGGATTTGCGCGGGCGCGTGGCGCTGCTCACCGGCGGACGCGTGAAGATCGGTTATCAAGCGGGCATAAAACTGTTGCGCGCGGGCGCACAGCTTATCGTGTGCACGCGGTTTCCGCGCGACTCCGCGATGCGTTACGCGGCGGAACCGGATTTCAAAGACTGGGGCAGCCGGCTGGAAATTTTTGGACTCGATTTGCGCCACACGCCGAGCGTGGAAGCGTTTTGTAAACATCTGCTCAACACGCGGTCGCGCCTCGACTTCATCATCAACAACGCCTGCCAGACCGTGCGCCGTCCGCCGGATTTTTACGCGCACATGATGGAGCGCGAGAACGGGTCATTGCATGACCTGCCACCAGAGGCCGCAAGGTTGTTGGGCGCTTACGAAGGTTTGCGCGGTTATCACATTTTGCCCGAAGCTGGCGGTGCGTCGGCGATTCAAAAAATCGTTTCGCCGATTGCCGGTATCACGCACGCCGCAGCGCTCTCGCAATTGCCGCTGCTCGCGGAGGAACTCGAAGCGCAGAAGGGTTTGTTCCCGCAAGGTCAGCTCGATCAGGATTTGCAGCAGGTGGATTTGCGCGACCGCAATTCCTGGCGTTTCCTCATGCACGAAGTCCCGACGGTGGAACTGCTCGAAGTGCAGCTCGTCAATGCCGTCGCGCCGTTCATCCTCAACGCGCGACTCAAGCCGCTCATGCTGCGCACGCCGGAGCGCGATAAACACATCGTCAACGTCTCGGCGGTGGAAGGGCAATTTTACCGGAAGTTCAAGACCACGCGGCATCCGCACACGAACATGGCCAAGGCCGCGCTCAACATGATGACGCGCACGGCAGCGGCGGATTACCACGTGGACGGCATCCACATGAACGCCGTGGACACCGGCTGGGTGACGGATGAAGACCCGGTGCACATCGCCGAGCGCAAAGTAGCGGAGCATCGCTTCCATCCGCCGCTGGATATTGTGGACGGCGCGGCACGCATCGTGGACCCGATCATCGCGGGCGTGAACACCGGTGAACACATCTGGGGAAAATTTCTGAAGGACTACCGCGAGACGGATTGGTAAAATTGGGGAGTTGTCGTTTGCAAAATTATTTTTTTGATAATGGGTATTTTTAATAAATGTAAGTGCCCGAACTGCGCACAATCCATTGAATATCCCGCCGAAGGGAACGGGCAAATTGTTCCTTGTCCTACTTGTCAAAAACCTGTCACGTTGTTTCCGATGGTTCTGATCGCAACAGATCAAGTTGTAACAACACCAAAACAAAAGTTATTGGAGCAAACACGAGTTAGGACAAGCCTGCCAAAACTTACGGAAGAGACTATCAGAACCCGAACAAAAACTGGCGACACGCCTTTACATCGCGCTGCAAAACTTGGCAGAATTGCTGAAATTCCAAAGCATCTACTTTCAGTTGAGTTGTTTTCAGTAAAAAATGATAGAAAGGAAACCCCGCTCGACGTTGCCGCGAGGAGTGGACAACTTGATAAAATTCCAAAAGAATTTCTCACGCCAGAAATTTTGAGCATTGCTATTCCATATCATGGCACAATTTTACACCATTTGGCCTATATTAAGCGGCTGGATGTAATTCCTGAATGCTATGCTAATTCGACGATGTGGAATTTAAGAAACAGTAGGGGACAAACGCCGCACGATGTCTTTCATGAAGTGAATGAACAAGAACGCATACAGCGAGCCCGCAAATCTTGGGTGCCGCCTCGTTTGACCCTGCCAATTCAAACTGAACCTGCGAAACTTTTGCCTGCGTTCTTTGATGAATCTCTCCGAGTAATTCATATCAGAGCGACAACAAGTGCAGACATATACACTGTAAATTTGCTGGACTACACCTGCAATAATCCGCTCTGTTTGCAGATACATTCGGGAGTTCCACCGCGCGACTTTGGTCGTCTTTGCAAGCATATCATTCTTGCTTTAAGACAGAAAAATTTAGTGAGGCAGCTACCGCCGATTGCGCGGGGAATAGTTCAAAATGGTCATCCAGATGCCGCCTACGGAATCTATCCAGGGCGTTTTGAAAATGACCGCAATGGAAATCCTATTTATATCACTGGCCCAAATTATGATGGTTGGATTAGTGTCTTTGCCTTAAGGCGTCGGAACGGAGTTAATTACTATCGTTTTGGATACAACATTAACAGTAACGATTGTCTCCAAACTATGACTAGCACAGGAGCAGCGTTTTATCGAACGCGTCCGGCAATTTGATTTTTTGCGGATGCATTACAACACGGAAGCGCAAAGGTGCGGAGAAAAATAATTTAGAACTTGTCCCGCGTCTCAGCCGTTCGCTTCCATCGCATGGCGCGGCAGCGTGGTGTCCTTTACTTATTCCACCTTCAAAATCTTCGCGGCCTGTTTCATGCCGCCGAAGGTGAGTTGCGGCTGGTCGCCAGCTTTCTTGCCGATGAGCTGTTCGCCGAGCGGCGATTGCGGGGTGATGACGAGGATTTCTTTTTTGTCGTGCAAAATTTCCGTGCCGCCCGCGCGCGGGCCGACAAAATAAATGGAACTTTCGCCGCCGTGTTCCAATTCCACCAGCGCGCCAATATTGATGGCGTCGCCCTCGGCAAATTTCTTCACGCCCAGTTTCTGATACTCGGCGATGGCGGCTTCGAGTTCCGCCGCCTGCTTGGATTGACCGCGCGCGAGGTAGGAGGCTTCGAGGCCGCGCGTGTCGTATTTATTTTCCGGCTTGTTAGATTCGTGCGTGGCTTCGGCGCGGGAGAATTGCGCGGCGCGAAAATAGACTTCCAATTCGCTGACGAGCTTGGCGGTGATTTTCTGGATGATGGCGCGCTTGTTCATGCGAGAAGATTTTGCCACAGAGTCACAGAGCGCACAGAGAAAAATCCATTTCCAAAATGCTCTGTGTTCTCTGTGCCTCGGTGGCTACTTCATCTGAGGTCAAAGATACTTCGCCAAAATCGGTTTCAATTCCGCCACGGTTTTCTTCGGCCAGAATTTCTTGTCGGTGAGGAAGGCATTCTTCAACGCGGAGTGCGCCTTCCAATTCGGTTCCGCCGGTATCTGCGCGACGGCGGCGGCGACAATTTTCTTCGCCGTATCGGCATTGCGATGGAGGTTGGCGATGATCATCGCGAGCGTGACGTGTTCCTCTTCCTTCCAGCAATCGTAGTCGGTCGCCATCGCGAGCGTGGCGTAGGCGATCTCGGCTTCGCGGGCGCACTTGGCCTCGCCGAGATTCGTCATGCCGATGACATCGTAGCCGGCGGCGTGATTGGCGAGGGATTCGGCGCGCGTGCTGAAGGCCGGACCTTCCATGCAAACGTAAGTGCCGCCGTCATGGGCGCGTGCCTTGGCAGCTTTGGCGGTGCGATAGAGAATCTGGCGGAGTTCCTCGCTGATCGGCGCGGCGAAGGCGACGTGTGCCACGATGCCGCGGCCGAAGAAGGTGTGATTGGCGGATTGCTTGGTGCGGTCGAGGAACTGGTCAATGACCACGATGTCGCACGGCCGATATTTTTCCTGCAACGAACCGACGGCGCTCACGCTGATGATCCATTGCACGCCGAGTTTTTTCATGGCCCAGATGTTGGCGCGATGATTCAACTCGCTCGGCAGAATGCGATGGCCGCGTCCGTGGCGCGGGAGAAAAACCACGTCGCGCCCGGCGAGTTTGCCGGTGAGAAAATCGTCGGAGGTTTTGCCGAACGGCGTTTTGACCTTCACCCATTTTTGATTGGTGAAGCCTTCGATGCCGTAAAGTCCGGTGCCGCCGATGATGCCGATTTTATGTTTCGCCATGCGGAACTTTTAACCGTGAAAGCGGCGGAATACACGAACAAAGTTTGCGGTGCCAAACGTTTTCTCGTTTGGCGTTTGGCGTGGCTTGGATTATTCTCCGCCCATGGAACTCTTCAACAAAATTTTAAAAGCCGCCGTGGACGGCGGTGCGTCGGATATTCATATCAAAGTCGGCACGCCCGTCGTTTTCCGCATCAGCCGCGAGCTGATTTCGATTGATTGTCCGATTCCGACCGAGCAATGGCTGAATGGCGTGGTTGACGCCATGACGCCGGTGCACATGAAGAAAAAATTGGAGGAAGACCGCGAAGTGGATTTTTCCTACAACGTTGTTGGCATGGGACGCTTCCGCACGAATGTTTTCCAGCAGCGCGGCACTTGGGCGCTCGCGATGCGCCATGTGAAATCTACTGTGCCAAGTTTTGAGCAACTCGGTTTGCTGGAACAGATCAAAGGTCTCGCCGAATCGCCACGCGGCATCGTGATGGTCGCCGGCTCGACCGGTTCCGGCAAATCCACGACGCTCGCCGCGATGATCGAACACGTCAACGCCAACTTCAAAAAACACATCGTCACATTGGAAGACCCGATTGAATTCGTTTTTGAAGACAACCAATCTGTCATCGAGCAGCGCGAAATCGGTTTGGACACCTCAACTTTTTACGGCGCGTTGAAACATGTTTTGCGTCAGGATCCCGATATCATCATGCTCGGCGAAATGCGCGATGCGACTACGTTCACTGCCGCGATGAGCGCAGCAGACACCGGCCATTTGGTTTTTTCCACGCTGCACACGACGACGGCGGCGCAATCCATCACGCGCATTCTGGATTTCTTCAAAGCGGATGACCGCGAACAAATTCGCCGTCAGCTCGCCGGCTGTTTGCGTGGTGTGATTTGCCAACGCATGGTGCCAACAGTGGATGGCAAAATGACTCCGGCACTCGAAATTATGATCAATTCCCCGCTCATCAAAAAAATGCTGGAGGAAAATCGTTTGGACAAACTGACCGCAGCAATTGAAACCGGCGGCGACGACGGGATGCTCACTTTTAATCAGTCGCTGTTCAATCTGGTCAAAGCCGGTCGCGTCACGGAAAAAGAAGCCCTCGCCAAGGCCAGCAATCCGCAAGCGTTGGAAATGAATTTCAAAGGCATCTTCCTCAACGAAGGCGGTCGCATTGTCGGCTAATTGAAATTTGCAGCGAAATTACCCGGTTGACTAATCATCAACCGGGCTTATCGTTTTAAGATGCGAGTTTCCAAGCGAACCGATTACGCGCTGCGGGCATTATTTACGCTGGTGGATCATTACGGCGGCCAGCCGATTCCCATCCGCGAACTCGCGCGGCGCAACGACGCGCCGAAAAGATTTCTTGAACAAATCATGCTCGCGCTCAAGTCGCAAGGCTGGGTGGAAAGTTCGGCGGGCATTCGCGGTGGCTATTTTCTCGCCAAAAATCCGGCCAAAATCACGATGGGCGAAGTGGTGCGTCACTTCGACGGAATCCTTGCGCCGATTGATTGTGTTTCGGTCACGGGCTATCAACGTTGCTCGCAGGAATCGGTCTGCCGTTTCCGCCGCGTTTTTTTTGACGCGCGTAATTACGTCGCCAATCTGATGGATCGGATGACGCTGGCGGAAGTAGCCAAAGGCTTGCCGCTGTCCACCAGCGAAATTTCCACGGGATTCATGGGTGGCGAAGGAATTTAACCTTTTTTTCATTTTGACGGTTGACATCTTTTCCATCTGAGGCATAATGACGATAGTAATGGTCGTTATACGGTGCAAGTGAGTAACAATTTGATTCGACGGCACAGTGGTTTTGGAAGCTGATTTGAAGTGGATTTTTTATTTGAACTTAATAACGACTTAAATAGTAGTAATTAAAACATAACCTAAAAAGCCAAACGGAAAGCCGTAAGCAAAAATGAAAACGACTAAACTGAAACAATTAATTATCGCCGCCGCCGTGGGAACGCAAGTTGCGTTGCCTGTGTTCGCGGCGGATAGCGCAGTCACCGGCACAAACGGAACTGCGCCTGCGGAAATTGCTGCCGCGCCCGCCGCGAACGACAATTCGGCGCAGCAAGCCGAAATCACGGCTCTCAAGCAACAGGTTGAGGCGCTCGTCCAAAAAGTAAATGCTTTGGAGCAGAAGCCCGCATCGGCGGATCAAACGGCGACCATTTCGGATTTGGATCAGAAGGTGCGCATTTTGCAACGTCAGCGGGAAATTGATCAGGACGCGGCGGTGGCCAAATCCGCGACTGCGCCGAAATTGTCGCTGGGTCAAAACGGATTTAGTTTTAGTTCGGCAGACACAAATTTCGTGCTGCAACTTCACGCAGTGCTTCAGTTGGACAGCCGCACGTATTTCCATGATAACGACGCAAAGGGCGTGGATGGATTTTTGCTGCGCCGCGCACGTCCCATTATTTCCGGCACGGTGGCACGGGATTTTGAATACAACTTGACGCCGGATTTTGGCGGCAGTCAGGTGCAAATTTTTGACGCCTATACGATTTATCACGGCGCTCCGGAATTTCAAGTTGAGGCAGGCAAATTCAAACCGCCGGTTGGACTGGAAGCCTTGCAGGCTGACGTGAATACGTCGTTCAATGAACGCTCGCTCGCGACGGACTTGGTGCCCAATCGTGATTTGGGCTTAGCGTTGAAAGGTGATTTATTTAATGGCGCGGCCAGCTACACCGTGGGCATTTTTAACGGTGCGTCCGATTACAATAGCACAGTGACGAATACATTTTCTCAAAATAGCAAGGCAGTAGACGCGCGCTTGTTTTTCCAGCCGTGGAAAAATTCCGATCTGAATGCCTTGCGTGGCTTTGGTTTTGGCGTGAGCGGCAGTTACGAAAACGACCAGCCAGCGACGAACGCGGCGACCGGTTTGACGCCCGGTTATACAACGGACGGACAGCAGAAATTTTTCACATACAACAAAAACGTGGATGCGTCGGGCGTGCATTGGCGGCTTTCTCCGCAGGCATATTACTATTACGGGCCGTTCGGTTTGCTTGGTGAATATGTGATTTCAGATCAGCATGTGAGCAACTACTTGCCAGGCGGTTCGCGGAATGTGGACGTGCACAACACCGCCTGGGAAATTTCTGGTTCGTGGTTGCTCACGGGCGAAGATGCGTCTTACAGCGGTATCACACCTCGGAAAAATTTCGATCCGCGTCTGAATCAGTGGGGTGCGTGGCAACTCGTGGCGCGTTACGCCAATTTAAATGTGGATGACGATGTCTTCAAGGGTTCCAACGTGAATACGAGTTTGGCAAATCCGACCACGTCCGCCGACGGCGCACAGGCTTTTGCCTTCGGCCTCAACTGGTATCTCAACAAAAACATTCGCGCCAATGTGAGCTTCTCGCACACGACTTTCTCCAGCTATGGCGGCAGTAGCTTTACGTCCAGCAGTGTGCCGGCGCAGGCGGAAAACACTTTGTTCACGCGTATCCAACTGGCGTTTTGATCCAGCTCTCTAAAATAATTTAATTACATGAAAACTTTTTTAAATTTGGTTCTGCTTGCTGCGCTCGCGGTTTCGGCGAGTGCTGCAGAAGTGAAATTGCTCAACGTCTCCTACGATCCGACGCGCGAACTTTACACGGAATACAACGCCGCGTTTGCGAAATATTGGCAGGCGAAAACCGGCGACAGCGTGAACGTCTCGCAGTCCCACGGCGGTTCCGGCAAGCAGGCGCAGTCTGTCATCACGGGTCTGGATGCCGACGTGGTAACGTTGGCGCTCGCGTATGACATTGACGCGATTGCGCAGCAGGCAAGATTGCTGCCGGCCAATTGGCAAACGCGTTTGCCTAATGATAGCGCGCCTTACACCTCGACAATTGTTTTTCTTGTCCGCAAAGGAAATCCCAAAGGCATCAAGGATTGGAACGACGTCGTGAAAAAAGGTGTGAGTGTCGTTGTGCCAAATCCGAAGACTTCCGGCGGCGCACGCTGGGCGTATCTCGCGGCTTACGCATACGCGTTGGAAAAAAATAATCACGATGACGCCGCCGCGCGCAGCTTTATTACCAAGCTCTACAAAAATGTGCCCGTGCTCGACTCTGGCGCGCGCGGCGCGACGGTAACCTTTGCAAAGAATGGCATTGGCGATGTGCTGCTCGCGTGGGAAAACGAAGCGCATCTTGCGTTGAAAGAATTCGGCGCAGACAAATTTGAGATCGTCACACCGTCCTTGAGCATTCTCGCCGAGCCGCCCGTGGCCGTCGTGGACAAGAATGCCAAGCGCCATGGCACGCTGGCTGTTTCGCAAGCGTATTTGAAATATCTTTACTCTGACGAGGGCCAGGAAATCGCGGCGAAAAATTTCTATCGTCCGCGCAATGAAGCGGTCGCCGCGAAATATGCAGGCAACTTTACGCAACTGAAACTCGTCACGCTAGACTCGGAATTCGGTAGTTGGGCGAACGCGCAGAAAACGCACTTCGCCGACCAGGGAGTCTTTGACCAGATTTATCAGTCGCAATAAAAATTCCTCCAATCACCGGTGGCGGCTGGTTTGCCGACCAGCCGCCGCTCAACAAAAAATAAAACTATGACTATCGCCGCTACTCACGAAACCGTTGTCAAATCAACGCGGAAATCACGTCGCTCCATCGCCGAACTGCTTGCGCCGCTGGAGCAGATTGCCGCGACGTCGCCGAATCTCGTGGCGAACTACGACGCGCGCTTTGACGTGGACGGCGAGGAATATGTTTTGCCGCGCTATCTTTTTGTCGGGCCGCGCGGGGGCGATGTGCCGATCCGCGTCGGGATTTTTGCCGGTATCCACGGTGACGAGCCGGAAGGCGTTCACGCCCTGATTCAATTCATCAAATTGCTCGAAGCGAAACCGGAACTCGCGACCGGCTACTACCTTTCGTTTTATCCCGTTTGCAATCCAACGGGCTTTGAGGACAACACGCGCCATTCGCGCGCGGGCAAAGATTTGAACCGCGAGTTCTGGCGCAATTCCACCGAACCGGAGGTGCGTTTGTTGCAGGCCGAACTGATTTCACGTTCGTTTCAAGGAATAATTTCGTTGCACACCGATGACACGAGCGATGGCTTTTATGGTTTCGCTCACGGCGCGACGCTGACAAAAAATCTCATCGCGCCCGCGCTCGCGGCGGCGGAAAAATTTCTGCCGCGCGACGGACGCCCCGTCATTGATGGTTTTCCCGCGCGCAACGGCATCATCCGCCAAAGCTACGAAGGCATCTTGAATGCGCCGCCGAAAATCCGTCCGCGTCCGTTTGAAATCATTTTAGAGACGCCTGCCACGCCGCCGGAATATTTGAAGGAATTGGCTTTTGTATCCGCGCTCCAGACAATTTTGCTTGAATACCACAAGTTCATTGCCTACGCGCCCAATTTGTAATTGGCTTTAGTCGCATTGCGTTCTTTAAAGCGTGGTTGAATGTCGTTAAGTTTGTGAAGTCATGAAAACGATTTCACCAATTGAACTACAAAAGATTCTTGCCGCCACGCCTTCTGCGCCGGTCATTGACGTGCGGACGCCAGTGGAATTTGCCGAGGTGCATGTCCCGCAGGCGCGCAACGTGCCACTAGATGAATTAAAACCAGCAGCGCTCGGACTATTAAAAGACCAGCCGGTCTATCTGCTGTGCCGCAGCGGCCAGCGCGCGACGAAGGCGGCGGAAAAATTTGAAAAGGAAGGTTTCAACCAACCCATCGCTATCGAGGGCGGCACGCTGTCGTGGATTGATGCTAATCTTCCTGTAACGCGCGGCACAACCAAAGTCATCAGCCTCGAACGTCAGGTGCGCATCGTCGCGGGCGCGATTGTGTTTACCGGCGCGTTGCTGGCGCACTTTGTAAATCCCCACTTCATCTGGCTTTCCGGTTTCGTTGGTGCGGGTTTAATTTTCGCCGGCATCACGGATTTCTGCGGCATGGGCCTGCTCATTGCCAAAATGCCTTGGAATCGCAAGGTCTAACCTAATTTTAGTATCCACTTGACTCGGTTTTAATCGCGCGGCAATATACGACCTGTTCAATAGTTATTTATTTGTCCTTAATTTCTGTGGCAAAAAGCGTGTCTCGTTCCAAAAGAATTCGCGTGTTGCCGGGCTTCAAACTGACGCTCGGCTTCACGCTTTTTTACCTTGGGCTGATCGTTTTGATTCCGCTCGCAGCAGTTTTCTGGAAGACGACCACGCTCACGTGGCCGCAATTTTGGCAGACCATCACCATGCCCACCGCGATGGCCTCGTATCGGTTGACGTTTGGGGCATCGTTTCTTGCTGCGTTGGTGAACGTCATTTTCGGCCTCATCGTCGCGTGGGTTTTGGTGCGCTACGAATTTTTCGGAAAAAAAATCGTGGACGCGCTCGTGGACTTGCCGTTTGCGCTGCCCACCGCCGTCGCCGGCATCACGCTCGCTGCGCTTTATTCCAAGAACGGCTGGATTGGGCAACTACTTGAACCGCTCGGCATCAAAGCCGCGAACACACAGCTGGGAATTTTCATCGCGCTCACGTTCATTGGTCTGCCGTTCATCGTGCGGACGGTGCAACCGATTCTTGAAGACCTCGATCCCGAACTCGAAGAAGCCGCGTCCAGTCTCGGCGCCAACCGCTGGCAGGTTTTCTGGCGCGTGATTTTGCCGATGCTCACGCCCGCGTTACTCACGGGTTTTGCGCTCGCGTTTGCGCGCGCACTCGGCGAATACGGCTCGGTCATTTTCATCGCCGGCAACATCCCGATGAAGACGCAAATCACGCCCGTCATCATCATGGGTGAACTCGACATGTTCGATTACGGCAAGGCCACGGCCATCGCCGTCGTCATGCTCGTCGTTTCGTTCGTGCTGCTGCTCACCATCAACGTGCTGCAATGGTGGACGAATCGCTACAACACCAACAACCTCGCATGACGCCCGCCGCCACAACCTTTCATACGCCGCATCACGTCGTGCATCGTCACACGACGAGCGAACCGCCGTTCGTTCGCCGCGCGCTCATCGGCGTCGCGCTGGTGTTCTTGAGTTTGTTTTTGTTTTTACCGCTCGTGTTCGTGTTCACGCAGGCGTTCGCGAAGGGAATCGGCTTTTATTTTGAAACCCTGCGCGATCCGAATGCGTGGAGCGCCATCAAATTGACCTTGCTGGCGGCGGCGATTGCCGTGCCGCTCAACTGTGTTTTCGGTGTCTGCGCCGCGTGGGCGATCGCGAAATTTGATTTCCCCGGCAAAAATATTTTGCTCACGCTGATTGACCTGCCGTTCTCGGTTTCGCCTGTGATTGCCGGCTTAATTTACGTTTTAGTTTTTGGCGCACAAGGTTGGCTCGGACTTTACCTGAACGCGGACAACCCACATTTTCCGTGGCTGCAAAACTGCCTGAACGACCATAATTTCAAAATTATTTTCGCCGTGCCGGGAATTGTTTTGGCGACCATCTTCGTCACGTTCCCGTTCGTCGCGCGCGAACTGATTCCGCTCATGCAAGCGCAAGGTCGCGGCGAAGAAGAAGCGGCCCGCGTGCTCGGCGCGAGCGGCTGGCAGACGTTTTGGCGCGTGACATTGCCGAACATCAAATGGGGTTTGATCTACGGCGTGATTCTGTGCAACGCCCGCGCGATGGGCGAATTCGGTGCGGTCTCCGTCGTGAGCGGAAAAATCCGCGGGCAAACGAACACGATTCCGCTGCACATCGAGGCGCTGTATGACGACTACAATTTCACCGGCGCATTTGCGGTGGCGTCGTTATTGGCGTTTCTCGCGCTCATCACGCTGGGTTTGAAAACTTGGGTGGAGCACAAAAACGCCGCACTGAACGAAAGCGAAATTTCCAAATGAGTGTCGAAGTCAAGAATGTCACGAAGAAGTTCGGTAATTTTACCGCGCTCGACAATGTCAGCCTCAAGGTCGAATCCGGCGAACTCGTCGCGCTGCTCGGCCCTTCTGGTTCCGGCAAAACGACGTTGCTCCGCACCATCGCGGGCTTGGAATTTCCCGACAACACCGGCGAAGCACAGGTTTTATTTTACGGCGAAAATGTGACGCACATTCCCGCGAGCGAACGCAAAGCTGGTTTTGCTTTTCAACATTACGCGTTGTTCCGCCACATGAGCGTGTTTGAAAATATCGCGTTCGGTCTGCGCGTGCGTCCAAAATCGACGCGCCCGCCGGAAAATGAAATCCGTGCGCGCGTGGAAAAATTGCTGAAACTCATCCAGCTTGAGCCGATGGCAAAACGATTTCCGTCGCAACTTTCCGGCGGACAACGCCAGCGCGTCGCGCTCGCCCGCGCGCTTGCGGTGGAACCAAAAGTTTTGCTGCTCGACGAACCGTTCGGCGCGCTTGACGCGAAAGTGCGCAAGGAATTGCGCCGCTGGCTGCGCCAGTTGCATGACGAAATCCACGTCACGACGCTGTTTGTGACGCACGATCAGGAAGAAGCGCTGGAAGTTTCTGACCGTGTGGCGATTTTGCGCGACGGCAAAATTGAGCAGATCGGCACGCCGGAAGAAATTTACGACCGACCCGCGTCGCCGTTCGTTTATGATTTTCTGGGCAACGTAAATTTGTTCAGCGGTCGCGTGAAAGACGGCGCGATGGTCATCGGCGGGACGGCTTTTGCCTCACCGGATGCAGCGGGGGAGCAAGATTCCGAAGCGGTCGCGTTTGTGCGTCCGCACGACATTCGCGTGACGCGCAGCGCGAGTGGTCCCGCGCTGGCCGCGCAAGTTGTTCGCTCGAATGCCGCCGGTCCTGTGGCGAATCTGGAATTGAAGCGCCAAGATAGCGGCGAAATTTTTACGGTGCAATTGAGCAAGGAACTATTTCAGGAATTGTCACCGAAGCCGGACGAACAAGTTTTTGTGGAACTGAAGAACGTAAAGATTTTCTCCGACGACTATTCGATTTGAACTTTGTTTGACTCTGCTGCGCGCCTGATTATCGTTTCGCGCATGGCCGACAAACATTACCGCAGTCTTATTAAAGGCGTCTCGTGGCGCATCACCGGCAGCATTGACACGCTGATCATCTCATTTTTTATCACGGGTAAATTAAAATTGGCGCTGGGCATAATGAGTGTGGAATTTTTCACGAAGGTCGCGCTGTATTATTTCCATGAGCGCGTCTGGGAAAAACTTTCGTTCGGACGCGTGAAAGAGGCGAAGCAGGACAAGCCGAATTTTGAGATTTAATTCCAGCCCGCCTTCGCTGCGCTGCGGAGCGGCATTTTTCGCGAGGCGAAAAAGTGGGGTGGCCGACGGGATTCGAACCCGCAACAACAAGCTCCACAAGCTTGGACTCTACCATTGAGCTACGACCACCAACCGGCCTGACAGACTAAATTCTCCACAGACGCGAGTCAAGTTTAGCTCACAGCTTTGCCGCGATGAACTGCGCCAACTTTTGCGCGTCCGCATTGAAGAGACGCAAACCTTCGGCGGTTTTTTCCGTGGCCATGGCGTTTTCGTTGAAGAGCCAGCGGAACTTCTTTTCGTCCAACGGCAGCTTCTCGATTTTTGATTCGCGCGCGAGTTCGGGACTCAACTTGCGCGTCAGCGGCGCTTCGGACTTCTGTAATTCCGCCAGCAGATTTGGGCTGATGGTCAGCAAATCGCAACCGGCGAGTTCCTGAATTTCGCCGACGTTGCGGAAACTGGCGCCCATCACTTCCGTTGCGTGGCCAAACTTTTTGTAGTAGGAATAAATTTCTTTCACCGAAATCACGCCGGGATCTTCAGCGGGCGCGAAATCTTTTTTCTCCTTGGCCTTATACCAGTCCATGATGCGACCGACAAACGGCGAGATGAGTTTGATTTTCGCCTCGGCGCACGCGACGGCTTGCGGCAACGAGAAGAGCAGGGTGAGGTTACAATTAATGCCTTCGCGCTGGAGAATTTCACCGGCGCGGATGCCTTCCCACGTCGAGGCGATTTTTACCAGAATGCGTTCGCGCGGAATGCCAGCGGCTTCATACCTCTTGATGAATAATTTTCCCTTGGCCACGAGCGCGTCGGCGTCGAAAGAAAGGTTCGCATCGGTTTCCGTCGAAACACGACCGGGAACGATTTTCAAAATTTCCAAGCCAAAGAGAACCGTCAAATCGTCGAGCACATGCGCCAAAAGTTCTTGGCCGGCGAACTTCGCCTTGTTGTCGGCGATGGCCTTGTCCACGAGAAATTGATACTCCGGCATCTGCGCGGCTTTGAGGATGAGCGAGGGATTCGTGGTGGCGTCGCGCGGTGCAAATTGTTTGAGCGAGGCGAAATCGCCGGTGTCGGCGACGACGACGGTGAACTGCTTGAGTTGGTCCAGTTGGTTGGTGGTGCTCATAAGGATAAAATGTTGGTTGGGCCAAAATACCGCGTTAGATGGGCTTGGCAATCTCTTTACGGAAATTTCCCCGCCGGAGTTTTATCGGCAACGTGAACGGCGTTACGGGTGCGGGAACATTTTGACACCGCGCCGCCGCTGCGTAGAATTTCAAAACCTTTTATGCCTACACATTATCTCGCTTGCGACCTCGGCGCGGACAGCGGTCGCGTCATTCTTGGCACGCTCGACAACGGCAAAGTTTCGCTGGAAGAATTGCACCGCTTTCCCACCGGCGCAACGAAGGTGGCTGGCGCGCTGCACTGGGAATTTGACCGCCTGCTCAACGAATTGAAGACTGGTCTGAAAAAAGCCGCTGCCAAAAATTTGCCCATCGCCAGCATCAGCACGGATTCGTGGGGCGTGGATTATGTGGTCTATGACGAACGCGGTTTGCCGATGTCGCCAGTGTGGTGTTATCGCGATTCGCGCACGGCGCAGGGTGTTGAAATCGTGAAAGGTAAAGTCGAGTGGCCGACAATTTTTTCCATTACCGGCATTCAGTTCATGGCGTTGAATACGATTTACCAGATCGTCACGGAACCGCCGGAGCGGTTGGCGCAAGCGAAACACATTCTTCTGATTGGCGACGCATTTAATTTTTTCTGTTCTGGCGTTGCGCGCAACGAAGTTTCCAACGCCAGCACCACGCAGCTTTACAATCCTACTTACAAACGCTGGTCCAAGCGGTTGTTCGCCGCGCTAGGTTTGCGCGAGGATTTGTTCGCGCCGATCTGCACCAGCGGAACCGTGCTTGGCCCGATGAAGAAAAATCTCGCAGCGGAAGTTGGCCTGCCACAAATCGAAGTCGTTGCGTCATGTTCGCACGATACCGGCGCGGCAGTCGCGGCGGTTCCCGCGAGCGGTGAGAATTGGGCTTACTTGAGTTCGGGAACGTGGTCGCTTATGGGTGTCGAATGGCCGCAGCCCGTCATCAACGACCAAAGTCGCAACCTCGGTTTCACGAATGAAATCGGTTACGGGGACACGACACGGTTGCTCAAAAACATTGTTGGTTTATGGCTCATTCAGGAATCGCGCCGGCATTGGAACAAGGGCAGCAAGAAACTGGAATTTGCCGATTTGGAAAAACTGGCCATCGCGGCACCGCCGTTTATTTCCCTCATCAATCCTGATGATCCGCGCTTTTTGAGTCCCGACAATATGCCTGGGAAGATTGCCGATTTCTGTCGCGAAACCGACCAGCCCGTGCCGAAAGACATCGGTGCGTGCGTGCGCTGCATTTACGAAAGCCTCGCGCTATTTTATCGCGTCACGCTGCGTCGCACCGAGCGGCTCATCGGCAAAAAAATCGAACGGCTGCACATCGTTGGCGGCGGCAGCAAGGATGCGACGCTCAATCAATTTACGGCGAACGCGCTGAAAATTCCCGTGTTGGCGGGCCCGACCGAATGCGCTGCGCTTGGAAATATTTTAGTGCAGGCCATCGCGCTCGGCCATCTGGAATCGCACGCGGCGGCGCGGGAAATTGTCCGCAATTCTTTCGAGTTAAAAACCTTCACGCCACAGGCTTCGGCGGAATGGGACGCGGCGGCGGCGCGATTTGAGAAATTATTGAGCTGAATTATTTTCAGAAATCGGCCGGCCAGAGTGTAGTTGCTCACCGCATATTCATGCGGGACCACGCGGTATTTCCTGCTGGATAAACACCTGTGTTTATTACAGCTTTATAAGCTTTGATAGAAATTTTTGGTTAATCAGAAGAAAATGCTTTGGTGGACTCATCAGAAATTACGCGCCAGTAACCCGCAGACTCGGCTTGCCGTGGTGCAGCAAATTGCCTTTGAAGGCGACGCTAAAGCCGTCGGCTTGCTCCTGCGCGTCTTGAAAGACACGGATGCGGACGTGCGTTGCGCGGCGGCGAAAGCGCTCGTGGCGTTTCAAGACCGGCGCGCGGCGGGTCCGCTCATGGAGATGTTGAAAGACACTGTGCCACTCGCGCGCGCGGCGGCCTCGGAATCGCTGGGCAAGCTCGGCGATCCGCTGGCGATTGACCGGCTCGTGCCGTTGTTGCGCGACCAAGATCAAATCGTGCGCGCAGTCGCGGCGCGTAGTTTGCATCGCCTCGGCTGGCGACCCGCGACGGATTCGCAAAAAATTCAGCAGATTCTCGCACTCGGAAATTTACAGATGTTGCTCACCATCGGTTCGGAAGCGGTGGAACCGCTTTTGGAATTGATGCGTTACGGCCCACCGAACAAGCAACTCGCCGCCGTCAAAACACTCGGTCAAATCAAGGATCCGCGCCTCACGCGTTCCATGCTCGAGGCGTTGCAAAAGGACAGTCCTGCCGTGCGTATCGCCGCGCTCGACAACTTGGAACGCATCGCTGACCCGACGACGTATCCCGACGTGGAAAAATTGCTGAAGGACACGAACGCCAGCGTGCGCACCACGGCGGTTGATACGGCGACGCGCTGCGGCGGCAAACGTGCCGTGCCGGAATTAATCAAAGCGTTGCGCGATACCTTTTGGGATGTGCGGCGCGCAGCAGCGAAAGCCCTTGGTTCCATTGGCGAAAAATCCGCCGTGCCCGCGTTGTGCGAATTGGTGCACGATCCGGACCACGATGTGCGCGAAGCCGCCATCGGCGCGCTGGGAAAATTAAATGACCCGCGCGCGCTGGTTTCCGTGATCGCGGCGATGATGGATGTCGAACGGACGGTGCGAAATCTCGCGCAAGCGACGGTGCGAAAATTTAATCCCAATTGGGATCGGTCCGAAGCCGCGCGTGAAGCGTTGCCGACCATTCAAGCAGCGTTGAGCCATCCCGATTATTGGGTGCGTTACAGCGCGCGACAATTATTGGAACAACTTAAATTGGACGCTGGCCAATCGGTCAAGCCGGTGACAGACGAAGCAATTGAATTTGCCCCGCCGCACATCGCGTTGCCGCTGCTTGCCGATTTGTTATTTGATCGCGACCGCGATTTGCGCGTGGCTGCCGCCGAAGCGCTGGGACGTTTGCGCGAACGCGGCGCGGAGTCCGTCCTTGCCACCGCCGCGCGCGATGCGGATGGTCTGGTGCAACAGGCCGCGCAAGCTGCACTAGCGGCGTTGAACTAAATTTTAATGGCCAAAGAAAAAAAATCGGAGCACGAACGCCGCATTTTAATTGTGGACGATGATGCCGATTATCTTGCCACAATCGGCGATTCTTTTCGCGCGTTGAGCGAAGGCCGCTGGCAAATGTGCGCCGCCGCGAGCGCGGAAGCGGCGTTGAAAATTCTCCAAACCGAAGCCATCGAACTCGTCGTGGCCGATATAAATATGCCCGGCCAGGACGGCATCCAATTCATCGGCGAACTGCACCGGCGTCATCCGCAAATTAAAAAAGTGGTCATGACCGCGCTCGCCAGCGAAGAAAAAAACGCCGCCAGCCGCGCCGCCGGCGCGAATTTATTTTTGGAAAAACCCGTTTCGCCCGAAGGTCTGAAATCCGTTTTTGAAAAACTGTGCGAATTGATTGACTGGAAAAATACGCAAGGTTTTCAAGGGGTTTTACGCAGTGTTGGTCTGCCGGATCTCTTACAAATGGAATGCGTCGGCAAAAATTCTTCCATTCTCGAACTTTTTCACGAACATCCGCTTGGCCGGATTTATATTGATCAAGGCCAGATAACGCACGCCGTCTGCGGCGAAATTTTTGGCGAACGCGCCTTCCAAAAATTATTCACCATCACCGGCGGCACGTTTGAACTCCTCGATTTTGAAGTGCCGCCGGAACGCACTATCAGCCGCCCATGGGAAGTTTTGTTGGCCGAGGCGTTGCGCCAACGCGAACAACTCGCCCAGCGCGCGCAGGCGGGCAAAAAAATTCTCACCGACGATGAAACTGCCGCCGCGCCCGCCGGTCAAACGGCGGAAATGCTCATCAGTTCCGGCGCGGGCGAAGTGCTTTACCACTGGCAATGCGCCGATGCCGCCGCGCGTGTCACGCTGCTGCAAGCCGTGGCGCAGCGCGCCGAAAAACTGATTCCCGAATTGCAGCTTGGAAAACTGGATCGCGTCGAAATGCAACTGCCAGTTGGCCGCGCCGTTCTTCAACCGCGCGCCGACCGTCTGGTTTTTGTGCGCGTCGCCGCGCCCACGGAGAAAAATGAAAGCTGATTTCAAAGCTTGGTTCGCCGCGTTGCCTGCTATTCCAGGCATGCTCGCCTGCGGCGTGCGCCAACCGAATGGCAAGTGCCTCGGTTACGGCGACGATAAAATTTATCCGGCGGAGAAAATTGAAAAATTGCTCAAACAATTTTCCGAACTGCACGAGCCGTTGGCTGCCGCCGAATTTTCCCCACGCTGGACGACGTGGGCGTTTGAATACGGTCACATCCGCTTTGTGCCGCGTGCCGACAAATGGTTATTGCTGCTCATCGTCAGTCCCGAAACCGAAGCTGCGCTTGAATTAGATCGCGTTGCCAACGATTTTCTTCCGCCAACCAAATAGCCTTTTTGCTTTTCCTTTTCGCGCCGGTCGCCATCTTGTCCGCGTGGAACTCACCGCTGCTGAAATCCGCCGGGCCGTCCGCGCTGCGCTTGCCGAAGATCTCGGCAGCGGCGACGCGACCACTTTGGCCACGGTTCCGGTCAACGCAAAATCCGTCGCGCTCATGCGCGCCCGCGAACCGCTCATCGCTGCGGGAATTCAATTTGCCGAAATCGCTTTTCATGAATTGTCGCCCCAAATCAAAATTGAAAAATTGGCGCGCGACGGTCAGAAAGTTGTCGCCGGAAAACCGCTGCTGAAAATTTCCGGTTCCAGCCGCGCGATTTTGAGCGCCGAGCGCGTGGCGCTGAATTTCATTCAACGGCTTTCCGGTGTGGCGACCGCTACCGCTTTATTCGCTAATGAAATCAAAGGCTATCGCGCGAAAATTCTCGACACGCGCAAGACGACGCCCGGTTGGCGGCGCTTTGAAAAATACGCGGTTAAGTGCGGCGGCGGCAAAAATCATCGCATCGGTTTGTTCGATATGATTTTGATCAAGGACAATCATCTCGTTGCCTTGCGGCACGAAAAGCCGAACGCCGTTGCCGCCGCGATTCTGCGCGCACGCAAAAAATTTCCGAAATTAAAAGTGGAAGTCGAAGCGGACACGCTGGCGCAAGTCGCCCAAGCAGTCGATGCGGGCGCGGACATTATTCTGCTCGATAACATGACGACTGCGCAGTTGCGGCAGGCGGTAAAAATCATCCGTGGTCGCGCAAAAACGGAAGCCAGCGGCGGCGTAAATCTGAAAACCGTTCGCGCCATCGCCGCGACTGGCGTGGATTTTATTTCTGTCGGCGCTATCTCGCATTCGGCACCCGCGGTGGACATCGGCTTGGATTTTGAATGACCACCGACGCTACCATTCTTTCTGCATTGCGCGCCAATCCAGCTGGCGTTTCCGGTGCGCAATTGGCGGAGCAACTCGCCATCAGTCGTGCGGCGATTTGGTCGCGCATCGAGGAATTGCGGCAAGCCGGCTACGAGATCGAGGCTGGCCCGCATTTTGGTTATCGCCTCATCGGTTCGCCGGACGCGCTGCACGCGGACGATTTGCTGGCGCGGTTGGGCAAAACCAAAGTGATCGGGCGCGATATCCGCGTGTTTGAAGAAACGACTTCAACCAACGACGTGATTGAAAAATTGGCGCGCGACGGCGTGAAAGAAGGTGTCGTCGTTTTCGCCGAATCGCAAACGAAAGGTCGCGGTCGGCTTGGCCGAAAATGGATGTCGCCGACGCACAAGGGACTTTGGTTTTCCATTTTGTTGCGGCCGGAATTGACGCCGCAGGAAACGACGCAGCTGACCGTGGCTTCGGCCACCGCATTGCGCCGCGCGATAAAAAATGTTTCCGGTATTTCCGCCGAAATAAAATGGCCGAACGATTTGCTCATCGACGGGAAAAAAGTCGTGGGCATCCTGACGGAGATGAGCGCGGAAGTGGATCGCGTGCGGCACGTCATTCTCGGTATCGGCGTGGACGTGAATCAGGACGCAGCGGAATTTCCTCCGGAGTTGCGCAAGATTGCCACGTCGCTGAAGGCCGAATCTGGCGAGGAAATTTGTCGGGCGGAACTCGCGACGGAAATTTTGCGGGAATTGGATTTTGACTATGCCCGGATTTGCAGCGGCAAGTTTGCGCAGGTGGCGGATGAATGGGAAACCGGTTGCCTGACGATTGGAAAAAATGTTTCTGTGCAGATGGGTTCGCGGCAGATTCGTGGCTGCGCGGAAGCTTTGGACGATGACGGCGCGCTGCTCGTCCGCACGGAACACGGCCATCTGGAGCGCATCATCGGCGGTGACGTCACTTTGGAAAAATGATTTTACTATTCGACATCGGCAACACGCACACGCACATCGGCCTGGCCGATGAAAAGCGTGTGTTGAAACAAACTGACATCTCCACGCTGACGTGGTTCGGCGGCGGCGCGGCGGCGCTGGTGAAAAAATTCACGGGCAAAAATAATATTACCGGTGCCATTTTGTGCAGCGTGGTTCCGCGCGCGACGCCGCTCGTAAAGAAATTTGTTCGCACCGCTTGGAAAGTAAATGCACTCGAATTGAATCCGACCACGATTCGCGGTGTGGGCATTGATTATCCGAAACCGAACTCGATCGGCCCGGATCGTTTGGCGAATGCGGTGGCGGCAAAAAACTGTTTTGGCGCGCCGGTGGTCGTCGTGGATTTTGGCACGGCGGTCACGTTTGATGTGGTGAATGCAAAAGGCAATTACGTCGGCGGCATCATCGCGCCGGGGCTGGCGGCGATGACGAATTATCTGCACGAAAAAACCGCGCTGCTGCCGAAGATTGAAATCCGCGAGGTCAAATCGGTGGTCGGCAAAAGCACCGAGCACGCGATGTTGGTCGGCGCGGTGCATGGGTATCGCGGCTTGATTCGCGGACTCATCGGCGAATTGAAGAACGAGTTGAAGATCAAGAAATTGCCGGTGGTGGCGACGGGTGGTTATGCAAAGTTGATCGCGGCGAAGCTGCCGGAGATTTCTGCGGTCGCGCCGGATTTGACGCTCGAAGGTTTGCGGTTGGTCTGGCTGGCGAATTTTGCGGCTGAACTCCGCGATTGAGTCTGCCGTCATTTCGCGTAGTATTTGCGGCTCTATGTCCAGCAGCCGCCGACAATATCCGTTTCACCTGATCGAACCCAAGTGGCAGCAAACTTGGGAACAGCAGCAGGCTTTCCGCGCGTTCAATCCGAACGAGGAAATTCCCGCGAACCATCCGTTCGCCGCGCGCCATAAAGTTTCTGGAAAAGTGGCCGCAACGCAGTTGCCCCCGAAATATTACATCCTCGACATGTTCCCGTATCCAAGCGGTGCGGGCCTGCACGTCGGACATCCCGAAGGCTACACGGCCACGGACATTCTGGCCCGTTACCGGCGCGCGCGCGGCTTCAACGTGCTACATCCGATGGGCTGGGATTCATTTGGCCTGCCCGCCGAGCAATACGCCGTCAAGACCGGCCAGCATCCGCGCGTGACGACCGAGGCGAACATCGCCAATTTCACGCGCCAGATCAAAAGCCTCGGCTTCAGCTACGACTGGTCGCGCGAACTCGCCACGACCGACGTGGAATATTTCAAGTGGACGCAGTGGATTTTTCTCAAGCTCTACAATTCGTGGTTCAATCCGGAAACGAGCAAGGCCGAGCCGATTGAGACGCTGAAATACCCAAAGGAGTTGGACTTGGTTGGCTTTGCAAAAGATTTCGCAAAATCAGGCAACAAGCTTGTAGAACCTCCAGAGAATGATCCCGCACTGCTTGACCTTTGGAATAAACGACACGGCTTTCGCGATTCAAAGCGTCTCGCCTATGTCAGCGAAGCGCCGGTGAATTGGTGTCCAGAACTTGGCACGGTGCTGGCGAACGAGGAGGTCATTGACGGCAAGAGCGAAGTCGGCGGCTTTCCGGTCATCCGCAAGCCGATGCGCCAATGGATGCTCCGCATCACCGCCTACGCCGAAAAACTGCTGGCCGACCTCGACGCGATTGACTGGAGCGATTCGCTCAAGGAAATGCAGCGGAACTGGATTGGTCGCAGCGAAGGGGCGGAAGTTAAATTTGAAATTCAAAATTCGAAATCCGAAATTACCGTCTTCACCACGCGTCCGGACACCTTGTTTGGTGCGACTTACATGGTGCTCTCGCCGGAACACAAACTCGTGGCTGAAATCACGACGGCGGAACAGAAGCAAGCGGTGGAGGACTACAAAAGATTTGCCGCTGGAAAATCTGACTTGGAGCGAACGGAACTTGCGAAGGAAAAATCCGGCGTGTTCACCGGCGCTTACGCCATCAATCCCGTCAACGGCGAGAAAATTCCCATCTGGATTGCCGACTACGTTCTCGCCAGTTACGGCACCGGAGCAATCATGGCCGTGCCGGCGCATGATGAGCGGGATTGGGCGTTCGCTCATAAATTTAATTTACCAAGACCCCAAGTGGTTTTGCCTTCGGATGTTGATTTCAAGAGTGCGGTCGAATTTGCAAAGGCAATGGAATATGGCAAGCCGGGCTTGATTGTTCAGTCGGTTAATACGATTCCGACACTTGGAGGTTTGTGTTCGAGTGAGGCGTTTACAAATGAAGGTTTTGCTTACAAATCTGCGAACGCCGAAATCAGCCTGGATGGTTTGCCCACCGCCGAAGCCAAAAAGAAAATCACCGCGTGGCTCGAAGAAAAAGGTCTAGGCAAAAAGACCATCAACTACAAGCTGCGCGACTGGCTGTTCAGCCGTCAGCGCTACTGGGGCGAGCCGTTCCCGATCATTTGGAAAAAGGACGCCGCCGGAAATCTCTATCACGAAGCGTTGCCGGAAAGTTCGTTGCCCGTGCTGCCGCCCACGCTGGAAGATTACAAACCGACGGCGGGTGGCGAACCGCCGCTCGCTCGCGCGAAGGATTGGCTGAACGAAATTCCAGGTGCGACGAGAGAGACGAACACGATGCCGCAGTGGGCCGGCTCGTGCTGGTATTATCTCCGCTACACCGATGCGAAAAATTCCGCCGCGTTCGTCGGCAAAGATGCGGATAATTATTGGATGGCGTCGAATGGCAAGGCGGCGGGCGTAGATCTCTATGTCGGCGGCACGGAGCACGCCGTGTTGCATCTGCTTTACGCGCGGTTCTGGCACAAGGTGTTGTTCGATCTCGGCTACGTCGCGACGCCGGAACCGTTTTACAAGCTCGTCAATCAAGGCCTGATTCTCGGCGAGGACGGACAGAAGATGTCGAAGTCGCGCGGCAACGTGGTGAACCCCGACGACGTGTTGGTGGAATACGGCGCGGATGCGTTCCGGCTTTATGAGATGTTCATGGGGCCGTTGCAGGACACGAAACCGTGGAACACCAAGGGCGTCGAGGGCGTGTATCGTTTCCTCGGTCGCGTGTGGCGCTTGTTCGTGGATGAAAAATCCGAGACGGCGTTTGAACAAGCCGAGACGACCGCGTCTTCAAAGGATGAATTGCTTGATTTGATTTTGCTCGATGGCGCGATCACCGATGCCGTCGCTACGCCGGCGCAACTCAAGGCGCTGCACGCGTGCATCAAAAAAGTCACGGAAGATTTGGACGGTATGCGGTTCAACACGGCGATCTCCGCGATGATGGTTTTCATCAACGAAGCGATGACGTGGCAAAACAAACCGGGCACCGTGATGAAAACCTTTTTGCAACTGCTCGCGCCCTTCGCGCCGCACGTCGCGGAGGAATTGTGGCAGAAGCTCCATTCCACGTTCGGTCAGGTCGCGCCGTCGCTGGCTTACGCGCCTTGGCCGAAGTTTGACGCGGCGTTGCTCGTTGAGACGGAAATCGAATTACCAGTGCAGGTGAACGGCAAATTTCGCGACGTAATCAAGGTCGCGGTGGATGCCGACCATGCGACGATTGAAGCATTGGCCAAGGCATCCGAAAAAGCGCAGCCGTTTCTGGCCGGCAAGAGCATCAAGAAAGTCATCATTGTGCCGAAGAAGATGATCAATTTGATTGTGGCCTAGTGGCTCACAAGGAATTTCACCCGGTCAAAATTGCGCGCGCGAAATTACTTTTCCGCGCTCGCCAAAATCGTTTGAAAATGCGGCGGCTGTTCCTCAGCGGCGACGATACTGATTTCAATTTTCTTTAAACCGGCGGCTTCGAGCCAGCGGTGCAAATCGCTTTCCGCAAAACCTAGCCACCGATCGCCGTAAAGTTCGTGCGCCTTGTCGAAGTTGTGCTTGAGCAAATCGAGAATCAGAATCTGGCCGTGCGGCTTCAATAATTTCGCCGCGCTGGCCAAAGCTGCCGCCGGGTCTTCGGCGTGATGCAAGGCCTGACTCAAAATCACCAAGTCAACGCTGCTTGGTTCGATGGGCGGGTTTTGCAAATCGCCCTGACGGAATTCCAAATTTTTCAGGCCGTTCTTCTTCGCCTTGGCCGCGCCGAAGGCGACGATTTTTTCTGAGTTGTCCACGGCGATGACTTTTTTCGCGCGCCGCGCGAGGAGTTCGCTCAACAAGCCTTCGCCTGCGCCCAAGTCGGCGACGGTGATGCTCGGCAGCATTCGCAGCAGCAGATGTCCGAACGCTTGCCACGAGCGGCCGGGTCCGTAAACGCGGTCGAAACGGCCGGCGACCTGATTGAAATAAACCTGCGCCTGTTCTTTGCGGCGGGCGAGCACGCGCTTGAGATTAATTTGGTCGCTGGAATGTTCGGCGAGTTCCTTTGCGCCGCGAATCGCGAGTTGGATGAATTCGCTGGCGACGGAATCGGCCTGCGGATTCAGCCGGTAAAACGTGCGCTTGCCGTCGCGTCGCGATTTTACGAGCGCGCAATCGGCGAGCAAGCCGAGGTGCGTGGAGATGCGCGACTGGCCGAGCCGCGTCACCTCTTGGAGTTCGTTGACCGAGAGTTCGTCCTTCTCCAGCAGCGCAACGATGCGCAGGCGGGTTTGGTCGGACAATGCCCGCAAAGATTTCAGGGTCGAGGTCATATTATTTTGGCGCGATGAACTTTTTTCGAGAAAGCATTTGACGCGCTTTGTTTCAGATATATCATCCTATCCAGATACGTCAATATGTTGTTGACGTAAAACCACAAAAAATACATGAGCAATCGTTACATCTTTTCTTCCGAATCTGTTGGCGAAGGTCATCCTGACAAAGTCGCTGATACTATTTCTGACGCCGTGTTGGACGCCTGTTTGTCGCAGGACAAGTTCAGCCGCGTCGCGTGCGAGACGTATGTGAAGTCGAATGTCGCCATTATCGGCGGTGAAATCACGACGAAAGCTAAACTGGATTTTGTGAAGATTGCCCGCGATGCGATTCGCGAAATCGGCTACGTCAACGACGACGACGTGTTTCATGCGGACAAGGTTTTCGTAAACGTCATCGTGACGCAGCAGTCTCCTGACATCGCGCAAGGCGTGGATGCCAAGAAGGCCAAGGGCAAGAAGACCGCGAAGCAGGGTGCGGGCGACCAGGGCTTGATGTTCGGTTACGCGTGCAATGAAACGCGCGAACTCATGCCGGCGCCGATCATGTTTGCGCATCGCCTCGGACGCGAACTCACGCGCATCCGCAAGGCGGGCGGAGCGGCTTGGTTGCGCCCCGATGCGAAATCGCAGGTCTCCGTCGTTTATGAAAACGACAAGCCAGTCGCAATCTCGAACGTCGTCATCTCCACGCAGCACAGCGCGGATGTGGAGCACGCCGAGATCGAAAAATTCTGCATCGAGAACGTCATCAAGAAAGTTCTCCCGAAGAATTTGCTCACGCCGAAGACGGAATTCCTCATCAATCCCACCGGCCGCTTTGTTGTCGGTGGACCGCAGGGCGATACCGGTTTGACCGGCCGCAAAATCATCGTTGATACCTACGGCGGCATGGGCCGTCACGGTGGCGGTGCGTTCTCCGGCAAAGATCCGACGAAGGTTGACCGCAGCGCTGCCTACATGGGGCGATGGGTCGCGAAGAACATTGTCGCGGCTGGACTCGCGTCACGTTGCGAACTCCAGTTCGCCTACGCGATCGGCCATCCTGACCCGGTCAGCGTGCACGTCGAGACGTTCGGCACCGCGAAAGTTGCCGACGCCAAGATCATCAAAGCCGTCAACAAGGTGTTTAGCTTCCAGCCCGCTGACATCATTGACCAGCTCAATCTCCGCCGTCCGATTTACAGCAAGACCACGAACTACGGTCACTTTGGGAAGAGCGACAAAGACCTCACGTGGGAAGCAACAAACAAAGTCGAAGCTCTGTTGAAAGCGATTTAACCCTTAACCAATCATCATTATGTCAAAAATCAAATTGTCTCCGTCCCGCCGCACCATTCTTAAACTGAATGGCAACGGCAAAGCCAACGGCGTCCTTGCTGAAGTCAGCGAGACGTTTGCGCAATACGCCGCGCAGACGCCGGCCGGCAAAGATTACATCGTCCGCGACATTTCGCTGGCCGAGTGGGGCCGCAAGGAAATCGCCGTGGCCGAGCACGAAATGCCCGGTTTGATTTCCGTGCGCAACAAATACGCGAAATCCAAACCGCTCAAAGGCGTGCGCATCACCGGTTCGTTGCACATGACCATCCAGACCGCCGTGCTCATCGAAACGCTCGTCGCCCTCGGCGCGAATGTCCGTTGGGCGAGCTGCAACATTTTCTCCACGCAGGACCACGCGGCCTCCGCCATCGCGGCGACCGGCACGCCGGTGTTCGCCTGGAAAGGTGAAACGCTCGAGGAATATTGGGAACTAACGCTCAAGGCGATTTTGTTTCCCGGCGACAAAGGTCCCGAACTCGTCGTTGACGATGGCGGTGACGTGACCTTGCTCATCCACAAAGGCTACGAACTGGAAAAAGGTTCCAAGTGGGCCTACGAATCCAAAGGTGACAGCCACGAAGTTTCCGTCGTCAAAGCTCTCCTGCGCCGTCTCGCCACCGAGAAGCCCGGCCTCTGGACGAAGATTGTCAAAGACTGGAAGGGCGTTTCTGAAGAGACGACCACCGGCGTGCATCGCCTCTATCAGATGAAGGACGCGGGCAAGCTGCTCGTGCCCGCTATCAACGTGAACGACTCTGTCACCAAGTCCAAGTTCGACAACCTCTACGGCTGCCGCGAATCGTTGGCGGACGGAATTAAGCGCGCCACCGATGTCATGCTTGCCGGCAAAGTTGCCGTCGTCTGCGGTTACGGCGATGTTGGCAAAGGCTCGGCGCACTCGCTCCGCGCTTACGGCGCGCGCGTCATTGTTACCGAGATCGATCCGATCAACGCGTTGCAAGCGGCGATGGAAGGCTTTCAAGTCAACACCATCGAAAGCACGCTCGGCGTCGGTGATATTTACGTCACCACCACCGGCAACTGCGATATCATCACCGTCGCGCACATGCTCGCGATGAAAGATCAAGCCATCGTCTGCAACATCGGCCATTTCGACAATGAGATCCAGGTGGACGCGTTGAAGAAGGTCAAAGGCCTGCGCGTCGAGAACATCAAGCCGCAATACGACCGTTACTGGCTGCCTGGCGGCAAGAAGAGCATCTATATGCTTGCCGAAGGCCGCCTCGTGAATCTCGGTTGCGCCACCGGCCATCCGTCGTTCGTCATGTCCAACTCGTTCACCAACCAGACCCTCGCGCAGATCGATCTCTGGGCGAATAAGGATAAATACGAGAAGAATGTGTATCGCTTGTCCAAAAAGCTGGACGAAGAAGTTGCGCGTTTGCATTTGGAAAAAATCGGCGTGGTTCTCACCAAGCTGACCAAAGCGCAGGCCGATTACCTGAACGTGCCGGTTGAAGGCCCTTACAAGCCGGAACATTATCGCTACTAAGCGAATTCAAATCTGAAACACGAAAGGCGAACGGAAATCTCCGTTCGCCTTTTTTATTTTGCGCCACGCAAAAGCGTTTCGCTTCGCGCTGCATGTGCTAGATTCGTTTCACCATGAGCGAGCCGGTTGATGAACTGAATGCGCCGCTAGACGCGGTCGTGCTGAACGAAATGCAGTTACTGTTGGCAGAAAAGCGCACGTCGTGGCCGCAATGCGCACGGGCATCGCGGTGTTTGCGTTTCCACTTTCCGTGTTGAGCGTGCTCATCGCCACGTCCAAGTCCTATGAGATTCACGAAGTCCTGCACTGGCTCGTTCCGCTGATTTTGCTGAATCTCGGGCTCGTTGTCTTAGGCATTTATCTCATCACGCGCGCGGTGGTGCGCATCCGGCATTACGACAGATTAATCGACAAACTAAAAAGCAAACACACGCGCCTCGCCGAGTTGCTGGACTAAAATCACTTCGCAGCGGTCACTTTGTAAAGCACCACGCCGTGCGCGGGAATCAAGATGGCCGGCGTGTCATTGACCGGCACATCGCTCTGCCGCCATAAATCACGGACGTGTTGTTTTTCACCGAAGCCAAGTGACGCCACGGATTTGAAATCCAACGGCGCCGGTTTAATACCTAGATTGAAAAATCCGAGAGCACGACCACCATCTTCCAAATCTTTCGCGTAAATACGCACGTTACCATTGGTGGTAACGCACATCGCCTCTTTGCCGAGCGCGTCCTGATCAATCGCGAGCACTTCATCATTGCTCAAAAGATTCAGCGTAAAATCGTCCAGCTTGGTCATGTCACAACCAATCAGTAACGGCGCGGACAGCAAACACCACAAACTGATGTGCGTGTATTGTTCGTCTGGCGTCAGGCGCGTGGGATGCGTTTTGCCCCAGCCCACTTCGCCGACGATGAGCATATCCGGATCATTCCAATTTCCTGGTTTCGCCAACGGCGCAGCTTTGTCCTGCCGAAAACCGATTCCGCTCATGCTTTTCCAAGTGTCGGTAATGTCGCCCGTTGTGCGCCAGCAATTGCCGTTGACCGAGCCGCCCCAGTTCCAGACGTCGGCCATGCCGTATTGGCAAAGGCTGAAAACGATGTCGCGATTTTGTGCGCGCAGAAATTTACCCATGATTTGATACGGATAAATCGCGCCGTCGATATTGGTCGCGTTCTTGCCGTAAAGCGGGATGTTCATGACGTTGGTAATTTTTCCCGAAGCGACGCTGCCGTAGCTGCACCAGTCGTATTTCAGATAGTCGTAACCCCACTTGGCGTAAGTCTCCGCATCCTGCTGTTCATGCTCAAAACTGCCCGTGCAACCGCCGCACGTCCACGGCCCGGGCGAGGAATATAAACCAATCTTCAAACCCAGGCCGTGCACATAATCGGCCAGACCTTTCATGTCGGGAAAACGTGAGTTCGGCACTATGAAGCCGTTGGTATCGCGGAAAGCGCCTTGCAACGTCGGGTCTTTGGAGGCGCGATGATTCTGCCAGTAGTCATCGATGTTGATGTAAGACCAGCCATGATTTATCAGGCCGCTTTTTACCAGCGCATCCGCCGCACTCTTGACGCGCTCCTCCGAAACCGCGCCCGCAAAACAATTCCAGCTATTCCAACCCATCGGCGGCGTCAGCGCAATTTGATCGCCGCAGACGATGCGGAATTTCTTTTCCGCCGTGCCGAGCGAATTTTTTGCGACCAGCGTGACGGTGAATTCACCCTTATTTTTTAAGACTCCAGTGATGCGGCCGGTTTTTGCATCCACCTGTAAACCTTCGGGCAAATCTTTCACTGAAAACTCTATCGGCCGTTCACCTGTTGCCGGAATCGTGAACATAAACGGCGAGCCGGGGCGCACACCAAAAACATTCGCGCCATTGATGCGCGGCGTCGCCGGCGCGGCGGGTGTGAGGATGTAGGGCGCGACCGGTTCCGGCATGGCCTCGCCGCTGACATCGAAGGTCTTAACCGCCGCCGTTTCAAATTTCGCATCCGCCCAGTCGGCGTGATCCCAGTCCATGCCATCGCCCGCATCGCCGACCTTGAGCGTGAGCTTTTTCACGCCGGATAAATCTACGACACATTCCTTTGGAGCGTTGCCCGCGCGCAGCACGCCGCTGCTCCAAAGCGTTTTGCCGTCGCCAATCACAAAAAATTCGACGCTCGACGCCGCATTGCCGTTCACCTCGTCATCCACGCCCACGGTCGCGGTGAATTTCTGCGCGCCGCCACCGAGGTTGACGTGCAAAACGCTTTCCGCGTGCGTGCCGAAGCCGCGTTGGAACACCTTGCCGCCGATGGTCAGCGCATTGCCGTCCACCGATTTGTTTTTGTGCGGTTCGCCGTAGCCCTGCATGGCGGAGCGGACATCCAACTGATCCAGCCAGACGGTTTCAGCGGAAACATTGTTGACGGCGGCGACCGCCAGAAAAAATCCCAGAGCAAAAAGATTGCGTGATTTCATCCGTTGATTCTGCCGGTGAAAAATTTCGCGTCAAGCTCGCCCCGCCGCAAATTTTTACTACAATCCCAAAATGACGACGCTGCTTATCGCCACGCGCAACGCCCACAAGGTTGGAGAAATTCAGGCCATCCTCGGCGCAAACTTCCGCTGCCTCACATTGAAAGAATTTCCGGATGCGCCACCGGTCGTCGAGGACGCGGACACGTTTGCCGGCAACGCGACGAAGAAGGCCGTGGAGCTTGCGAAATGGCTCGTCGCTAACTCAAAAACTCAAAACTTAAAACTGGATTTCGTGCTCGCCGACGATTCTGGTCTGGAAGTGGACGCGCTGAACGGCGCTCCCGGCGTGCATTCCGCGCGTTTTGCCGCGCTCGATAAAACCGAGAATTCCAAGGACGCCGACAATAACGCCAAGCTGCTCCGCCTGCTGAAAGATGTGCCGCCAGAAAAATGCACCGCGCGCTTCCGTTGCGTCATCGCGCTCGTCGAAGTTGTTTCACCAGACGCTAGCAGCACTCCGCAATTATTTGACGGCGCGTGCGAAGGGCGAATTCAATCTGTCGCGAGCGGGCAAGGCGGTTTTGGCTACGACCCGCTGTTCGTGCCGACCGGCTTCACAGAGTCATTTGCCGAACTCGGTGAGGACGTGAAAAATAAATTAAGTCACCGCGCGCACGCGGTTGCGAAACTTAAAGCATTTTTTAGTGGCCGATGAGAATGGGGCGGGTATATGGGAAAAGGCACGCGTAAAGGAATATGCCAATAATTAAACCAGACAGAACAATTCCTAAAACACACCAGCCATCAAGTGAAAATATGAGTCTTTGACGATTTTGAGCAACTGACGCAAAAATTGTCCAGATCGCTGGAGCTATTAGTAAGCACAGACCATCACGCCGCAAAAAAAGTGTAAGCGGCGACCAATTTACTCCAAAAACAGGGTGCTGATATCCATCAATTTTCATGACGATTCCCAAGCCAAAAAATCCAATGATAATAAGTATTGTCTGAATCAAACCAAGAATCGTAATAGTTCGTGACATGATTAATTACTGAATTTTAAAACTATTTCAGCAAGCTTCCGACCTGAAGTTTCTTCCGCAGCTTGCCGTTGTCGGCGCACATGCGGAGTTTGCCGTTCGGCGCGGGCAGCGTGTAAAATTCGCCGCCGGCATTTTCTACGAGCAACGAACCAGCGGCGACGTCCCACAAATTAATCGTGCGCTCGATGTAGGCGTCCAGCCGTCCACTCGCGACGTAAACGAGTTCCAGCGCGGCGGAGCCCATGATGCGGATTTTTTTCGCGCGGCGAGACAACCGGATCAAGTGCGGCATGCTTTTATTCAGGTTGTCCTGACTCTTGGAAAAGCCCATCGCAATGACCGATTCTTCGATGCGTGAGCGACTGCTCACGCGGACAATTTTTCCGTTCAAGCGCGTCGGCTGGCCTTTTGTGGTCGTCCAGATTTCGTCAGTGAACGGGTCGTAAATCACGCCGACGACCGATTTCGCGTGCTGTTGCAGCGCGATGGAAACGCAGGCGTGCGGCATGCCAAAAAAATAATTCACCGTGCCGTCAATTGGATCAATCACCCAGCGGTATTCGGCGGAAGTATCGCCGGTGCTGCCTTCTTCGCCAAGGACGGGAATCTGCGGGAACGCGTCCGCGAGAATTTTTTCGATGAGCGCCTGACATTGCACGTCGAGTTCCAGTTTGATGTCGTGCGCCTCGGCAGAGTTGACGCGTTTCGGCTTGTGCCAGTTGGCGTGCATGATTTTGCCGGCGGCGCGCGCAGCTTTTGCTGCGACAGTCAAAGCGGATTTCAGGGAAACGGTTTTCATAAAATTACGGGATGATTTCCGGGCGCTGTTCGAGTTGCTTGAGTTGCGCGTGTTGCTTTTGTTCGAGGAGGTTTTGTTCGTGCGCTTCGACAACTTGCAGCAGGTCGGCGGCTTCGAGCAGGCGCGGCGCGGTGACGTAGCTCGCGCCAGCCGCATAAAGTTTCGGCACGTCGGCGAGTAGTTCGGCGTGGACAATAATTTTTGCTTCGGGATTCAGTTCTCGCAACTGGCGGAGCATTTTCAAATTATCCGCGCCTTTCAGCACCATGTTTGGCAGGGAGCAGATAATAAATTCTGCGTGTCCCGCGCCGGCGTGATGCAGCACGTCGCGCGCGGTGATATCGCCATAAACGGCGTGGACTTTGCGCGCCTTCAGTTTTTCGTGAACGACGGGATTGAAATCAATGACCACGATTTCAGGAATCAAATCCGGGCGGTTGCGTTCGATTTCAGCGAGCAGTGAACTGGCCGTCCACGAAAAGCCGAGCAAGCAGATGCGTTTAGATTTTTCGCCGCCGGAATTTTCATTCTCATCCTGATCGAGATCCTTCAAATCTAATTTGCGTAGCCACGGCGTCAGGGTTCGCAGCAGTCCGTCACTTTTCAAAATCCCATACGTTGAGCCTACGGCGAGGAACGCGAAAGAAAATGCCGCGATGCCGACGGTGTTGGCCGAGACATCGCCGCTTTTCAAACCGAGCGCCAGCAGCACTAGCGATAATTCACTCAACTGCGAGAGGTTGATGGCTGGCAGCAGGCTCACACGGAATCCTTGGCGCATCCGGTAGAGCGGCGGAAATATCGTTGCGAACCGGCTCGCCACCAAAAACAGACAGACAAAAAGCGTCCATAAAATATAGCTCCAGGTGGGCAGGGGAATCTCCATGCCAAGCCCGACGAAAAAGAGCGTCACAAAAAAATCGCGAATGCTCGTCACGCGCGCGACGACGTCGAGCGTGTAAGGAAAAGTCGAGATCATCATGCCCGCGATGAGCGCGCCCATCGCGGTGGAAAGCCCCAACCAGCCGGCGAAACCCGCGAGCGCCAGACACCACGCCAGTGCACCGACCAAGACAAGCTCCGGCAGGCGCGCAATCTGTTTGAAAATTTTTGGCAGCGCAAACCGGCTGGTCAAAAATGCGACGGACAAAAGTAAAATGACTTTGCCCAACGCCAGCACAAGCGGCGTGATGGCAGGATTTTTCAGATTCGGCTGAATGGCCAGAAACAGAATCACAAAAATATCTTGTAAGACGAGCACGCCGAGCGTGATACGGCCGGCGAGCGTTTCCAGTTCGCGTTTGTCGTAAAGAATTTTGACGATGATGACCGTGCTGCTCATCGCGGCGGCGATGGCGAGATAGACGGCCTCCAATTTATTTTGCGCCGGGCCGATGAAATTGAAGACCAGCCAGCCCAGCACCGTGCAGCCGATGATTTGCGCGAGCGCCGTGAACGTGATGACGCGGCCCGCGCTCAACATCCGCTTGAGGTCGATCTCCAAGCCGATCATGAACAGCAGCAGCGACAGACCGATTTCGGAAATGGTCTGGATGGAATCGGGATTGGTGACCCATTGAAATCCGTGCGGGCCGACCGCGAATCCGGCGACGAGATATGCGAGCAACAGTGGCTGGCGCGCTACTTGGGAAATCACGGCGACCACCCACGCTGCGATGATGCAGATGGCGATATCGGTGACAAGTCCGTGCTCCATGACGCCGGAAAATTAACCGCGAAACCCGCGAAACACACGCAAGAATTTTATTCTTTCGTGAGCGGTTCGCGTGGAGCGCAGCCTTGGCGTTCCGGGAAAATTAACCCAGCACTTCCAGTGACGCCTGCGTGTGTGCCAATTTGGTTTTCCAATCGGCGAGCCGTTGCTCATGTTCGACGAGCACGGCGGGCGGCACTTTCTGCGTGAAGTTCGGATTCGCCAGCTTCTGTTCCACCTTCACGATTTCGGATTTGATCTTTTCCACTTCCTTCGTGAGACGGATTTTTTCAGCGGCGACATCAATCAAGCCTTCGAGGGGCAGGAACAATTCGCCCATCGGCGAGGCAACGACCGGCGTGCCTTTTGGCGGCTGATAATTTTCGTTCACTTCGAGCGATTCCGCGTTGAGCAAAAGTTTAATAACTTCCGCGTCATGCGATGTGAGATGTTGCGCGGGTTTGAAGACGTATTTCACCTTCTTCGCGGCCTGAATATTTCCAGCGCGGCGCAGATCGCGACCGTTGCGGACGAGTTCGTATTTCGTGTCTGTCATTTCGACGTAGCAATCGTCGAGGCCGTAGTGGCCTTTGAAATCGTCGTCGAAGGGCAGCGGCCACGGGGCGTTCATGATGGTCTTGCCGCCTTGATTGTCCGGCATGTCGGTGGCGTAACCCATGCCGTGCCAGAGTTCCTCCGTGATGAACGGGAGGAACGGATGGAACAAACGGATCGTGTGTGAGAGCACGAAATCAATCACGGCAATCGTGTTGGCTTTGCGCGCTTCAACTTCCGGGCTGAGGGCGACGGCGGCAACCGGCGCTTCGCCGGGCGCAGGCTCGGCGGGCGGACGCGGCAGCGACGCTTTGCTCGCTTCGACATACCAGTCGCAATATTCGCTCCAGAAAAATTTGTAGAGCGCGGACGTTGCCTCGCTGAATTTATATTCATTCAGCGCGATCGTGACTTCGCGGATCGCGGCGTCGAGCTTGAGCAGAATCCATTTGTCATCCGGCGTGAGCAACGTGCGTTCGATCTCGCCCTGCACTTCGCCGCCTTGCATTTGCCGAAAACGACAGGCGTTCCAGAGCTTGTTGCAGAAGTTACGGCCGAGTTCCACGTCCTTCTCGTCGAAGAGCACGTCCTGACCGAGCGGCGCGCTGCGCATCGTGCCGAAGCGGAGGGCGTCCGCGCCGTATTGGGCGATGAGCACGAGCGGGTCGGGAGAATTGCCGAGCGTCTTGGACATCTTGCGGCCCTGCTTGTCGCGGATGATGCCGGTGAAATAAACATTTTTGAACGGCATCTCGTCCATGTATTCGTAACCCGCCATGATCATGCGCGCGACCCAAAAGAAAATGATGTCCGGCCCGGTGACGAGGTCAGTGGTCGGATAAAATTTCTTCAACGTCTCGGTCTGCTCCGGCCAGCCCATCGTGGCAAACGGCCACAGCCACGAGCTGAACCAAGTGTCAAGCACGTCAGGGTCTTGGGTGAAGCCAACATCTTTAAGTTTTTGAGCTTCGTCTTCCGAGATAGTTGCTGCTGTAACTGCATATCCCGTGTTTATGTTCCAATTAAATTTTTCTTGCGGAAAACGAAAAAAAGTTGAGTGTCCAATTTTACCCGAAAGCGAAACCTCAATACCTGAATAATTTTTTATCTGGAAAAAGTCCTTGGGCATATTAGCTATCCAAGAACTCAATTTTGCTTGCGCCTCTTTAGAAATTAATTCTGTTTGGTTGCGCGGATTCCAACTTCCACTCCACGCGGGAATTCGATGTCCCCACCAGAGTTGGCGGCTGATGCACCAGTCCTGAATGTTCGTCAGCCAGTGGTCATAAACCTTCGCCCAGCGGTCGGGATGAAATTTCATCCGGCCTTCGGCCACGCAGGCTTTGGATTCCGGCACGGCGGGATATTTCAAAAACCATTGTTCACTCAAGCGCGGTTCAATTGGGACATCCGCGCGTTGGCTAAAACCGACATTATTTTCATAAGGCTTTTCTTCGACCATTACGCCTTGTTCTTTCAACAGTTCGGCGGCGACCTTGCGAGCTTTGAAGCGTTCAAGACCAACAAGAGCTTCGCCGGCTTTTGAAGTCATCATTCCACGTTCATCAATGACTTCAGGCTTTTCCATGAGGCGTTCCCTTTCAATCGAAAGCCTGTGAAATTCTTTTCCTTCTTCAACTGTTGAAGTAGGAGTTAGCATTTTGATGGGATTTTTTTCGCTCCAATGGCGTATCCATCTTCCCATAATTTCGAAGTCCGCCTTGTCGTGCGCGGGCGTGACCTTGAGCACGCCGGTGCCGAATTCAAAATCCACATGCTCGTCGCCGATGATCGGGATGAGCTTCTGTTCGCGCGGCAGTTCGGCCGGCAGCGGACGCACGATGTGCTTGCCGATGAGATGCGCGTAACGCGGGTCTTTCGGATTCACGGCCACGGCGGTGTCGCCGGGAATCGTCTCGGGCCGCGTGGTGGCGATGGTCAGCCATGTGTCCGGCGCTTCGGCGACCTGCACCTTGAAGTGATACATGAAACCATTCTGCGGTTTCATTTCCACTTCCTCGTCGGACAACGCGGTCTGCGAAACCGGACACCAATTCACCATGCGTTTGCCTCGATAAATAAGGCCCTTCTTGTAAAGTTCGACGAACACCTTCTGCACGCAGCGGGAATACTCCGGGTCCATCGTGAAGCGTTCGCGCGTCCAGTCGCACGAGCAACCGAGCTTCTTGAGCTGGTTGATGATGATGTCGCCGTGCTTTTCCTTCCACGCCCAGACGCGTTTCAGAAATTCCTCGCGGCCGAGATCGTGGCGGGATTTTTTTTCCTCCTTCTTGAGCTGCTTTTCCACCATCACCTGCGTGGCGATACCTGCGTGGTCGGTGCCGGGTAACCACAGAACTTCCTTGCCGTCCATGCGCGCCTTGCGCGAGAGGATGTCTTGAATCGTGTTATTCAAGACGTGGCCCATGTGGAGCATGCCGGTGACGTTCGGCGGCGGGATGACGATGGAATACGCGGGCTTGGCGGACTTCGGATCGGCGGTGAAGCAACCCTGCTTCAGCCAGAAGTCATACCATTTGTCCTCAACAGACTGCGGTTCGTAGGCTTTGGAAATCTCGGACATAAATCAAAAAGGAAAACATTCAACGCTCAACATTCAACATCAAACACCCAATGATTTCCGCGATGGAACACTTGGATGTTGAGCGTTGAATGTTGAATGTTGAATGTTCGATGTTGAAAAATCATTTCTTCAACAGCGCGTATTCCATCGAGTCCACCAGCGCTTCGAGGCTGGCTTCGATGATGTTTTCGCTCACGCCGACGGTGCCCCATTCGCGCTTGCCGTCGGTGGATTCGATGAGCACGCGCGTCTTCGCCGCCGTGCCGGCCACGCCGTCGAGGATGCGCACCTTGTAATCCGTGAGCGTGATTTTTTTGAGCTGCGGGAAAAACTTCGCGAGCGCGAGCCGCAGCGCGGCGTCGAGCGCGTTCACCGGGCCGTCGCCTTCCGCCACGGTCTGCGCGCGCTTTGTGCCGACGCGGACTTTCACGGTCGCCTCGCACACAGAGCCTTTTTCGTCGCGGCGCATGGAGACGTGATAGGTGTCCACCGTGAACGGCAGGTCGCGTTTTTTCAGCGCCTTGCTGATGAGCAACGCCATGGAACCTTCGGCGGCCTCATATTCGTAGCCTTTGTTTTCCAGCTCTTTGACGCGATTAAGAATCGGCTTCAGCTCCGGTGTGTCGTTCGTGAGTTTGAAGCCCAGTTCCTGCGCCTTGATGACGATGTTGCTGCGGCCGGCGAGATCGCTGATGAGAATGTTGCGTTCGTTGCCGACAAGTGACGGGTCCACGTGCTCGTAGCTGGACGCGAGCTTTTGCACGGCGTTGACGTGCGCGCCGCCTTTGTGCGCGAAGGCGGACGAACCCACCCACGGCAGGCGCGGGTTGTGACGCAAATTCGCGACTTCGTCCACGAACATGGAAAGTTCCTTCAACTTCGCGAGCGACTTCGCGGGCACAGAAGTTTTCTTCAGCTTCAGAGCCACGCAGGGGATTACGCTGGTCAAATTGCAATTGCCCGTGCGTTCGCCGTAGCCATTGATGGTGCCTTGCACGTGCACCGCGCCAGCGTCCAATGACGCCAACGCATTCGCGACGCCGAGGCCGATGTCGTCATGCGTGTGGATGCCGATCTTGCAATTCAATTTGGCCGCCGCCGCTTTCGTGATGGTTGCAATTTCCTGCGGCAAGCAACCGCCGTTCGTGTCGCACAAGACGACAAAATCCGCGCCCGCTTTTTCCGCCGCACGCCAAGTGTCCAGCGCGTATTCAGGATTCAACTTGTAGCCGTCAAACCCATGCTCGGCGTCATAGATCACAAACTTGCCGTGGTCTTTCAGAAATTTCACGGTGTCGCCGATCATCGCGAGATTTTCTTCCGGCGTGCAGCGCAAAACTTCTTTGACGTGCAGCATGGAGGTCTTGCCGTAAATCGTCACGACCGGCGTTTCCGCTTCGATGAGCAAACGCACTTGGTCGTCGCTTTCAACGGACACGCCTTTTTTGCGCGTCGAGCCAAACGCCGCGAGCTTTGCATTCTTAAATTTCCTTTTCTTCGCCTGCGCGAAAAATTCGATGTCCTTGGGATTGGAGCCCGGCCAGCCGCCTTCAATGTAGTGAACCCCGAACGCATCGAGCTTTTCAGCAATGCGAATCTTGTCGGCAACGGAAAAGTTGATGCCTTCACCCTGCGAGCCATCGCGCAGGGTCGTGTCGTAGATTTCGACTTGGGGTTTCATAAAGTTTCCGCAAAAAGCGGACGCACACTATCTCTTAAATCGGCAGAAGTGGCAAACCGGAAAAAGAGATTTGCCAGAGCATTGCGCTTTGGCCGCGTGCAGTTAGATTTCTTGCATGGAAGAATTCGCCGACATCCAATGTCCGTTTTGCGGCCAGACTTTTGGCGTGGCGATTGACACGGGCATCGCGTCGCAATGTTTCACGACGGATTGCGAAGTGTGTTGTCGTCCGTTTGAAGTCGTAGCCGAATGCGAAGATGGCGAAATTGTCAGTGCCGAAGTTCGTTCCGCTTGAACAATCACGGGCTACAACAAATCTTTGTCCGACATCACTTGCCCTTGGATTTGCTCCACGACGAGGCGGGCGCGCGTCAAAGCATTGTCCTGCGTCTCGCCAAAAAATGATTTCAAGCGCACGCGCACGGCGGCAATAAATTCACCATTGCGATCGTGCAACGGCAGCGTCATGGACACGATGCCTTTTTCGCGCACAAACGAAACCGTGCCGTCCTTGATGGCTTTTTCTTCCGCGTCCGTGCCGGCTTTGCCGATTTCCGCCGGGTCATTGCTGGCGACGGCGCGTGTCGCACCGTCGGCCTGCGTCGTGTAAATCCGCAACGTGACGATGCGCGGCTGTTTTTTCATGATGTCGTTCACGACGATTTGCGCGGCGGGCACGATGGGCGTGTAATCCACCAGCGTGTCGGTGAAATAACTTACCGTATCTGATTTCGTGCGGAAACCAATCTGACCTTCCGTGAATGAATTATCACCGAGCGCGGGCATCACGGGTTTGTCGTCGAATGAAATGTTGATTTGGTTGCCCTCGCATTGCACGCCGAGTGTATGCCAGTCGCCCGCCGTCACATTCAGCGTTGGTCCGATGGGTTCGGAGCGCACATCGTTCACAACCTTGTAAAATCTGACGTTTTTTCCGAGCGCGCTCGCGCGGACGACGTAGTAGTTCGAAGCGTTTTGATAACGAAAAACCACGCCTGCCATTTGTTCCGTAACGCCGCTGACAATTTTGAACCGCGTGGTGAATTTGAAATTGCGGAATTTCTCGCCCGTGAAAATCAGCATTGGAAAACGTTCGTCCGTCGGGTCGTTGCTTGTTTGTGCCAGCACACCGTGGCGCGCGACGACGAGTGCCTTATCCGAAAGCGGCGCGAGCAGCGGTGGAACTTCCGCCGTGATGATTCGCCAGTCGCCCGGTTGACCGCCGCCCGCGAGCACGGACAGAAAGTTGGTCGGCGGCGCGCCGGTCGCCGTCTCGTTGAAGTTAAACTGAATCTCCGCGCTGAAAGCCGACCGCGCCAGCATCAAGCCGAGAATCCAACCAATTAATCGCATGGCGCAGCGTAGCAAAACCGACGGCGCAGGCAAAATAGTTTTGCCAATCGGCGGTAAATTCGCAGAATGAGCGGATGAAATTCTTCCGTCTCGTTATCGTGTCGCTTGGCGCTTTACTCGCGTTCCAAATTTCCGCGCGCGCGGAACTCAAGGTTGCCGCCATCTTTGGCGACAACATGGTTTTACAGCAGCAAATGCTCGTGCCGATTTGGGGTTGGGCCACAGCGAACGCGGAAGTCACCGTGAAATTTTCCGGCCAAACCAAAACCACGCGGGCGAATGCCGATGGCAAATGGTTGGTGAAGCTCGGCAAATTAAAAGCTTCCGCCGTGCCGCAATCGCTCGTCATCGAATCCGGCGACTCCAAAACATTCACCAACATTCTCATCGGCGAAGTCTGGCTGGGCTCCGGTCAGTCGAACATGGAAAAACCCGTCGGCAATCAGCCCGGTCAAAAGCCGACGTTGAATGCCGAAGCGGAACTGGCCGCGGCGAATTATCCCAACATCCGCATTTTTAAAGTGGAAAAAACTTTAGCCGCCACGCCGCAAAAAGATTTGAGCAAGTTCAGCGGCTGGCGCGAATGCAGTTCCAATTCGCTGAATGCCATTAGCTTTTCCGCCGCCGCATATTTCTTCGGTCGCGAGATACACACGAATTTGAACGTGCCGGTCGGCCTTATCGAATCGTCGTGGGGCGGCACGCGCATCGAGCCGTGGACGCCGCCAGTTGGATTTGAATCGGTGCCGTCGCTCGCGGGCATTCACACGCCGGATTTCGGCACGAACAAGATTCCCAACACGGCTCCGAGTGTGCTTTTCAACGCCATGATTGCACCGATTGCTGGCTTCGCACTGCGCGGCGCGCTGTGGTATCAAGGCGAATCCAATTTGAACGACACTAATCCAGCCACCGGCTACCTTCACTACAATGAAAAAATGCAGGCGCTCGTTGGCGGCTGGCGACAGATTTGGAATGAAGGTGATTTCCCGTTTTATTTCGTCCAAATCGCGCCGTTCAAATATTTCGACGGTAAAGTGGTTCGCGCGCAATCGGCCGAGATGTTGCCAGAGTTCTGGACCGTTCAATCTAAAGCCGCGCGTCAGATCAAGCACACCGGCATGGTTGTGACCACCGACCTTGTGGATGACCTGAAAGATATTCATCCGCGCGACAAGGCCACCGTTGGCCATCGTCTCGCGCTGCTGGCCTTGGACGAGACTTATGAAAAGGAAGTCGTCAGCGAAGGTCCGGTGTTCGACGAGATGAAAATTTCCGGCGATAAAATCACCGTTGAATTTGAGCACGCACACGGCGGATTAAAGAGTCGCGACGGCCAGCCGCTGACGTGGTTCACGATTGCGGGCGCAGACGGAAAATTTGTTCCGGCCGAAGCGAAAATAACCGGCAAAGAAACCGTGGAAGTTTCTTCTGCTGAAGTGAAGCAGCCGACGGTAGTTCGTTTTGCGTGGGCGGAAACCGCGCAGCCAAATCTCTGCAACGACGCTGGCCTACCCGCCGAACCGTTTTCCACGGACTCGCCGAGCAAATAAGATTCGGCCAAAGCAAAACGGCGAACCGGAACCGGTTCGCCGTTTTTTGTTTTCAAGTTGGTTTACTTCATCTGCGCCAGAATCTGGTCGGTGATGGCTTTCACAGCCGCTTCCGCTTCAGCGTCGAGGCCGACGGTCGGTTCGCTGGAAGCAGGTGCCTGACAGGTCGCGCCGGGACGCCATTCGCCGCTGTCGCAAAGTTCGCATTCCTTCATACCGATGCGCGGATCCACGAAACCGAGGCTCTGCTTGATGTTGAGAATCTCTTTCATCTGCGGGCCAGTGAAGGTCTGGATTGGCTTGCCGAGCTGGCCGGCGACGACAATCGTGCGGCAGTAAGCCTCGATGATCTCCATGCGCCAGTAGGCTTCCTCGATGTTGTTGTGGCTCCACGTCACAACGCCGTGATTGGCCATGAGGATGGTGTTGTAATCGTCGGTCAAATCCGCGACGAGTTTGCCCATGTCCGGCGAGCCGGGTGTGCGATACGGCGCGACCCCGACGGAGCAAAACACTTCATACTCCGGCAACATACAGGTGGGCGGGGCTTGGCCGACGACGGCGAAAGCCGTGGCGTAAGGCGGATGGCAATGGCAGGTGGCAACCGCTTTCGGCTGCTTCTTCATCATCTGCAGGTGCATCAGGATTTCGCTGGTGCGCTTCTTGGTGCCGCAAAGCTGGTTGCCTTCAAAATCTACGAGGCACATATCCGACGGCTTGAGCGAACCTTTGCTGACGAGCGTCGGCGTGCAGATGGCGATGTCTTCGCCGACGCGGATGGCCATGTTGCCACCGTTGCCGTCCACGTAGGCGCGCTTCCAGAGGCGGTGACCCATCTCGCAAATCTGCTCTTTCAAGCTGTGCGCATAGGGCGAGTTGAAAAATGCTTCGAGTTCCGACTTCGGCGATTTGGAATTTAATTTCTTGGTCGGCGGCGAAAGTTTGTCGGCGCTGACTGGTGCGGTAGCGGCCCCGGTGGCGATGGCGCGGGTGCCATTGGTTTCGATGTCTTGCAACATCTCGCGCGCAGACGGAGTGACGATGGCGTCGGCGGGAATATTGATTCCCTGACCGCTGCGGATCATTTCTTGAATGTCACGGGCACTGATAACTTGGCTCATATAATTTAAAAAATTAACCCTTCCACGGGTTGTAAAACATTTCATCCACGAGCGCCGCATTGATCGCGTCAATCGGCGGCGACACTTCGAATGGCTGCGCGGCTTCCGCGCCTTCTTCGTAACCGATCACATCGCCCACACCGCCGCCGAGGTCGTCATACACGACGAGGCTTGGGTCGGTGCCCATGCCGGGCTTCGCATCAATGCCCTTGGCAAATTGCTCGCGGTTGAACGGGCTGACCACCAGAAAACGCCCGCCCTTCAACAAGTCCACCGACTTGCTCAACGTGACGCGACCGATGACAGTTCCGAGTTTCAAAATTAAATTCGTTTGCCCGGTTCGTGTTCATCCACGATGCCGGTGACGAGCCAGCGCACCGGACTTTTGTCCACGCCCACCGCCTTGCGCGCCGCTTTGCCGTCCGACGAAATCACCACCTGCTGGTGCATGCCCGCGCCGTGCGAATCAATCGCGATGACCGGCGCGCCTTCGGGCTGACCATTGCCGCCGATCGGCTGGCAGATCACCAGACGCCACGCATCGAAACTCGGATGTTTCCGGGTCGCAACAATGTTGCCTTCGACGCGCGCGAGTAACATGGTTCAATAAATTTTCAAATTATCCACCATCACGCAGCGGCGCACGCGCGTGAACGTGCGCGGATTCGTGATGCCTTCGCCCGTCGGCGTGGCGATTGAGAAACTCAAATAACCTTCGCCACCGAGACCAAGTCCCGTAGCCGACGCGCCGTTTTTCACGAACAACGTTGTGTCCAACACCCGCGCCATTTCGGTGATGTTGGTGATGTCGTGCGAATGGATGATGGCCGTGTGTTTGTAATTGTGTTCCGATTGCAGCGAGCGTTCGATGCCTTCCTCAACGCTCTTCACGCGCACAATCGGGATCATCGGCATCATCTGTTCTTCCTGCACGAACGGGTGCATCGCATCCGTCTCACCGAAGAGCAACTGCGTGCCGGAAGGAATATTCACACCCGCCGCCTGCGCGAGCACCGAGGGATCTTTGCCGATGAAATCTTTGTTCGTGTGAGCGTGCGCGCAACCGCCACCCTGACCGGGCGTGATGGTAAACGCGGCCTTCGTGAGCTTTTCCACCTGCGACGAATTTAATTTCACCGCGCCGTTCTCGGAAAGTTTTTGCATCAGTTTGTCCGCCGTGTTTTCGAGGACGAAAACTTGCTTTTCGCCGATGCACAAAAGATTGTTGTCAAACGCCGCGCCGGAGATGATCGCCTTGGCCGCGCGCGTCGGGCAGCAAGTATCGTCAACAAAAACGGGCGGATTGCCGGGGCCGGCGCAAATCGCTCGCTTGCCAGTCTGCATCGCGGCCTTCACGACCATCGGTCCGCCGGTGACAAGCAGCAGGCGGGTGAATTCATTTTTGCAAAGCGCATTGAACGAATCGAGCGACGGCTTCTCAATGATGCACGCGATATTTTCAATTCCCGTCTCGCGATAGATCGCCTCGTTGTAAGCACGCACGGCAATCGCCGCGCATTTCGCTGCGCTTGGATGCGCGTTGAAGACGACGGAATTTCCCGCCGCGCAGATGTTGACGATGTTCCCGCTCAATGTGGGAATCGAATGCGTGCTCGGCGTAATCGCGCCGACGACGCCGAACGGAGTAAATTCTTCCAGCGTGATGCCATGATCGCCACTGCGCGCATCGGGGCGGAGCCAGTCCACGCCGGGAACGAGCTTGATGATTTGCAGCTTGGCGATTTTGTGATCGAGGCGGCCAATTTTTGTTTCGTCAAATTCAATCTTGCCCCAAGCCTCGGCATTTTTCTCGGCGAGCGTCTTGACGATTTCTTCAATCTTGCGCCGTGCTGCAATTCCCTTTTGCTTCAATTGCAAAAATGATTCCTGCGCGGCTTCACACGCTTCTTCCGCCGTGGCAAACACGCCGAACTTGCCGCGCAACGCCGGAGCAGAAGTCGCTTTCTTCGTGCCGCAACCGCACGAATCAGATTTCGGCGTGGGCGCGGGCGATGGAGCGGGGGACGTTTTAGTCGTTGCGGTCGCAGTGCCGCCCAATTTTCCCAGCACTTCGGCCACCACGTCACGGATTAAAGTTTCATTTACGGCGCTCATAATTCAATCAATGCGTTTTCGCGCTAAAAATTTCTTTTCCAAAAACATCCACGCTGTCCACCAAGCCAATGACCACGGCGTCAATCGGCGCTTCCTTCATGCCGGGGGCGAGCCGGGCGCTACTGCCCTGACAGAACAAAACCATTTCGCCTTCGCCGGCGCCGAGTGCATCCACGGCCACGATGGTGTTCGCACCCGGACGAAATTTCGTCGGGTCTTTTTCGTCCACGAGCTGCGGGCGGAGCAGCAAGAGTTTGCGACCCGACATGTTCGGATCTTTCTTGGTGGCGACCACCTGGCCTTCGACTTTGGCGAGGAACATAATTTTATTGGTCGGGCAAAGCCGCGGCCTTGCCCAAATTGTTGGCGGCGCGGCAGCACCGCCCTACCGGAATTATTTCTTTTTCGGCAACACCGCTTCCACATCCGCGTGCGGACGGGCGATGACGTGGACGCTGACCAATTCGCCTTTGATGGCTTTGATGGCCTGCGCGCCGGCGTCGGTGGCGGCTTTGACGGCGGCGACATCGCCTACGACACACGCGGTGCAGAGGGCGTTGCCGACCTGCATCATCGGGCCGGCGAGCTCGACGTTGGCGGCCTTGAGCATTGCGTCCGTGCCCTCAACGAGGGCGACGAGTCCGCGGGTTTCGATCATTCCAATGGCTTGTGGCATATAATTACTTTTGGTTGTTGGTTGAGAGTTGTTGTTGATAAATCAGTTTTTATTCGCTTCCAGAAAGCGCTTTGCTTCGCGCGCCACGACGAGTTCCTCGTTCGTGGGAATTACAAAAATTTTCACGGCGGAATCCGCTGCGCTGATGACGGCTTCCGTCGCGCGCGTGGAATTATTTTTCTCCGCGTCAATCTTGATGCCGAGATTTTCCAAGTTCGCGCAGATGGCGGCGCGCAATTCCGCCCGGTTCTCGCCAGTGCCGGCGGTGAACACAATCGCGTCCGCACCGTTCAGTTGTAAAAAGTAGCTGCCAACCCAATGGCGCGCACTGGCGACAAAAACATCGAGCGCGAGTTTCGCGTTCGCGTTACCTTTGCTGGCGGCATCGGTGATGTCGCGCACGTCATTCGAAACGCCGCTGACGCCGAGCAAACCGGATTGCTTCGTAAGTTGCTTCTGCGCTTCTTCAATGCTGATGCCAAGCGTTTTCACCGCGTAAGGAATCGCCTCCGCGTCCAAATCGCCGACGCGATTATTTTGCGGCAAACCAGATTGCGGGCTCATGCCCATGCTCGTGCCGATGGACGCACCGTTCAGAATTCCCGTGACGCTCGAACTGCCGCCGAGATGGCAGGAGATCACGCGCAGCGGTGCGCCGGAAATTTTCGTTGCGCCATTGTTGACGTAAAGTTGTCGCGCGCGTTCGGCTACGTCGGGGCGGCCAAGCAATTCCGCCGAGCGTTCTGCAATAAATTTATGGCTCGCACCGTGAAAACCAAAACGGCGAACGCCAATTTGATTCCACGTTTCCGGCACGGCGTAACGTTGCGACGCATCCGGCGCGAATTGGTGAAACGCCGTTTCAAACAATCCGATCAGCGGCACGCCGGGCATGCGCTGCGCGAACAGTTTGATGCCCGTGATATAAGGCGGATTGTGCGCGGGCGCGAGGCCGTTGTAATCGGTCATCGCCTGCAACACGCGTTCGTCGAGCCGCACGCAACCGGTGACGTTTTTGGCGATGACGGTCTTGAAACCGACGGCGCTCAATTCGTTTTCATCCGCGATGGCTTTTGCATTTTTCAATTCAGCGAGGCAATCCTCAATCGCCTTGGAATAATCGGTGACGCGCTCAAAGCCGCCTTTGTGCAAAAGGCGTTCGGCGTTGTTCGAAAAATCGAACAACCGCCACTTGAGCGAGGTCGAACCAATATTGGCGACGAGAATTTTCACCGCGTGATTAAAGGATTATTCAAGCCACTTGCCGAGACCGCTCAATCCGTCATGCGGACGCGGAATCACCTGGACGCTGACGACGGAGCCAACTTGCGCGGCGGCGGCGGCACCGGAATCGGTGGCGGCTTTGACGGCGGCCACATCACCACGGAAAAACACGGTGACATAACCACTGCCGACTTTTTCCCAACCGGTGATGGTGACGTTCGCAGATTTCAGCGCGGCATCAGCGGCTTCCACGGCGGCGCAGAAACCTTTGCATTCAATCATTCCAACAGCTTGCTTTGACATAATTTTAAAAAGTTAAAAGTGGTGGTTGATTATTTCTTGACGCCATTGCCTATGAAGGCGGCGAGCAGTTCTTCGTGCGGGCGCGCGATGATGTGGGAGCCGACGAGTTCGCCGACTTTGGCGGCGGCTTTCGCACCGGCGTCCACGGCGGCTTTGACGCTGCCGATGTCGCCCTGGGCGATGACCGTGATGAGTCCGCCACCGATGGCGACGGTTTTGACCAACGTGACGTTGGCGGCTTTGACCATGGCGTCGCTGGCTTCCACACTGCCGACGTAACCCTTGGTTTCAATCATTCCTATTGCTTCGTTCATAATGTGTTTTGGTTATTGGTTGAGAGTTGCGAGAAATTTATTTGATCAATTCGACCGGCGTGTGCGGTTCCAGATTGCACGCATTACCTTCGTCTGTATCAATGTGGACTTCCAGCTTGAAGCTCGGATCCACGCGGACCAGCATTTGATCCAACGTGATGGCGCAAGGGCCGCCAATTTTCAACTTCATGTGGTCGCCGGCTTTCACGCCGTAAAATTCCGCATCGGTCGGGTGCATGTGAACGTGGCGCTTGGCGCGAATTACGCCCACGGGCATTTCAAAAAATCCGGCCGGACCCATCAACATGCATCCGGGCGTGTTCGCAATGTCGCCGGAACTGCGCAACGGAATTTCAAAACCAAGCGCGATGGCGTCGGTGTAGGCGAGTTCGATCTGATTCAGATTCCGGCACGGGCCGAGAATGCGGAGATTGGAAATCACGCGGCTGCGCGGTCCGATGAGTGTGACAGTCTCTTTGGCGGCAAACTGGCCATCCATATAGAGCCACTTGTGAACATTCAGCTTGGCGCCCTTACCGAAAAGCGCTTCTACCGCGTCCTGCGTGAGATGGCAGTGACGCGCGCTGACGTTGACGACAAGCGGGCTTTGTCCGCTGGCAATGCGCGGCAAAGGCTTGCCGAGCTTGGCGTAAACCGCCTGACGAACCATGTGTTCAACGACGGCGCGATGTGGTGCGGGTGCTGCAACAGCCATAAGAGTTGACTGACTTTGACAAATTTTAGATTTAAGTCAACAAACTTCTTGCAAATAATTTCAAAATCTACCAAAGTCGTTCAAACATGACCGCAGAAGAGCGTAAACACCGCATTGAAGCCTACCTTCAGCGCGTGGAATTCGCGTCGTTGGAAGAACTCTCTCAACACGTGGAGGCCTCGGTTTCGACCGTTCGGCGCGATTTATCGGTTTTGGAAGCATCAGGAAATCTGCGTCGCACCCATGGTGGCGCGCGGATTGTGACCCCGAAAACGGATGAATTTGCCTTTGCCGCGCGCGATTCGCATCAGCTTTCGGAGAAGGAATTGATCGGCAAGGCGTGCGCGGAACTCATTGGCTCGCATCAGAGCGTGATTTTGGACGCGGGCACGACGGTCTATCACGTCGCGCGGCATCTGGAGGAAAAAGCGCCGCAGATCGTGACGAATTCGCTGCCGGTCGCGAATCTTTACGCCTCGGCAAACAAAGTGGAAGTGATTTTGGCGGGCGGCGTGATTTATCCGCGCCTCGGCGTGTTGGTCGGCCCGATGACGGTCGAAGCGTTTTCCAAAATGCGCGCCGACGTAGCAATCATGAGCGCAGGCGGCATTACGCTGGAAGGCGTGACGAATTCCCACGCGCTGCTGATTGATATCCAGCGCGCGATGCTGAAGGCGGCGCAGAAAATTATTTTGTGCCTCGACCATACCAAGTTTGGCCGCCAATCCGTTTCGCCGCTGTGCGGATTGGACATGGTGGACACGATTGTCACGGATAGTCAGGCCCCGGCAGAACTGGTAGCGGCCTTGCGCGAGCGCGGTGTAGAAGTGATTCTGGCTCCGGCAGCACCGGTGAATGGTGCGGAAAAAATTTAAACCACGAATAAACACAGATGGACACAGATTGTTAAGACTGATTTTAATCCGTGTTTATCCGTGTCCATCTGTGGTTAATAAAAATTTGAACTAACATGAACTTAGCAGACAAAGTCAGGTTGGCCGGTGTCGTCGGCGCGGGCGGCGGCGGATTTCCGACGCACGTGAAGCTCGGCGCGAAGGCGGAAATCGTCATCGCCAACGGCGCGGAATGTGAACCGCTCTTGCACAAAGACGCCGTCACGATGGAAGAAAGCGCCGCCGAGATGGTGCGCGGCATCCAGCTCGCGATGGAAGCCGTCGGCGCCAAGGATGGCGTCATCGGCGTGAAGGCGAAAAAGAAACACGCCGTCGCCGCCGTGCAGGAAGCCAGCAAAGGCACGAATGTCCGCGTCCAGTTGCTCGGCGATTATTATCCGGCCGGCGACGAATACGATTTGGTTTACAACGTCACCGGCAAATTGATTCCGCCCGGCGGCATTCCCATCGCGGTCGGCGCGATCGTCAACAACGTCGAGACGTTTGTGAACATCGCCCGCGCGAACGACGGCAAACCGCTCACGCATAAAATGCTCACCATCGCCGGCGCGGTGAAATCACCCGCGACGATAAAAGTTCCGATTGGAACAACTTTCCGCGAGTGCATCGAATACGCAGGCGGCTTGACGACGGATGATCCGGTGTTGTGCCTCGGCGGTTTGATGATGGGAACCACCGCCGACAATCTTGACACGCCGGTTACGAAGACTTCCACGGGCGTCATCATTTTGCCGCGCACGCATCACACCATCGAGCGCAAGCTCAAGCCCGGCAAGCAGCAGGCCGCCATCGGCAAATCCGCATGCGACCAATGCCGTTATTGCACGGAATTTTGCCCGCGCTTTTTGCTCGGTTACGCCGTCGAACCGCATCAGGTTATGCGCACGCTGGCGTTCACCGGCACGGGCGCAGATTACTACAATCAATGGGCGGCGATGTGCTGCTCGTGCGGATTGTGCACGCTGTATTCCTGCCCGGAAGAATTGTTCCCCAAGGAAGCCTGCGACGACGCCAAGTCCGTCATGCGCGCCAAGCAAATCAAGTGGACTGGCCCGATGAATCCGAAAGTCCATGCGATGGCCGACGGCCGCCGCGTGCCCATCAAGACGCTCGCGAAGAAACTGCACGTGCTCGAATATGATTTGCCCGCGCCGTATCTGCGCCAGGAAATTTCACCGAGTCGGCTGATTTTGCCGCTCAAGCAAAGCGCCGGCACACCTTGTATTTCCAAGGTGAAAGTTGGTGACCGAGTAAGCGCCGGTCAAGTCATTGGCGAACCCGCGCCGAATGCGCTGGGCGCCATTTTGCACGCGCCCATGAACGGCACCGTGCGCGAAGCGAACGACAAAGTGATCATTTTGGAGAAATAATTTTATGGCTGATAAATCTGTTGGATTGATTGAACTCTCGAGCATCGCCGCCGGCTTCCAAGTCGCGGATACGATGCTCAAAGCCGGCAACGTGCGCCTCATCTTGTCGCGCTCGATTTGCTCTGGCAAATACATGGTGCTCATCGGCGGCGAAACCGCCGGTGTGGAAGCCGCTGTCGAAGCGGGTTGCGAAGCGGCGGGTGGCTGTCTAATTGACAGCTTCGTCATCGCCAATTTGCACCCCGATGTTTTTGTCGCGCTCGGACGCTCGCAACCGGCGGAAACGAACGGCGCGCTAGGCATTATTGAATCGTTCAACGTCGCGACATTGATTCAAGCCGCCGACACCGTGGCAAAAACTTCCGACGTGCAACTGCTCGAAGTCCGTCTCGCGATGGCGATGGGGGGGAAAGCGTTCTGCTCGATGACCGGTGACGTGTCATCCGTCCAAGCGGGCGTGGCGGCTGGCCGTGTCGTTCTCGCCGAGGCCGGCGTGCTCGTGAATGCCGTCGTGATTTCTCGTCCGCATCCCGACGTCTATCGCGAAGTGGTCTGATACACTTCGCACCCGCGAAGTTTTTCACACGGTTTCTTTCCATTGCCAGAAGTCGGCGGATTCAGCTTAATGGTTCTTTCACCGCCATGTTAAAAAAATTCTTTCTTCGACTCATCGTCCTTGCCGTCGTTGCAGTTCCGTTTCTGTCCGCCGCCGAAAACGATCTGAGAAGTAATCTGGAAAGCGGCTGGCAAAATCCGCCGGACGACGCCCGGCTGCGCGCCTACTGGTGGTGGCTCAACGGCAATGTTACCAAGGCTTCCATCACGCATGACTTGGAGCAGATGAAGGCGAAAGGTTTTGGCGGCGCGGTGATTTTTGACGCGAACGGCGCGGCGCAGGACGGCAACGGCACGGTGCCACACGGCCCGACTTTTTTTTCGCCCGCGTGGCGCGAGCTTTACAAGCACACCTTGCGCGAAGCCGACCGGCTCGGTTTGGAAATCAGTCTAAATATCCAGAGCGGCTGGAATCTCGGTGGCCCGGTCGTGACGAAGGAAGATGCCGCAAAAAAATATGTCTGGTCGGAAACAAAAATTTCCGACGGCACAAATCTGGAAGTCAAATTGCCGCAACCAAAGTCGCGCGAAAATTTTTATCGCGACACGGCCGTCGTGGCGTATCGCGTAAAAAATGCTGCCAAACATGAGCCGCTGAAAAACTGGAAACAAAAGGCGCTCCAGCAATCGCTTGAACCATTTTCCACGCCGGACTCCTCGCCGTTGTTCGCAGAAATTTCCGCGATGCCTGGCGAGCAGGATGCTGACGCGACGGACGTTTTGGATTTGACCAAATATCTCGGCGCGGACGGAATCCTCAAGTGGGGCGCACCCGCCGGCGATTGGCAGATTTTCCGTTTCGGTTACGCCATTGGCGATCACGCCTACGTTTCCACGAGCAGCGACGGCTGGGGCGGTTTCGCATTGGACGTTTACAGCGCGACAGCGTTTCAAAATTACTGGAACAAAATTGTCGAGCCACTGATTGCCGACGCCGGCCCGCTGGCGGGAAAATCATTGAAATATCTGCACACCGACAGTTGGGAAATTGAACTCGCCAACTGGACGCCAATGTTCCGCGACGAATTTCAAAAACGTCACGGCTACGATTTGACGCCGTGGCTGCCGGTGCTCGCTGGTCGCATCGTGAATTCCCGCGCGGAGAGCGACCGTTTTCTTTTCGATTATCGCCAGACGCTAGGCGACCTCGCGATTGATAATCATTACAAACTTTTTCGCGACAACGCGCACGCACACGGCCTCGGCATCCATCCCGAAAGCGGCGGGCCGCACGCCGTGCCGATTGACGCGCAACGCTGTCTCGGCATGGACGACGCGCCGATGAGCGAATTCTGGGCGTGGTCGTGGACGCACCGCATCGGCGATGCGAACCGCTTTTTTGTGAAGCAACCTGCGAGCGCCGCGCACACTTACGGCCACAAATTTGTTTTTGCCGAAGGTTTCACGACCATCGGGCCAAACTGGCAGGAAAAAATCTGGGACAACTTAAAACCGAGTTTCGACAAGGCGCTGTGCGAAGGGCTGAACGTGTTGGTATGGCACGCGTTTGTGAATTCGCCGGATGAAACGGGCGTTCCCGGCCAGCAGTATTTTGCCGGCACACATTTGAATCCCAAGGTGACGTGGTGGGAAAAATCCGCGCCATTTTTTAGCTACATTGATCGCTGCCAGTTTTTGTTGCAACAGGGAGATTTTGCCGCCGATGTTTTGTATTATTATGGCGATCACGTCCCGAATTTTACGCAATACAAGGCGACCAATCTGGCGCATTGCGAACCGGGTTATGATTATGATGTCATCACTGCCGAGGCGCTGATTGAACGCGCCACGGTGAAGGATGGAAAAATATTTTTGCCCGATGGCGTCAATTATCGCGTTCTCGTTTTACCTGACCGCGATGTGATTTCACTGCCCGTGCTGAAGAAAATTTCAGAACTCGTGAATGCGGGTGCAACGGTCATTGGCCCGAAACCGGCGCATGGCGAAACGCTGGAAAATTTTGCCAGCACCGATGTTGAGTTGCAAAAAATTGCGGATGAATTGTGGGGCGGCAATACAGGTAAAGGCCTTGTCATTGCTGGAAAAACTGCGCGCGAAGTGTTGCTGGCGGACGGCGTGAAACCGGACTGCGAATTTATCAATGCTGGCGGTTTGCCATTGGATTATATCCATCGCACGAGCGGCGAAGCGGAAATTTATTTTGTCGCCAACCGCACAAATTTCGCCGCGACGGCGACGGTTGCATTTCGCGTGAGCGGCAAAGCGCCGGAACTTTGGAACGCCGTGACGGGCGAACATAAATTCGCCACGGCTTACGAGGAAAAAGCTGGGCAAACTTTTGTGCCGCTGGATTTCACACCGTGCGGTTCTTGGTTCGTGGTATTTCGCGCGTCGTCATCCGCGCATCCGGCGATGGCGAAAAGTAATAGCGAGAATATTTCCCAACTGTCAGAAATTTCCGGCGCGTGGACGGTTCACTTTGATCCGAAATGGGGTGGGCCGGAAACCGCGCAGTTTGATTCGCTCGTGAGCTGGCCGACACGACCGGAACCCGGAATTAAATTTTATTCCGGCACGGCGGTTTATGAAAAAACTTTTGAAGTTCCAGATTCAAAATTAAAAACTAAAAATTCAAAACTGTTCCTCGACTTGGGCGACGTGCATGAAATTGCGGAAGTGAAAGTGAACGGCAAATCCTGCGGCACGGTCTGGTCGCCGCCGTGGCGCGTGGACGTGACGGACGCGTTGCAGTCCGGCGAAAATAAATTGCAAATCGAGGTCGTGAATTTCTGGCCGAACCGCATTATCGGCGACGCGAGTTTGCCGAAAGAACAGCGGTTGACGCAGACGAACATCCGCAAGCTGACGGCGCAAACGCCTTTAGAATCGGCAGGTTTGTTGGGGCCGGTGCAATTGCTTGAGGCGTTCGAGCCGAAGTAAAATTAGCCGAGTAGTGTTAGGACAATGCCGACGAGTATGCCGATGACGGCGGGAAGTTTTTTCCAGCCGTTCAATTCGTGGAAAAAATAAAGTCCACCGGCAAACGCCACGAGCGTGCTCGCGCGGCGCAAACTCATCACGATGGAAACCAGCCCGTGCGGGTCGCGCAACGCACTGAAATAAAGATAGTCCGCGACGAGCAGTGACAGCGCGATGAACGGCACGCTCCAGCGCCAGCGGAATTCGTTACGTTTCCACAAGCGCAGTTTCCAGCCGAGCGCGAACGGCGTGAACAGCACGACCATGTAAATCGAAAACCAGCATTGCACCGTCGGCACGGAAAAATTCAGCGTGCTGAAAAGGTATTTATCGTAGAGTGAACTGACCGCGCCGAACAGCGTGCCGGCGATGAGTAGCCAAACCCATTTGTCGCGATGGAAATGCACGCCTTCGCGCGCGCCTGCGACGGACAAGCCGACGAACGAACCAAGCGTGGTCAGAATCCCGATGGTTTCCAGTGCGGTCGGGCGTTCGCCCAAAATCAAAATTGCGCCGAACAAAGTGAAGAGCGGACTCGTCGCGCGAATCGGCGCGCCGAGCGACAGCGGCAGATGTTTCAGCGCGTAATAAGTGCCGATCCACGACGCGGCGACGATGGTGGATTTTAGCAGCAGTTGCAGATGTTGTTTTAACGTGAGCGAATCGGTGACGAGCGAGTGCGGCAAAATTCCGGGATGAAACGTTTGCACGAGCAATAAAATTATCCACACGAGCGCGCCGGTGAGTGTGCTGAAAAATAAAACGGGCGTGACGGCGTTCGCCCGCACCGCGTGTTTGGTGCAGAGATCGTAAAGGCCGAGAAAAAACGCAGACAATAATATGGCGACAACCCAGTTCATCCTAAACGGACAGGATAAGTTTTCTGCGGGCAGAAGGCGAACTTTTACGCGGCGACGTGGCGTGACTGGCGTTTGGGCAGCGAGCGGTCGCGTTCGCGGATGACGGACCAATTTTCCTGCGGGAGAAATTCTTTCAGAAAATTGGGTGCATCGCGTCGGCCGGTGCGCTGACAATCCTGCCAGAAAGTTTCGGCGACGAGTTTGGAATCGAGCGCAAGTTCACGCGTGAGAAATTCAAACAGCAATTCCATCAAGCGCGCGAGCGCGATGCTGTCGGTGCGATGAATTTTGGCGAACAGCCAGTCGCTGAAGCGCAGAAAATTTTTGAACGGCGACGCATTGTTGCTCCAAATCAGCGGCGTGACGGCGATGAAATTACCGCTGTTGCCGACCAAATCCCAGTAGCGCGCGAAACGTCGCAGCCGTTGCATCGTGGCGAAATTCAAAAGTTTGTTCTGCAAAATTTCGTAGGGCGGATGCGCGTTGTAAATCATCTGCCATTCCGCGTCGTGGCGAATAATCGGCGTGCCGCGCAGCCGTTTCAGAATGCCGACTTGAATTTCCTGCGGACGCAACGCAATCAATTTGTCAAAACCGGCGGCAAAACTTTCGAGCGTTTCGCCGGGCAGGCCGATGATCAAATCCGCATGGATGTGAACGCTGGTTTCGTTTCGCAAAAAATTAAAATTGTCCGCGAGCCGTTCGTAATTTTGCCGGCGGCTGATGAGCGTGCCAACTTCGGGGTTAAAAGTTTGGATGCCGACTTCAAATTGCAGCGAGCCGGGCGGAAATTTGGCAATCACTTCGCGCAGTTCCGCGGGCAGTCGGTCTGGAATCATCTCGAAATGAAAAAACATTCCGGGCTGATAGCGCGCAAGGAAAAATTCGAGCAGCGCTTTGCTCGTAAGGATGTTCAAGTTGAACGTGCGATCCACGAACTTGAATTGTTTCAGGCCGCGATCTATCAGTCGTTGCATTGCCGCGAGAAATTTGTCGAGCGGCACCTGTCGCACGGGAATGTCCAATGACGACAGGCAAAATTCGCAGGTGAACGGGCAGCCGCGCGACGCCTCAACATAAACGATGCGATGCGCGAGGTCGGCTGCGGTATAAAAATCGTAGGGCAGGGCGAGGCGCGAAAATTCCGGCAGTTCGGCGGCGATGGTTTTCGGCGGCGTTTCGCCATTCAGAAGTTGTCGGCACACCTCGGCGAATTTCAAATCCGCTTCGCCGGTGATGACGTGGTCGGCGAGTTCCACGATTTTCTGGCCTTCAGTTTCGTAGCTGACTTCGGGGCCGCCGAGAATGATTTTTATTTCCGGCCGGATTCGTTTTATCGCCGTAATGACTTCCGTCGTTTCCGTCACGTTCCAAATATAAATTCCGAAGCCGAGAATTTGCGGTTCGCGCACGAGTAGCGCCTCGGCAATGTCTAGCGGGCGCAAATTGATGTCGAACTCCGCGATGACGGCGCGCGGTTGCAACTCGCCGAGGTTGGCGAAGAGATAGCGCAGCCCGAACGCGGCGTGGATGAACTTCGCGTTGAGTGTGGTGAGGACGATGTCCGGCATCGCGTTCAAGTTAGCAATTATCGGCGCGCGAGCCAAAGCGGAAATCTTTCTCCGCGCTTTTAATTTTCGTTGTGGCACGGTTTAATTCCCGCGTGGCGATTCTGAAAATTCAAACCGTGCAAAATCTTGATGCGCCGGAATTGGCGCTGTATCTCACGCTCAAGCGCGTGGAGGAACACGAGCGCGCGGGCGTGCTCGTGGCCGCGAACCTCAAAACGGTGAAGCGACTGCTCGCGAGCAAATTTAGCGTCGTCTCCGCGCTGCTCACGCCAGAGTGGCTCGAAAAATTGGAGCCGCAACTGCGCGCGCGGGCGGAAGCGGAATTGCCGATTTACGTCGCTGGCCAAAAATTATTGGAAACCATCACGGGTTACAAAATGCACCAAGGCGCGCTGGCGGTGGCGAAAATTCCGCCGCTGCCGGACTTGGAATCGCTGCTGGAAAATTCGCCGCGTCCACTCTTGCTCGCGGCGGTGGATGGCATTGCCAGCGCGGAAAATCTCGGCGCGGTGGTGCGCTGTTGCGCGGCGTTTGCCGCGAGTTTTCTGATTATCAGCGAGACGTGTGGCAGTCCGTTTCAACGCCGCGCCGTCGCCGGCTCGATGGGCACAATTTTTGAGCAGCCGGTCGTGCGGGTGGATAATCTGGTCGCGACTTTGCAGTTGTTGCGCGCGCGCGGTGTGCGCTGTCTCGCGGCGCATCCGCGCGCGGGAGCAACGAAACTTTCCGCGACGGATTTGCGCGGCGATTGCTGTCTGGTGTTCGGCGCGGAAGGGCCGGGACTCACGGCGAACTTGCTGGCGGCGTGTGATGACGCGGTGGAAATCCCGATGCCGAGCCACATGAATTCGCTAAACGTCGCCGTGGCTGCGGGGATTTTTCTCTACGAAGCAACGCGGCAACGCGGGTAATTATTTGGCTGGGTAATGCGCGAGCAATTCCTTTGCGCGCTGCACACCGATTTCAACCGCCTTCGCGTGGTTGCCGTAATCTTTCGGGTCGGTGATGCGACCACTTGTGCCAGTGAAAACAATATAAGTCACCGGCCCGTCTGTGCCGCCAGTTTTCGGGTCAGGATCAACGCCCAACAATTTTGCCGTGGCGATGGACGCTTCGCCAATCACATTCTTGACGCCGCACTCGTCCAGAAAAACGGCGTAGCAAACTTGGTTGCTATAAATAATGGCGGCGACCTGACCGATTTCGATGCCGCGTTGTCTTGAATTGGCTGGCTTGCCAAGTGGAATAACGAAGAACGGGGTTTCGTCCGCCGCGATGTCCGTGCCGCAGCTCAATTCATTCTGAAAATCCGGGTCGCGCTGTTTGTTGCACAGCGGCGTTTCGCGTCCATCGGAATCAATGTCCATATCCGCCGTCCAAAACGTGGCGTTGGTGAGACTGAACATCGAGACGTTCTTTGGTTTCTCCACGTCTGTGCGAAATTTATTTTCCGTTTCCTTGATGAGTTCGCCGTGTTGCGTGACGGCAAGCAGTTGCGCGGCGGTGACATCGCCTTCGCTACCGGCAAAAATATTTTTCGCGCCGAACAAGACGAGTCCGAAAAAAAGCCGGTTGCAAATGACGGCAACGTGGAATTTTTGCGCGGCGCATTTCATTTGGTAGGCCGAATGTGATGAAACTGCAGCACGACTTGGCGAAACGCAATTCAGAAACTTCTTTTTCCGCGCGCGCAACTTCGGCAATCTGGCAATCAAATGACCATTGCCATCATCGGACTCGGCTACGTCGGACTGCCGCTCGCGTTGCAGTTTGCGCGCAGCGGCGTGCGCGTGCTCGGTCTGGACATTGACGCCAAAAAAGTTTCCGCGCTCAATGCCGGGCTCAGCTACATCAAGCACATTCCCGCCGGTGAAATTAAAAGGCTCGTTCGCGCCGGAAAATTCTCCGCGTCCACCGACTTCGCTCAAATCAAAAATGTTGCAGCAATCTTGATTTGCGTTCCAACTCCGCTCAAAAAAAATCGCACTCCGGATTTGTCCTTTGTGCTGAACACCGGCAAAGCCATCGCGGCGCACTTGCAGCGCGGGCAGTTGGTCGTGCTGGAATCCACAACGTATCCCGGCACGACAGAAAATGAATTACGCGCCGTTTTAGAACGCGGGTCCGGCTTGAAAGCGGGCAAAGATTTTCACCTCGCGTTCTCGCCCGAGCGCGAAGATCCCGGCAATCCGCAAAGCAAAGTCGCCGACATTCCCAAGGTCATCGGCGGCTACACGCCCGCCTGTCTCGCGGCCGCAAAAAAAGTTTATTCACGTGCCGTCCGCACGTTGGTTCCCGTTGCGAATTGCCGCACGGCCGAAGCGGCGAAGTTGCTGGAAAATGTTTTTCGCGGCGTCAACATCGCGCTCGTCAACGAACTCAAAGGCGTTTATGCCGCGATGGATATTGACGTTTGGGAGGTAATCGCCGCCGCGAAGACGAAGCCGTTCGGGTTCATGCCATTTTATCCGGGGCCGGGTTTGGGCGGGCATTGCATCCCGATTGATCCGTTTTATCTCGCATGGCGCGCGAAACAAGTCGGTCAGGAAACGCGCTTCGTGGAGCTGGCGGGCGAAATCAATCGCGCGATGCCGGAAAAAGTGGTCGCGCGCGTGGCGAAAGCTTTGGCGTTGCAAAAAAAATCTTTGCGCGGCGCGCGTGTGCTGGTGCTCGGTCTCGCTTACAAAGCGAACGTGGACGACGACCGTGAATCGCCGAGTTACGTTTTGATGAACCTGCTGAAAGCGCGCGGCGCGAAGGTTTTTTATCACGACCCGCACGTTCCGGTCATTCGCAAAACGCGCGAGCATTCGCAGTGGGCGGGGACAAAATCCGTGAAGTGGAATCAGAAAATCATTTCCGCATTCGACGCCGTATTAATTTCCACCGCGCACGCCGCGGTGAATTATCAGCAGTTGCTCGCATGGTCGCCGCTCATCGTGGACACGCGCAACGTGCTGCCGAAAGAAAAATTTGGCGCGGGAAAAATCTGGTCGGCGTAATTTGTGCCGGAACCGTATTGCGGGCGAAAATTTATGCTGATTTCGGCGGTTCGCTGGAATTGCTGGCAGTGGGCTTGAGTTGGTTCATCCGTTTCACGAACAGAAAATAAACACCCGGCCCAAAGCAGAGCAGCATCACCGAAATGCCGGTGGCGATGCCCCAAAATGTGCCGATGGGCGCGCAGCAATCGTCGCGGCGGCGCACGATGACATGGCTCGGCACGGCGATGATGAGTTCGAGAATACTGCCGCGCAGCAGCCAGCGAAGACTGCGTTTGAGCAGGGAATTTTCGTCGTCGGCCATGGCAAACCGGCGAAAAATAAATCCCCACACCATCCAGAAAATCGCGACGGTGAAGATGATTGACCAAAAGAAATGCCAGCCGTTGCTGTTTTGGTTGTGCGGAAATGGATTCACAAAATCAATCAAACTTGCGCCGCCGTCTTGGATGGCGCCGTGTTCTTTGAAGATGGCGCAGAGTAGGGACAGAACGCCGGCAAAGCAGAGGTTCGCTAGAAAAAAGGCGGTGACGATGATCGGAATTTTGAGTGGACGGCGCGCGGGCAGACGGCGTTCGGCAATGTTGATGGGCAGTAAGAGTAAAAGAAATTGTCCGGACACGAGGACGGCGAGCCAGAGCCAGTATTGCCACGTGGCAAAAAATTTCAGGATGTCGCTCAAAATAATATGGCTGTTGGTGCTCCAGCCGCCAAAGGCGAGCGCGGTGACGGGCACAGTGAGCAGTAGCAGCGCGATGGCGTAAAGGAAGACGGTGAAGATGGCCCAGCGTTTCATAAGGGTAATTTGGTTAGGATTTGAACACCAAGCCAATGAAATTGTTGCGGGAATGGGTGCGGTTAAAAGTTGATTTCCGGCGGCAATGGTTTTTAATTCAGCAACGAATTTTTTGAAATGAATATTCACGAATACCAAGCCAAACAGTTGCTCGCGCAATACGGCGTCGCCGTCACGCTGGAAATTCCCGCCAAGTCGCTCGCCGAGGTGCGTCCAGCGGCGGAGAAAATCGTCGCCAGCGGCAGCGCCAAAGTCGTTGTCAAATCGCAGATCCACGCGGGCGGACGCGGCAAAGGCACATTCAAATCTGGTTTCCAAGGCGGCGTGAAAGTTGCGTCGTCGGTGGATGAAGCCGTGGGCTTCGCGGAAAAAATGTTTGGTCAGACGCTCGTCACCAAGCAGACCGGCGCGGAAGGTCGGCAGGTGCAGACGTTGCTCATCGCGGCAGGCGCGAAGATCAAAAAAGAATTTTATCTCGCCGTGCTGCTTGACCGCGCGAATTCCCGTCCACTCATCATGGCCAGCACCGAAGGCGGCATGGACATCGAAGAAGTGGCGGAGAAATTTCCGGAAAAGATTTTCAAGGAACACATCGATCCCGCCGTCGGCATCATGCCGTATCAGGCGCGCAAGATTGCGTCCGCGCTCGGCTTGAAAGGTGATTTATTCAATGCCGGTGTGAAGCTCGTCACGGGCGTTTACAATACGTGGTGGGAATGCGACGCCGCGATGGTGGAATTGAATCCGCTCGCAGTGGTTGAATTGGCCGACGGCAAAGAAACGGTCGTGGCGCTTGATGCCAAAATTTCTTTGGACGACAACGCGCTGTATCGCCACAAGAACATTCAGGAAATGCGCGACTTGAACGAAGAAGCGCCGCTTGAAATCGAAGCCTCGAAGTTTGCGTTGAACTACATCAAACTCGACGGCTCGATCGCGTGCCTCGTGAATGGCGCCGGTCTCGCGATGTCCACGATGGACATCATCCAACATTTCGGCGGTATGCCCGCGAACTTCCTCGACGTCGGCGGCGGTGCGAGCAAAGACCAAGTCACGGCGGCGTTCAAAATCATTTTGAGCGACCCGAACGTGAAGGGGATTCTCGTCAATATTTTTGGTGGCATCATGGATTGCAACGTCATCGCCACCGGCATCGTCGCGGCGGTGAAGGAAACGGGCTTGAAACTCCCGCTCGTCGTCCGCCTCGAAGGCAACAACGTCGCCGCTGGCAAGAAAACGCTCGCGGAATCCGGCGTGGCCATCATCAATGGCGATACGATGTCTGACGCGGCGAAGAAGATTGTCGCGGCAGTTGGAAAATAATTACCGACGTAAATTCAAAAGCGGCTTCCAGAAATGGTAGCCGCTTTTTTATTTAATCTTCAGCCAGACCGTTTTTAAATACGCTGGCCCATCGCGGCTGACGGGAAAATCCGGTGGCTGCGGAACGTAATGTTGTTTCAGGATTTTCCGTTTCGCGCCGCGCACAGCTGTTTCGATGTCTGCGAGAAAATCTTCCGGCGGAAATTCTGCCGCATTCGTCGAAGCGAGCAGCACGCCACCAGATTTGAGGACGGGCAGGGCGACGGCAACCAGTTTACCGTAATCTTTTTCCGCGCGGAATGTGCCATGTTCCTTCGATTGCGAAAACGTCGGCGGGTCGAGCACGATGGTGTCGAACGCGCGATCTTTCTTCGCCAGCCGCCGCAACCAGTCGAAGGTGTCGCCATAAATAAAATCATGCGCCGTCGCGTCCAGACCATTCAGCGCGAAGTTGCGTTTGCCCCATTCGAGATATTTTTTCGAGAGATCAAGGCTCGTCACCCGCGCACCGGCGCGCGCCGCACACACGGAAAAACCGCAGGTGTAGGCGAAGCAATTTAAGATTTCGGATTTCGGATTTCTGATTTCAGGTATGGGAAAATCAGCAGCAATGTGGCCGGTCAACAAACGGCGGCGGTTATCACGCTGGTCTAAAAACAAGCCGACGGAATAGCCTTCGTGGAAACTCATCTCGTAACGCACGTCGTTTTCCAAAATCTCGAAACGTTCCTGCGCAGCTTCGCCGAAGATGAGTTGTGGCGAGGCATCCGCGACGTTGGACTTGCGGACGTGACGCGAAAGAATTTTGTGATACGCGCCGCGGGCGACAAAAACTTTAGCCAACCGCGATAATTCTTCTTTTTGCTCCGCGCTTAATGGCGATTCCGATTGCGAGAGCAAAAAATCGCCGAACTTTTCCACGAACCAGCCCGGCCAGCGGTCGCTCGCACCGTGGATGATGCGGAAGGCATTCGTCGCCTCCGGTTCAATTATGGCAGTGCGAAGTGTTTGGCGTGCTTCGTTATCAAAATCTATCGGCGCACAAAATTTCACGGGCTCGTTGGTGGCTGGATGTGTGAATTCAATTTCCGCCGCGTGCAAAAAAACCCGTGAGGATGATGTGCCGCCGTAAAGCGCATCGCCTAAAATCGGGAAACCGCTCTCCGCCGCGTGAACGCGGATCTGATGCGTGCGTCCCGTCAGCGGTTCCGCCGTCACCATTTTCCGCCCAGCGCTGTTGACGAAAACTTTGGCGTCAGAAAACGGTGTGAATTTTGTCTCCGCAATTTCTCCGCCGGGACGGCTGGCGTATTTCTCGCCGATGCGGAGCAAAGTGGTTTTAACGGTGAAAGAATTTTTGGGTGTGTCGCCGTCCGTGAGCAGAAAATATTTTTTATGGACGCGGCGGGCAGTGAATTGCTCCGTAAGCGATTTGTTGGCCAGCGGCGTTTTGCCGAAGACGAGAACGCCGCTAGTTTCTTTGTCGAGCCGGTGAATGATGGCGAGCGTCGACCAACGCGGCTCGCGATTTTTTAACCATTCGTAAACGCCTTCGCCGGCGAATGGACTTGGTGCGTGCGTGTTCCAACCAGCTGGCTTGGAAACCACCAGCAGGTGTTCGTCCTCAAAAATCACGCACGGGGGCATTCAACTTTTCTTTTTATACATCTGCTCCGGCGTGAGGAGTTGCGGCTCGGTGATCTTGAACTCGCCATTTTCAACCGAGCGGAAGAAACAGGAATTGTAACCTTCGTGGCACGCCGGACCGTTTTGTTCGACTTGAATCAGCAGGCAATCGCCGTCGCAATCGAAGGCGATATTTTTCACCGTCTGCGTGTTGCCACTTTCTTCGCCCTTCATCCAAAACTTTTGGCGCGAGCGACTCCAGAAATGCGTTTTGCCCGTGGCGACGGTGCTTTCGAGCGACGCGCGGTTCATCCACGCCATCATGACGACGCGACCGGTCTTCTGCTCTTGAATGATCGCGGGAATCAAACCCTGCGCGTCAAATTTCAATTTGTCGTAAAAACTCATGCCTCCAATTTACGATTTACGATTTACGATTTACGAGCCTTAAATCAAAGGGCGCGTAAATTGTAAATCAGTCGTAAATCGCCAATCGCAAATGGAAATTCACTTTGGCCTTGGCGGCGGCGGGATGTGATTCGTTAAATCTGGCGGCGCGATATCCAACGGCAAGGGCTTTGGCATCGGCGGCGGAAGTGTGAGCAGGTTTGACGACAAATTGGGCGCGTTAGTTTCGGCGGAAGCTTTCGTCGCTTCAATTTGCGGAATCACCTGCAACAGGTTCGTTTGCATGACGGCTTCGGAATTCGTGTCCGGATGTTCGTGGTCGGCCAGCGAGCGCTGCAGTTGTTTCTTCAAACCCAGAAATGCCACGTTCGTCACCGTGTCCAGATGCGCTTGCGCCTCGGCGAACATCCCGGCGTAAGTCTTCACGCGCGCGAGATGCAGTTCCACGCCTTGTCGCTCCGCGTCCGTGTGCGCGATGTGCATCGCGTTGGTCCACGAGGCGAGTGCATCGTTCGTGCGCATCGGCTTGATGCCGTAATAACTTTCCGCGTAATCGGTCGCGAGCGTGAAATCATCTGGCGCGAGCTGCATCGCCTGTTTGTAAAGATTCAGCGCCTTGTCAAAAACCTGTTGCTCGTCGAGGTGGTAAAACTCCTTTGCGTCCTTGCGGAACAGATAAACCGTCGTGGCGAAGTTTTGGTAATACACCGGCTCGTCCGGTTTGAGCTTGATGGCTTGCGCGTAATACTCGAACGCCTTCGTCACCGGACTGTGTTCGCCGTAATAATTCGCGAGGTTATTCCAGACGGCGGGATTTTTCGGATCCAGCTGCATCGAGTTTTCGTATTGCAGATGCGCGCCTTCTTCATCGCCGATGTCGTTGAGAAAACTGCCGTAAGCGAGACAGCCGTGCGCGCTGTCGGGATGTTTCAGGAGAAAATTTTCATACGCGCTGCGCACGCGATCGAGCCGCGCCTTGATGCGAATATTCAACGCCGCCGAGTCCGCCGCCTTATTCGTGCTGGATTGCGAATCGAAGTTGCGCAGCCATTCGTTCACCTCATCTTGCGCCGCGTCATCGGCCATCATCACCTCGCGCAATTCTTTTTCCGCCGGATCCGCCGCGACCGCGATGGCCACGCCGGTTTGTTCTTGGATGACATTGCTGACGGCGAGCGGCTGGTTGGTGGCCAGCAGGGCGCCGAGCAATCCGATGGTGAGATCGTTCACGGTTTCAAGTTATCAATTCCCAAAGCAAAAGACAGAATTACCAACAGTGGACAAAAGTTCGCGCGGCGCGTTCAGATTGGAAAAAAATCAGATTGTTAAAAAATGCGAGCGGACTAACGGAATTTATTTCAAAAGTTCATGCGGAACGCGGCCAAGTGCTTTTGCAATGCGAACCAAATTATTGAGGGAAATGTTGTATTTGCACCGCTCAACGCCGCTGATGTATGTCCAATGCAAATCGGCCTTTTCGGCCAAGCCTTCTTGCGTCAGGCCGAGCTTTTGCCGGAATTTGCGGACATTTTTCGCCACCACTTTTCGATAGGTGTCATCCATCCAGTGAAGAATCTGGCGGAAAATGGTTTTGACAGACATAGACTATAACTCTTATGACTATGGCTCTTTATTCAGCGGGCGCGCGTCGCCTGCTTATTTATGGGCACACTTTACTACGGCGACAACCTCGACATCCTGAAGCGCTACATCAAGGATGAGTCGGTTGACCTCGTTTATCTCGACCCGCCGTTTAATTCCGCGCAGAACTACAACGCCTTTTTCCACGAGAAGGACGGGACGGATGCCGCCAGCCAGATTCGCGCCTTCGAGGACACTTGGCACTGGGACATTGAAACGAAGAAAGCCTACGATGCTGTGACCGAGCAGCCCGGCAAAGTTTCCGATGTGATGCAGGCGTTTTACACCTTCCTCGGCGGCAACGACATGATGGCTTATCTCACCATGATGTCGTCGCGTCTCGTTGAACTGCGCCGCGTCCTCAAACCCACCGGCTCGCTTTATCTGCATTGCGACCCGACTGCCTCGCATTACCTCAAGCTGTTGTGTGATTCAATTTTCGGAAAAGATAATTTCCGCAACGAAATTATTTGGCAAAGAACACGAGCACATAATGACAAAAAACTCCGGCGTTATGTCGCTGTTCACGATGTGATTTTCTTCTATTCAAAGTCGGATGAATGGCTTTTCAATGTTCAATTCAGTGAACGGGATGAAAATGCGCCAAAAACCCATGACCTTTATACCCATACTGATGGCAAGCTTTACAGGAAGGGAGATTGCAGGGCACCTGGTGGGCGAGGCCCAAGATACGAATGGAACGGATTTACTCACAACTGGCGTTTTACGCAGGATGAAAAAGTGCGACTGGAGAAAGACGGTCGGATTGTCTATTCAAAAAATGGGATGCCGCGCGTGCTTCGGCCAGTTGATCTTTTGAAAGGTTCGCCACTCCAAGACAATTGGGTCGATATTGATCCACTGAATTCAGGTTCGGCAGAGATTCTTGGCTACCCGACGCAAAAGCCGGTTGCATTGTTGGAGCGAATTATTCAAGCCAGCAGCAATCCCGGCGATGTTGTTCTCGACCCGTTCTGCGGCTGCGGCACGACGATTGATGCCGCCGAAAAACTTGGTCGCAAATGGATCGGGATTGATGTCACGCAGCTTGCCACATCGCTTATCAAAAGCCGTCTGCGCGATACTTACGGCGATAAGCTAGAAATTGAAACCATTGGCGAACCAACCACGCCGGGCGAGGCAGCGGCCTTGGCGGAAGAGGACAAATACCAATTTCAATGGTGGGCGCTTGGTTTGGTCGGCGCACGACCGGTCGAGCAGAAAAAAGGAGCAGACCACGGCATTGACGGCAAAATTCTTTTCCGGGACGACCCGAACGCCGCCAAGCCGGAACAAATCATCATCCAAGTCAAAGGTGGCAAAACCGGAGTTAAAGATGTTCGCGACTTGCGCGGCGTGCTTGACCGCGAGAAAGCCGCCATTGGCGTTTTGATTTCTCTGCAAGAATCCACCGGCCCGATGGAAACCGAAGCCGCCAGCGTCGGATTCTACGAACACAAAACGAACAAGCAGAAATTTCCACGCTTGCAGCTTCGCACGGTAAAAGAATTGATGGATGGCAAAGGCATTGAACGCCCGACCAGCGCCGCCGCATCAGACGAGACTTTCAAGAAAGCACCAGCTTCGAAACGCAAATCAGCGGAAGAGCAAGTTTTGCCCGGCATTTAACTTTTCCTCGCCCGTTTGACGACGACTTCAACCTCCGCCTTGTTCTTCGCAATCATGTTCGCGGGCAGGACGCCGCGCCAGAAAACGTTCGGGTAAATCACCGTGCCGCGTTCGAGAATGCTGCCGGGGTTCAGCACGGCGTTGCAGCCCACTTCCGCGCCGTCGCCCAGTAGCGCGCCAAATTTCCGCAGGCCGGTGTCGTGCGTCGCGCCGTTCACATCAATCGCGATGTTGCCGGGAAATAATTTCACGTTGGAAATCTTTGCGCCCGCACCGAGGTGCGCCTTGTGGCCGAGAATGGAATCGCCGACGTAATTGTAATGCGGCACCTGCGCGCCGTTGAAGAGCAGGGCGTTCTTGAGTTCGCTCGCATTGCCGACGACGCAGTTGTCGCCGATGAGGACGTTCTCGCGGATGTAGGCGTTGTGGCGAATCTGGCAATTTTTCCCGATGATGGCGGGACCTTTAATCATCGCACCGGGTTCGACAATCGTGCCCGCGCCGATGATGACGCGTTCGCCGATGCTCGCGCCGGGAAAGCGCGGCGGCGGAGTTTGCTTGGTGACTTTGGCGAGGTAGCTTTCGATTTTCTTGAGGGCGTCCCACGCGAATTCGCTGCCGTCAAAAAGCGCGGCGTGTTCCGTCTGCGTGAGGTCGAAAAGGTCTTCGGCTTTGAACATAGTGGAAAACTAGAGGAAATCTCAGCGCGGGCAAAGGGAAATGGCGTTAGTCTCATTGCGGGACACTTGAGACAGTTTCGGGACACAGCGCGCGGAAGCAGAGGTTTAATTCACTGCCAAATCAGGCGAATAATTATTTAGTGGAATCGAATAGATTGGCTTGGGATGTGCTGAAACAATCCCAAAGCGGTTGTAGGTTTATGCGGTAACAACCAAACAAAACGGTATGGCTCTTAAATTTCAATTTCAATTCGCCGGGGCTGATTTCAGTCGGCCGAGTTCGCCGTATCGCAAGGCGCTGCGCATTTTTCTGATCAGCGCGGCGGTGATTTTGTCGGGGCTGGCTTATTGGGGCTATCTGCATCATTTGACGCACCGCAGTCATCCGGTGGCGCGTCAAGTGGCACCCGCAGCGCCGGCGGCGGCCAAAGTAGCTGCGCCTAGCGTAGCCAAAGCAGAGCAAGTGACTCCATCATCAACACCAGCACCTTCGTTGAAAAAATTTGCGGACGCGAGTCTGGTTGCCATGGGAAATTATTTAATTCGTGCGGGAAAAGTTGCGCCGGCAACGCCGGAAGTTACCACGATGGTTCCCACGCAACCCGTGGCGGTGGCAACACCAGCACCGACGCCCGTGGCGGTGGTGGTATCACCAAGTAGCGTGAAGACTGCGGCGCGTCCGTATCGCGTGCACACGGATCAAGAACGGTTGCAGATGGCTGGTCAGACAGCCTTCGACAACGTGATGGATGCGGCTAACAAGTATCCTGACGCCTACGGTTTTGAAGTCAGCGATTCTATTTCAGAGGCAAAATTGGGCGCACCGATGCAGATTTATACCATTTCTGAATCTGACCGAATCAGTTACCAAACCGGTCAGCCGATCAAGCCATTGCTCAAGCCGGCCAAGCAATGGGTATTTCCAATCATGATGGGCGATCGTATCTGCTGCATGGTTGAGGTCTCGCAGCGTGGACATGATTATATTCCCGGCAAAGGCAATAAATCACTGGCGATGGCGTGGAACAAAATCAACGAGAAATGGTCGTCGGAAGATGGCTACCATCCGATGCTCGTGGTGAATCCAGACGTGCCGGGTTATTACTTCACCGTGCCAGAATTGCCGGAACAAAATATCACGGACACGATTGAGATGTTTTACCTGCACCCCGGTTATTCACCGGCGGATGTGATTCTCGCCAGCTGGCGTTGAGTTTTCTTAAGGTTGGTGCTCCCGCCCGGAATTGAACTGGGATCAATCGTTTAGGAAACAGCGTAGCCTTCCTTCATGTCGGTATCAAGAGAACACAATAAACATTGGGCGGTCTTCATTTTGTAATGATTCCGTTACACCCAATCTGATACCGCCATCTGATACTGTTTCCATGAAAACTAAAAATCCTGAATCTGACAGCCTCTGGACAAAAGCTCCCGTCGCCAATCTGGTTCGCTACGAACCCTCTGGCATATATTTCGCCCGCGCAAAGGTGCGCGGCAAGCTCGTCCGAAAGTCGCTCGACACCAATGTTCTTTCCGTTGCGAAGCTGCGGCTGGCGGACGTGCTGGATTCCGAATACCGGGTCGTCGCACCTTCGCAAACGAAGATTGTCGGGAAGATGACGTTTGCCGATGCGCTTGGAATTTTCAGAGAACGCCAAAAACACGCCACTGATATTAAGGAAAACACGAAAAATTACAACGAGCGAGCCGCCATTGATCTTCTTAAAACCTGGCCCGGCTTGGAACAGACGGATGTGAAGCGCATCACGAAGTTTGACTGTCTCGAATGGCGTTCGCGGTTTGGCAAAAGGTATTCCCCAACGGTGACAAACGGAACCCTTTCGGTTCTCCGGCGGATTCTGGACATCACCGTTGATTCAGGTGCGCGTTATGACAATCCCGCCAAAGACAAAGACGTGAAACGTGCCAGAGTGCGCCGGAAAGAACTACAATTGCCCGAACCCGATCAATTTCTCGCGTTGGTATCCCACGTTCGTGGAAATGGCAGCGGCAGGGGCGGACATTCCGCAGACGCGATTGAATTCTTTTCTTATGTCGGTTCGCGTTTGAGTGAGGCCGCAAAAATTTATGGACGAGATTGCAGTTTTTTGAAAAACGAAATCATCATTCGTGGCGATCCGATAACCGGAACGAAGAATTGGGAAATACGCCGTGTGCCGATGATTCCCGAAATGAGGAAATTGTTGGAACGCCTGAAGGCGGAGCGCGGGGAAACGGAATTTCTGGATAATCCGGTTCTCAAAGTCCGCAAATTCAACCGCTCATTAAAAAATGCCTGTAAGAAGCTGGGGCTGTTTCACCTGACGCACCATGACCTGCGACACCTGTTTGCAACACGCTGCATCGAGTCTGGCGTGGACATCCCGACCGTCGCGAAGTGGTTGGGGCATAAAGATGGTGGCGTGCTGGCGATGCAAACCTACGGCCATTTGCGGGATGGACATTCGGCGAACATGGCGCTGAAAGTCATCTTTGGAGAAGTCGCAACCCCGGATGTTGTGACACCGCCCAAACCAAACCCGCCAGTCACCGTTGCCTCGGCAAATTCCAACAAAACAGCGGCTCAAGCAAAAGCGGCGTATTCCTATCCGTGGTGGGCGTCCAGCAATCCAATCGAGGTTTTTTGGGGACAGGCCAATGAGCCGGTGCAAATCGTCCCGCTGCCAAAATTTCTCCAGAGCGCAAAAGCGGCGATGGGACGTGAGGTGTTTGAACAGGAACTGGCCGAACCGCTGGCGTTGGTGGACGAACTGGCAGAACGGGTCGGGGCTTCAACCATTGAAACACTGAAGGCTAAATTGTTATCAGGCGCGTCTCAAAATATCGGCTGACTCAATCCCGCTTCCTGCCAATTGGCAGGAAGAATGGCAGGATTCTCTGATGCCGCGTTTCGGCGCTCATGACAAACTGTCGTGAGAAGTGTCGCAAGGACTAAATTACCAGTCCAATGCGGACAAAATGTCCTGATTATTGTCCGGGTAGGAATGCAATCCCCAGTGAGAGCAACCGGCACATCAGCAGAGCGATTTAATCTTGGCTGGATTGGCTGTGCCGATCTTCCGGCTCAACCAAACGGTAACTCGTATTCCGGCCTCCGCCCGCGACTTGGACGAGGATGCCTTGGTCGAGCAAGATGTTGATGTCGCGCAAGGCCGTGTCCCCGGAACATTGGGCGAGTTTGGCGTATTTGGACGTGGAGAGTTTTCCTTCAAAGCCATCCAGCAATCGGTTGATCACCTTGCGCTGTCTTTCATTTGCTGGCGACTGGCTGTTGATTTGTTCCCAAGTTTTTGCTTTTCGCAGAACGCTTGCCAGACCATTTTCCGCACCCGCGACGGCACGTCCCAGACAACCCAAGAACCATTCCAACCACGAAGTAATGTCCACTCCGCCTTTCTGGCTTCGCTCTAGGTTCAAGTAATACTGTTTTTTCTCGGCTTCAATCTGCGTGGACATGCTGTAAAACCGTTCAATCATGCCTTCAGCCCGCGCCAGCGCCATGTCCGCTATCGCCCGACTGATGCGTCCGTTGCCATCTTCAAACGGATGGATGGTCACGAACCAGAAATGGGCAATGCCCGCCTTCAGCACGGGATCAATTCCGTTCGCCGCACCGAACCATTTAAGAAAAGCCGACACCTCACGCTTCAGCCGGTCAGCCGCTGGCGCTTCAAAGTGAACCCGCTCGCGCCCTATCGGGCCGGACACAACCTGCATCGGGCCGATGTTCGCCGGACGCCACGCACCGACCGTGATTCGCCGCATACCGCTTCGTCCGGTCGGAAACAACGAGGCGTGCCAGCTAAACAACCGTTCAGCCGTCAGCGACTCGGCGTATTTTTGGGTGGCGTCGAGCATCATTTCAACCACACCTTCAACATCACGGCTGGCCTGCACCTTGCCGCCAAAATCAAGACCCAACCGCCGCGCAATCGAAGAGCGCACTTGCTCGGCATCCAGCACCGCCCCCTCAATCGCACTCGACTTGATGACATCGGCGGTCAACGTCGTCAGGCTGGCTTCCGCGCGCAGCCGAAAGCCAAGACCTTCCATCCGTCCAAGCAAACGGCCTTGCCGATGCCGGACATCTGCCAGCAACGGCAACAGCTTGGCATTATCCCAGCGTAAATTCGGCCAATCTGGATTTTCGTGGATGTAGCTCACGGTTTTATTTTCCGCTTAATGTGCGGTGATGGCAACAACTATTCACCGCACAATATGCGGTGAATAAGTGCATTATTCACCGCAAAACCCGCGAGTGAGATTGGGGGCGAACTGGCTGGTTTGCAAAACACCAATGAATTTGGCCGACACCTTCATGTTTATCCCGTCACAAAAACCGCCTGGTTTTTGTGACAATCGAAAGCCCGTTTCACTCTTGGGGCGGAAACGGACAAGGCCAATGGTGCGGATCAGTTTGATGGCGCTCCAATTTTCTCAAATAATCAAAATCGTCCGTTGAATAAAACTCGGACAAATCTTTTCTCCAAGCGGGAGTCTGGAGTGGTTTTTCATCAAACGAAACTATCTCACGGTGAAGGCCGCGCGACTTCGGCAGGTTCGCCACAATCCAGATGGCAACCAGTGTTCCAATTCCCATGATGACAAGGAATTCCATGCACCTTTATTTTAACAGAACTGCGGGGCGATTTCACCTGTTTTTGAAAAAAATCAACCATTGGAATTACGACTTTTATCAAGCAAACCGGCAACGGTTTTATCACCCGTCGGGTCATTGGGTGGAAAGGCTGATTGTGGTTTTTGCTCCGCCTTGTCGCGCGCCCGCTCATGCGCCCGGTTGTTTGTTTGCGCCAGCGAACCGAGCAACGAATTCCCGCCCTCGCCCATCGAAGATGTCGCCAACGATTCTCCCGCAGCAGCGGTTGCCAGCGCACCGGCAGCAATGGCGCTTTTGATTCCGGCTGCGCCGCCATCAGCAAATGTGCTTGCGCCGGTTGTTGCTGCCGCCCGCCCCGCTGAAAAAGCTCCGCTGAACAAACTTGAAGCGGCGGAATTTCCCGTGGCTATCGCTTTTTGAATTATTACCGGCGCGGCAATCGTGCTAAAAATTATCCAGATGCCGAGAAACGCCAGCCCCATGAGATTTTGCAGCGAATAGCCAACATCGCCGCCGACGCTTTGAGAACTTAAAAAACTTTGGTCCGTCATAAAACTAATCATGCCCTGGGTGATAAGTCCAGCCACTCCCCAACCGAGCGGCCAAATCATTATGCCAAGTAAATTTAGCAGATAATTGCGCCCGACGTTTTGCAGCGATGGAAACGCCAGCATCCCAATGAAAATTGGCGACAGGGCATAGCCGATGAACAAGATCGCGCTTTGCAAAATATACGCCCACCATTCAATCGTGCTGGCGAGCCAGCCCAAAATGATGAAGGCAACCGACATCAGGGCTTCGACCATTGAAGCTGGAAAATTGACAAGTTTGTCCCACCAGCTTTGGTTTCCGTCACTTGATTTTTTTATTTGAAGTGCCGCTTGATACTGGTCGTGGATTTTTGCCGGATCAACGTTGAGGACATTTTTAACCGTGTCGTCCACGATGGACACAATCTGGTTTCCCCACGTCGGCAGAAAAACTATCAGCATGATGAGGACGATCACCTTGCCGATGGCCTGGAGCTGCGCGTTGCCGCTGCGATGGTGGGCAATCGTCGAGGCCATCAGGCCGCCCGTCACGAGTAAAAAAGCAACGGGCGTAAGCAGGGTCTTGAGCGACAAACACTGCGCCAGAAAATTCGGGAACATGGAATTGAAGTCGCCCATAAAGCCGCCTCACATCCGAATTTTGACGTTCTTGGCCGGCTTTTCCTTTTCGCTTTCGACGGGCACTTGACTTCCGCAGCGCGCCGAAATTGCCCGCACAACCCGGCTGTGATTTTGATTCGGCAACTTTTCAGACAGATTTTCTTCAACGGTGGCTTCAATGTCTTTGCGGAAAAGTTGAAGAACGCTGCGCTCGCTTTCCACATAATTGTGCAACAGGACAAATGCGTTGTTGCCCGTCATCTGCAAATCCGTGTCGCCGTGAACACGGGCGAAGGGTGATTGGGGATCAAACTTCTCAACGACGCCAAATTGTTGTTCGCCCTCATGGTCGCGCGAACAAAGCAGCATCTCGCTCCGGGCGGACTTAATCAAAACGTGCCTGATTTTCCACTCGCTCTCCGGCTTTCCATTTATCGTCAGCGATGGCAAATCGCGCGCCACTTGTGACATGACTTGTTCCGCTGTTCCGGCACTTTGTTTTTCAATCTCGGACAGCGTGGTTGCTCTTTCGTTGAACAGGCGCACCTCCTCCGCCACCAAAGGGACGGCCACATTGTAGGCTTTGAATTCGCTCGCCGTCAGCAGGCCGGGATAATTCGGCACCGGGTGTTCGCAATCTTCTCCATTTCGTTTCAACATATTATTCTATTCAGTGTTCAAAAGCCGGTCGAGTTCGGCACGGGTGATAAGAAATTTTCCGCGCAAGGCGCGGCACGCTTTCAATTTTCCGCGCTGGACGAGGCGATAGACGCTAAAATAATCCAAGCCCAGCATATCGGCAGCCTCTGGGATGGAATACGCCAGCCGTTCTACTCTCGCCTTTTTTCGTAATTCTTCCGTAATTTGATTGGGTTCGCTGGCATCCATAAAAAGCTTTGTCTGTTTTATCAGTTTTGCGTTTGGCAAGTTGTAACGATTTCATTACAAGATTCAGCGGAAGCGGGGCGCGTTCAGATTCGCGCCAACAATAACGGAGATTCAGCCGGCGGGAAAAGGCTGCTCAATTCAACTTCAAGCACGCGGGCAAAATGATGGAGATCCCGGTCTTTGACGCAGTGGGTTTGCGCCTCGATCTGCGCGATGAATTCCCGTCCGATGTCCAGACCTCGCAATTGGAACTGCATGGCGAGCTTGGCCTGTGACCAGCCGCGCTCGACCCGCAACCTCCGGATTTGTGGCCCGACCAGGTTGGCCGGAATCCTTGTGCGTTGTGTTTTGCCGTTGATCATTCGTCAAAAATGCGATCCTTGAAAATCGCAAATCACCAATAGCAAAACGTCCGAACAATTTGAAATCGCGTTTGCCTATTTGTCGTATAGGCAAAAACGATAGTTCGACTCGAATCTTCTCATTTGCGAATGGGTTTGCAATTTTCACGAAAAAGACACTCACGAGGACGTGGATATAACTCAATTGCGATACTATTTGGCGGTCGCGGAGCTTGGCAGTTTTAGCAAAGCTGCCACGCGCTGCCACGTCTCCCAGCCAGCCTTGAGCGTGCAAATGCAAAAGCTGGAAGTCAGGATTGGAAAACTTCTCCTGAACAGAAATCACCGGCGGATTGTTCCGACGGAAGCGGGCCTGATTCTCGTCAGGCGGGCAAAGGAAATCTTGGCACAGGTTGAAAATGCCAAGTGTGAAATCCGAAATTCCGGCGGCATCCAAGCCGGCAAAGTTTCCATCGGGGTTTTGCCAACCGTGGCGCCCTATTTTTTGACTCACGTTTTGGGTTCATTCATTGAACAATGTCCAAAAACACAGGTGTTCGTTCACGAAAACACCACCAATCAATCGTTGCAACTCATTGAATCCGGCAAACTGGATTTAGGCATTGTCAGCCTGCCCATCCGGGACAACGGATTTGAAACCGAAACCTTGTTTTCCGAGGAAATGTTGCTGGCGCTTCATCCCCGGCATCCGCTTTCCAAAAAACGGCAAATCTTCACCGATGATTTGCGCTCTGAAAAATTCATCCTGTTGCACGAAGACCATTGCCTCGGAAACCAGGTGATTGGCTTTAGCAGCGAACACGAATTTCATCCCCGCATTGTTTTTGAATGCGGTCAGGTTGCGACCGTTCAATCGCTGGTCGAGGCCGGCATCGGCATTTCATTGATTCCCAAAATGGCCATCAAGCCGACCCCAACGCTCATCTACCGGCAACTGGAAAACCCGCGCCCACGACGCACCATTGCGGTGGTGACCCGAGGCAAGCGTCAGCAGAAAACAGCCGTCCATGAATTTCTGAAACATCTGCGTCTGATCGGGAAAACATTCGTATCCGTCTGACGGCTGCGTCTGGTTTTCGGACGACTATCAGACATGGACGCGGAACTGGCGGCGTTAGACATGCGCCGCGCCAAGACCCGCGCCCTCAAACAGGGCATGATGCTGGAATTGCTGACCGGAAAGACAAGGTTGCTGTAAACGGGCGGGTGCTTTATATTCAAACCAGAAAGGTTCGTCATGTCAGACCAAGACATCCAACAGCTCGAAAGCCAGTTCCCCGCCGTCTCCGGCTCGGCCTTCGCGGCGGCGCGTGAACACGTTCTCGCGTCGGGCCAGAGCGTGCTGCAATCGCAGGACGGCGTCATCTACGAAGTCTTCCCCGACGGCCGCAAGGTGGCGGTGAAGAAAATTGAACCGCCCACCCAATTCGTTTCCGGTAAAATCTTCACCATCCGGTGAGAGCGTCAACGCCACGGTTGAGGATGTTCGCCGGGCCGAATGGTTCGGGCAAAAGCACGCTGAAATCCTACCTGCCGCCGATGTTGCTCGGCATTTATCTCAACCCGGATGAGATGGAACAGGAAATCCGGCGGCAAAACTTTCTGGATTTCACCGACTACGGCGTAACGACGACCGCCGGCGCGGTGCTGACATTTTTCCAAACCTCCAAATTCCTCAGTGCCGCCGGATTCGGCGAAACTGCCAAGCAACTGACTTTTGCCAACCACCGGCTGGAGTTCGGCGCGGTGAAAGTTAATTCGTATTTCGCCTCGGTCGCCAGCGATTTTCTCCGGCAAAAGCTGATGGAACAGAAAATTTCCTTCACCCTGGAAACGGTCATGTCGCATCCCGGCAAAGTGGAATTACTGGCGCAAGCACAGGCGGCAGGATACCGGACATACCTTTATTTCGTCGCCACCGACGACCCGGCCATCAACATTTCGCGGGTGAAAAGCCGCGTAAAGCTGGGCGGTCACGACGTGCCGGAAGATAAAATTGCCGAACGCTACCACCGGTCACTGGAATTATTGATGGCCGCCATCCGGCACACGAACCGCGCTTACGTCTTCGACAACTCCGGCCACACGCAGGACAGAAAGCATACCTGGCTGGCGGAAATCACCGAGGGCCGGGAACTGGAATTGAAATCCGACCAGATACCGGCCTGGTTCAAGCGCGCCGTCCTGGATAAAATCACTTGAGCAACTTCGGCGATCCAGTTTTGGATTCCACCCCAAAAGAAAAAGGCACTCCGAAAAATTAGAGTGCCTCGCAAAATGAGAACGGGTGTTACTTCTTTACGCCGAGAATCGCATCCTTGGCGGCTTTAGCCACCCGAAATTTCACGACCTTCTTGGCCTTGATCTGGATCGTTTCGCCGGTGGCCGGATTACGACCGACCCGCGCCTTGCGATTGACCAGCACCAGTTTGCCGAGGCCGGGAATGGTGAACGAGTCCTTGGCGTGTTTGTAGGCCAGCGCGGCGAGGAACTCCAGGATCTCGACGGCTTGTTTTTTGGTGAGGCTGTTCTTTTCAGCGATTGCGGCAGCGATTTGTGATTTGCTCAGAGCTTTGGCCATGATTTGATAAATGTTTTGTTGGTTAATGGATGTTGTTGACGCCGCATTAAAGCGATTCCGTCATCCCGCGCCAAGCGAAAAACCTGATTTTGTTAAGGCTTTGCGCCGTTCCCAGCACACTGGCCGACCATCCAACCCGACCCCTCTTTCGGTCAGTCTCATTCTGCAAAGCCGAAGGCTTGATGCTCTGCTTCGTGAATTCCTAGCAGCCGCCGACTTGCGAAGCGAGCATTGGCACAGGAGGAACGAACCGGCGAGTTTAAGCCGGTTTCGTAGTGTCCTTGCCAAGCGCAACGAAGCATATAATGCCAGCGGCAATTCCACGAAGCCTTAAACGGATTGCCGCGTAATTCCGCGCGACCGGTGGAATTTCAATGCGCCACAGCCACGCGCGTTTTCGCGCCGTTTTTTTCCGTCGCTGTTTTGGCGTGCGATGGGTGGTTATTATTCTGAACGGCCTCGGTTTCCGGCTCCGTCGTCTGCCCCGCCTCTTCGGTCGAAAGTGAACTGGCCGCCTGATTTTTGGTGATGTCCAAAGCGTCCTCCAACTGCTGCTGCCGCTGCGCGAGCGATTGCAATTTGGATTCATGCTCGAAGGGCAGGCCAAGCTTGGTTTCCAATTCGCGGCATTTCTTTTCCGAATCAGCGAGGTCGCGCTGATTGTGTTCCAGGCGTTCCTCGAAGTTTTGCACCAGGTATTCGAGCGAACGGATCATGCCCAAGGGAGTCTCGGCCAGATTCAAGGCATAGTGATTTTTCCCGACCAAGACGAGTTCGACCTTGCCCCACAAAGATGCGCGGGCGGCAAGCGGAAAGCCGCCGAAGGTGCCAATCTCGTATTGGTTGTTACCATTGGCGACGCGGCGTGTGATCCGGCTCAATAATTCACCGGCGATGGCGCGGTCCTTGACGACCGACTTTTCCAGAACCATTTGAAAAGCATCGGCGCGCGTGTCGGCGCGCTGCGCCATGTCGAGTTTCAGATTTTCAATCCGCTCGTTCAACATGGGGATGGCCTCTTTGAACCGGCGAATTTCAGAGCGGATGCGGTATTGCGTTTCGGCGTGCTGTGAACGCAGCCGACACAACCGCGTGACTTCCGCGTCCACCGACGCTTTTTCGATCACCAGGGGATTTCCTGACGCGATGGCCTTCACCTCGGCATAGGTCAACGCCCGCGAATCAATGTCCTCCATGTGCCGGATGTGCGTGTCACCGGTCATCACTTGATGGATGAATTTGGCCTTGGTCTCCAGCGTCTGCCACATATACGCATCAAAACTGCCTTCGGTGACGTAGCGATAAACCTGCACTGTCTTGTTGAGATTGCCCTGCCGCAAAATCCGGCCCTCGCGCTGCTCCACGTCGGCAGGACGCCACGGGGCATCAAGATGATGCAAGGCAACAAGACGTTCCTGCACATTTGTTCCCGCGCCCATTTTCTGCGTGCTGCCCATGAGGATGCGGATTTTTCCCGAACGCACGTCCTTGAACAAAATATGCTTCTGCACGTCGCTTTCAAAATCCTGCATGAAGGCGATTTGCTCGGCAGGAATTCCTCGCGCAACCAACTTTGTTTTCAAGTCATCGTAAGCGGAAAATTGTCGGCGCAATTTAGAAGGAGTGGACAAATCACAAAAAACCATTTGGGCGCATCGGTTTTCGTGCGTGTTCTTCCAGACTTCAAAAATCCTGTCCGCGGCCAGATTGATTTTGTTTTCGGGCTGGTCTTTTGCGTGCGCGTTCAACACGCGCAAATCCAACGCCGCCTTCCGTCCCTCGGAAGTGATTTTGAGCATATTATCTTCTTGGGGCGGAACTCGCCCGCTGCGGATCGCCTCGGCACGGGCGACCAGCCCTTTCACAATCTCCTTGAGCTCTGGCGTGGATGGCGCACGGACAATCATCGGCTTGCCAGTTTGCATTTCAGGGATGGGCAATTTCAGCGTATCGGCGGTCTGGATGTCCGCGACTTGGCAAAATATCTGCATCAACTCCGGCACGTTAATGAAACGCGCGAAGCGCGTGTTGAGCCGATAGCCTGCGCCGTCCGGGGCAAGTTCCATTGCCGTCACCGGCTCGCCGAACGTCGCCGCCCAGGAATCAAAGTGATGCAGCTTCTGTTTGTGGATTGTTCCCATTTGCAGATACCTCTGCATCGTGAACATTTCGGCGACGCTGTTGGCGATGGGTGTTCCAGTCGCAAACACCACGCCGCCGCCGCCGTTGACTTTCTGGATGTATTGCACCTTCAAAAACATATCGAAGGCGCGTTCCGATGAAGTTTGCGGCAACCCGGCTATGCGCGTCATTTTTGAGACGTAAAAAAGGTTTTTGAAAAAGTGCGCCTCGTCCACAAACAGCCGGTCAATGCCAAGTTCCTCGAAAGTGAGCGTGTTGTCCTTCTTTTCTTCAGCACAGAGCAGTTGCAGTCTGTTTTCCAGCTTTTTCTTGGCGGACTCCAGTTGCTTGACCGTGCGCCGGCTGCCGCTGTCTTCCTTCCGCTCTTTGATCGCCTGTTCCAACTCGTCGAGCTGGGTCTGGAAAAAATCACGCTTGGTTTCTTCGGACATGGGAATTTTTTCAAAGCCGGAGTGGGTAACGATGATCGCGTCCCAATTGCCGGTGGCGATGCGGCTCATTAACTCGCGGCGTTTGTCCTTTTCAAAATCCTCCTTGGTCGCCGCCAGAATGTTTGCGCTGGGATAAAGCATGAGCAGCTCGGCTGAAAACTGGCCGAGCATGTGATTGGGGACGGTGAACATAGGCTTTTGCGCCAGTCCCAGCCGTTTTAACTCCATGCCCGCAGCAACCATCGTGAAAGTTTTTCCCGCGCCGACCACATGGCCGAGCAGCGTATTATCGGTTTGCAGGATGCGCCAGACGCCTGATTTCTGGTGCAGATGCAGTTGAATGGTATGGCTGGCGCCCGGCAGGGTCAGGTGTGCGCCATTGAAAATGCGCAGCCGGACAGAATTAAATTCCTCGTTATATTTGGTGACGAGCCGTTCGCGCCGCTCGTCGTGCTGCCAGATCCATTCCCGGAACCGATCTTTGATCTTCTGCTGCTTTTCGCGCGCCGCCTCGGTCGAACCGGCGTTGACGACTGATTTGTCCTTGTTGCCGTCCCGCACCTTGTCGTAAATGGTCGGCGTCCGCAAATTCAACGCATCCTCAATCAATTCCAGGGCCGAGGCCCGGGTCGTTCCCCAATCGGTCGTGTTGGCCACCGAACCCTTCGCCCCATATCCAGCGTCCACCGTCCAAGTGCCGAGTTCCGGTGTGAATCGGATGGTCACGTCATCTGCCCCGAGCAATTCCTGGGCGAATGACTCAACATCCTTGACCGGAATCCAGCACGCACCCAGCCGCGCATCAATTTCCGTGGCCGACAGATTTTCCGGCTGAACCGATTTCAACGCCTCGACATTTTCCTGAAAGCGGGGTTCGTTGATGCTGGCGGTTTCGGCAGCTTGAAGTTTATCCCGGACATCGCCGGAGAGATAATGGTCTTCCGTCTCCCATTGGCGCGACTGCGGATTGAGATACAACACGCCTTTCAATTCGGGCAGGAAGTCCTCGGCCGGCCGGGCCAGCAGGGACGCCATGTGCTCCAAATCCACCCGGCCTCTTTCATTCAACGAAAGGATGACGGCTTCCTTGGGCGACTCGGCGGAGGTGATGGCTTTTTGCCGTTGGATGGTGCGCTCGCGGAAAATGGCCGTCTTGACGGCCTTGTTCGTTTCTGAATCGTAATTTTCCAGCGAGAACAACAGCGGCAAATCCGGGTCGCCGCGAAAGGCCAGCGCGTTCACGCGGTCGGAGACCGGCCCATGACGGGCGACAAAATGGTCGTAAGCCTGATTGAGCTGGGTGCGCGCGAGTTTGATTTCATCCTCGTGGGCGTCTTCCAACTGGGTGCGCAGACATTGGCGCACGGCATCGCGCAGCCGGATCATGCCCCGGATGCGGAGCTTCGTTTGAACGGGCAGATGTGGCAGCGGCACCAGTTTGTCGCCTTCGCGGATGACGATATGATCATCGTGGACGGTGTAGGCGTTGGGTTTGACATGGCCGGGAGCGGGAATGACCTGCTCCGGCCCGACCGCGACTTTGGGCCGCTCAACGGCTGCATAAATGTTTTGCGGCAGATGATTGATGGCTTCAGCCAACGCGGTTTTGAGGTTCCGGCCGTCGCTGACGAGCGTCGGCTCGTTGCGCCCATACATCCGCCCTTCGAGCGCCATTTCACCCAGCATCATGTGCGGGTTCTCGACGAAATACTCGTTGATGGGGATGACTTCCCCCTTGGTCGTGGTGTAGGGAATGACCTTTTTCCAGGCCGGACCGCGCGGAGCTTCCTTGCTGCCGCGCTTTTTCAGAATGACGACATCAGCGGTGACTTCGGTGTTGGCGTTCCGTTTGAAAGTCGTGTTGGGCAGCCGGATGGCACCCACCAAATCGGCCCGGTCCGCAATATGCTTGCGCAGCGTGGCATCAATCTTGTCCATCGTCCCGCGTGATGTGATGAACATGACGATTCCACCTGGCCGGACTTTTTCGAGTCCTCTGGCAAAGAAATAATCGTGAATGAGAAAACCCTGCTTGTTGAATTTTGCATCAAAGGGTTTGTAATCGCCAAAGGGAATGTTTGAAATCGCCACGTCGTAAAATCCATCCGCCACGTTCGCCTTTTCAAAAGCCTCGTTGCGGATGTCGGCATCGGGATAAAGAGCCTTGGCGATTTGCGCCGTCACCGGATCAAGCTCGATGCCGGTGATGACGGATTGCGCCTGCATGGACTCCGGCATAAAGCCGACGAAATGGCCGATGCCGCAAGCTGGCTCAATCACGCCGCCGATGAACGCGGATTGACGCTGATAAATTTTCAGCGCACACTCGCGCGCGAAACAAATGGGACTGCATCCGAATTTTCCGGTTTCGCCTTACGCGCCTCTGATTCCAGAGCAGCGTTGGTTTCCTGCCGATGAAACCATGCGAGCAACGGCGTATGAAAAGCTTCTGCCGCCGCTCGTTTCCAAAGTTCGCAAAGAGGTTTTCGCATGGCGCAACAAGGGCTATGCCGGTGCGTCAGCAACGTCTGTCGCCTTGCTGAAATGGTGGTTTGAAACCGAACATCTGACCGAAGAAGCCGACGGCTCGCTCAAGACGTTCAATTATTATTTCGCGCAACGTGAAGCGGTGGAAACGGTCATCTGGCTTCACGAAGTCAAAGAAGCGCGGGACAAGTTTGACCTCATGCGCTTTGATGCGTCCGGCGCGGTTTCTGCCGGGATGTTTTCCGAAGATTGGCCGCGCTACGTTTTGAAAATGGCGACGGGCGCGGGAAAAACCAAAGTCCTTTCGCTGGTTATCGCGTGGAATTATTTCCACAAGCTTTACGAGGCGGATTCAACGCTTTCGCGCAACTTCCTTGTCATCGCGCCAAACATCATCGTGCTTGACCGCCTACGCGCCGATTTTGACGGGCTGAAAATTTTCTTCAACGACCCGATTTTGCCGGACAACGGTTTTGAGGGGCGCAACTGGCGTGATGATTTCCAGATTACGCTTCACATTCAAGACGACGTGCGGATTGTGCGGAAGACGGGAAACTTTTTTCTCACGAACATTCACCGCGTTTTTCTCGGTGATGTTGTTGACCCGACGCTAGAGGATGATGATTTGCGCGATTATTTTCTCGCGCCGTTTGGTGAAAAGCCGACGGGTAAAACCACGGACAGCAAAACTGACCTTGGCGAAATTATCCGCGACGTTGACGAGCTTGCGGTTTTCAACGACGAGGCGCACCACATTCACGACCCGCGCATGGCTTGGTTCAAATCCATCCAAGACATTCACAACCGGATGCTGCAAAAAGACCTTCGCCTCTCGTTGCAGGTGGATGTTACCGCCACGCCGCGCCATGATACCGGCGCAATTTTCGTCCAGACGGTTTCCGATTATCCGCTCGTTGAAGCCATCCATCAAAACGTCGTGAAGCATCCCGTTTTGCCTGACGCTGGCAGTCGCGCGAAATTGCAGGACAGAAAGAGCGCGATTTTCACGGAAAAATACGACGATTATTTGAAGCTCGGCGTTGAAGAATGGAAAAAAAGTTTTGCCGAACATCAGCCGCTTGGAAAAAAAGCCGTGCTGTTTGTTATGGTGGACGACACGCGCAACTGTGATGAAGTCGGGGAGTATCTCGAAAAAATTTGTCCTGAATTGCAAGGCGCGGTGCTTGTCATTCACACAAAAAACAACGGTGAAATTTCCGAAGCCGCGTCTGGCAAGAAAGAGGAAGAATTGCGTTTGTTGCGTCAGCAGTCCAACGAGATTGATTCTTGGAAGTCGCCTTACAAGGCCATCGTTTCCGTTCTCATGCTGAAAGAAGGTTGGGACGTTCGCAACGTCACCACGATTGTTGGCTTACGCGCCTACGCTTCGCAGTCTGACATTTTGCCAGAGCAAACGCTAGGGCGCGGTTTGCGACGAATGTATTTCGGCTCCGATACGCGCGAAACGGTGTCTGTCATGGGAACGCCGGCCTTCATGGACTTCGTTGAATCCATCCAGAACGAAGGCGTCACGTTTGACCGTGTGCCAATGGGCAAGGGAACGCAGCGACATGAATCGCTCGTTGTGGAAGTGGACACGGAAAACAAAGAAAAAGATTTGGACAAGCTCGACATTCCGCTGCCAAGAATGACGCGCCGTTTCAATCGTGATTTCAAAAACCTAGAAGCACTTGAACCGTCCAAGTTTGGCAACCAACTTTTGCCGCTGAAACCGTTCACGCCAGAGGAAACGCGCGAGATTGTTTTCAAGACGATGCTCGACGCGGAGATTCACCACACAATCACGCTGGACGGTGCTGGCCTTGCTGATTATCGCTCCGTTGTGGCTTTCTTCGCGCGGCAGTTGCTAAAAGATTTGCGGCTCGTTGGCGGTTACGACGTGCTTTATGGGAAGGTGAAAACCTTCATGCGTGATTTTCTTTTCAGTCCATCGCCGGTGAATTTGGAAGACCCGGTTGTGCTTCGCAATTTTTCCGAAGCCGACGCGGGAAAGATTCTTTACGACTCCTTCAGGACTGCCATCAATGCGTTGACGATTCAGGAAAACGGCACGACGCGGATTGAAGACCGAATCAGGTTGAAAGAAACGCGGCCATTCCGAACGGACTACCGCAGTTATTTGAACGCCAGCAAAAGCATTTTCAACAAAGTTGTCGGCGAGCCGAATTCCGGCGGCTTTGAACTTTCTTTCGCGGCATATTTGGAAGCCGCGCCGGACGTGGAAGCGTTCGCCAAAAATTATCTAGCTGTCGGTTTCAAGCTGGATTACGTCAAGGCTAATGGCGACCTGTCCAATTACACGCCGGATTTTATCATTCGCACGACAGACAAAATCACTTGGCTTGTGGAAACCAAAGGACGCGCGGAACTGGACTTGCCACAGAAGATGGCACGGCTCAAACAATGGTGCGCCGATGCGACGGCAGCAGAAGATAACGGGCAGCGTTATGATTTTGTTTTCGTTGACCAGATTGGTTTTGAAAAACACGCACCGAAAAATTTCGCCGCGCTCGCCACGAGTTTCACCGATTACAAATCCTGATTATGGCACGTCCTGATTCCGAACGCTACGAACTGACAGACGCCGAAAAGCGCGACCTCATCAAGCTGATTGAACAGGGAAAGCCGTTGCCGGAAAAATTTCGCTTCCTGTTGTTTGACGATAAGCGCGAAGTGGAATTGGTTTGGAATGGAAAGACCAGCGAAGTTTCTACCGCTGTCCTGCCATTTCAGACGCTTGAACACATTGACGAACCGAGAAAAGAAAAACGTGGCGACGAAGAATTTTCATTCGATACACGCGGACGGCAGCTTAAAGGCTGGACGAACAAGCTAATTTGGGGCGATAACAAATTGATTCTTTCGTCTCTCAAATCCGGCGCATTGCGGCGACAAATTGATGACGCTGGCGGATTGAAACTCATCTACATTGACCCTCCGTTTGATGTTGGCGCGGATTTCAGCATGGACATTGAGATAGGCGGCGAGACGTTCCACAAAGAGCCGAATTTGCTGGAACAGATTGCCTACCGTGATACTTGGGGGCGTGGTGCTGATTCTTTCATCGCCATGATTTACGAGCGTCTGATTCTCATGCGCGATTTGTTGCATAGTGAAGGCAGCATTTATGTGCATTGTGATTGGCGCGTTACTGGATTCATTCGCATGGCACTGGATGAAGTTTTTGGAAAGGATAACATTCGGAACGAAATTATTTGGGCTTACACTGGGCCGGGTTCTCCCGGAATGGCGCAATTTAATAGAAAACACAATACGATTTACTGGTTCAGTCGCTCCAAAGACAGTTGGATTTTCAACGACAAGGACATTCGTGTTGAACATGATGAAAAGACAGCCGGAAATTTCAAAGGTGGATTGGAAGGTTCAGGATTTCGCAGTGATACTTACGAATTGCCTGACGGTAAAATTCCAGAGTCTTGGTGGGAAATGGCAATCGCGCAAAGATTTCCGGTGGATGGTGTCAAGCGAGTTGGTTATCCGACAGAAAAACCGTGGGCATTGCTTGAACGCATCATCAAAGCGAGCAGTAACGAAGGGGATTTAGTTGCTGATTTTTTCTGTGGCGGTGGAATTACCGCTGCCGTAGCTGAAAAACTTGGACGCAAGTGGATTACTGCCGACCTCGGAAAATTTGGCATCCACACAACACGCAAACGGTTGATTCAAGTGCAACGCGCATTGAAAAAGGAAGGCAAACCGTTTCGCGCGTTTGAAGTTCTGAATCTTGGGCGTTACGAACGTCAGGCATATCTTAATGTCAGTGGGCGTTTGTCAGCTAAGAAAAAAGCCGATGCTCTTGCCAAAAAAGAACGGGATTTCCGCGAATTGATTTTGAAAGCGTATCGCGCCGAACCATTGCCAGAGGCCGGTTTCTTTCATGGCAAGAATGGAAGTCGGCTCGTTGTTGTCGGGCCAATCAATTTGCCTGTAGGCCGTTTGTTCGTGGAAGAAGTCATCACCGAATGTCGCAAGCGCGGGGCAACGCGCGTGGACATGCTGGCGTTTGAATTTGAAATGGGACTTTTTCCCGCCGTGTTGGAAGAAGCCAAGCAAAAGGGAATTGACCTCACGCCGAAAACAATTCCGCCAGAAGTTTTTGACCGTCGCGCCGTGGAAAAAGGACAGGTGCGTTTTCACGACGTTGCTTATGTCGAAGCCACGCCGCGTTACGACAAAAAGGACAAGCTGACGGTGACGGTGGACTTGTCAGATTTTTCCGTCTATTACTCGCAAGGTATCGCCGATGCGATTGCCGCCGATTTGCGCGAAGGCAAAAGCGAAGTCGTCTGCGAGCAAGGCAAACTCATCAAAGTCAGCAAAGACAAAAACGGCGTCATCACGCGCGACGTGCTGACAAAGCAATGGACGGATTGGGTGGATTATTGGGCGGTGGATTTTGATTACGAGAGCCGCAAGGAAATCATCAAGGTTGCCAAGAATCTTGGCGTGGAAGGCGCATTGCCGGGAACTGCAAGCGTGGCTGAATTCATTGATTTTGAGGAACGCTGGACGGGCGCATATATTTTTGAAAACGAGTGGCAAAGTTTCCGCACGCGACAGAATCGCAAGCTGGATTTGACGACGGCAAGCCACACTTACCCGAAAGCCGGACGCTACATCATCGCCGTCAAAGTGGTGGACATTTTTGGGAATGACACCATGACGCTTGTGCCAGTGACGGCGGGGTGATCATTTCGTAAAACAAAAAGCGGCCTTCGTTTCCGAAGGCCGCTTTGCTTTTGCGAACTTTAATTTTACGGATGCGGGGTCGCGGGCGGAGTCGGCGGCGTGGGCGGAGTGGCAGCGTGTCCGCCGCCGGTGTCCACGATGATGCGGGCGCGTTTCCAGGCTTCAATGAATCGTTTGCCGGCGTCCGTGCCGTCGAATTGCTGCACGAGATCATCCATGTCGGCCACTTGTTCCAGCAGATCGGCGGTGTCGGTGTCCACTTCTTTCAAGAGCGTGCTGCGGTTCACAATCTGGCCGCGCGGCATATTCATCACGCCGGTAAAAGCATTGATGGCGTTCGTCAGGGTGGTAATGCGGGCGGCGGTCACGCCGCGTCCGGCTGCGCCGGGTTCGGGCAGCGTGGCCGTGCCGAGGTCGCGGATGGCGGTGGTCTTGTCGAGCAGGTCTTGCTGGCGGAGTTGCACAATCTGGCTCTTGCTCAAATCCACTTTGCCGAGATTGTCGAGGTTGCCAGTTTTCTTGAAATGATTGGCGAGTGCGCGCGCCAGAATAAATGCGGCATCTTCCAAGGCAGATTCGGCCTGTGCCTTGGCATCGCCCGCGCCGCCGGTGGCGGAATCGGCCAGCGCGGCCTTGGCGGTGACGCTGGTGTAATCGGTTTGGAGCTGGGCAATGTCGGTGGTGAAATCCAGCGGCGGGTTGCCATTCCAGACGGCCTTGTTTTCGGTGGTGTTGGCGGTGGTGATACACGCGCCAACCATGTTTATTTGGTTTGATAGTCGGATGTTCATATTGGTTCGGTTGTTTGTTGACGGTGCTTCGCCATAAAAATTGAGTTTGTCCGCGTCTTCGTCAAGCCTTTTGGTGAAAAACTGCGGATTTGCAGGGGTTTGTGAAGATGCAAGGTCGCCTGAAACATCGTCGAAGGTGTTTAACAGGTTTGCGAGTGCGTTTATGGAAATGTCGAGCTCGTCCAATGAATTGACGTGGGCGTTTAGCCTCGGTTTGCGGGGATTTATCGGTTGTTGCTGGTCATTTATCGCCAGTTGACGCCACTTTATCCGGTGTAATTGCCGGTTCAGGCTTTGTCGCACACGGTTTAGCTCATGTTGACACGCCTTGATTGCTTCCAGTTGCGCCTCGACTGAATGTTGAAGTTCCTTTAGCGACTGCGGATTTTGGTTCGTCGGTTGCATGATTTTCTCCGGTGGTTGTCGGTGGTGATTTTTCGGTTGCGTGCAAAAGTTAAAATTCCTTCGGTGACGTTCTTTGCGCCGCGCAGTTCCTTGGCGCGTTTCTCAAAGTGTTCGCCGCTTGAACTGGAGCAATAGAGCATTTCGGGCGATGTGTAGTTGTAAGCCGTTCCGCAAATCGGGCGGTTTGAATCAACGTGCAGATAAGTGAACGCGGAGTATTTTGCTCCGGCCTGATGGTCGGGCAGCGTGTAATTCATTATCGTGTGCTTCGTGATTTCGGGAATGGCGATGTCCCGCGCGATGTCGTCCAGATCGGCGCGGTCGTTCTGGCGCATCAGGAAAAACTGGCGGCTGTTGCCAAAAACGGCGGAACGAATGCGACTTTGTTTGAAGCGCGCATACTGCTGGACGATGGAAATGTTCCAGCAATTGAATTTGCGAAGCTGCGCGTAGCTTTCCTTGACGATTTCCTCGCCGCCGGGAATGTCGAGGAAGCGGGCGACTTCTTCATAGACATTCCGTTTCCGCACGGCGCGCGGGAGCGTGATGATGTGTTTGCGGGCGTGATTGGTGATGAGGAAACCGGCGGCGGCTCGCAGTTCCTTCGCCGAATCGGGAATGTAGCCAAGCTCGAAATGCGCGATTTTTCCAGTGAGCGACAGATTGCTCGCACCGTCAAACAACGCACCGTAATTACCATCCCGACACCACGGTAAAAGCAGTGTGGAGATTTCAATAATCTGTTCGCGTTCTGCGCCGCTCGCATCCAGCGCCATCAATTCCTGCAACATCCGGTGAGACGGATACTCGTCAGTTTTGAAATACGCGAAGGCGATGTTGCGAACCTCTTTGACCGTGTTCGGGTCTTTCAAATATTTCAGCACTTCACCCTCAGCCAATTGCTGCTCGAAAGTCTTTGCTTCATCCTCGTTTGATTTCAGCCAGTCGCGGAAGTCGGCAAACGCTTCCAGCATCGTCGCGCCCGGCGGCATTTTCTCTTTGCGATAATGCGCCAGCGCGCACGCGCGCCGTGCCACTTGCAGCATTTGATTTTCGTTTTTGCGCGTCCAATCTTGAAAAACATCCTCGTAAAGCAGATTGATGTATTTGGCGATTTGCGCCTGCCGCAGCATTTGTTTGTCCTCGCTCTGGCTTAAACCGACCATGCGCGCGACCAGCGCGGTGGCCGATGCGAGATGATCCGGCGTCAACGGCAGTCCTTTGGTATCGAGGTAATTGATGGTGATGTCGCCGTCCGGCTGAATCACAATCGGCTTGGCCTCCGGCTCGACCGTCTGCGTGTAAATGCCGTAGGAAAGCCCTTCCTCGATGATGACGGTGTAGGCGTAATAATTTTCCGTCTGCGAAAGCAGATCGCAAATGGTCACGGATTTGCCCGCGCCGCTCATGCCCAATAAAACCGCGTGTTGCGGTGATTGATTGCCCGCCGAGCCGGAGAAAGTTTTGATGCCGACAAGATTTTGGTTTGGGCCTTCGTAAATCGCCTCGGCTGTATCAAGGTGGCCGGTGAAGGTCGAGGCAATCGGCAGCATATCGGCGATGTAGCGGTTTTCGCCGTAAAGTTTTCGGGCGTTGTATTTGCTCCACGTCCAGCCCGGCCAAGTCTGGTAAAACAATTTCTTGGAAGTGCTGGGCAGCGTGCTTTCCGCATACTGCGCCGAATTCATGGAATTGATGGCGTTCTTTATGGCGGTCGTCTTGGCAATCAGCCCTTCCTTGCTTTTGTCCCAGGTGCGGACAGCGAACAAGACTTTGAACGGAATCGTATGCCCCTGCATGAGCGCGGCGATTTTCTTTTGCTTCTTGTCCATCACGGTCAGAAGCGAAAGTTTTTTCTCGCTGGCATAATCGCCGGCAATGCGGTCGTGTTCCTTTTCCTCCTTGTTGATTTCCTTGCGGACGGAGAGCGGATCGAGATTCACCGTGATGGTGTAGTCGAGCAGGCGCAGGCCGGTAAGCCGGTGGATGATTCCTGGGTAGGTCATCTTCGGCCAGCGCGACAACGCGATGATGGAATGGTAACGGCCATCCATGAAGAAACCAAAATCCGCCTGACCTGCTCCCTCGCTGTGCCAGCAATTTTCCTGAATTGACAGTTGCGGATCAAAACCGTCAATCGGGTCGTAATCAAACCGCTCGGCCAGTGACGGATTCAAAAATGTTTTGCAATGCCGGAAATGGTCGGCGTCCTTCATCGGAATAACCCGCGCGCCCTGTCCGGCGAAAATTTCCGTCAGCATTTCGTGCGTATGCTCGAATTCCGAACGGAATTGCCCCAAAAGCTGGTTGTAGTATTCGGAAAGAGCCGACTCGGATTTGATGCCCTTGGAAGAGGTTTCGATTTTTCGCGACAGGTAAAAAACGAGCCGTTGCCGCCGCAAACGGCGTTCGGTCATCAGCCGCCAATACCGTTCAAAGCGTTCGTTGCGCGAACGGCGCGTCCAGATGTTGTCCGCCTTTTGAGTTTCCGCCTGATACCGCAATAGTTCGTGGCGATAATCGGAATCGCAATAGTATTGAATTTGAAGCCGTTGGTTCTCGGTAATTGACTGCATCAACAGCGAAAGCTGGTCTTGAAATCCATTCAGCTCCGACACCTGCGCGTTAACCATGTCCGGCGGCTCGAAGATGAATCCCTTCGAGACGTAGCCGCCCGCGTTCAACGAATTAAAAACGATCAGGTCGTTGATGAAGTGTCCGTTTGGCGATTCTTCAAACATAATGGATGGGCCGGTTGCTTTTGAAAATCCGGGGTGAAGCCGGAGCCTTTCAACCAATAGTCGAGGCAGTCAATGTCGTAGCCCGCTGGTTTGCCCTGACGAAACACGAAGACGTAAATGAGGCAGAGCGTCAGCGGGACCGCCGCTAAAATCAGCGAAGTGAAAATGCTCATTTTCAATGCGCTGAAGCAAAGCAGCAGAATCATCACGAAGGCGAACCCGCCGCCGACAACGAACCAGAACAATTCGCCTTCCAAGCCCCACGTCCGGCCTTTGGAATCGTCGGAACTGTTCGTCTCCGTGAATCGGATGCCGTCTTTCATTGGAAGGTTCCCACGTCCACGGTTGAACTGCCGATGCCGAAAGCGGTGAACAAGGCTTTCACGATTACCGGCGCGCCCGCGATGATGAGGCCGCCGATGATGGAAAGTTTGCCGGTGTCGGCGTCGCCGCGCCGGATGGCGAAGCCGCCGCCGACCACGCAGATGGTGCCAAAGATGAATCCGATGAGCATCACGATGCCCAACGCCGATGAAGCGCCCGATGAAAGGCTGCCCGTGGTTTGCGCCAGAATGGGAGTGAATCCCGCCAGTTTGGTTTGAAATATAATTTTCATACGCTCCTTTTTACCTGCTTTTGCTTTGGTAGGTTGTAATGAAATCGTTACAATTTTTCCCCGGCGTTTGGGCAGGGTTGGGACATGGAAAACTCAATAGACACAGTCAAGGACTCCGGTTCAGAACTTCATTTGAAACTGCAAGGTCTCGAAAAAGTTTTAAGCCAGCGCATTCGCGGGCAGGCTCATGTCATCCCGCGCGTGGTCTCTGTGCTGCAACGCGGCGAACTCGGATTGACCAAGCCAACTCGTCCACGCGGCAGCTTCATGTTTCTTGGCCCGACCGGTGTTGGCAAAACGGAGATCACGCTGGCGTTCACGGAATTTCTTTTTGGTGGGGACAAACTTTTCCGCTTTGACATGAGCGAATATCAAACCCAGGAATCACTGGGCATTCTGCTGGGCGCGCGTTTGGGCGAACGCGGCACTCTGGGAATGGCGTATGACAAATCACCGTCCGGCACTTTGCTATTTGACGAAATTGAAAAGGCGCATCCGCGCGTGCTGGACGTGTTCCTGCAAATCTTGGACGCGGCGCGGGTCACGATGGCCAGCGGCGAAACCTTGGATTTTTCCAGGCATTACATTGTGCTGACTTCGAACCTCGGCGCGGCGGAGATTTTGCACCTGCAACATTCCACGCAAGCCACGCTGGAACGGCATGTCCTGACTCGCGCGCAGCAATCCCTGCGCCCTGAAATGTTCGCCCGCATCACGGAAAAACTGGTCTTCAACCGGTTAAGTTACGACCACCAGCTTGAAATCGCCGCCCTGCTGCTGGCAAATGAATTGAAGTTCCTGCTGGAAAAGGGACATGAACTCGCAGCCGATGAATCGGTATTGCCATTCTTGGTGCGCCGTGGTTTTCATCCGAAACTCGGCGCCCGCCCCCTGCGTGATGCGATTGAAAAACTCGTCGGCGATGCCATCGCGACCGATTTGCTCACCGGCGGGACGGCTTGTGGCCGGCTTACGGTGGAAGCAAGTTTTTTGAACATTCGTAAATAATCGCCGCACGTTTGGCGTGTCCACCAAATTACTCAAGACGTTGAGTAAATTTACCCAATGCTAAAATGCGTCACCGTTTACTTAAACGGCTTCGGTCTGCGGTCTGCGGGCGGAAACAGTGGAGCGTAGGCGGAGAGACGGCTGGAACGGAGCCGTAGCGCAACTGCCGCCGCTGACCGCAGACGGAAGCCCGCCGCAGTTGCGGCCTATTCATCGCCGCCCCGACGGACGTGGGTTTTGCGGAATGAAACGGGCGTCGTCGCGCGGGGGACAGGGGCGACGGGCAGACCGTGGAAAGGAACAATGCCCACGTTGGTCGCGGCGATTGACAAGATGCCCAAGATGGCGGAATGGCCTGATTATGGGACGCAGGCGCAACTTGGAAAACACTGGCGCAAACAAATTTAGTATGTTTTTTCGATTCGATTCACCTCGCACAAAGGGCGGAATTCGCCCCTGAAAATCCGGCTCGCTCGTGATGTTTATGCAGCAAAAGTGAAGCCTGCGAAACGATGCGAAATAAAGCTCACGAGGGAGCGCTGATGGGCGAGCAGAATTTTCACCGTTTCAAGGCGGAGTCCGGCACGGGGGAATTGATGCGGGGGAGTTTTTGCGAAGGGGTAAATTGATGATGGAAAACAGTGTGATGAAACCCGCTGCATTGCGCCGGTGAATGATGTGCGACGCTTTTTCAATGCCACGTCGCCCGACCAGAAATTCGACCCACGGCCATGCCGTCCCCGATGACCAGCCGGCCAATAATTGCCGCGCAGTTGTGCGGGTGGATGGCGCGGGCGTCCGCAAAAAAATCAAGAAAGCTACGGGAATGCCCTGCGCGATCTCGGCAACTCGTGGCGGGTGCTCGACCAGTTTCACCGGACGGATCAACCGCAATTCTCGCGCTGGTTGAAACGTCACTTCGGCGCGTTACTCACGGAACTTCGGGAGCTTAATCTCAAGCTGGCGGCGGATGATGCCATCGTTTTCATGATCCAAAATGAGGTGATGTTTGGCGGCGGCTCTTACGTTCGGGCCTACCAGCGGGTAATGGAATTTCGGGATAATCCTGAAACACCACCGCCGCCCGGCGGCGTCCGATCCCCCTGCCGCAGATCAAAGGGATTCCGAGGCGCAATCCAACCTTGAGTTGGATCGTTGGGCCGCGACGCGAGCTGCACCGAGTAGCGCGGTGGTGTCTTTCATGATGACGCGAATGGGGATGGTTTCAAGCAGCAGGTTTCATCCTGCCTTTCACGAGAAAACCATTCATAAAAAACGGTTCTTTGAGCTTTTGTATAATTTTTGGCGCAATCCCACCGCCGATGTAAACGCCGCCGGTTGCCATCATCTTCAAGGCAAGGTTCCCCGCTTCTGCTCCGTAGAGGGACACATACCAATTCAGCGCTTGAACGCAAAGATCACATTCCCCAGCGAGACCTGCGCGTGTGATTACGGCAGCGAGATTATTCAATCGCATCTCTTCGGCGAGAGCCGGATTTTCCGGGTGTCCTTTGACGTCGCGCAGAAATTCATACAGAAGTTTCTGCCCGTTCCCGGAGAGCACCCGCTCGTAACTCACCCGGCCAAACTTGGCACAAAGATAAGCCAGAAGTTCACATTCGATTTCGTCGCGGGGTGCAAAATCTGCGTGGCCCCCTTCGCAGGCAAATGGAACATGGCCTTGCCCATTCCAAAACAAGCCGGCTTCGCCAAGTCCGGTGCCGACAGAAATGACCGCCCCATTTCCTGTTGCGTCCGGATCGCCGGTTTGAAGCGTAATGAAATCTGCCGGCTCAAGGGCAGGAATGCCATGAGCATTGGCTTCGAGGTCATTGATAAGTATTACTGTTGGAAGTTCAAGTTCGCGTGCGAGTGATTCCGCATCGGTTTTCCAAGCCAGATTCGGGCCGGCGACGCGACCATGCCTGACCGGACCGGCGATACCAAAGCACGCTGAATCAATTCCGTAGCTCTGGGCTGCGAGAAAAGTCGTCGCAATTTTGCCAAGGCTCGGGTAATCGCAGCTCCGGAAAATTTGCGTCCTGACCGGGTTAAGGCGGTTTGGATCAACTTCAAACAGACCAAGACGGGTAGATGTGCCGCCGATGTCGCCTGCAAGAATCATATTATAAAATGTGATTATTGTAATCGGGCAAGCAGTCTTGGCTACCTATTCAACTTGCTAGTTTTCATTGGGAGCTATATCCAAAGCCGATGCGATCCGGCATACTCCAAAGAATGATATGTGTGACCCGAATCGAATTGCCATCTTTGGCAGACCGAAAAGTTGGCAAAAAAAGAGCAAATCCAAACCTGAATGGTTCATTGGTGATTTGTGTTTTTAGAGCCTTGATATTGCATGTCTCACTTGCGTAAAAACAATTGGCCGGGTATCCGCCATATCGCCATCGCGGCTGGGTTGATGATTTTGGGTGTCGTTAATGACGCCAGTGGCGGTGCTGACGGATCCTTGCCTGCAATCACCAATCTTCTCCAATTGAACCAAACGGTTAATTCAGGGCAGGCGTTTGTTCGCTCGCTGAATTTGGAGGTAACCGTCTGGTGGTCGAGCGAGGCGGAAGGCCGGGTGATAGTGCATGACGACTCTGGGGCGGCGCAACTGGAGCTGGATCTGCCGTGCCCGATGCCGCACCAGGGTGACCGCGTGAGCTTGACGGGAAACTGTCTGGCGGTGAAGACGCGGGATGTCATCAGGCTGTCCGGAGTCCCGGTGGTGGACAATGACGGGCTTCATGTGGCAACCGAGCAATCCGGCAGCATTTATCTTAAAGCCGGCTGGCAGCCAATTCGCGTCGCCTGGTTCAATCGGACCGACAAGTATGCGCTGGAGGTGGATTACGCAGGGCCGGACCTGCCGCGACAGCGAATTCCTGATTCGGCGCTGTTTCGTGCCACGCTTGATCCGGTGAACGGAACCACGAATTTCGTCAACGGGCTGGACTATCGCTGCTGCGAAGGTTTGTGGTGGAGCCGGCTTCCCAACCTGGACCATCTGGACACCGTCAAAACCGGTGTGGTCGGCAATTTCGACTTGAGCGTGAAAACCCGTGAGGAGCACGTGGGGTTGCAATTCAGCAGCTATCTCCAAATTGCCAGGGAGGGCGTTTACACGTTTTACGCCAAATCAGACGACGGCAGCCGTTTGTTTATCGGTGATTCTTCTCTGCACGTCAATGTGTTCGGGAAAACCACTTTGCCATCGCCGAGTCGTGTCGCCGATGACTCAACAGTCTTAGAGCCAGGGGGCTATGAATGGTCTGAAATTGAAGGAACCGTTACCTTCGTTAACCGCTTGGCCGATGTTTTGGAGATCGAACTCGTGACAGGCTCGGGCCGAGTGCGCATGAAAGTAGCGGAGAATTCCAGGTGTTCCTATGCGCTCGTGCCCAAAAATCGGATTCGGGCCGTCGGGGTATGTCACACGATTCGTAGTCTCAACGGGACCAAAGTGCCCGGCGAGTTCTTTGTGCAGAACTGGAGTGATATCGAACAACGCTATGTCACGCCTGATCTATGGGCCACGTATCCGTTAATGACGATTGGCAATGCTTTGGCTGCGGGATTCCCCGGCAACTTACAACCCGTCGTCCATCTCCGCGGAAACATCATTCCGCCTGTTGCCGGGCAGCCGGCATTTTTGGAGGATGCATCGGGAAAAATCGCACTGGAAACCAGCGGATCCAATTACCCAGCCGGCGAGACCTCGGAATTATTGGGCCGCTTGGACGCCGGGGGCACCAATCGGGTTTTGCGTTGTGAATATTTTCGCCGAGTGGGCGAACCCTCCGATCGCCTCGGAACGTTGCCCATCCTCACCACCGCTGAGCAAGTTAACCAACTGAACCCGGAGGAGTTGAAACGGGGTTATCCCGTGAAATTGCGCGGCGTGGTCACCACCGTCCTACAGGGGGATGCCGTGGTGATTCAAGACTCAACGCGGGGGATTTATGTGGCCATCGGGAAACCGATTCCATTGCAGGTTGGCGACTATTGCGAGGTCGAGGGAACCACCCAGCCAGGGGAATTCTCCCCGTATATTGCCGCTTCAGAAATCAGTTGCACCGGAACCAGCCTGCTGCCGAATCCTGTTATTCCCACTTGGGACCAGTTGCTCAATGGCAGCCTGCATGCTCAATATGTGGAACTGGAAGGGGTCGCCACGTTGATCGAAAGCAATACGGTCACTTTGCTCACGCGTGATGGCCGCATCCGGGTGCAACTGGATTCGATGGCTTCCCCCATTCCACAATCTTATTTGAATGCCGTAATTCATATGCGCGGCTGCCTGTTTGCCAGCTGGGACCAGCAAGCTCAACGGGTGAAAGTGGGGGATATTCGCATCAACCAGCAGTGGGTGAATCTCGTGCAGCCGGCACCATTGGATCCCTTTGCCATTCCCGCCAAGCACGCCGGGGAATTATTACGGTTCGATCCTCAAGCCGGGGCATTTCAACGCGTCAAGGTTTCCGGGCAAATCATTTTCCAAGGTGATGGGGGCTGTTTCCTGATGGATGGCGACAACGGATTGCGCTTCATTTACCCCGGAAAACCGACCGCGCATGTGTGCGATCTGGCCGAAGTCGTTGGTTTTCTGGATGTGAGCGGTCCATCTCCCTTGTTGCGGGAAGCAGTGGTGCAGCGCACCGGACTGGCTGAATTGCCAAAACCGCGTCAGCTTAAGTCGGATAATTTGCTGAGTGATGAATTCGACTCCGCTTTGGTTCAGATCGAGGGCGTGCTTTTGACCGAGAACAGCACGACGTCTGGATATGTTCTTGAAATGCAGAATGGCCTTCGTCGCTTCATCGCGGTGATCAATGACAAAACAGGTCTTGCTCCCAATTTAATTCCCGGTAGCCGGCTCGAATTGACCGGTGTTTATGTCGGGCAGGGAGGCAATCACGTTCTGGGCCAGCCGATTGATTCGTTCCGGCTGCTGCTCAATACCGGTTTTGACGTCAGGGTTTTATCGCGTCCACCCTGGTGGACGTTACGGCGCATGTTGACCGTGGTGGGCGTGCTGATTGGCGTCCTGATTGCCGCCCTGATTTGGATCAAACAACTCCGGACAAAAGTGGATCAGCGCACCTTGCAACTAGAAGCGCAAATTCAACGGCGCCAGCAGGTCGAGCATCAGCGCGCGGTGGAACAGGAACGCATCCGCGTGGCGCAAGATTTGCATGACGATCTCGGCGCGGGTTTGACGCGCGTCAACATGCTGACCACGCTCGCCGCCAATCCGGCAACCACGGGCGAGGAAAAGGCGCACTACCTCACCGATTTGAACGCGATGGCCCGCGACATGGTGACTTCGCTGGATGAAATCGTGTGGGCCATCAATCCGCGCAACGACACACTCGCCTCGCTTGTCGGCTATTTCTGCGCCCACGCGCAGCGGTTGCTGGCGCTGGCGTCGGTGAAATGCGGATTGGAGGTCACGGAAGAATTGCCCGACATCCAGCTAGATTCAAAATTCCGGCACGAGCTGCTCATGGCGTTCAAGGAAACCATCACGAACGTGATTCGCCACGCGGCGGCCACCAAAGTCTGTCTGCGCATCGCGGTTCAGCACGGCGTTTTGGTCATGGAAGTTGAGGACGATGGTCGCGGCCTAGTTGACTGCCGGAAGCAAGCCGGTGCCGACGGTCTTGCCAACATGAAAGATCGTTTAAATGCTTTGGGCGGCCGATGTGACATCCGCGCGAATCCAAGCGGAGGAATCACGGTTCGTTTTGAAGCGCCACTTACCCCAGTTACAAAATGATCAAAGTAGCCATAGTCGAGGACGACAAAACCCTGCGACAGGGATTTGAAACGCTCATCCGTCTGGAGCCGGGCATGGAATGTGTTTGCAGTTGCGACAGTGTGGCCGAGGCGCTGAAGCAAATTCCAAAGTTCAAGCCGGACGTGGTGCTGATGGACATCCAGTTGCCGGACAAAACCGGCATTGAATGCACCGTCAAAATCAAGGAACTGCTTCCGGCGGCACAGATTGTCGTGGTCACGGTGTATGAAGATTCCGACCGGATTTTTCAGGCGCTCCAGGCCGGTGCCTGTGGCTATTTGCTGAAACGCTCCGCGCCGGAGCGCATCATCGCTGCGATTCGCGAGGCCAAGCAGGGCGGTGTGCCGATGACCCCGGAAATCGCACGAAAGGTAATCGGCCAATTCCGGTCTGCCCCGACAGCGGCGGCACAAGTCGAGGGCTTGACCGGGCGCGAGAAGGAGGTTTTGGAACTGGTGATGCAAGGATTGGAAAACCAAGACATCGCCGACCGCATGGGCGTGAGCATTGCCGCCGTCAGATTTCATCTCCAGCATATTTACGAAAAGCTCCACGTCCATTCCCGCAGTGAGATGATCTTGAAATTCAAAATCTAGCGAGTTTGCTAGCTGGGCAAACTTGGCAAGAGGCTGATACTTTGGACCGATAATCGAAGAAAGATGATTCTCAAAGCAAACGCGCAGTCCAAAACAATTAACAAATAAACAATTATGCTCCATCAAACCTTAAAAACCTGGCTTTGCCTGTCTGTTGCCATGCTCCTGTCCAACCATGTAAACGCTGCGGCGCTCTTTACGGAAAACGCCGGCAATGCCTATTACAACGCTGGCTGGGCTTTCGGCAGTTCGCAGCCAAATAATTTCGGCTGGTTCACGGCGACCAATGTTGTTACCGCGCCGGGGGTTGCGGGGGTTGATCTTGATGACTCCACCGAACTGGCCGGCCCCGGCAGTTATCCGGGCATCAATACGGCCGGAAGAGCGTGGCGCATATATGGTGTCAGCGGAGGCGCGAGCGGCCATGGGGAATCGGCCGCCTACGGCTTCCTGAAAGACGGCTCTGGCAAGGACGACACGCTGTTGCCGGGTCAGACTTTGTCGCTGGATATCGCCCTCAATTTTCGAAATGGATACAAGGGGTTTGCGGCGAAAGATGCCAATGACGCCGAAATATTCACGTTCAATATCGGCGGTGACGATTACGCCGTTTCCCATGCCGCCTCCGGCAACGGTTCTATCGGAAACGCATACAGCGACAACACGGTCTTCCATATTGCCGTTACCCAGACCAAAGCCAGTGGTGGCATCTGGTCGATCACCCGCAGTGGTGGGATTTCCGCGAAAGCCACCGGCACCTACACCGGTGCCGTTGCCAATTTTAAACTCTACGCCGGCCAGACCGTTTCCGGCAACGCCAATGATTTCTACATCAACAACATTGCCGTGACCGACTCCACCGTCACCAACAATAACAAGTTTCAGGCTCGCGAGACTTCACAAAGGAGGTTGCAAAACACGGCGCAATCACCTGTGCGTGTTGCTTGTGTGGGCGACAGCATCACCTACGGTGCCGGCGTGCCTACACGCAGAACTAAATCCTATCCGGCACAACTTGGTGGTCTTTTAGGCACGGATTACGACACCCGTAACTTTGGGCGTTGCGGTGCAACCATGCTGAAGCACAGCGATCTGCCCTATATGTTCTCGAGCCAATACACAAACGCCCTTAACTTTGGGCCGGACATTGTCGTCATTATGCTCGGCACCAACGACAGCAAACATCGCGGCGATGGCAGCTTGAACTCCGACAACGCCCCGGAAAACTGGCGGAACAAGGCCGAATATTTGCCCGACTACGAGGTGATGATTGCCGCCTTTCGCCGGGTCAATCCCAAGGTCAAGGTGTTTGCCTGTCTGCCACCGCCGTGTTTTCCCGGAGGCTGGGGCATCAACGATAAGACGATTCACGACGAAGTCATCCCGCTCATCCGTCAAGTAGCCGGCGATGTCAACGCCACGGTAATTGACTTGAACACTCCGTTGACCGGAAAAACCGAACTGTTTCCAGACACCGTCCATCCGAACACCGAAGGCAGCCAAATCATGGCTTCGGTCGTTTATCATGCACTGGCCGGCAAATGATTTTGAAGGTCGAAATCTAGTAATCTTGCTAGCTAGGCGAAATCAGAAGACCTGTCATATTGGGAGCATAAACAGCCATTGTCTTAAAGTTGCGGCAATGACTGTCTGTTCAACAAAACCATTGCAAAACCTAAACACCGTTATGATAAAACAGAAGTTAATGAAGACACTGCTTGCGCTCGTGTTCACCCTCGCTTTTGCCGGCACGGCAACTGCGGCCAATAACATTTATTACACTGCCTCGGACGATCCAAACAACAGCCCGGATTCCACACAAGGCGTTAACGTGTGGACGGTCAATGCCAACACTGGTGGCTCCTATTACCACACTGGGGTAGCGGGTAGCGGCCC
>Ga0214164_1000025_pt1 | contig 112111 bp, 139 predicted proteins | sample TroBogepilimnion_13_FD_153003 | JGI IMG/M metagenome (GOLD analysis project Ga0214164, IMG submission 153003) | Freshwater microbial communities from Trout Bog Lake, WI - Practice 03JUN2009 epilimnion v4 | ecosystem: Environmental > Aquatic > Freshwater > Lake > Epilimnion/Euphotic zone ... | reverse complement strand
TCAATGTACAGTCAGCTTTCGCTGACACTCTTTTTATACAAGAAATTTATAAAGAATTTCTAGAATTCATTAGATTTTTAAGAACAGTTTTCTCACCCTTGACACTAATCGAATATCGTGGTATAATAGGATCATGTCATTCGATGTTGGAGATTATTTTAGCTCACTGGAAAAAGCGGAAGTTATTATTCTGCGTAGACCAGATTTTCTTGCTGATGATTTTGAATATGAAAGCTATCTCGGCCTAGGAATTATGAAGAATTGCTTCAAAGAAAAAAGAGTTGATAATAAAGTTGATGATATTCTCATTTCATTTCCTGAACGTTGGCTCAACATTATAGAAAGAAGAATGTTGTTTCACAGAATTTCTTTATATTACCCAAATTTGAAAAGGCTAACAATCAAAACACATTGTCCTATTTTGATTGGTTGTGTGCCTAGTAAACACGCTATGTTACTAAAGGCAGAAGATGAAATTACGCGAACTGCTAAAGAAGGTTCGGAAATCACATCCATGTCAGACCCAACAGCAATATTTTCTGGTATTTCAGAAGGAAAACTCTTTGTCGTTTGAGGTATAATGAAATCATGACTTGGAAAGAAATCTTTGGTTTGTCCTTATTGACCGCGAAGTTGGCGGCATTAGTGGAAATGGTTACCAAGCACAAGATTATCTAGCCAGAAAATCAAGAAAAAGCTTCTATGTTGGAATTGAAGATTTGGTGGAGAATTCTGGAGAACATAACAACTGGGAATATGTCGGATTCGACAACACGAAATATGGAGTTATCTTAACATATCTCAATAGAAAAACTCCTACTATCTATTTTGGCGAGGTAGAATAGAAACATGAAGCAAAGTAAAAGCGAATTGGCAGCACTTAAAATTGAAGAAGCATTAAAAGTTACTGTTGTCAAAGATGGGCCTATTTTTACTTTGACTTTGTGGGGTTCTATCAATAAAGAACGTGGCGATCTAGAAAAATTGATAGAGCCATATTCGTTTTTTATGCGAGGAAATCAATATTTATTTTCAGCTAAGAGATTAATTTCCTTTGCTAAAAGCTTAAAGATCAAGGTATAATAAAAAAATGATAGCACGAACTTTTGGCGAACGTCTTTGTAATCTATATCATAACGCAATTTCCACAGAATTTGACAGAATCGTGGAAAGATGCGAAAAGGCCGCATCAGAGGGCAAACTATCTATCAAAATCGAGCTTCCTAATAAAGATTATGCAGATTATGTCATGGAAGAACTCAAAGATCAAGGGCTTAAAATGATGTGGTTAAAAGGCTCTAATACTCTCTTTATTTCATGGGAATCTGGTATAATCAGATCATGAAGATTTTGATTTCTGCTGGCTATGCAGGCTTCCTTAACTCTCTCGTCAAATACCTTGAAACAACTTGCAAAGACGTTGAAATTCGAGGATGCCAATATACAGAACAGGCTATTCAAGAAATCGAAAATGGTTTTCAACCCGATGTCATCTTGACTGACTACAAATACCCATTTGGAAAACTCAATGGAGATGATTATCTCAAAACTCTACGAACAAAAGGAATCACTGCTCCCGCTTTTCTAATCATTGGATCAGTCTCTAATGAAATTTCGAATGCAATCAGACGCCAAGAATTTCCTAATATACCTGATGTCGTTGTTGTTCGAAAAGATTGGAGTGATTTCAAAAAAGCAATTGATTTCATCCATAATCAAGGTATACTAACAGCATGAAGATCGCTCTCAACGCAAAAGAATTTGAAGTTTATCAGAAAATTAAAAACGGTATTTCTGATGGTGATTGGACGTGTCTTGCTTCATTTGACAATCTCAATGAGGATGAGACAAAAATTGCGGTGTCTCTTCAAACTCTAGGCATTGCGAAAGTTGTATGTTGCGATGATGGAATGTATCTAGGATGGCAATTCGATGAAACATTTCCGCATGAAATTTTGCAGGAGCAATAATGAGAAGAAGATGATTCTCAATAAAGAAATTAAGGTATACTAACAACATGAACTTTTTGATTTCCGATGATTCTACTGAAATTCTCAATGCATCTGTAAGATGCATTAAAGATGCTTTTCCTGATGCCGACGTTCGTGGGTTTGAATTTGCAGATCAAGCTACAAGAGAAATCGAAAATGGTTTTCAGCCTGATTTTGTCTTCACTGATTATGATTACGGGATTGGTAGACAAAATGGCATTAGCTATATCAAGACTCTAAGATCAATGGGGGTTAATGTTCCTGTATTCCTAATCTCTGGATCAAGCATGAACTACCTTAATGACGAAATCGAAAAAGAACAACTTACTGGAGTTAATGTCTTGTCAAAAGGTGCGATGATCTATACAAGAATCATTAATATGATTAAAAGATCGAATTACAACACAGTTTGAGAGGTATACTAGCATCATGGAACAAACATTATACGTAGTCACATACCATTTTGAAGATGGTCCGTCGATTTGGGTGGCAAGTTCACTAGATAAAGCAATTGATATTGTTATTCGTGGAATTAAAGAAGAACTGCGCGAAAATCCACAACGCTTAAATAGCGACGACATTCCTGATATTCTTGAATTGCTCGAAAATCGTGAATGGGAAAAGGCTGTTGAACTTTTCGAGGACTCACAAAGAGAAGAAGATGATTTTCAATACATTGAATCTTTCAATATTCACCCAGTATATCCAGTTGATGTCGATAAAAACGATGTAACAGGCAATTTCGTATAGCTCTAAAATGCCCAATTAATAGGGTATACTACGTGTATGGCTCACACAAGTTATCTCCAATCCGCACTCGATAAAGCAGCAAGAAAGAAAACAATCGATTTTGTTTGTAAAATGATCGAACAAATTGATTGCGATACGATTGCTTTCTCTGGAATGTCTGGAGCACTCATCGCTCCCATTGTTGCAGAAAAGATGAATAAAAATCTTCTATTCGTAAGAAAGGAGAGGGATTCATCTCATTCAAGTTATGGGATTGAAGCATCTTCTATTAAATGCAAGAACTATGTGATTGTTGATGATTTGATGCACACTGGAGCAACAGTCGATTTTATTGTCAAAAGAATCAAAGAATACAATGACGCCTGTTTTGTGTTTAATCTCAATATTCAATGTTGTGGCATTATTCTTTATGGCAGTCAAGAAACTCTGACTTACTATACGCCTAAAGAACACAAAGGTATTAAAGTGTATAGTCGAAAACACAATAAGTAATTTAATTAGGGAAGTTCTTTCCCTAATTAAATTAAATAACAAAAACGGTCCCAACATTTATTTTAAGATGTAAAATAAATTCCCATAATTAATTTTCGAGGTACAATATAAGCATGAAATATTCGATTAATGAAATTGTATACAGCGTTAGTAAAAACGGAAGTATACATAAACACAAAATCATATCTTGTGATAAAGCAAGATATATTTGTGATAATAGATTCATCTATAATGAAGATGAAATATTCACACATAAAGAAGCACTCACAAAGAGTAAACAGATTTTCGAAAATAAAATTGCCGAAATAGATAAACAACTAAAGGCAATAGTTTAATTTTTCGAGTATAAAACAATATGCCTGATCTTTCTATATCTATCAGTTATATTGTTAATCATATCACAGATAACACAGACGGAAGTGCGACAATCAATTATACCATGTCGCACTCTGGAACCGAATTATCTTTAACTAGAAATGATAAATTTAATCTTGATGATCTTAACGCTGGCGTGGATACATCAAATATGACTGACTCTGAAAAACTTACTCAACTGCAAACAAATTTCGAGAGTCTGGCGTATAATTTTTTCGAACTTTTCGCAAAACAAATTCGAACAGCACAAGAACAAAGTGATCTCAATCTTTTAGATGGAGTATCTAATACTGTAAATAATTTGAGTGTCACAATGCAAGGAATTGTAAAAATCGTTCTTCATTAGCCGATAATTCGAGTATGAAATTAATAACAATTATTTACAACATCATTTGTTTTATTGTCTGTCCTTATGGTTTGATATTATCAATAAATCTTCTATTTGATAAACATATCATATTTGATTTTAGCACCTGGCTTGGAGCAGCATTTATTTTATTCTGCATAGAAGTTTTTTCGAACCCAGATATATTGACAAAAGAATGACACATAAAGTATCATACAGTCATGCCAGATAAAACATTACACGCATTATCAGACGCCGCTCATATTCATGGAGTCACATATCTTGTTTTAGGTTTTGTGTCTTTGTTAATTCTAGCAGTTATCATCTTTTGGATGATTAAAGGCAGTAATTGGAACGAAAATACTGCAATTATTGCTATCGCCGCTCTTTGTATTACAGGACTTATGTCTTTGTGTACTTTGTTTAATAGCAAACTTTGGCTTGAAGCATACAAGCCAGATTCTTCTGTTTATCAAGATCAATATGAGGCAAGTATGAAGAAATTTTCAACAGAAAATGAAACACTGAAAGCTGAAAAAGCTAATCTTGAAGATCAAGTTTACCAGTTGAAACAAGCTGTCAGAAACTAAAAATATTGGGATAGTAATATATCCCAATATTTTATAAATTTGCAATAATCGTCCGCCCATAGATTTTAAGACGTAAAATAAAAGGGCCAAAGCCCGATTATTTTCTGTACTTTTTTGGCAATTTGGCGATAAATGCAATGTCCTTTTTGTGTTTATCGTTAAAGCACAACTTACAAGTAGAACATTTTACAGTAGGTTTAATCCCGCGTGAGGATTGTAGATCATACGGGCAAAATGTTTCGCTTGGGTCTTTATCAGTTTCAGTCATAATGACTCTTGCAGTCTTAAACCCGTGACTTGTGGCAATATACTTATCTACAAGCGTATCTACTGACGCAAGTAAATAAAAATTGCTAGGGAAAGCATTTTTAGCATAAGTTAAATTATGCTTAATAAATTCCTTAAAATCGTGAGTATATGTCCACACCGTAATCTTGGGATTATCTTTACAGAACTGAATTACTGCCATGACATAATCTAAATCCAATTCCCAACCGCCGTTACCGTTAGACTTAAAAAAGTCGCCAGCAGTATGTAAACGAACTAAATTAGCTCCTTCTTGCAATAGAACGTCAAGATCATGATTGGTGGACTTTGCTGTATTATGCCATTTTGCAACAAACGGATTGGTTTGAGCATAACAACCATTATTCAGCATGGCGCAACTGCCAGCACACGTCCCCTCAGACGTACCTGCGTTGCCGACGGGCCTATATGTCGTTGCGACCCCACTGCCAAGTTTAGAATTGCCAGTCATCGCAGTGGCATAAGTCTTTAGCATAGTAAAATAAGTATACCTGACGCTCACAAGTAATAGTCAACTATTTATATAATTTTTAAAATATTGCAAAGCTGGTCCCGCCATAGATTTTAAGATGTAAAATAAATTTGACTTTCTCGTCAAACTATGCTATACTATCTATGCTATGCCGAATAAATCACTCTATGAACAGTTGGATTGGGCTTTTAATGCCCTCTTGAAGTTTGACCTCACCCGTCAATTTCAGGTTTTGGCCGAAACTATGGCGTTTTTCCTCAATATGGGTTGCGAGAACTGGAGCGATGAGGATGAGGATTCAGTGCAAGCATTGACTGATGCAATATTCTTACCACCAACATACGCTACAGTCGTACCTGTATTTGTCTAAAATACCACGTTAAATGCCCTGAAAAGGGCATTTAACATAAAGTATCAACAATCGTCCCATCATGAATTTTAAGATGTAAAATAAAAAAGGGCCGAAGCCCTTTTTAACGTCCAGTTTTCAGCCAGTTCACACCGAATTCGCTCTTGTAATATTTTTTGATTTGATCAAGAGTTTTGGGAACGAATTCGATAGTGTAGTTTTTGTTTTTGAATCGCAATGCTTTATCATTGATATCAATTTCGATAACGCATTCATTCTCCAATTTCTCAAGATTCCATTCTGAATAGGCTTCGCCTGCGTTGTTGGTGATATGCACAATGTGATCATTACCATCGTATATCACTTTACCAATGGTATTTCCGCCGCCACCCATCGGAGTGTGTGGCTGATAGTAGACTTGTGCAAAACCAATAGACTCGAAGTACGATGTCACTTTGCTTTTGGGAAAATCAATATAGAAACTGCTCATCTCTTTAATTATACCTCACGAACATACATTGTCGAATCATCATAGATGTTTTTCTTGATGAAGTTTGCAATCTCAGGATAATTTGCAATTTTATCCCAATCCCAGTAAACTGCGGTTTTCAGTTGTTCTTGCGTATGGTCTGGATTACGCAGTATTTTGACTAATTCACGTACTGCTGAAATGCCTCTGCCGTCATTTTCAGTAGATTGCATTTCAAACAATTGATCAAGAATTTTTACTTCCATGTGAATCCTTCGATAATTGTACCATACGAATCCGTGTATTGATTGTTATCTGTTTTGAAAATTCTTTCCATTTCGCATCGTTTGGCGTTTGGAACAGAATCCAACAAAAGCACTGATTTTTTACGTGCGTTATCGAAAGCTCTTTGGATACCGCGCTGAGTGCCATTCTGTTGTCCAATATGAATTTTTCTCGCCAGAATATTACCTTTATCATCTAACGCAGTGAGCAGGTATTCAATTTTTGCCATGATTACAGTATACCTAATCTTCCCAAGTCCAAGTAATGTAAAGGCCCTCGTCAGTTCCAGAAACTCGAATCCCCTCTTCTGCTTGAAAAAGAACTTGAATTTTGCTTGACATTGGACCCAAAGGCATTTTATAAACAATGTAATTTGCCCCTTCTGCTGCGGCCTCTTTCATTAGGCTTTTAATCTTATTGATATGAGCCGCTAAAGCTCCATTATAGATGGATCGCAATTCAGTGAGAAAAGGTCTGTCGTTTTTGAGCATGATTACAGTATACCTCAGAATTTATTCGTATAGAGAAATAAAACTATTCGTTTATTTCTCTATACTTTCACCAGCGCATTACCCACTTAATGCTATATGAGATTGCCCATAACGGGAATCGAACCCGCTTCTCTGGCTAGTTGATGCGTCTTGTACTTCAACGGGCAAGACATTTCGAACTATCTTTACCACTCAACGCAAATATTATACCACACATTTTTCAAAAATCGAAGTTTTTTCGAATTTATTTTACGTCTTAAAAATCATGGCGAGACACTTTTATTTTCGAGGGCTATTGATTTTTTCGAAATCTATGGTATACTATTGATGCTATGCCAGAAACAAAAGTTATTTGCACTATTCAGGTCACGCTTGATCGCCCTCTTACGCAACTGCAAATCAATGAAATCATTTGCACGGCATTTGAAGGCGGTATTGACTATTGGTGTGCCGAAGCCAGATTGGTTGAAGGAACACAACCTAGCGACCCCACAAGCGACGAATACTATAGCCCTGAAGGATTCAGATGGGAATTGTACGATACTGAAACAGGACAACCGTTCAGCACGGATGATTATGAAAACTATATTCCATTAACACTTGATTCACTCAAAGAAGGCATCAAGAAGTACGCAGAATGGAAAAAGACAATCAATTTTCTTGAAGATATGGATGCAGAAGTTGCGGACTGCATTATCCAATTTGCTGTATTTGACGAAATCATCTTTGGATGAAATAGTAAAAGTGTGGGAATAGTAATTCTCACACTTTTATTTTGTATCTTAAAAATCGTGGGAAGACATTTACTTTAAAAATATGTATTTAATTTTCGAAATCTATGGTATACTAGATATATGGGTACGAACTATTATCTCTACAGGAGAAAACAACCTGAAAATCTTCCAGAATCAGATTTATTCTTGGAAGTACAAGTAAAAAACGTGCATATCGGCAAATCATCTGCTGGCTGGTGTTTTTTACTTTGTGCTACTGTTTTCAAAACTCTTGAAGAATGGATCGAACAATTCAATAATCCTGAATACGGAATTTTAGACGAATACGGTGCCGAGATTACCCCGCAAGAGATGATTAATATCATCACTAAAAGAAGTTTCAATCGTACTGAACCTTTGACAAACGAATATCTTCAAAAGAATCGGGCCGATCTAGGGCCAAATCAACTTATGAGATGTAAAGAAACTCATGATATTAAGCATGGACCTGGCACTTATGATTTGATGTATTACGATAACTTTAGTTAAAACAACTAGCCTGCAAAACAGGCTTTTTGTTTTAATATTGAAATAAAGGTCTTCTCATGTTTTTTAAGACGCAAATAAAAAGGGCCGAAGCCCTTATTTGAAGTATGTTTCGACAATGTGTTTTGCATCGTCGATTTTACTGCAACGAAATGTCAGTGTCTTGCCTTGAAGTTCTCCATCCTTGGGGATATAAACTTCTGCAACAATACGAATTAAGAAAGGATTTGACCTCACTTTACCGCAAAGAACATTATTGCGAGTATAGGCGTATTCTTCAACGAAACGTGTTTTGATTCTTTCTTGCCACATTATGTGTTTGTCACCACCACCAAAATGTCAGGATCAGTTGTGCCGATCTTTTCAACGAATTCTTTTGCATCTTTCAAACCCATGCCATACTTATATCTTGCGAGTTTAATGGCATTCAGTTTGTCATCATCTTTGAGAGCCTGAATAATATCATCAGACCCTAATCCAATGATATTTACATCTTCAGGACGCACACAGTGTTCTCTTGCAATCAAACTTAATGCTTCTCGGTACGTGAGGGTTAGCTGCATATAGATAGTATACCATTACATGATACATATGAGCTATTATTTATTGCTTTTTGGATAGCAATTTATCATTATTAAACATAATAACAATAAATGTCCGTCCATGTTTTTTAAGACGCAAATTAAAAGTAAGGAAATTGCTTTCCTTACTTTTAATGTTATTCCTATGCCGCGAGTTCTTCGGTACTGTCTTGTTCCTGAGCGAAAGATACTCCCATAATGAAGTCAGCGGCTTTTTGTGCCTTACCAGCGGCTTCTGCAAAGATTTTCATATCTTTCTTTAGTACGCCAAGCCAATTACGAAGGTAACTTGCTGAGTTCTCGAATGACTGATTATTGTCAATTCCAAGAGTGCAACATACCATAGAGGCGGTGAGTTCTGCCACAAGTTCTTCTTTGGAGTAGTCACAATCACCAAAAGTCACCTTGGATTCTGTAATTTCTTTACGGTTAAGACGTGACGAATGTCCAGTAGCGTGAGCAAGTTCATGAAAGAACGTACTGTAATACTCTTCTGAACTGTCGAAACTTTGCAAGGTTGGCATACAAACTACGTCAGTAGTAGGATGGTAACAAGCTCTATTGCCGCCGAATCGTACAACGGGCTTGTTACTCATGTACTCGATAATTGCTTCGGCCTTTACCAATGGTTCGTTATCGTCCTTAACTTCCAGTGGTTTCAGCTTCAGATTTTCGCATTGTGAGACGTTGAATACTACGAACCTTTGGAATAAAGGATACGTTGCCACCTTACTAGGGTCATTTGCATCGGGCTTTTGTACCCACTTATAAAAGTAGATATAAGTACCCTTTTCGCCCGTCTTGACGTTACCGCCCAATTCTTGCGCCTGCTTATACGTCAACCAACGGGGGTCAGCATAATCGTTAAAAGCAAGCATAAAGACGTTTACACCACGATACCGCTTTCCTGATACCGCGTTGATGGCATTACCGCAAGCGGACCAAGGTTTGCGCCAAGGACAAGTGCCATTTTCTAACGCTTGGATCATGCGATCAGTGATAAGATCATAACTATTTGGTTTGGAACTCTTCATTTCAACCTCGTGATCAAGAGTATACCCATATATACGAAAGAATCTACGCTTATTTATTGCTTAAAAATCAGCAATTTATTTTACGTCTTAAAATCTATGGCGCGACGATTATTGTTGTTTAATTAAAATAGCAGCAATTTCTTACTGCCATTTTAATTAATTCCAAGGCAAGCCATAATGTCTACCGCAGATAGGCCCATAGCCTACTTTGACTGAGCGATCATCAGTCAACTCATGTTCGCAAAAACAGCATCTTCCAGTGCGTTTACCATATTCCGCCGCCACTTCCGCAGGATATGCGCTAAACCGCTCTAAAAACGCATATAAACCGTCGAAACAGTTCTTTCCAGGGTAGAACTCACCTTCGGGACTAATCTTGCCGTAATAGTCATTTACGGCCCCAGTAACGCCACTTGTCACATAGACATAACCAGCATTCTTGCTATGTTTAGAAGCCATGCTGATTTTGATGTTAAATCCGTTTACTGACAAGCGAATTTTAGGTCTAAGCAACTTGGAATTTACTGCACTATTAAATAGTGCAATAATGTTTGAAAAGTTGTCAGTGATTTTGACTTTTTGTGGCTCTGGCTTTGGTTGAGCGTAGATATGTAGCCAAACGATTTGATCGGGCGTCAAGCGAACGAATGGACGCTTTGTAATGCTTTCAATAAACTCGCCTTTAAGCGTTTTACAGATCACATAAGCCTGTTCATCAGTCAATTCTGTTGTAACTGTCTTGCCGCGAGAAGATGTTAAGACACGAGCAGTAGTATTCATGTTTACTCCACACTCAGTATACCACATACCACATTTTATTTTGTATCTTAAAATTTATGATTAGACGCTTAATTCAATACTATTAGTATAAGGGGAAAATTTCCCCTTATACTAATAGTATTTCTTATCTTCGTACAGATTCCAGATTCTTACAATTTCTGCATTCAGGAGTTCAATCATTGCAGGTTTGGAAACTGCGTATTCACGATGCTGTTCCCCATCATGAAATGTCCAATTATTTTTATTGTAGAAATGTGTATTCATAAATTCTGATGACATTTCGTCAACAAAATGTTGAAATTCCCATTTCATGTTAAACCAAGGACAGTACTGTCGTTCCCAATTATCCATGACAATTTTATCCATATAATTACTTAATGGATAATGGGCGCTAAATTCAAAAATCGTTTCTCTTTGCGGCCATTCATTGTAATAGATATTAAAATCATATCTATCTAAATAGATTTCCTTTGCTTTGGGAACAAAAGATTCATTGCCGATTTGTTTCAAAACAGTAAATCCAGGATATTCCGTTGGAAATAATTCGATAAACTCTTTCCACCCAACGCTATTGAATGTTGTAAGTTTCCAAGCAGTGACATCCCTTTCGTACATTTCTTTCCCAAACTTCCCAGAACCATATGACTTTCTTAATGGTTTTTTCTGCCACTGTTCCAATTTTTCAAGAGTGATATCATGCTTTACGGTGCCACAATAAGCATAATAATCACCATCTTCATATTGTCTGATTTTGCCATATTTATGAATAAAAGTCCCAAATGGAGGAGTAATACTACCATCCATTTGAGTAGGAAAATACATATTCCCAGCATTGTCATATAAGACATTATCTTTCATTTTACATCTTTGAATTTTTGATGTATTTTTAAAAGACATGGAAACAAATACTGGAAACAACACGAGTTTTGATAAAACTTCTGCTACTACTTTTGGATCATTCATGTTTTTACTCCACTACTGTTGTTGATTCATGGCGATATCCCTGCTGATGTCCCATCATCTCATTGTAAATAAAGTGCAATCGTTCCTCTGGAAGATCATAACTTGTAGTCATATGACAATTGCAGCAATATCCGCCTCTATGACCTGTGAAACGATCATGACCAGTATTTACTAAAAGTTCATTGCATTTGAAACAACGCGCTCGACAATCAAGTTCATAAATAGGATATCCGCGATCACTATATCCAACGAACCCTAAATTATTTTCCACGATTACAGTATACCATATATCACATTTTATTTACCATCTTAAAATTTATGGTCAGACGTTTGTTGTTTAATTTTTGCGTTTAAAATCACAAGAATATCATGTATCATTTATTTACTTTCGGGTATGATATATGTATCATGTTTTATCTTGCTTCCGTGAGTCCAAAAACTCACAAGACCAAATATATGCTGAATGCCGAAGGTGAGCCATATCCTTTCGTAAATCCAAATGAGGCTATTGGCTTCATTCGTAATTCTTTCAAACCACGTATGTCACTTGTAGGAACAGTGAATTATATGAAAGATAATAATATCTTTATCGAAGAAAAGGAAAATTAATTACAATATAAAAATCGAGTTTTTTCGAGTTTATTGTAACAAGCGTCTCATCGTTTATTTTAAGATGTAAAAATAAAAGTTACATTTCGCGCTGAAGTATGGTATAATGTCTTTATTGGAGTCATAAAAATGGGCAACAAATCTAAGCGACGATTCACGATGTCATCCAAAGATGTAACTAAGCATCATCTCGACGGATTCTTTCATTCTACTCCTCAATCAAAGGCAGGAACGGGCGTTCATAAACGCAAAGACAGACAAGATCGTTCATCTATCCATAATGAGGAAAGAGAAACTATGAGGCGACTTCAAGATGGCTCACTTTAAGTCAAAGAAAACACGGCGTCAAATCCGCTGTTCTATGTGTACCAAATTTCGTTGGGCAGGGAATGCGGCTATTTACGGAAGTCCAAAACATCAAAGAACTTCTAAATCAGAAAGAAACAAAATCAATCCTACTGATTTAGAATAATAGCTAAAGGAGAAGAAATTCTCCTTTAGCTATTAAATGACAAAAAGCGTCCGTCCATAGATTTTAAGATACAAAATAAAAATGTAGCTGAAAGATTACCTGCGTTCTTTCACGTTGAGTCTTCCAGCAGGTGAGTAAAGAACTTCAACTGGCTACATTTATATTATATCCAACAAAAAACAAAATTGTCAACTGTAATAGATTGGAAAAGTCCTTTTTCCAATCTATTACAAATCAATAACATCGTTGCCAAATACCGTCATCGTATCCGCTCACGTATTCAACAACGTATCTACGTGCTAAATTAGGAGAGAAAACGATTGCTTCACCTTGGATTTTGATCTCCTCTTCACCCTCAAGAATTTCAACTGCTTCATTCAACAGATCGCATTCCTCATCATCTTCTGTAAGAACAAAGAAGGTATGACCAGATTCGTGAAGGAACATTTTAGCGCACCATTCGGTACGATCACCGTCGCTATCACTACCAATGAGCCTGACATTTTTAACTTCAGTCTCAAAGATATTGACATTATTGCGCTTTGCGTCCTGCAAACGACGCTCAGTATCCCTAAGTGATTGCTGACATTTCTTCAATTCAAATTCAACTTCCTTCAACTTTGTTTCAAGTTCGAAAGAATTTTGAGCTTTTGCGGGTTTTGATTGAGTTTCTGTTACTGAGGACTTAGTACCCTCAGTAACAGAATTTTCTTCTGGAAAGAAAATTCTCATGTTGCTCCTTTATCGCATTTTGTTGAAAGCGTCAATAACGCAAGTGATGGGGCCGAGCTTGATAGCGCGAGTTAGATTGAGCTTGGCGACATCCCAAGAAATGCTCAAATCCTCATCAAGTTCGACGCACGTCCATGAGCTTGTTCCGCCGACAGTCAGCTTTGTGAGCTTTTCACTGTAGGCAGTTTCCATATAGTCCATGAGGTCATTGGCTTTGATTTCCTTTGGAGTTCCAAGGGGAAAGGCGTTTTCGATTGTGATTTTGTTGTCCTTTTCGACAACCTTTCCGAGATAGGCAACCCCGTTGGCAATGACGACACTTGGCTTTTCGAGCTTTGAAATTTCCATAACAGAATTATTATACCCCTTATGATAATCGAAGTCAATGATTTTATAAAAATTCAAAAAAATTATAATAACCGTCCGTCCATAGATTTTAAGATACAAAATAAAAGGGCCGAAGCCCTTAATCTTTGAATTTCCAGACTGGTGCAACAACATATCCAGTGGCTGCACTCTTGCCAGTGTCAATGAATAACCCTGATTCAAATGCTTCTTGTGCCAAAGTTTCATTTTCTGACCAATTCTTGACGAAGAATTCACCTTCTTCAAGTTTGTGAACATGATCAGGAATACACGTAGATAGAGTTGCGATAGGCTCCCCGTTATGATTGTCGATCAGAAAAACAGCCAAACCGCCAAGCTGGTATTTGGTAGTTTCGATTCGAGCTTCACCGAAAGTGGTGTTGATTGTTTGCATAGCTTAAATAGTATACCATCATGATCTTAGAAAGTCAATGATTTATTTTACGTCTTAAAATTTATGAGGGGACGATTATTTCAAAATAGTTGTTTATTTTTATAAATTATGTGGTATACTACGTATATGAGCGTTTTTAAGTCTAACGATTTTTGGAAGCGTCGTGAAGAAATTGAGAATATGCCTGATTATCCTTTGGCGGATAGTCTTAGCACGCCAAAAGACGACAAAGACAATAAAACAGTGGATACAAGTTTACTTGTGAATAATTCTTATTTTGGCGGTGCAGGATATTTGAATAAATTCAATTCTCCTGAAAAAGCCATTGAGAAAGCCAAACAAATTTGTGAATGGTTCAAGGGAATTGGCATCGACAATACAAGCATTCATGTTGGCTATAATGAGAAAGGATATGGCTGGCTTGGGGGAATTGCTATGGTAAGTATGTTGCAATCTGGTGAAGTGAAAGTGGAATACTATGTATATCCATAAGTGAATCATTCTTGCATAAAGTAAAAAGACTAGAGCTTTTTACTTTATGCCTTAAAAAAGATGACGAGACGCTTATTTTAATTTAAATGTAAAATATTTTTCTAAAATGCTTGACTTCGATACACAGTTAAGGTATTATATAAGAGTCAGTGTGATTTAGAGACGGCGCTGGCGGGAGGAACTTAAAACACATATGAAGCGATAACATAATCTTTAAAGTGTAGAATAAAAAACAGTCCGACCTTGACGGGGCCTTGGCATTGGGCCGAGTAGTTAAATGACTAGACTCACTCCCTAGTTATTTAACAAATGCTGATGTCCTGTATACCAGTGTGTATACAGGACATCGAGTTATATATAAACTTACAATAATCGTCCGTCCATAGATTTTAAGACACAAAATAAAAGGGCCGAAGCCCTATCCTCCTCCACGGAAAGGACAATTGCGATATTCTTCAAAAGATACAGTTGCAAGAGGAGGACTATAACCAAGTTCTTTTCTTGCTGTTTCTCTATCACAGTAGAAAAGTCTCATATACCATGCAATATTTTCATTTTTAAAGATGATATTGCAATTCTTGGCACTTTCAATCTCTTTCGCTAGTCGCTTTTTCCTAGCTTCAATCATTTGTCGAAATGGCAATTTCTTTTCATCTTCAATGGCTTGCTGATTGAGTTTTTCTTGATGTGCCCAACTATTTAGATAAGGCGTATCGACTACGATTTTTGGTTTCTTAGCCATGCTCTAAGTATACCTCAAATTTCCCAGTTTTCGATTATGATCATTCAGACACAATTGATGCCAGGGTTGTCCAACTGCCAAAAGTGCATCTTGCACTTCTTTTGAACATGAATCAAACCAATCTTTGTAAAGTTTTGGATCGACTGGCATTGATTTATGTTTTCCTTCGTTTTCGTCAATCCAGTTCATCATATCTTGTTCTGAAATGGTTGTGCCATAATGCCAGCGAGTGCCTGACATAGAATGATCGGAATTAGGACCATAAGAAAAGTTGACTAAAAGAAATGTTCCAACACCAACACTAACTTCTCCTTTGCCAAATTTCTTAACCCAGCATTTATTTCCGCTATTATCGCAGTCCCATGTTTTTAAGGTCCATTCATTCTTTGCAGCCATGTTCTAATTTTACCTCAGGCTTTTAACATCACGCTAGTAATGTTATTCTTTTTCATGAAAATTGAGAAATACTTTTCTTTGGATTTCACGAATTGTTCGTAAAGTTCGCGCTTCATTGTAACAAAAGATGATCCGAATTTTGAGGACCATAAAACTTCAGTATAAATTAAAACGCTACCTTCTTTATTGCAAATTTGCGACCATGTTCGATCATATCGCTTCGTAGGCATACAGTTAGTATACCATAATCAGGCATAATTTTACACAATATTTTTGAAATAATCGTCCCGTCATGAATTTTAAGACACAAATTAAAAGTAGGAAAATTGCTTTTCCTACTTTTAATTTCAGAAGTTTATCGTACTTCCGTTACGTTGGAAACTTCGACACCGATGAAAAGGGCCTGACCTTTGTCCTCAGTGGTTTCCTTGTCCTTTCGTTCGGCGTACTCGGAAGCCAAAAGATGATCCTTAATGGTATCCAAGTCCACTGGTTCACCATCCAAGTACCATTGTGCTTGCGGCTTATTACCAGTCAGACAGACAGGAAAATACTCCTTACCGTTCTTACCCTTCCAGAATCGTGTCTTAGATACCATAAAGGTATCCTCAATATGGGATGGAAGTTCGGGAGCATCCCTTTCCTCGTTGGCGACGGCTTCACGTACTGGTTTACGATCAGCATAGTTGACGTTTGTCATTCCCTGCATGATCGAAGTCTTGGTGATAGGTTTACCGTCATAAGACTTTCGCACCTTGCCTGCGCGTGTAACAACCAGAGTAAAAATGGAACCCTTCGGTTTGGATTCAAGTGCGGTAGCGATTTCAGTTGTAGTCATTTACTGTTCTCCGTATCCTTATGTTCTTATATAATACCGTATATGCTGGCAAAAATCGAGTGTTTTCGAACATTTTTCGAGCAATTTTCGAGTAGTAATAAATCGAGCTAAAATTTAAGCAATATCTTTAATTTTATTTTACATCTTAAAATTCATGACGGGACTCTAAATGCATTATAATAAAAATAACATCTATCTCTAAATGTTATTTTTAGTTCATATTAGTTCTTGACTTCTTCGTAATAATCCAAGGCTCTAATCGCGCCTTGAGAATATCCCGCATTGCTAAAGGCACTAGCAATATCATTGCCAGTCACTTCTTCTTTCTTTCCGTCTTTCCAATGAAGAATAAACTTTTTCATGTCTTTATTATATCACACTCTCTAAATAATATCCACGATTTATTGCTAAAATATAGGCAAAATAATCATTTAGAGAATGAATCGACAAATCATACCATTATTGATATAAAACAACGTTTTATTACTATTTTAAATAACAATAAATTATAATGGTTAAAAATAATTAATTTTAACTTTTTTACAAAAAGCGTCCCGTCATGAATTTTAAGACACAAATTAAAAGCAAGGAAATTACTTCCCTTGCTTTTAACTCTTAGCAGTATCCGAAATAGGGGATATGTGCGTAAGGTCGTCCGACGGTGAAGTAAACAGAAAACGAACCTTTTTCGCCGTCGTTTGAGTACCCTACGATTTCACCTTGCTCGTTGGTTCGCACGTCTGTTAGAGAAGACAAGATTGCGTCCCTAATGGCATCCAGATCGTCTTCTGTAACAGTGCCATCGACGCGCCATGCTTTTTGCTCCACTGCCTTCCAAATGCCACAGCCACCCTCAGCGGGTTCCCAATCCGTCATGTGATAGTGTGTCAGTGTTGCATATACGTCTGTATAAGGGGCTACAGCATCCCAAATATCAGTGATAATCGACTTGCCGTCGTCGTCACTCCTTTCGACTCCATAGTGACGATCCAAAAGAAGATTCAGTTCATCATTAGTGAAAGGCACCAGCGCGGTTTCTGTTAAACGATCAAACATTTTCATTACTCCATATCGCCCTCAAAGCGATAACTTAGTATACTACTATTCTCTAAAAAGTCAAGTGCTTTTATTGCTATCTTTACAGCTTACTCAAAAATCAGCAATTTATTTTACGTCTTAAAATTCATAACGGGACACTTTTTTTAATATATTAACAATAACTAGGAATTTTTACATTCCTAGTTATTGAGTACTTTAGACTATGCTGTTTGTAGTCTACTGGACTCCCAAACAGAATACAAAAGCGGTTGGAATTCTTGAATCCATTCCATAAGTCCCTCAAGTTCGACGAGTTCAGGTAAACGAGTATTGTACGAATCGTACCATTCGTTTACAGCCGCGCTACCAAAACCGTACCCAGTACAGCACAAACCGTCCTCCCTCATGCCATGCCTTCGTTCCTGCTCATCTTCTTCGGCAGTACTTAAAGCATCTGCCAACTTGGACATAAATTCGGGAGTACCAAATTTAACTCCATGCTTGTGAGCGAACCGACAAGCGATAGGTTCGTACCGATCTCGCTCAAGGTTCATACGTCGAACGAATTCAGCTTGTTCCTGTTCCTGAAACTGTTCAGGGGTCAAGAATTCAGCCTGAATGTTCTCATCGTCATAGGCTATACATCGGATGGCAGACGCAAGAAACTCCTGTTCAGTCGCGGTAGCCCACGACTCGAACTCCTCTCGAAAAGCATCAGTGTCCATATGGGACAATCCAAGACAGTGCCATACTACGTTTTTAACGTCATACGGAGCTGTTTCAGAGTTCCACCCTGAAGGCCACTCCCTGCCTGTTTCGTCGTCGTATCCGCCTTCAGAGTAGTTGGATACCTTCAAGTACAGATTCAACCCAGCAAACCGCTTTACGGCGGTTTCTACGGACTCCATAGCAACCTCACCAAATTCTACAAACTGGTTAATCGTTGACGAAAGGTTAATATCTAAAACTTGCATTTTAACTCCCTGTTGGCCCCTCATGGCACAGACGCATATAGTTTACCATATAGGGTAAACGTATTTTCTTGTTGGAAATCGAGCAATTTTCAAGTATCAATAACTTGTTCAAAAATCAGCAATTTATTTTACGTCTTAAAATTCATGACGGGACTCTAAATGCAATAAAGGCCCGTTTTCAACGGGCTTGTTTGAGGGTTGGAGTTAACTTGTGACTACTATGCCAATCACAAGATGTGCGTTAGAGTGTTACTCTAACAAATCGTTTTTATTGATGATCGAATATAATAACATCTTGTTCTCCATAAATCTTAACCAAATCATGATTATCAATGCTATCCAAAGATAAAATCTTGATTTTTGCTTTAGGATTAAGTTTCAGAAGTTCTGTTACTAACTCCTCATTCGTCATGTATTTATTATACCCTCAAACACGTTTAAGAGTATAATAAAAGTTGTTTTTATAATAACAATAAATCCCATAGTGAAAATACTTTTTTAATTTTATTACAATAATCGTCCCGTCATAGATTTTAAGACGTAAAATAAAAGGGAAGATGAATATCCTTCCCTTTTATTTTAGTACTTATCTTTTAGAGTAGGAATAGATGTCGCCTAAAGTACTGGCAACATTTTTACCTTCTACGGTGAGTGCTCCGATTTTGGACAAAAGTCCTTTAGCGATTAACTCTGACTTAATCGCGTCAAAATCCTTAATACCGTACCTTTTGGCTTCTTCGCGCCTATAACTTGAAATATAGCACTTAGTACAAAGAAGTACTACCTTTTGATCCCTATTCAGTTCGGTGGGTACTGGAAGTTCGTAATTCTTCCAGTCGTCAGCATGAACGATAAACTCAAGTCCTAAATCACTTCCGCAGAATTTAATATGGCGAACCAGTACGTATCCTGGTTTAAGTTCCACCTTATCAGGAAGTACTTGACCGTCAAACATAGGATGAAAACTTGGCAAAGGTACTGAATTCATCGTTGCCAATTCAATAATGGCATAGAAACTTTTAGTACCACCATGCCAATACATGTCAGTCAACTGAACGATATTGTCCTTAGCCAACTCAGCTTTCAATTTAGTACCATTGTATCCAAAGATATTACAAGCGGCATTCTGTAAATCGTCGGACTTGTCGCGTTTCATAAACATCTGTTTTACTCCCTCGCCTCAGCGATAGCCTAGTATACTACTAAACACTAAAAAGTCAAGTGTTTTTATTGCTATTTTTATAGCAAGCGGAAAAATCAGCAATTTATTTTACGTCTTAAAATTCATGATGGGACGTTTATTTATATAAAAATGCAAAAGAAAAAGGGCCTCCTTCTGCTTTTGACAGAAGACTCAAGGTGAGGCCCTTTTTCGCACCTAGCTGTTGATCACGTTACGGGACGCGCTTCCCGTATGTTGTGTTGACGAATGCCATCCTAAGATGGACTTTTGAACGATGTCAACCTTTATCGTTGACTTAATAAGTATACCACGGTCTAAACAAAAATCGAGCATTTTTCGAATAATTTTTCGAATTTTCTTTAGAGTCTTAAAAATTACGATAAGACTCTTATTTCAATAAAGGCCCGTTTTTCAACGGGCTTGTTTGAGGGGTTGGAGTTAACTCACTTCTTGCGATACTATGCCATCGCAAGAAGTGAGTTAGAGTAACACTCTAACAAATCGTATATCTCCATTGAATCGTACTGTATTTTGTCTTGATTTCTCCTAAAGCATTCCATATCTTAACAATAGCTACAAAATCATTTAGAGAACGACAAAAAATTTCATATCGTGCTTCGTGAATTATAACATTGTCTCTAATAGCCTGACAACAGTAAGAGAAAGGCAGGAATCCCCAAAACTCTGCTGTTTCTTTTGTGTCAGCAAACTTATAACTTCCCTGCGTCCTCAGCACAATGTATTTATTATACCCAATCACACGTTAGAGGGAACGATATTTATTGCTATGAATTTAGCAATAAATCTTATTGTTAGAGAGTAACAAAAATCGTCCTTCCATGAATTTTAAGACAAAAATAAAATCCAGTATTTAGTACTGGATTTTGGGAGTCGCTGTTTCGATTAAATCATTTTTGAGATGTTTTCTAATTTAGCAACAATATAAACAGAATGTCCTTTTTCTGCACGATCTGATTTTTCTGCTTGGAAGTTACTTTCTTTTGCATCATCGGCAAGAAGAAAATCATGGATTGATTCTTTTGGTACTGTATTACCGTCAAGAGTCCATGTTACTTTGAGTGGTTTGATTGGCACCATAACTAGGTACCATTGATCTTTTTTGCGCCAGAATGTAATACCTTTTTGCATTACAACTTCTTCCACCCAAGACGGTGTTTGAGGCGTAGGACGAATGCCATTCTTAACCGCTTGGCGTACTGTATTTGTGTCTGAGTAATCGACTTTTGCCAAAAACTGCACTCCTGATTTTTTGCGAATTTCAGGACCATGATATTTACTTCTTACAAGTGCAGGTCTGTCCAAATATACAGTGCTAATTGTACCACGTCGCTTTTTATCCAGTGTTTCAATAATCGCTTCTAATGTCATGTTATTTTAACCCCTACCCTCTAGGGTAAACTACACATATATTATACCCTATAGAGACAACGCATTTGATTGCTCAAAAATCAGCAATTTATTTTACGTCTTAAAATTCATAATGGGACGTTTTTTGCATAATTATTTATATTAACTATTTTATATTATAATATTATGTTGCATAAATAGCATACGCTCCTTGTTTTTTAAGATGTAAAATAAAACGTGATATTGCGATAAATTCAGCAACGCTTGCGAAGGGCTTGACCATATCAGGTATACTATGTGTGGTTCAGCCAAGAGGGGCAGGACCGAAGGAGTTAAGAAATGACTAAGGAAGCAATTATCGACATTCTCGGTGGCCTTCGCGGTGGCGCTATTACTACGGTTCATACTGACAGACCCGCTAAGGTTAAGAAATCCTATGACGGTCCAGAAATCCGCAAAATCGGTGCCATGCAATTCCATGTTAAGGCCGTTTATGCCAACGCCAAAGCGGTACGGGAAGCCGTAGCAGAAGGCACACGCGAAGCGCCAGAACGACAACCTTGGGTGGAAGAAGTCCAAGTAGTAAACGGTGTCGAGTTCTGGAGGAAGGGTACTCAATGGTACTTGGCAGTACTGCCTGTTCGACCATTGCCGAGTACTTGGACTCTTGGCGGAGTAGAAGTACAAAAGGATGACATCCGCGATTACTTGTTGGCGGAAGACGCCAAGGACACTGACTATAGTGCCGAAAAGGAAGCAAAAGCAGAAGTAGGTCAGGCAATGTTCAACATCTTCAAGGTGGAGAACGTAGTACGATTCAGCTAGTACAGTACCCCGCAAGGTACTAAGAACAGTACCCTAGAAATAGGGTACTGTTTTATGCCATAAGATGTTAATGCCACATAATAGTATATGCCACATGGCTACTATTGCTACTATGCTACTATTCCTATACTACCCCCAGGGGTAGTCAATTATTTTGGTTCCATAAGGAAGGGTGTTTCCTGCCCCCGCCAAAAAATCGAAGTGGCATTTCCAATCGCTAGGATTTTTTAGAAAACTTTTTTATGTTCTTTAGAAATATGTTTTTAAAAATAGGATTGGTATGGGGGGGGGGAGTTAAATTTTTGTGATATGGTACCTAATGCTTAGGGACTCCGAGGTAGCAGAATATAATATTGGTATGGGGGGCTATTAGATTTTTTTGTTTTTGGATTTCGTTTGACTCCCTGGAGTAATATATAATTAGTTAAATATGTTTGTTTTTATTTACATTTGGCTGGTAATCTGAACATATTTTCCGAGATAGAATAATCTTTTCCTTTATTTTCTTTAAGTCCAAATTGTTTATAGAACTTTTTCAATCTTCCAGATGATGTAGTGCCAAAGTATTGATCTTTTGAGGCTGTTGTAAGTATTAGTCTATATTGATTTTTATCTGCATAGTCTATTATTTCGCGCATAATTGATGATCCTATACCTTGTTTTCTTAGTTCTTTAGGAACGACTAAATGGTCTAATTTCAGATCATTTCTATTTGTTAAATACAATCGAATGGCTGCATTATATTTATTTGCCAGATAGTTTGCAAAATCTTCTGGATTTTGTTTATTTTCCTCTATGGTGTTTAGTGGTTCATTTATTATTTCTTGTGCAAATTTATACCACATTTTCTTTTCCTTTTAAAAGTTTCAGATACATTAATAATTATCCTCCTGTATATTTATATCCAGGAGTATTCGAATACGGATTAAATCTATTAGTTGGTAGATAGTCTTCAACTTTTTCTTGTAATCTTTTTCTTACGCTTCCATCAGCAATTTCCCAGTATGGAACATCATGTAGTGTTTTTCTATTACCTAATACTTCGATTGTAAATTTTTTATTATTAATTTTCTCATCAAATCCTTCATCATAATCTTCGCCATAAATTTCTTGCAAACCATTTATGATTTCATCTAAATGATTTTGATCTAAATTTTGTGTTTGTATATTATTTCCTCGGACACGTATCCATCCTAATTTTTCCAAGGCATATTTTCTTGGATCGTATAGTGCTGAAAATAATTCTTTACTTTGTGGAGTTTGCAAAGTATCATCTCCAGTCAAGAGCCAATTGATATAATTATATTCATAGATATTATCGATTATTTCTTGTTCAGGCAGTTGATATTTATTTGTTAAATATTCAATGAAATTATAATTTCTGGCAGCAGAGGTTTCTAATTTTTCTTGAGTAAGTCCATATTCATCATTAAATTCTGGCAATCTTTCATATGGTATAAATTGGTTTAGTATATAATCTTCAGCGATCATTTCATGATCTTTATCACCGACATCTCCGTCTGCATATTCGACATTATTATCATAGAACCAATATTCATTTGCAGTTCTTATCATTGCGAATCTATACCACATATTAATTATTTTCAACTTACTGTTATTGAATCCTTTTTATGACAAGATAAAGTTATCGCAAAATCGTATAAAGATATTATGGATCACATTTACGTCATTTCTTTTCACGAGTGTTTAGATTGTGTTATTGATATGTTAAAAAACATATCATATTTTGACAATAGTTCTATCATATTGATATATGACGGTAGTTATGATCAATTTTTAGAGTTTCACAGGGATGAGTTATTAAGTTATCATTCTCGTATAGTATTCTATCCCAATTCTACACATCAAGAATGGGCAAATGTTCATAATTATGTTTTAGATTGCATGCGTTATTGTGAATTAAATTTTGATTACGACATTATCACATTTATAGATTCAGATCAATTATTATTACGTTCTGGATATATTGATCACATACGTTCCGCAGTACAATTTTATCCTTATTGGGGAATATATGGGAATTGTTTCAGGATATTTGAATATAATGAAGATTGGTTAAAAGATCACAATATGTTCAAAAACCGTTATCATCTCATTGAATTTTTAAGTAAATATTATTCTTTAGATGAAATTGACAGTAATTCATTTTATTTATGTTTTTTTCCAAGTACAAGTTACAGTAGAAAAGCTATTAGAAGTTTAATTTCATTTTGTGATAAAACAAATTTAGTTGAATTTTTAGATTTAATAGATGACATGTGTGTTGCCATTGAGTTTATTTTTCCAACAATAATAGCGTTAGAGGGTTATCAATTAATTTCATCTAGTAGTAATTATGTTCGTTATCGTCCTTATTTAAACATAAATGATTTAGATAATATTCAAAGGATGCATCCTTATTGGTTACATCCAGTATATCGTGACTATAATGATTTATTACGAAGTACATTAAGATATTATTGTTTCAATTATGTTAAATAATGAGAGATTTTTCTCTCATTATTTAACAAAGTTCTTTTTCTATACTAACAGTATATAATTGCCTATTTATTCGTGTGCAATTTTCAGGAAAAACTTTTTATTCAAAAAGATCGTAGAAAGTGTTATGTTAGAAAACGAAATTTTGTCAGACAATTTAGTGGTTGAGGGTTTGTTGATGAACGGCAATAATTTGTCCCATGATAGTTTTTATCGTGTGCGCAAGGTATTTGTTGACAGTCTCGTTCGTGAATTATCTGTAAAGAACGATAATATTTTACGTCGTGAATTTGCTCATCTTATAAATCTTGAAATAGATCGCATTAATGGTTGGCGGAAATATTTAAAGTTATTTGGTGTTCCTGCTGTCACATCGTCGGATATTCTTTCCAGGGTTCATTCTAAAAATAAATTTGGAAATTCAATTTATAAGCGTTATCTCAAGCGATGTGGTAAATATGATGATAACATTAGTTTTTTTAATGTATTGCGCAGCAAAACATCCGATAATGGATATGTGACATTGAGTGGGCAAGAATTAAATAAATTGAGCAATGTCAGGGAATTATTAAAATGAGTTTAGCATTAGAGCAAATTGATTTTACCAACTATCTTGTTGAATCTGATATTATTGCTTTATATAAAAAAGCAAAGTCAGAAGAGTCCCAGTTTAAAAATGAGGAAATTGATACATATGATAGTAGAATCAAACAAATTAATAAATGGAAAAATAAACTAGACAATTCGCAAAAGATATGGAAAGCTATTTTTGGTATATTTAATAGTCTTGATCTATTTTCTTATAATGCTATTACAATTTTTGCCGCAGTTAATTTTTACTTTGGATTATTCGGTTGGTGGGCATATTGTCTGGCTGGAGAAGGTGCTATATTTACAACTTTATTTTCCATTCTTGTTTTAGACAATATTGCTTTAGGTAGATATACTCCTGGTCATTTGTCGTATGATTATCGAGTGCATGGTATTATGTCTTTAATTGTATCTTTAATTATCAAAAAGCAAAATATCGAAATACCTAATACGACTCAGGAAATAAATATATATGATCCTGAAGTTATTGATACTGTATCTAAATATTTATTAAAATTCCCCATCCAAGAAGCTGATAATTTAATTTCATCAATTGATGAATCAATTCGATCAACAGACAATCAAATATCCAAGATTGATCAATTAGTTAAAAATATGAAAGTTCGCTTAACTTTTGATAACAATAAAGATGCAATTAGTGAATTAACTCAAAATCGGATTGATATGGCTCAATTGTGTTCTCAAAAGCTTAAAGATCAGTTGGTTATATTTAAAAATCAGAAAAATGAAGTTAATAATGCTATTGAGCCATTAAAGAAGATGGCGGATCGTCTAAATGCTCTTAGCACTGTTACAAATATGATAAATGAGATTAATATAATGATGAATGTTGTCGATGACAATAAAGTTCTTATTGCTCAAAATTGTGCCGCGATTGATAGCATTAACGCAATATGTAATCATACTATGTCTCGTATTAATAATATCCGCAGGGATTTAGACTGTTATGTTGGCGCTCAATTGGAGATTGAAAAAATATCATGAATACTTTAGAAATGAATACTGATATAGATATTGAGACTTTATATAAAGAGGCTATTGCATGCGAAATTTTATCAAAAAAACAAGAAAATTCAATGCACGATAAAATAGTTGTTGCAAATGAAGCTTTTCAAATCGGTGTATTTGGAGATATTATAATTTGGATGACTGGAATTTCTTGGTATATTGCGCATCATTATCATATTGTTGATAATCCCGTGACTTTTCCAGATTATCTAGGTCATTTTGTTGTTAATTTGATTATTGGCTTTGTATTAACGGGTATGTTCATTGGTATGGTACTAAATGCATACCAAGATTCGAAATATTTTCCTCCTATTTTTTATCATAGGTATGGATTCATAAGTTCAATATATTACAGTATTAAAAAGCATAAATATGAAAAGGAATTTAAATTAGAAAATAATATTTTAGATTTTAATGCATATGATGCAAATATAATTAAAAAAGTTATTGATTATTTAACAAATGAACCTATACAAAAAAGCCATGATTTAATAAAAACAATTGATGAAAGTTACAATAAAATTTCAAAACATATAAATAAACTTCATGATATTGTCAGTAGTTTGCAACATTCAGTTGAAGTGCAAGAAGATGAAATGTCTATATTGACATTATCTCGCATTGAAACAGCGAATGATTGTATTGTGAAATTAAAAGAGCAACAAAATAAACTACTCATACAAAAACAAGAAGCCATTGATATAATTGCACCTATTGAATCTATGGCTCAAAAACTCAATGTAATTTACGGCGCGACAAATTCGATACAAGAAATTCAAAGTGCATATAATTTAATTGATGATACTGATATATTACTTCAGCAAAATAAACAAGTATTATCAATATTACAATCTATGTGTAGCAAAACTGTTGGAACTTTAAATCAAATTCAAGTAGAAATAAATTGTTTTGAAAATGCCAATAAGGAAGTATATACATTATGACAGAGAAACAAATGAAAATGATACAAATGCGTAAAAAAGAATTACGTATTGAATTTGAAGACACACGTTTAGATAAGCGTGAACCAAATTTTAAAGATGAATCTGGATGGGAATTATTAGCTTTATATGATGTTAAAGATGAGGCTGATAATATTGAAGTAGAATATCTAAAAGAGTTGAAGACATCTGGATTTGTTGGAGTCGTTCAGTTGCGTCGAATAGCTCGTGATGGCATTACAGAATTGCGTCGTTCTATAGAAGTAGTTTATTTAGCTCCAGATGTATTAGAGGCATTCAATCGTTGGAGAGCTGAATTTAATGTTGAATCGCCTGAAGTAATTATTGAGGAAGACAATGAGTTTTGACACCAAAAGAGAAAAACACAAAAGATCATTAATTAATACTTTGATTAGTGGTTTAGATTTAGTTGGTTTTCAAGAAATATGTCTACAATCATTTGAAACTTATCCTAAAGTAGATTTATTACATTCTTATCAAATTGAAAAAAGCAATGTATATTTACGACAGACTGGGAAAGATACAATCAGGGATTATTTAGACTATGTTAGTGCTGAAGAACATAGATACTTTTATGTAACACAGTGTTGGCTTAAAAACACACGTCCAAAGCACGGAAATTATAGGGAATTTACTGAATTTGGGGCAGTGATACTAAATATATCACAAGACTACGTTAATTCATTTTTAGAGCATATTAAGCACATTTTAAATGAATATAAAATTAACAGTTTATCATTTGAAAAAACTTCAAATGGTTGGAAGTTTTTTGATAACGATTTTGGTGATATTATCGTAGGAGATTTTGAAGAAAGATTTGCTATAATAAGAATAAATATAGATCGTTTGATCGATTATGATATAAAATGAAATTACATATTGCTTATATTAATGATATAGAATCCACTACAATTCTCGGCGTTTATTCCAGTAAAGAAAAAGCCGACGCTGTAGCTACACGTCCTACAAGAACGGTAAGAAAATGGTATTTAAATGAACATGGAAGATATAATGACATCGATGGATATTATGAAGCGGGTAGTTATGAAATAGAATTAGATGCTTCTCCTAATTCTGATTTAGTAGATTCTCCAAAAAGCATTGCTGATTATGATAAATATCTTCAAGATTTATACGGGAGCGATTGGTATGAAGGTATTTCTATTAATGAAATGCGAAAGCTTGATATGAAGCAATTCGAATTAGAAGAATCTGCTAAAGGAATTCATTATCGTGATGGCGTGAAATTAAATGATGAACAATTATTTCAATATTTGCGCGAAGATGCCGAAAAAGCTTTAGAGGATGTTATTTCTGAAGCTAAGAAAGAGAATATAACTTTAAACATTAATCCATTGCATGTCAGAGTTTCATCTGTTGGTCGTAAAGTTACAGAAGAAGGTCATTTTGTAATTGTGGAAATTTCCAGTGCTAATTGTAATACACTGGAAATCATGATGTATAAAAAGTTAATAAATATTTGGAGTTTTATTGAAATTCATTCTGAATGGTAGTTGAATTTCAATAAAAAATAAAGCAATGGCGCTTGAATTAGTATTTAGTTTCACATATATAATGATCACTATAATTGCTTTGATGTATGGGACATATCGAGGCATTAGGGATGCTAACATTATTGATGAATTCACGTAGTATATATTAAGGGTAAAAAATGAAAAACATTGAAGAATTATATGCAGAAGAAGTCAAATATCCTGTTCAGTTAACATCTAAACAGGCTATTAATTTAGTTATTTATGCTGGTGTTGAATATGGCAGGGTGAAAGCCATGTATGATTCAAATCGCGGTGGCATTAATTTAAAGTTACAATTTTTAAATGAAATGTTATATTTCTCCAAGTTAGAATTAACTTTAGTAGAATCAGTAGTGCGTTATGATAACGTGAAGGCTGATGAAGGTGATTTTAATATTGACCAGATTAAGAATCAAATTGCCACTATTGAGAATGCAATTAAAACTTATGAGGATTTATTAGCAAATACAAAAGACACAGATGAAGAGGAGCAAGAAGATTAAATACTTTTTTGATACAGAATTTTTAGAAGATGGTAAAACAATTGAATTAATTTCAATTGCGATTGTTAGTGAAGATAACAGAGAATATTACGCTTGTGTTATTGACGCAGATTGGGATCGTATTCTTAAAGATAAATGGCTACAAGACAATGTCATTTGTCATTTACCGCAAGAGGACTCTCCTGTTTGGAAGACCAGAAAACAGATAGCGAAAGACATTATTGAATTTGTCGGGAAAAATCCTGAATTCTGGGCAGATTATGCTTCATATGATTGGGTGGTGTTATGTCAATTATATGGCAAAATGCTTGATTTACCGAAGACTTGGCCTATGTTTGTGCGTGACATTCAGCAATGGCGTAAGCAAGAAGGTATTGAAAAGTTCATTTTGCCAACTACAGGAAATAAGCATGATGCTCTTGCAGACGCTCGTGAATGCAAAGGTAAATATGAATACATTCAGGGCATTCTTTATCGAGGAAGCTAATGAAAATAGATAAAGCTTTGAACAAAATTTTAACATTAATGAATGTTAATCATGATAAATATTTGTGGATATATCATGGCGGGTATGGTGTTGGGAATGTAGTTTATGTAGATATTAAATTTGTTCCCTATCATCCTCAAACACGAATATTGAGTGGGCCATCTTATTATGGAGACTTTAGCATTATTGTAGATGATCATATTTATAAACAATTTGGTAAAGATTGTGAATTAGTATATTCAGACTCTACAGTTATAGGTTTAAAGATTCCTCAAGAAGACAAAGACAAATATAATATTTATATTTATTTTCGACAGCCTAGTAAACGAAGTTTTTTACAAAATTTAAAGTTAAAATTTCCTAATAAATTGAATATTGAATTAAGCAAAAAACTTATGAGTCTTGAATAGCTTCTTCTTCCGAATCAAAATGATCAATTAATGCTGTTGGATATTGTTTATGACACCAGCTATAAACTTCTTCTAATGGATAATCTAGATTAAAAGGCGTGGTAAGTGTTTCATAATAATCTTCATTCATTATTCTTTTAAGATGTTTGGGATCATATAAAAAATATCTCCATTTGCCTACTGATTCACTTGGGAAAATATAAATTTGAGGATGAATACTATTATATATCCTGATAAAGTTATTATCAGCAATATGTTTAAGTCTTTCTTCTACGGAAGCAGATTCAGATATTTGCGGCAATGGTTTTGTCAAAAGATCAAAGTGTTGTTGAGGAGTATATGGATTCATTTTACTTACAATGTCCGCAATTCTATCAACTTCATTTAAATCATGAGAAATTCTATATTTATGCTTATTCCTATACCACATAATACAATAATTACATTTTACAATTAAACATACCTTTAAAGAGAAAAACATATGAGATTAAGCAAAGCAACTCAAGAATATTTAAATCAATTTGACGATGATGATTTAATTCCAATAACATGTGCAACATGTTGCATTAAATTTGGTGTTACAAAAGATTTTTATCGTCGCCGCAGGACTGATGGAAAGAATTTTCAATGCCCTAATAATCATAGCAATATTTGGACTATTAGTGATGACGCAAGTGATGATCCTGAGGAAGTGATTGAATTAAAGGATAAAGTTGCAAAATTACTTGCCAAGAATGATCAATTAGAGGCTAAGATTTTAGAATTAGAGAGTAAGAAGGGATTTTTTAAGAAGAAATAGGAAATTTCCTATTTCTTCTTAAAAGTTATTCAACTGTGATCTTGAATGCAGGGGCAGATGTTTTAGGTGAATCTACAGTCATATTGAATGATTTAGCTTTCATAGGAACGGCTTCATTATCTTCCATTTCTACGCCATCTTTATCGCTTTTCATATAATCGCTAATAGTATCTAAATAATCAACAGCAGTTGTAAGTTTAGACTGCACCCAGGCAGGAAGATTTTTTTCATGAACACCAAGTGTTTCTTGTAATTGTTGAATTGCTCTTTTCGCTGTGCTAAGTTGATTATGTGCCATTTCGACTTCAAAATCTGGTTCGTCTTGATTAGACATTTCATTACTAAATTGTTGTGTCATATTTGTGGATTCTTCAGTTCCGCATTGACAATTATCGCAAGCAATTTTATGAAATACTTTATTCAAAGCATTTGCTTCTTCGAATAATCCTTGTTCTTCCATAGAGTTAATTACTCCATTCATTTGCCCAAGGACTTCTGCTATTTTTACTGTTGTTTGTTGACTCATTTTAAGCTCCTGTATTTATATTCTTTATTGGAGCTTTATCTTCCTATACTAAAATAGCTCCACCCTAATTTTTCTATTTCTTCTTTTTCAAACATATTCCTTCCATCAAACATAATTGGGTCACGCATATTATTAGCTATATATTCCCATTCAAGTTGTTTAAATTCATCCCATTCAGTACATATAATCACAGCGTCTGCTGTTTCACATGCATCATATGCATCTTTAGCGTATGTAATATTTGGGATTAGTTTTCTGGCTTGTGGAATCGCAACAGGATCGTATGCTTTTACAAATGCTCCTTCTTGAATTAATTGTTTAATTAAAGGAATAGATTTAGCATCTCTCATATCATCAGTATTTGGTTTAAAAGACAATCCTAGTACTGCAATATTTCTATCATTTAATGAAGAAAGTTGTTCTCTAATTCTTTCAATAAATTTAGCAGTTCGATTTTGATTTACTAATTTAGTTGCTTTAAGGATATTAAAATCGATATCATATTGATCTGCCAGATGAATAAATGCGTCTACATCTTTACCAAAACATGATCCTCCATATCCAAGTCCTGCTTTAAGAAATTGTGATCCAATTCTAGAATCGCTTCCAATACCTCTTGCTACTTCTTCTACATTCGCTCCAGTTTGTTCGCATATATCTGCCACAGAGTTAATAAAGCTTATTTTAAGTGCAAGAAATGCATTAGCGGCATATTTGATCATTTCGGCGCTTTCAGTATCAGTAATAAGTATTCGTGTATTAAGTTGAGCATAGAGTTGCATCATTTCATCTGATGCTTTCCATGAATTGCTTCCTATAACGATTCTATCTCCATTGAAGGCGTCTTTGACGGCGTTACCTTCTCGAAGGAATTCTGGATTACTTACAACATCAAATGGCGCTGGAGTAATTTGATGTTGTTTTATGATATTAGAGACTAATTTAGCAGTACCCACTGGAACAGTAGATTTATTAACAATGATTTTATATTTATCAATTGCTTTAGCTATTGTTTGTGCTACATCTTGCACAAAGGAAAGATTTGGTGATCCGTCTTTATTTGGGGGAGTTCCAACACATATAAAGATAATATCTGCATATTTAGCACATTGTAGAATATCACTAGTATAGAATATCCTATCATTTTTTGTATGTGCAACAAGAAGTTCATGAAGTCCTGGTTCATAGATAGGGCATTCGCCTTTTCTAAGCTGATTTATTTTATCAAAATCAATATCAGCGCAAAGAACTTCATGTCCAATTTCAGCCATTACAGCCGCATGTACAAGTCCGACATATCCTGTTCCAATCACACCTATTCTCATAAGATTAAATTATACAATTTAACCTTATGAGAATTTATTTCTTTTTCGAATTAATGTATTCATTTTGAAGAGCATTAAACACTTTAATAAATACCGTCATATTGGGATAAAAATGATTAGAAATCCACATCCCATCATTATCATCATCAAAGAATTTAACTATCGCCGCCGCGAGTCCAGAACTTCTTGAAATACCAGCTTCACAATGACAAACCACAATAGGAGTTTGTTTATTATTTACTATATGTTGCATCAAGAATTTAGCAATTCTTGCAGCTTGTTGATCATTGATACATGGATAAGTTTTTTCTTCATTTTCATAATCTATATTCGTATCATAGAATGATACTGGGAGAATAGCTTTAAGATTTGGAGATTGAGGAATTTTCGCATGATCTTGTTCGTCTGGTGATTGATTTTGTCCAGGATCGGTGATAGAGATTACGATATACGGTGAATCATGCGTAGTTAATCCCATCACCCATCTTGACAGGACTTGCACTGGAACATTTGCTCCATAGTACACATCTCTTGATATAGAGGGAGAGAATCTTCTTCTAGGAAATTGTTCTTCAATTTGTCCTTCTGATAGAATTCCTCTTCTTTTAATTATTTGATCTAGTTCTTGTTTTTTCATAGTTATTCTTTTATTATTAAAAATAATCGAAGAGAGATTTTTGTTTTTCAAATTGCTGTTCAGAAATCAATTCTGGCTTTATGCCAAATACAATTGTTGGGCATTCTGTTCCTAGTAATTTGTTTTTAATTTTACCTATATGTGTAGTGGAACTTCCATACGAAGTTCCTTTATTTAGTATATTAAAAACTTCTTGTAAATCATCGCTCCTTGTAATAATTACAGCCAGTGAAATTTTCTCTTTGTTATAGAGTTTGTTATTGTTTAGAATATCTCTGTCGAAAAAAGTATCTTTATTATTCCATTCCACTTCTATAGCAATATTATTTTTAAACAAATCTATATGATGTGAAGTGTATATATCATGATCGCTAATTTTTGCAGATATTTGACATTCATCTTTCCAATATTTATTTTTAAATATTGATTTAATATTTTTTGCAATATTAGATTGATTACCTCCATTCTCAACAATATCATCTTTCGATATTACGATCAATTTTAAACATTCGATTATTTCATTATACTCTTTGGCATAATTTTTTTGCAATATGTTTAAAGCATTTTTGTAATCGTAGATATCATATTTCAAATTAACTTCAATTAAATCTTTATTTATCATCATTATTTTTAATACACGGTATCATTGGTGCAACATGTATGTCTGCGCTATATGTTTGTCCATACATTCCTGTTTTAATTATATCATAGCATAAAAAAGGATCAAATAGTTGATATTTTGCTTTTCTTGTTATTGTTAAGCGCAGAACATCAAAATATGTTTTAGGTTTTAATAAATATAGCAGTTGTTTTCTTCTAACATTTTTGGGATATTCATACCAATTTTTTGTTAATTCTTTAAACAATTGGAATTGCATAATTTTCATATTTATTCCTCTGTTGATACGTAAAAGTTTTCTACATATTTATACCATTCATCATTTTCTTCTGGTGCGGGTACTTCTTTTTGTGCAAGAAGTGGTGCAACTCTTTTTCCTAAAAATTTAAGAAATGCATCTGTATTTTTTTCTATTTCCACCCAATGAATTGATCCTTTTAGATTGCCTTCTTGTTCTAGTGTGAAAAGATTTGGTTCATATACAATCAAACCCAATTTACTAATTGGCGATATAGATAAATCTTTTTTACCATATTTTTCTTTTTCCGCTGAATGTTCTGTTGCAAATGCATATGCATTCATGGCTAATTTATAGTCTTCAAGTTTATCTACTTTTGCAGTTTTATTATCAACAATGCCATATGTATTATCTTCAAATTGAATAACAGTATCAACTTTGCCTCTAATAACAATTTGCATATCATATTCTGGAACAGCAAAAGGTACACTCTCCACCCATTCACTTAAATCTAATACTTTTGCTTTTGGAAGACTTGGATGTAAGTCATTAAGATTTTTATCTTTAAATTCTGCTTTCATTAATGCATCAATTTCATTAAATATTTGTGGAAAGGGCATTCTTGGTCTTTGGATATTAAGTGCATATTTAAGATAAAAGCATCTTTTTGATTTCCAAAGGAATGTTAAGTCACTGGGGCTAATAGTATAAGTTTTCATATATTTATTATCGTTCTTTAGGATACAAATTTTTCATAGTATTCATTAAGAATATCTCCAAATCTTTCATTTCTAAATGTTTGTATTTTATTATAGTACTCGAATCTTTTATTAAAGTACACGATTTCGGGTTCGCCTTGATTGGCTAAAAGAAAAGCATTAAGCATTAATCTTCCTGTTCTTCCATTTCCATCTACGAATGGGTGAATGCATTCAAAACAGTTATGTACCCACCATGCGGCGACATCTTTATCAATTTTTCCTATTTCCACTCCTTTAAAGAGTTGATTAATTTTCGGTATTAATATATCTTCCATTAATCCTGGAACGGTATAAAAAGCAGGGCATGCGTGACCTCCTACTGTTACATTATAAGTGCGATATTTTCCTGAAAAGTTATTATATTCAAAAAATGGCACATCTTTTGTAAGTAGGCGATGTATATTCAGTGGTACATCTTTTGTCCATTGTTTATCATTTTTAATTGATTCTATATAATCCCACGCATTTTTCTGATTATCATAAAGTAGATCACCTGGCAATGCGCCAGGAATGACTCCACCGTTTTGATCAGGTTGTGGATCAATTAAATTACTTTCTCTAATAAATAATGATAAATCGAAGTTCATAATTTTTAGTATACCTTAAATTAAAATAGCATCATATCTCTATGATGCTATTTTAATTTGTAAGAATTTTCTTACTGTTGAGCAGACATAGGAGTTACGTAGTGCGGGGAGTCATCTGCAATTTGGAATTGTCCTTCAAGACCAAGTGGCCCGATGACTTCATCGAGCGTTTCCTGAAGCTTTTTAGCATTTTCTTCAATCTGTGTTTTCACAGACAGCAATGCATCTTCGGCTTCCTGTAGCGCAAGTTTACGGGCTTCGATAGCATCAGCGATATCTGATTTATCGGCTTTAAGAGCGATAATTGTATTACGGAGAACAGCAAGTCTCTGATAATCTTCATCGCTAATTACAGGCTGCGCAGTCACTGTAGTTTCTGGAAGAGTATCAGAATCCATGTCGTTGAGAATATCTTGTGGAATCATTTTTGGTATATACCTCATTTCAATTTATTCACGAAAGGGTTTCGTATATAAATGTTTATACAATTTTTTCATGAACATTTAATTATAGGCAGTTTTTTCTAAAAATGTATTTGAAAATAACAATTTTAGAAGAATAAAGAGCGTAGAAGTTTTTATGAAAACTCTCGCATTTACAGGTCATCGCAATCTTTATGGGAAAGATTTATTGGTTGAGGAAGCATTGCGTCGTTTGATACGTTCTTCACTTAATAAAGATTATCGAACTTTTTACACTGGTATGGCGATTGGCGTAGATCAGATTGCTGGTAAAATTTTAGTAGAAGAAAAGCAGTTTCGGGATGACATTAATTTGGTTGCCGCTGTGCCTTTTATTGGTCAAACAAAGAAATCATGGACAGACAGGCATGTAAATAATTGGGTAAATATTGCTCAAAATTCTGATACTATTTATGTTGTGAGTGAAAAGCGTGTATATAGTTTAGATGAGCTTTTAGATGCCGAGGATGCTGCTGTTTACAATCATGATCGCAGTGTTGTTGGTTGGTTACATGCGCGAAACCATTATATGGTGGATCAATCAGATACTTTGTTAGCTGTATTTGATGGAAATCCCAAGGGTGGAACTTATAATTGTGTAGAGTATGCTCGTAAAAAGAACAAGCACATTATTATATATAATCCTATTACAAAGAAATTAAGTAGTGAAAACGTTTAGTATTGTTGAAATAAAAATTCCTTCATAATCCCAAGCCTAAAAAGCTTGGGATTATGAAGGAATTTTTAAATATTAATATAGAACAAAAAAACCATTTTCTCCAATCAAGCAAGGTTGTTTAGTTGTTATATCAATTCCTACACCCAAAAATTTTTCTTTCAAAATTAAATTATATGTAGGTTCTGTTGGAACATTAAGCAACACACAAAGAGAATCAAGGAATGGAGGAGTTAATTTCCACCCCACAGGTTTGTCTTTAATAATGTAGAGATTATAAAGGGTATTCCACATTAATTTGATTTTATCATCTGAAAATTGCTCGAATGTAAAAATTTCTACCATACATCTATCATTTTTCTTCTTTGATTGTAAATCCTTCGAGTTTATCGGTATTATATTGATCCGCATTAATGACTTTAATGATCAAATCATCATAATAATCAGGTACATACGCCAAATTGTAGACGAAATTTTCAAAATCGCTTTGTTCTGCGTCTTTGATTTCAAGCGTCAGCAATGTTTTATTATCTTGTTCTTCTAGAGAAAATTGAAGTTCAAATGATACTAAAAAGTAAAGTGTACTTGGATCATCATCTTCTAAATTTTGAGCGACTTCTATAATTTCATCATCGTTCAAGCCTTTGATATCAATAATATTAATTGTTTTAAGTTGTGCCATCTTGATCCTTATTTTTGGCTAATCTTTTAGCTATTTTTCTATTTTCGTCATTTTCTTGTTGAATTCTATAATTTTCTTTAGGATGTCTAAATCTTCTGATAGTAATTTCAACTCTTGGATTGACTTTATCTGGTTCCAACATCGTATGAGTATCTTCATCTGTCCAATGAATCCACATATCATCTGCTATGACTCCATGTTTTTCAAGAATATCTCCTATTGCTTGTTGATATCCAGTTACATCTCCCAGCACCCAAGTATCAACAGCAATTTTTATACATACTGAAACTCCAAAATCCATAGGTGGTTTACCTATTTTCTTCCAAACATCTTCACAGTATTTTTTGCATTCTTTTTCATATTTTTCATATTGTATAGAGGGAAGTATGCGATTAAAACCACCAAGTCTAACAATTCTTTGGTGTGTTTTTTTAGTTGCTGGTCTTCCAGGAATGGTAAATTTCAGAAGCAATGATCCATCTGGTAAGTTTTCTTCTGGTGTCACTGTGTGAAACACAAAAGCTTTTTTAACAGTGGGAGCTTTTGGTTTAGTTTTCTTTGTCTTTTTAGGCATAGTACAACAATTATACAGATGTATATCTAACATAAGAGTTGAATTCTAATTTCACTGTAGTTGGTTGATTAGGTGACATTTTAATACTTGAATTATTGACTACGCTAGTTTGCCCTAAATTTAATTGTACGTTGCCAATTTTTAATGATGTATTGGCATTAATTGTATTTAATATACCAGGACTTTGTGCTGTAACAAAAAACCTATCAAAGATATTATTAGAGGTATTGGTGATAGGTGTCGCCAATATATCCACATTACCTTTAACAGTGTAACCCTGTATACCAAAATAAGGCAATTGTGAACCTGTATTAATAAAATAATTTTCAGATAAATTCACATCAATATTGATTGAGCCAGTTATAATTTGATAATTACCAGTGACGTCTGAATCATTAACCACGAAGGTAGTATCATAAAATCTAGCTGTTCTTGCGATAAAATCAAATGGGCTAATGTAAGCTGGTTGAAATGCTCCTGGTTGGCTAGACCAATATGTTAAGTCCACAGTAACGCCTTCTTGTCTTATGTTTATGGCGGCTGATTTAAGAATATAAGTAAGATTTGGATCGCTTTGTAATGTTGGATCAAAAATAACATTAAAGCTAGTTAATAATAAATCAAAAACAGATGTAATATCTGTTCCTCCATTAGTTTCCACAATCACAACAGGAGAATTAATTGTTGTTGTATATTTAATCCCTCCAATATCCATTACATGCGTACCTATATCACCTTGCAAGAGCGGTTTAGGCGTAACAGATTGTGATTGTGATTCAGACCAATTTTCTAATAGTCTATATGTAGGATTACCTGTACTGGTATCATACATAATATACCAAGTCGATATAAGTTCTGGTGGTAAAATGGGCATATTATCCTCTATTTAAGCTTAAGCTATTATAAAAGAATATTCTTCCATAATAGCTTAAATTCCTACAAAGGATAGTATTAATGATTCCGTTATACGCTTCTTGCGAATTCACAAAGAAGTTCAAAGTAATATTTAACTTGTTCCCAATTATTTTGGCTCCACTTTATTGTTTCATATTCTTCATTTTTGTTATATTCATAAAGTAGTTTTGATTTCACACACAGATATGACAAACTGAGCCAATTTGTTTGAGCATCTAAAACATTGTTTGTTTTTTGATCTTCAAAATATTCATCAAATAAACATCTTCCTAGCAATGCATAGTTTGCAAAGTCAATAAGTGTATCTGTGACTTTTTCATCTTCAACAGAATATTCGCCTCTTTGAATAAAGCTTTCGATTCTGCTTAATTTATCACTCATTCTAAGTAATACAGCTTTCCAGGGTGCAATTCCCATTTTTTCTGATAGTCTCAAATTACCCATAGGTTTACCATTACTGGCGTAATCTGTGTCTTTAGCTTCATAAGTAATAAGCATAGCTTTTGTAATAGCTGTTCCATCTTGAATTACGTTTTGTTTCGGAACTTTTCCAAAAAAGTTATTTTCAGCCTCATTGACAATTGTTTCATTTACTTTATTTAAAAACGCATTATACGCTGGATTCCTACTCATACACATCACCTCTCCATTAATAATGGCAAATTTTGTATAAATTAACATTATTAATGGAGAAAAACAAAAATGACATTAGATTACAATCAGCAACGTGGACAGGCATTATTTGAATCAAAGATTCAAACTTCTGGATTAAGTAATGAAGAGCAAATTGTTTTAAATGCTTTAAAGAAGCATTTTATGGATCAAGTGGGAGTTATGCCTACTGGCGGTTTATTGGCAGCGGCAAGAATTGCTCAGGCTTGCATTAATGCTGTTAAAGAAGACGCACAGGCAGATTTTGCTTCTATGGCAATGAGAGCATTAGTTCTTTATGGAGAATTAAATCATGTGAAAACTGTTGAGCCTGTTTTAAATGACGAGCAGATTAAACAACATAACGCAATTACAGATGCTTTATTTAAGGAATTAAATGCCAATAGCGTTTCAGACAATGGGGATAATGTTGCTAAAGTTTTAACTAAAGATAAAAATGGTAACATTCAAGAGCGCACTTTGATTATGGACGATATTGATATGTTAGACGATATTGAAAACGAAGATTTAAGTATTGAAGGAAAACGTCGTTTAGGAATGATCAGTAAAGATTATGATACATTATCTGGCGATGCTGTTGTAGAGACTAATACTCGAAGTACATTGCCTTTTGGAACCATTGTGGCTTTAGATAATGGAGAGTGGGAAATACTTTCTCCTTTCACTAATACTTCTGATGTATATCCTGTCGGTGACGGCATTTATTGTTGTTTGGCTACAGACAAGAAGTTTCGTATTGATTTAAATTTAGCTGATTTACAGGCCACTGCAAACAAGCAAAAGTTTACCCAAAAGAGTTCAGAAATTTTGCTTCCTCCTATCAGAGTTAGAAAGAAATTTTAATCTTCCTCTTCCTCTTCATTTTCCTCCGAAGAAGAGGAAGGAATTTCTTCTTCCTCTTCTTCGAAAATCCCTTGATAAATTGGCGAAAGTACATATGTTTCCAATGTTTCAATTTTAGATAACAATTTGTTTTGATTATCTAAAATCTTTTCAAGCAACGCATTAGTTTTTTTATTATGTTCACTAGACGAAACAAAATGTTCGCTTACGATCATAATAACATCTGCGATAGTTGCTTCATTGATTAAAGCTTTTTCCTGTATAGATTTGAGTTCTTTTAATTTCATACCATTCACTATAAAGTATTGATATTAACAGTTCCACCAGAAGGAACATTAATATTTGGATTGTTTGTAGGATTATTTACTGGTTGTGATTCAGTTGCCGAAGGTGCTCCTGCCGAAGTTGCTGTTGACGGAGACGCTCCTGGTGTATTATTCATTTGCTGAATAATTCTATTAAGTTGTAATTTGAACAAATTAAACATATTGCTATAGTTTCTATCCATTGTTACTAAATTTTGGTTAATTTGATTAATTTGTTGATCATATGTTTGATTATTGCCAGGTAAAATGGCATTTTGCGCATATTTTATCAAAATGTGATCAATTTCATCAGCGAGATGGTAATTCCCCGTTGCATCTAAATGATGAGCAAGTTTTATAGCTGTTTGAAATTCGTTCAATTTTTAGCCTCTTCTTCTGCCGTTTATTCTAGGGTATGATGCTTGATTTGTATCCACTGGAGCATTTTGAACCAAAAGAATAATATCCATAAGTTTTGTATTAGCTTCATTGATTTCTGTTGGAATCAAAGCACGTAGGCTATACAATTCTTCAACTAACATATCCCTGTCTAATTTAATTTGTACCATCATTGGAAAATTTCTATATTTACAGCCTATAATCCTTTTTATGAATGCTGATTTTACATACAAAACAGGAAGTATTATATCTCTCAATGACAATAGTAAAAAAATTCCTTTATTTATCTCTAATTATATTAGTCATGATGGATATGTTGTTAGTCAAGAAAATTTATTGAAATACAAGCCTGAGTTAGTTGATATTTTTTATAATGATTTAATTGTAGGAAAAGTTAAATATGCTTCATATAGCACAATGCATCAATGCTTTTTTGTTCATTTAAAAACGAATGAGCATTTTCCAAGAGATTATTCGACTCTACGGGCGAGTCCTGTTTTAGATATTAGGAAAATTGAATGTCCCAGATGTAACCGAATTTACGTGCCTGCAAGCAATCATTGTGATTGTGTTGTAACAGCCGCAATTACTTTGCTTCACGAATTTTCAATAAAATATATACAAATCTATGATACTTTGCACAATAATAGTATTGAAAACATTAAGCGTGAAAATGCTTTAAACAACTTTTTTGCAGGAATTGTTTTTTCTTTATCTTTAGAAGAAGCAATATAGATGAGGTATTATGTCTGACAGCACAGATGGAACTATTAAAACAAAGCGTTACATTAAGAAAGCTCATATTGAGAATTTTCAAGATCATAAAGATACGACGGTAACGTTCACTCCAGGGATTAACATTATTACGGGATCGTCTGATGTGGGTAAATCAGCTTTATTGAGAGGCTTAAATTTCGCGCTTCACAATCAACCAAAGAATAATTCATTTATTCATTGTGGAGAGAAAGAAGCTCGTGTAGCTTTATGGTTTTCTGATAATCATGTTGTGCATCGCATTAAAGGTGATCGAAATATTGTTCATATAACTTATCCTGATGGTGAAGAGCGCGTATGCGAGAAAATAGGTAGTTCTTTGCCCAAAGAGGCATTAGAAGCATTGGGTAATCCACCAATTATTGATTCTCATGGTCCTGTATCATATGCAGAACAAATGGGAAATTTGTTCATTGTGTCTTTGACAAGCACAGAAATTCCTCGTGTTCTTTCAGATTTAACGGGAATTAGTGATTACGAAGAGGCTGTTAAGAATTTACAATCATCTGCGAATTCTGCCGCTAAAGAAGCGAAATCATCTGAGGCAAGAGTACAAAGGATTGAGCAGTCGTTGGAAGAGTATAATGACGTTCCCATTAAATTAAAAAGACTTGCTCAGTTAAAGCTAGATGCTAAAGAAATTGATGATTTGGGGGATTTGTTAAATCTTGGAAATAATTTATTGTTTAAGAAAAATCAGTTAATGCAACAAGCCAGAAGTTTAAAATCACAAATAGATAGAGCAAAGTTAATAATGAGTTATTCCAATGAATTTGATGAACTGGAAAAGTTAAATACAAAAATAAGTTTAGCAAATAGCTTATTGAATAAATACAAATTATTTGAATCCCAAAGAGAATCTCAAGTAAAGAAATTGAAAAATATCAAGATTTTTTTCAATGATGAAAATACAGAGATATTTTCTAGACTCGATGAATTAAATAGTAAATGTGATTTAGCCCAAGAACTTGTGTCTAAACTGAATAAATTAAATCAAAAACAAGATAAATATCAATCGGAAATTAAAGTATGGACAAGCAAATTACAAGATTGTGACAAAGAACTAGAAAAACTTAAAAAACATATGAAGAAAAACAATTTATGGTGCGATAAATGTGATCGGCCATTGATGGAGGATAATTGTGGCATTAAATAAAAAAACGTTTAGGGGTTTATATATTGGGGACAATCATTGTGATTCTGCCAATTTGCCATCAAGAAATGATAATTATGAAAACGCCACAGTTGCGGAATTACTTGAATGTTTAGAAATTGCAAGAGATAATAATTGCGATTATATTGTATTCCTGGGTGATATTTTCAACCGAATTGAGGTTGGAGGCAGTTGCCGCAATAAAATTATGCAAGTATTAAAAGAACAACCAAATGGCGACAAGTGGTTGTTCGATAAATACGTTTGTGTTGGCAATCATGATATTAAACACGATCCTCAGAGGCTTCATGAGTCAACTTTAGGCAGTCTTTTAATTGCTGGTTATCTTGAAAAAGTGGATGCTGTTTCTCAATATGGAATTGGGTTCGCTCATTTTGAACCTCATATAGAAGAAAATATTTCAAAAGGATTGTTTCAAAAAAAGCAATATCCGATTTGGGTAGCACATGCAAGTATTGTGACACAAAAAATATTTGGCAAATTTATCATGTTTGAAGATGTTCCTTTGGGCAAAGGAACAAATGTAGTTATTGCTGGTCATGTGCATATGCCTATGGAACAAAAACGCAAAGATGGTAAATTGTTTATTAATCCTGGTAATGTTGGTAGAAATGCTGCTACAAAAGAAAATATGTCTCGTGACATTAAAGTATTGTTAATGGATCATAATTTAGATGCAACAAAAGTTGACTATAAATATATCGCATTAAAATCAGCCCTGCCAGCAAAAGAGATATTTAAAGTAAGTCAAATACAAAACAAAAAAGACATTCAAACAGATAAAAGACAATTTTTGAAACAGGTGTCTCAAATCGCCATAATTAATAGCACTGGCGACAAATATGAAAATCTAAGAAAAGCTGGAACTATTAAATCAATTGATACAAAAGTTATTGATAAAGCTATTACAGCTTTAAAAGAAGTTAATGATAACAAATAGAGGATCACATGGAAATAAATTTAGAAGAAATTCAAGAAGATTTTAAAAAATTACAAGAACTAAGAAATCAAGCTAAAACAGAAGTAACCATTTTGGAAAAACAACTTAATGAGCTTAAACCACAATATGATGAATTAACAAATGAAATCAAAGACAATTTTGATTGTGTCCCTAAAGAATTGGAACAAAAAATAAATGATATTGCTTTAGAAATGCAAGAATCAATGGAAAAATTAAAACCAAGATTAGCATCTTTAATGGGAGGAAAGTAATGAGAATACAAGGTCATATGACACTGGCAGTATTTCCTGAATTTGATGAGGAAATGAGTCGAGCTTTATCAAAAGCAAATAAAGAGTTGGAACCATTGCTTAAGGAATCATATTTGAGAAAGTTATTGTCTACTGATTTTCTTACTCCTCTGGCTCATTCCGTATATTGTCTTGATTCGTCCAGAAAAGTATCAATGTTGCAGCCAGGAAGTAAATATGCCAAAGGTTTTGTAAGTAATACAAATATTTCTGTTGGTTGTCCAGAACATATTATTACAAGAAACTTTGATTTTGATCCAGAAATGAAAGAACAACAAATTTATAAGCAAATCAAATATATGTTTCAGGCAATTTTAAAATACGAGAATCGTATTTTAACTTTTGGATTAGATTCTGCAATTGCTGATTGTCCAGTTATTTCAGATAAAAAACAATTAAAAGATCATTTAGTTTCTGATTTGACTAAATCAATTATTTGCAATAAATATTTAAATCATAAATTAAACGATAGTTTTACAGAATACAATTTATGTCCTTTAAATAATGGCATTAAGCAGACAATGGTTTATTCGATTCCATCATCAGAACTCACTGGAATTATGCCTATTAGATCAGATTGGGTATTAACTGGCGGTTATGATCCTGAAACCGAAAAATCGTGCATTATAGCTAAATCTAAGTTCGGTTGTATGTTTCATAATATGCAAAATATTAAAAGAGTAAAAGCAATAATTTAAGTGAGATTATGACAGAAGTATTAACAAGTTGGGAAAATATAAAAAATGATTTAGCTAATTGTTCTAGTCAATTAGCTAAACGCCAGGGTGCAAAAGAACAGCTTGAAAAAAGTCTGGAAGAAGAAAAAGCTTTAGTGTCCAAATATAAAGAAGAACAAATTCTTAACGAAAAGGCTAAAAACTTTTTACAATCAGAAATTTTTGAGCGCCGCAAACAAGCCATTGATGCTATTGAATCAATGGGAACAAGTGCTTTGAAAATTGTTTATGGTTCAGATTATAAATTAAAATTCAATACTTATGATGAAAAACGCGCTGCTGGTAAATCAACTGGTTTCAATATGGATATACAGGTTGTAAGCGATTTTAAAGGTAAAGAATTTGCAACAGGTTTATTTGGTGAGCGTGGTGGCGGTGTTATTGAAACTGTTTCATTCGCATTGCGTATTGCCGCCTTGGAGTGGCAAGGCTATGAAGGCCCATTGCTTTTAGATGAGGCATATAAGAGTATCAGCAATGACTCTAAATTGGAGAAAATTGCCCAATTTTTGAGATACATAGCTGATGAAACTGGTAGACAGATTATTTTCGCCACACATAAGGCTGAAGTATTTGGGCAAATTGCTGATAACATAATTTATGTTAAAAAAGAGAATGGGATTGCTGACGTTGAAAACATAACTTACGAAGAATTAAAGAATAAAATGGAAGAACATTCTATTGTCGATTATGATTATGAGTATGACATAGAATCTATTGAAGAAGAAAATGAGACAAACTAAAGAAGATCAATCAAAAACAATAATTAAAAACATAATGAAAACATCCATTCCTGCACAGGGAGAATTATCAAATCCTTTTAAAAAGAAGAAAAACGAACTCACCTTGGGCGAGATTATTTCTGACAGGAATAAGGTATTCCCTGATAATATCAAGCAATGGACGCCGAAAGTGTTTGTGGAATATTTTGCTCAAAAATATCAAGAAGAAACAAATGGCAATTATCGCGTTATGTATCGTTCAGATATGACAACTTTTAAAGAAATTTTCAAGTTTTTTACTTCTACAGGGTTAGAGAAAAAAGAATGGACCAAAAAATTTGTAGATTGGTCATTTAAGAGACGTTCAGATATTATAAAAAAAGAAGGTCATTTTACGATTCAAGACATTAATAGATATGTTAATTACTTTTATCAAGATGTAGTATTGCCCAAAGTTGAGAAAGACGAAGTTGATCGTTCTTATTGCGAAGAAGATATCTTAAAAGAGATTGAAGAGGCCAATAAAGAAGGTAAAGCAAAAGAAATTTTCTTACGATTTGGTATTCCTGTCGCTGCTTCGTATTTTGTAAATGTGCAGGGTATGAAAGAGCCAGCTATTGTAGCGGGTATTGAAAAATTTCTTGACACTTTGTCAAAGGGAAATTCGGTAGAAAGACAAAGATTTACTGAAATGATTAATAAATCGATCATTTTATCTCCGTATCCAGAAGATTTTGTGCTATTAGATTGGCGCAACCGATTTGAAACTTATGTTTCTCGTTTTCATCATGAAAATTGGTGGAGAGACGAAGATTATAAAGGTAAATCTCTTTCACAATATGACAAACTGAAATCCCCTTAAAGGATTTTTGTTTTGTCATATTCAATATATTAAATATGTGGTATAGAGTAATTAAAATTGCGAATGATTCTTATGATTTAAACGAATTAAATAAAGAAGTAAGAATAGATGATGCCGTCCATGATATTATGGACGCACTTTCTACTGGCAAAGAATTAGATTTATCATCTCGGGGTTTTAAAGCCATTAAAGTTAACGCTCCTGTACCAGATGATTATGATGATAATATTACTCAAATAGACGTTAATAACCCCAGATCAGAGGGCGATTTTCATTATTATGAAGGGCAAGCATTAGATCATTATCAAGGCATAGCTTTTGCTTGCCAAATACTAAGATTACAATCAATTAAAAAAGGTATGCCTACTTTTATGTATTTGTATGAACATATGTTTTACAAGGATATTGATATTGAGAAATACATTAATAAAATCCAAGAAATTGATCAAAGATTAAAAGAGTTGGACGAAAATGCTATTAATAGCATGGTAAGAGATGATGATTTCACGCAGCATTGGAAACAATATGATTTGCCTAATGCTCCTATATGGAATTCAAGAAACCCAAGATACCATGAATATGAAAGCGCTTTAAATAAATCCGTAGAACAAGAACGCGAAATTTGCAAGGAATATGCTAAAGAATTTTGGCATTGCTGGTCTGAATTACGCAAAGTTATGTTATCTTTTCGTGATCGTGTTTGGAGTCCCCAATACAAACAGCTCATAGAAGAATTCACTCCTATTTAAAGGAGATTCAATATAAATTGAGGAATACATTAAATATGTGGTATAAATTTTCACAACAATATGGTCCAGTTTCACAACAGATGACTCAAAATCAGCCATCTCAATATCCTGCTGAAAATACCAATGTACCTAATAATAATTCTAATAATCAAACACAAATTCAGACAAATGATTTAAATCAGCAATTGCAATATATTATTAATGTTTATAATACACAGGGCTATTCTAATATGTCTCCTGTGGATGCAATCAATCGGCTAAGCAAAGATTATGCTGCTCAATATACATGGCTTGGTAACAATCAAAATTCAACATATAAACAACTATGGGATTATTTAAACAGTAATCGACAGGAAAACATTAAAGATTATCCTTTAACTGAGGATAAAACTTCATATGTAAATACCGATCAAGATGCATTAATTGAAAAACAAACATCGGAAAATTTGCAAAAATGGCAAAATCAAATTAATCAAAATGAATCCTCAGATCAAGCGGGTGTTATAATTGATTATAATAGTTTACCCGAATATTTAATATCAAAAGTTGGCAATGGCAAAACGCTCAATGAATATTATGAATGGATACTAAAAAACATTAATAATGGCGCTCATTTAGCAAATCAATTTGCTAATGCCATAAAATATGCTGACGCTGCTAGAAATAAATATTATGGTGGACAAAGAATCATATCTATTGATCCTGCAACTTCTCAAATTGATTTAACTAAAGGTAGTGATTTTATGAATTGGTATTATGGTTTATCAGATTATGGGGCGACCACACCACTAAAGAAAAAACAATCACCAAAAAGACGCAGATAACGCACGATAATAAAACATGACATCAGAAAATAAAACGATAACTCGTCATCGCCAAGCGATGCGCGAATTTGATTGGCAAGTTCGTTCCAATAGACCTTTAATTTCGATCATCAGCCATGAAGAAGAAAGAATTCTTCAAACTATGAAAGAGATTGCTATTCGTCCAAATTCTCAAGGTAAATCTAGAAATTGGACTATTATTCAATGGGATGTTGCCACGGGATTGTCTTGTGATGATCCAAGCTTTGATTTAGGAAACGATTTTTATGATGCTGCAAATGTTATAACTTGGTTTCAAACACAAAAAACATCATCTAATGGCAGTTATTTAATTTTAGTTTTAAAAGACTTTCATAAGTATATTGGATATTATGGAAATCCAAATAATATTGAACATACAATCATTAGGCAGATTAGAAATTTTTGTGAATTAAACAAAGGCCAACATAAGACGATTGTATTTCTTGGCACTAATCTTTTTCTTCCTCCAGAATTAGAAAAAATTGCGTCTGTTATTGATTGGCCTTTGCCTGAGAAAGAGCATATTGAGGATAAAATCTCCAATATGCTCAATCATGCTGAAAAACATAAAGAGCTTGCGGCAAATTTTAAAACAAAATATGATTCTTATGAAATGGATGAAATCATACGTGCATTTCTGGGTTTAACGCTCACAGAGGTTGAATATATTACAACTTATATGATGCTAACGCAACCATGCATGGACCCAAAAACAATTGCCTCTAAAAAACGTGATGTTATTCGCAAAAGTGGCGTAATTGAGTGGATTGATGTTGATACTGATTTAAATAGTGTTGGTGGTTTACAAGAGCTTAAAAAATGGCTTAATGAGCGCAAAGATGCATTTACACGAGAAGCAGTTGAATACGGATTACCAGCAAATCCCAAAGGTTTATTGATGATTGGTATTCAGGGTGGCGGCAAAAGTCTGTGTGCAAAAGCGATAGCGTCCGCTTATAATTTACCTTTATTGCGATTAGATATGGGTAAAGTTTTAGGAAGTTATGTTGGGCAATCAGAAGAAAATATTCGTTCAGTTATTAAAGTTGCAGAATCTATTGCTCCTTGTATTTTATGGGCTGACGAAATTGATAAAGCTTTATCTGGCATAGCGTCATCTAATCAAACGGATGGTGGCACCACTTCCCGTGTTTTTGCCACTATCTTAACCTGGATGCAAGAAAAAACATCTCCAGTATATGTTGTGGCAACTGCGAATAATGTTTCACAATTACCACCCGAATTACTAAGAAAGGGTAGGTTTGATGAGATATTTTTTGTTGACTTGCCCTCGGAAGAAGATCGTAAAGATATTTTTAGGATACATTTATCAAAGATGAATCGGAATCCTGAAGATTTTGATGTTCATCGTTTGGCAAGAAAGAGTTCGGGATATACTGGTGCTGAAATTGAAGCATCAATTGTTTCAGCATTATATAAAAGTTTTAGTGAATCGAAGCGTAATCTGACCACTATAGATATAGAGCATGCTTTGCTTTCCACAATACCCATTGCTGTGATGATGAAAGAAAATATTGATGAGCTTAGAAATTGGGCAGAGCAACGTGCGAGAAATGCTTCTATTCCGCGAATAATTGAGCCGATTATTCAGCAAACAGCTAAAGACAAGAAGCAAATTATGGCTAATATAGATAAAATTGAGGACGAAGAAGAATTATGAAAGAAAATTTAACCGAACAAGAATTGGAATTTATTTCAATGTTTGATGCTTCTGAGAACCTTCATAAATGTGATATTTGCAAAGATAAAGGTTATTTATTAAATGACAATAAAGAAGCAAATACGTGTGTATGTCAAAAGAAAAAAGAATTATATCACGCTTATGAAGAAGCATCTATACCAAAATCATTTTGGCACTTAAATCTCAAAGAACATTGGAATTTAAACCAAGATGCTTTTGGAGACGATTTGGGCGTATCAAAACCCATAAAGAAAAAAGTTAAAATGATTATGCAATTTTACATCAAGAATCTTGAGAAAGTTGTTGATGGAGAATTTTTAACAATAGTCAATAATGAATTGAATTTTAGAATTAAGTTACGATCATTATTACTCGTTGGGGGCAATAATAGTGGTAAAACTATGTTGGCCGCTATTGTGGCGAAACATGCCGTTGAATTAGGCATGACTGTCAGATATTATGATTGGAATGTTGATATTGTTAGAAATCTAATTAATTTTGATAGCAGAGAAGAACAGAAAAGTCTCATTGAAGATTTTACTTATTTAGATTTAATCATTATTGATGGATTACATGATTATGGATTAGAACAAAAACATTTCCTATTTCAGTTAGACTCATTAATCGCGGCGAGAGAGAAAGCAAATAAGCCTATGATTATTACTTCAGATTATAATGTCAAACTGAAATCTGGTCCAGTTTGGGATAATTATTACAATAACGAATTATTCCGAATTGAATTACCAACACCTAAAAAATAAAAAATCTCGGTTTATCTGCTAAAAATTAACAAACCGAGTAGAGGATTAATATGAAATTAGATCAAGAAGAATTAGAACTAATTGCATTGCGACATTTGACAACTAGCGCTAAAGCTGTTGATAGAATGCTTGCTTGTAATATTACAGCGGACCATTTTCAATTTGTTCAAGAGGGTTCAAAAGTTAGTCATCATTCAAAATTATTTGGATTATTGCGAGATTATTATGAGAAATCTGGCGGATCATTGATGACTCAATTGGTTTTAGAAAACAGATTAATTGAAGAACAAGTTAAAGATAAAAGTCGTGGTAAATATATCACACTTTGGGCAAAATTAGAAGAAATTGATGTCGATGAAAATGATTTGTATGAAATTATAACACAGTTGAAAGATAGATATTGCATGAAATTAATGAATGAAATGTTCAAAGATGCTCATGAATATTTGATTGATAAAGGTATAGAAGAGTGTTTATCAATGTGCCAAGAACGTCTTGAAACTATTCGAGATATGAAAAGCGAATTTATTGTTGACAAACAGAGTTTAGATATTTCTGAAGCCGCTCCTTACTTTAAAGAGGAATTCGAGAAAAGAGCCAATCATCCAGATAAATTTAGAGGTATTCCTTGCGGATTGCCCCAAATTGATGATGTGACTTTAGGTTGGATGCCAGGGCAACTTATTGTTCTTTTGGCCCCTTCTTCTGGTGGTAAAAGTATTCAAATGTTAAACTGGGCATTGTATGCCAATCAAGTATATGGCAAAAAGATACTTTATTTTTCATTTGAAATGTCGCTTTGGCTTTGTTTATTAAGACATTTGTCTTTAATGTATGAAGTTCCATATCGTGATTTAAAATCAACACCCAAAGATGATTATCGTATCATTAATATGATAGAGAAAATGTGTAATGATACTTCTCCCTATTTTGAATACGATGTCAATATGGAAGACCCAACTCCTGAATATATTGATTCTAGAATTAAAGAATTAATTGCGACTAAAGGCATGCCAGATATGGTAGTTGTTGACTATATTGGGAATATGACAACACGCACTTCAAGAAGAGACGCAAAACCTTGGGAAAAACAGGGCGATGCTGTTGAAAAACTTTTTGCGTTAGCTAAAAGATATCAAATTCCGTTCTTAACTGCACAACAGGTAAACCGAGAAGCAATTAAAGAAAGCAGACAACGTAAAGAAAACGGTAAAGCATCTGGATTTTTCCAAGATGCGGCATCTGGAGATCAAAGATTAATTCACCTTGCTCACTTTGTAATTGGAGTAGAACCTGACAAGCAGTTTGGTAGAAATATTTATCATCCTGTTAAGATGCGTGATGCGATGTTTGATCCTTTCGCGGCAAGGGTTGATCCAGTTTATAATAGAATATATCCCATTCCAGAAGAAGATCAGCCAGAACATTTGCGCAGAGAATCAGCAACTTCGTCAAGTTCAAGTGACAACAGAGTTAAAAAAGTTCATAATACTGTGGAAGAAGACACTTCGATGGACGACTTGATATTACATTTACCAAGCGACGATGAAATCAATGAAATAGATGAAGATAATTGGACATAATTTATGAAAAAATTAACTGTTAAAGAAATTTTAGGCGAAGAAAAAATAAATCGTAAAAAACTAAATCAAGTTTCTGATCATTTAATTCAAGAATTACTTGCATCAGCAAACATTGTTGATATTTTAGTTAATGAATATGATTTATTACTTATGCCAGGTTCAAATGGCTGGTATTCTAGCAATTGCCCTATGCCAAATCATAGAGATAGTACTCCTTCTTTCGGAGTTAATCCAGAAGAAGGAAGATACAATTGTTTTGGATGTGGTCAAAAGGGGAATATATTAAATTTCATTCGAGCTGTAGAAGGATTATCTTTTTTTGAAGCAGTTATTAAACTTGCTGAAATCACCAACTTTGAATTAAATCTTGATGATGATGCAAACCGTGGAAGAATTGTTCGTCAAATAGAAAGTTTGTTTGACGAACAATTAAAATATAGAAGTGGAGAAACTGATTTACCAGGTGCAATTAGTGAAGTAGAGTATTTACGTTCAACAGCGCAAAGACTTAAAGATTTTGAAAGAAAAGTTAATTATGATCCAGAAGAAATTGCAATTGTTGATGAAATCTATTCTCGCATTGACGATGCAATGATGAATGAAAATCATAAAGAACTTAATAAAATTTGGAAAGAAATCGGTACAACTATTCGTGAACATCTGAAAAGATATAAAGAGGAACATAAAAATGATGAAATCGAAACCAGTAGTTGTTAAAGAAAAAACTTCTAAATCACAACAATCCAAAAATGACAATAATAAAGTCGGTAAATTAGCAGAAGAATTACGCGAACTATCTTTACAACCACCTGATAAAATAGGATTAAGTTTAACTGTTTTAGCCCCATTTGCTGGAAGAGTAGCTATGGCACAAAAAATGGTCAGTGCGGCTCAAAATTTATCAGAAGGCGAAGCATTGGCTTATTTACTTATATCAGGCGCTGAAAAGGAATTAGAACGAATGGCTAATGTTTGGCTTTCTTTGCAGGAGGAAAATAATAATTGAAAAATAATCAACTATCTGAATGCCAAATTGTATTTTATCCCGAATTAGCAGCAGCAGCTTTATTAAAAAAAGAACATGATTTGTATTCGTGCTGGACAGTTTTAAGGTCTTTAGATCAAATAAAAGAAGCAAACTCTTCGGGCATTAACCACAGAGGAAATGGCATGTTCAATTTAAAGGCAATGCTGGAAATTTTGACCTATGTTTTAGGTATTACTGAAAAATATGCTTATCAAATAATACAAGATGGTGCTGGCAAATATTGGAATAAACCAGGTGGAAAAAATGGACAAAAAATCTGTTCATTAATAGGCGTAAAAAATGTAGTGAAATATTTAAATCCAACAATGCCTCGTATAGAACCATTTTCTATACCTTTAAAATATGTTTGGAATGATCCATACACTGAAATACATCCAAATAGCACTAACATCAAATATCTTTTAGTGGGGTTAATAGCGGCACGATTTAAAGATCGTCGTCCAGTAACTGCGGCTTCAATCGCCGAATGGACTGGCTTAAGCATAAGAACTGTCAAAACAGCATTGGCAACTTGTGATCATTTACATAAATATGAAAATTGGAAATTAAAATCAGAACATAAAGCATACCAACAAATTTCAAAGCAATTTGACGAATTAAAATGCTTTGGCACTGGAGCTAGAATTGTGCCAGTAAATGAAAATTGGGGTATTGTTGAACAATTAGGCAATACATATATTTTCCCAGAATTTCAAAGATTGCCATTAAAACATAGACCTAAAGATATGAAATCATATGACTTGATTAATGCAAAACAATTTACAGATAAAATTTACAACTTGGATTCTAAGAAAATATTAAATGGAAAAATGCTATCACCATATTGTATTAGCAATCAAAGACATGATTTTAAAGCCAGAATATGGAGAAATATGCATACTACAAATATTGTCCAGAATTCCATAAAAAAGAGAAAAATAGAACGATAATAATTAAGACAGATGTATGACCGCTAACAACGGCGTCTGTGGAGAATAATAATATGTGTAAACAAGAATTTGTACATTTACATGCGCACACTCATTATAGTGTGCAAGATGCTTTGCCTTCCCCTAAGAACTATGCTAAAAAAGCCAGGGCTGAAGGTTTTATTGCTTCTGCCATTACAGATCATGGTCGAATGGGCGGAGTAGTTGAATTCGTAGAAGCCTGTCGTGCAGACGATGGTGCAACTGACCCCATTAAACCTATTATCGGTTGTGAAGTATACACTTGTCCTGATATGACATTCAAAGAACATGCAGAAAGAGAAGATGGCACAGTTGGAAGACCTAAACACAATCACTTAACTCTATTGGCAATGAATGAGAAGGGTTATCGTAATCTTTTGAATATTGCCTCTATTGGTGCCGAAGTTGGATACTACTATGATCCTCGTGTTGATTGGAAAGTTATTGAGGAACATAATGAAGGCATTATTGCTCTTTCAGGTTGTCTTGCAAGTGAATTAAATCAAGCTCTATTGCGACACGGAGAAAAGAAGGCAGAATCAGTAGCAGAACGATTTTTAGATGTTTTTGGAGATAGATACTATATCGAAATACAAAATCACGGCATTCCAGAACAAGAACATAACTTGCCTAAACTTTTAGAATTGGGTAAAAAATATGATATCCCAGTGGTTGCATCGAATGATGTTCATTATTTGGAACAAAAGGATTGGCAGATTCATGATGTTCTAATCCAAATGCGTGATTTATCACAAGATAGAATCGCTGGCAAGAAAAATGGCAAGAAAGAAGCGTATGGAACACATAACTTTCATTTGAAAACCAGAAATGAAATGGAAAATATTTTTTCTAGTGTGCCATATTCATTGGATAATACTTTAAACTTAACAGATCGAGTTGAGGATTTTATGAAACTCGATGTGCCTCATTTGTTGCCTTCTGCTTATGTTCCTATGAATGATGAAGATTTTCGAGCATGGTGGCAAAGAAATCTTAAGTATTATAAACCAAATGAAGCTTATCTCGCTTATTTGGCATTTAATGGTTTAAAGAGATTGGGTTTAGATAAAAATTCGACATACATCAAACGAATGAAGTATGAATGGGAAACCGTTTGTAACATGGGTGTTGTGGACTACTTCTTAATTGAATACGAAATGGTATGCTTTATGAAGAAATCTAATATTCGTTATGGCATTCGTGGCAGTGGAGTGGGTAGTTTATTAAATTATCTATTAGAAGTTTGCTCTGTTGATCCCATTCGATGGAACTTGATGTTTGAAAGATTTTTAAATCCTGGGCGTGGCGAACAATATAAAATTGATTTTAGCGTGATGCCTGTAAAAGAATATCAAGAACAGAAGGGCAAAGAAGATCAAAGTGAAGCTGTTAGGCGACTCAAAGAAATTGTTAAAGAGAAATCAAATGATCCTGAATATGAATCTCATATGCCTGCAATTCATAAAGAAATTTGGGTTTTAGAGAATCAAGGTTTAGCTACATACATGAATCATCTTTCAAACTCTGGAATCACTAAGCAAAAGAATGAATCTAATTCATGGATTGCATATTTTCTTGGTATTACAGATGAAAAGCCAGAAAGTGGATTAAAAGTCAAGAAAGTTGCGACTCTTCCTGACGTAGATACGGACATTGACGATTCTCGTAGAAGTGAAGCATTTGCATGGGCCTCTTCTTATTTTGGACAGGATAAAGTAAAGAATATTGGTACCTGGGGCACTTATGGTGCTAAAGCCGCTGTTATTGGCGTTTTAAAGACATCAGAAAAGTTTAATGCCAAATGGAAAGACAAAACACACCAAATGGCTCAAGTTGTCAGTAAGACCATTCCTGGCAGACCTGGCACAACATTAGACGACGCTTTACAGGAAAGTCCTGAATTTGCATCTTGGGCACGTCAATATCCAGAAGAAATTGCAATTGCACGTAAACTTGTTGGAACCATTTCCAATTTAGGTGTTCATGCTGGTGGTATTTTAATTGCTAATGATTCATTATGTAATCATGTACCTATCGAAAACTCTAAAGGCACTTTATGTTCAGGCTACGATATGAAAAGTGTAGAACGTGTTGGTGCTGTAAAATACGACTATTTAGGGCTTTCGACTTTACACACATTGTCATATGCTTTGGAATTAATTAAAAAACGTCACGGTAAAGATATTGATCCCGCAGATATTCCTCTTGAAGACCCTAAAGTGTTCAAAAATATTTATGCCACAGGTAAAACATCAACTGTATTCCAATTTGCTTCAGGCGGAATGCAAAAAGCATTACAAGATGTTAATGCTTCTAATACTGAAGACTTAATTGCAGTTGCCGCGCTTTATCGTCCTGGCCCTATGGCTTACATCCCAGATTATGCTCTTGGTAAGAAAAATCCTGATGCTATTAAATATGATCATCCTATCATTAAAAAACATCTTGAAGTTACCTATGGCATCATGGTATATCAGGAGCAAGCTATGTTTTTAGCTCGTGATCTTGCAGGATTTGACTGGGATGAAACAGATAAACTAAGAAAGGCTGTGTCAAAGAAAGACCCTGTGCTTTTTGATAAGATCACCAAATTATTTAGAGAAAAAGCTATTGCTCGTGGAGTAGATGCGCAAGTTGTGAATAATTTGCTTCAATTAATGGAAAAATTTAGTGGTTATGCTTTTAATAGATCACATGCTTGTGCTTATGCGATTCTTTCTTATTGGACTGCATGGCTGAGATATTACTATCCTTCGGAATGGATGGCAGCATGTTTGCAGACAGATCAGAATGATGAAACAAAGAAGGCTATTTATGAAAAAGAATGTAAAACGGAGCGGATCAATGTTTTGAATCCAAATGTTAATGAATCTGGTATGCAAACAACCGTTAATAAACATGGTGACATTCTTATGCCCCTAACATCAATTAAGGGTGTTGGTAGTATGGCAGAAACTATTATTGCTAATCAACCTTATGAATCGCTCAAACAACTTTGTTGGGTTGCAAGGCCAAATAGAGGAACAGTTGAATCATTATTTATTGGTGGAGCTTTAGATTGTTTCCCTGAAGCATCGAAAACAACTGAAACAGAAGTTTTTATGGAAATTTGGGACGAATTAGTTCATATTCGCGGAGAAGAAGAAAAACGCCTTAAAAAACAAGCCAATATGAAATACAAATCCACAGATTCTTTAATTAATGATTCTGATGATTTAGATAGTATTGCGTCTAAAAATGAGCGCACAAGTATTCGCAATCCAATTGTGAAGAAAACCAAACCTCGTATCAATACACGTAATTTCTTTGGAGATGAATAAATGTTAGATGAAGAATTAGAAGAAGAATGTCTTGAGATTGATCAATCTCAAGACATTCTTGAAGAGCCTAAAATTGAAATAGAGCCATTAGATTTATATGGCAGTACATATGATTTTACATCAGAAGCCAAAAATAGATTAAAAGGCATAACAAAAGAAGAATATGTAGAATGTGTTAAAATGTGTCAAAATATATATGAAATGATGCCCACATTTGAGAGAGATCAAATTGAAGCTGAGATTTCTTCTTGGGATTTTTCAATTCCAAGTGAAGTTAATACAGAATATGAAGACATTGCTGAAACTTATTCAAGATTGATAGCATATAATTTCCGATTAACTACATTGATTGATATTGCATATAGAAGAAGTGAATTCTTAAATGAAGCACATAAATCGCTTAAAGAAATGGCCCATAAACTTTATACTGGAACAAAGGGTGATAAAGATGCAAATGCTTCATTTATGGTATTTACATGGCTTGCGTTAGCAACAAATGCAAAAGCGCAATTAAAGTATTTAATTGAATGTAAATCCAGCTTAACTTTTGCATCTGAAAATATGAAAAGTCTGATGTATGAAAGACATAATATAGCAAAAATTAACAATAATGATGTTAATATTGGAAATGCAGTATCTTATAATCGTATGTTAGATGATGAATACGAAAAGTCAAAAGATGATAAATATGTCGATGTTGGATTTAACAGAAATAAATCTGTTGGTTTTAATAAAAAACCCGAAATAAAAATCAAAACTCGTAATTTAGTTTAACAATTTATGGAAAATATTTCCATAATAATATTAATTATTTTCTACAAATGTAAAGGATAAAACTATTCATTTGTAGAAAATAATAATGTGAAGTAAAAAATTCACATATTCTAAAAATCAGTAATGAAATTTAGAAAAAAGCACGATAATTAGTCCAGAGTAATCGAAAAATGCAAAGTCTGTAGAATCAATTGATTCCAAAAATCAGATAGCGTTATAATCAATTACTGACTCAAAGGAGAAATATATGTCAATACGTACAGTTACACCCAAATCAGTTCAAGAACGAACTAATTCAAACAACAATCGCACATCTCTCAAAGATTCTCTACTTGATCTTAAAGTAGGCAAGGGAGAAACTAAAGAAGTTACGATTCGCCTTGTTGGTTTTCCTATTGATTTTGTTGAATATAACAATCTTCAAGAATTGCCCGATCCTAATAAAGATGGCAAAACAACTCCAACCGCTGTTCCTTTCCCAGATGCAGAGCTTAATAAGTCGCTCACTCGTGTTGGTTTAAAGAACAAGGACGAATGTCCTTGGTATGCATTGGGTTATCGACCTAATCCTCAGTACGCTCAAAATTGTCTTTTAAGACTTCCTGACGGTACTTCTGTACCTAAGATTCTCAAGAAGGGTAGTTCTATTTTTAAAGAAATTACCAAGGCAGAGCTTGCCAACCACCGCGAAAATGTTAAGGAAAAGTATGATGATAGCGATAAGCTTATCACATTTATGGGCGGACGATATGCACATGAAATTGAAATCATTGCTAAGTACAATGACAAAAAGATCGGCAAGGTTGAGTATGAAGTAAATATTAAGAACAAGAAAACTCGATTAACAGATGAAGAAATTGAGATGTTCCGAAAAATCAATGAGCCTAAGCCAGAAGAATTGGAAGAAAAGCGAAGCGAATATCTTGCTGAAAAAGCAGAAGATGCTAAACTTCGTAAAGACGCAGAGTACAATCTCGCAGATACTCCATTCCCAGATTGGGAAGATTTCTACACCTATGGATACCCATTATCGCGCATCTATAAGTTCGCACCAATCCGAACCACAGAAGAAAGCACAAAGTCACATGAAATGACTATTACTGCTAATGCTGACGAAGACGAAGATAGCGAATCCACCGTAGCACCAGTAGCATCTAAGCCTGCAAAGGCTAAAGCTAAAACTGCGACAGTAGCAGAGGAGTCTAATCCTTTCAGCGAAGAAAGCAGTGAAGAAGATGAAGTCTGGGGTTAATCTCTAAACAAAAGTATAGCCAGAATTCTGGCTATACTTTTAACATTCTAAATTTAGGTGAATATAATGGCAAAAGACGATAAAGGTAAAAAATCAGAAAAACCCAAGGCAGATAAAGATACAAGCCAATCGCAATTCCTTGATTTTGTAAAAAACATGGAAGCAAAGATGAAATCTTTAAACATAGATAAAAATTGTTTAAAGATGGGCGGTGGATATATCCCAGTTGAATTCTTATCTACAGGACAAATGGAAGTAGATGCTGTACTTGGTGAAGGCATGGGCATTCCTAAAGGCACACTTATTGAGTTTTGTGGAGAATCTCAGTCGGGTAAAACTTATCTTGCCTATAAATTAATGGCACAAGCAAATGCAGAAGGAAAACGAGCTTGCTTTTTTAATATTGAAAACTCATTTTATCCTCCACGCGCAGAAAGTTTGGGCGTAAAAATCTATGATCCTAATCTTTTCACACTATTTGAAAATATTGCTACAGCAGAGCAATATGGTGAAATGATTAAATTTGTTGTATCTAGTGGTTTATATGATGTTGTTGTAGTAGACTCTATCACAGCATTAATTCCATCAGAAGAATATGTAAAAACATTGGGCGATGCTCAAACTATTGGTATTCACGCAAGATTCATGAAACGTTTGTCTAGTCGTTTAGTTGCTGAATGCGCTAAAGCTGGGACGATTTGTGTTTATATCAATCAGCTATATATTAGTTCTGGTAAGCAAAAAGGAACATTCCAATTAGGTAGTTCTGGCGGTAATTCTATTAATTACTTTACGCACATGAGACTTTGGATCAATAAAATTGGTGGCAAAGAAGGCTTAATTGTGAGAAAAAATGATGAAGGTAAAGAAGAAGTCATTGGTGGAAAGTCAAAACTGCTTGTTATGAAAACAAGATATGGCACTCCAGGTCTGAAGTGCGAATTTCCTATTATGTTTGGTAAGGCAGAATCTAATCCTATTGATGAATTTATGTTTAAAGCTAAAAATAGCAAACCTAAAGAATTTATTAAAGAAACTCGCAAAGTATTTAAGTATGTTAACGATGATACTGGAGAAGTTCTTGAATCTAAGGATGCTATTGAATTTATTGAAATGTTGCAGAAAGAACCTGCTCCTTTGAAAATGCCAAGGGGAGTTAAAGCTGATACAGCGTTTGAATGGATTTGCAATAGGCTTAAGCTTACTCCAATGGCAGTCGATGCCATTAATAATGCTTTGAATAATCCTTCTGAAAAGATTTATACTCCAGAAGTGGATGATGAATATGAAATTCCAGACGAAGTGATTATGCAGTATCAAGAAGAACAAGATCAACAAGAAATCGAAGATGAAGATGAAGAGTAAAATACTTTTCAAATAGTCTTTCAAAAAAGATGTTTATTGAAAAATAGACATCTTTTTTGATAATAATTGCACGATAATACATATATGACTGTTATTGATCCTAAAGCTTCTCCTACTCTATTAACTGGAGAACAAATATCTCAACAATTCTCCAGAGAATTGTTGAGCAATGAAAAAGCATTAGAATACGTTAATGAACGCGGAATCAAAAAAGAATTAATTGAACAAGGAAGAATGGGTTTTTGCCCTCCTTATTCAAGACATTGGTTCCCCTTATTAAAAGGACGTATTATAGTGCCTATTAGAGATGTACACGGAACAATTATCGCATTTGCTGGCAGAAAGTATGAAGCTATGCAAGAATTAACACATAATGCTTTATGGGATGCATTCGGACATGAACCAGCACAAGCAAAAGACAAAATTGATAAATGGAATAAAGGCAAATGGATTAATGAACCATATCCTAAACAAAGACATCTTTTTAATCTATATGAAGGTAAAGAAATAATTCGAAAACGTAATTATATCAATCTAGTAGAAGGATACTTAGACGCATTGGTGCTTTCATCTAAAAATATGGGTAATACTGCCGCAATTTGTGGCACAGCATTATCTCAATATCATGTGGCTTTAATTAAGCGCTATTGTGATCATGTTGTTTTAATGTTAGATGCAGATGATGCGGGTGAACAGGCTGTAATAAGATCAAAACCTATCATCGAAGAAGCCGATTTGAAATTGCATGTGGTGTATTTGCCTAAAGGATATGATCCAGATGAATTTGTTTTGAAATATGGCAGTAAACAATTAAGATTGGGTATTGAACAAATGATTGTTGACAATACAGAGGAATTAAAAATTAAGGTGGCATGATGGATTTAACTTGGACTAAAACGCCTCCCTCTGGGAAAGAGGGAGATGGAAATTGGTTAGTTGGATATTATGAGTTTTATGATTGTTTGGGATGGACATATTTTGTTTTAACATTAACATTTGATGTGAGAAAAAAAGAATTAACTGTTTATCCTTCCGATGAATCATTTGAATCTTGGTACGCAGAAGTAAAGTCAATAAATATCCCCTTTTACTTCGCAAAATTTGATTTTGAAACATTAAAACCACCTGTGAGTGATGCTGAAATTAACGGTTTAGTAAAATACATAAATGATTTATCAGACGAGGAAGACAATGGATAGATTATCTTGGGATGATTATTTTATGCAATGTGCTAAACATATTGCGTCAAGAGCAACGTGTTCTTCTCGAAAAGTAGGAGCACTTCTTGTTAAAGATTGCAGAATTTTAGCAACTGGATACAATGGTTCTCCTCCTGGTCATCCTCATTGCGTAGACGCAGGTTGTCTTATTGAGGAAGAAACTGGACGATGTATTCGAACTATACACGCAGAACAAAATTTAATTATTCAAGCGGCTAGAGCGGGTGTTAGTACAATAGATTCTGTTATTTATACCACACATCGCCCATGCCATACATGCGCGAGAATAATTGCTGGAGCAGGAGTCATAAAAGTAATCAGTTTAACTCCTATTGAAAACGATTACAGTTTTGAAATATTAAAAACATCAGGTATTGAGTATATTTACTTGCCTGATAAGGAATAATAAATGCAAGAAATAAAAACAATTTGGAATCTTAAAAAAATATCAAGAGATGAAGCGGCAGATTTAGCTGATGATTTACGTATACCATTGTCAGCCGCTAAAGTCTACATTAATAGAAATATACGTACAGTTGAGGATTATAATGATTTTGTCAAATTAACTATGTCAAAGTTACATAATCCTTGGTTATTGCCAGATATTAAACCAGTTATTAATAGACTTGAGAAAGCTTTAGATAATAATGAAAAGATTTTTGTCTGGGGTGACTATGACGTAGATGGTGTTACAGCAACCAGTGTTGTCGTAACAGCGTTAAGAAAACTCGGTGCAAATTTTGCATATCACGCTCCTCATAGAATCAAAGACGGTTATGATATTAAGGTTAAAAGCGTTGAAAAAGCATTAGAAGCTGGCGCAGATTTGCTTATGAGCGTTGACTGCGGAATTGTTGCTTTTGAAGCGGCAGAATATGCTAAAAAACATGGATTAGATTTGATTATTACAGATCACCACCATCCTACTATAGATGGCAAAATACCTGACTGTATTGGTGTGGTAAATCCTAATAGAGATGATCCTAAATATCCTGGTGAACATTTTGCAGAATATGCCACAGAAGATTTTCAACGATATCCATTTGATGATTTAGCTGGAGTTGGTATTGCTTTTAAAGTTATGATGGCGCTAGGGCAAAGAAGAGGACTTAATGTCAAAGAACTTTTCCATGATTTAATAGAATATGTAGCACTCGGCACTGTAGCTGACGTGGCTCCAATGTTGGACGAAAATCGTGTTTTAGTTCATTTAGGATGTCAAGCTCTTTCAAATACCAGTAAACCAGGTATTCAAGAATTACTTAAAGTTGCAGACGTTCAAAAGGGCGTTTCGACTATGAATATTGGTTTTCAATTAGGACCTCGTATCAACGCGATAGGGCGTTTAGATGACGCTGGAGTTGCTCTTGATTTATTAATTGAAACTAATGAGGGTAGAGCAAAAGCTAAGGCATTACAATTAGATACAGCAAACAGAAGACGCCAAAGTCAGCAAGAACAAGTTACTGCCGAAGCTATTGCTTTAGTTGAAAAAACTTATGATTTAGATAATGAATACATTATTGTAGTTGGAGCTAAAGGTTGGCATCCTGGACTAATTGGATTGGTTGCTGGAAAGCTTGCAGAAAAATTTTCTCGTCCAGCTTTAGTTTGTTCTATTGATGAAGAGACTGGATTAGCTAAAGGAAGCTGTCGTAGTGTTAAAACATTCAATATTCTTCAAGCTTTACAATCACCTGAAGTTTGGGATTGTTTTTTAAAGCGCGATGATGGTTCCGTTGTTTGTGGCGGTCACGCTTTTGCTGCTGGATTTACTTTACCTGCTGAAAACATGGATAAACTGCGCAAAGCATTAAACACTTATGCCGCAGGACAACATGCAGTACCAGAGCGCATTATAAACATTGATGCATTAGTTTCTTTCTCGGATATCAATGTTAAATTTTATGATGCAATTAGTAAGTTAGCTCCTTTTGGTGCAATGCATGAGAATCCTTTATATTTAACAGAAAACTTGATTGTTATCAAATCTGAAACACTTTCAGATGGTAAACATTTAAAATTACGTCTAGCAGACGCTTATGATGTAAAAGATGTTCATGGTGATTTAAAAGATGTTAAATGGATCAATGCATTAGCATGGCGTAAAGGCGCGGATATTGATCTATATCCAATCGGAACTAAAGTAAGTGTAGTATACACGTTAAATATGGATACATTTAGGAATCAAGTGAATTTATCAATGACTTTAGAAGATATTAAAATATTAGACTAAATTATTAAAAAATAACTTAAATAGATTAACAATAAACACTTGATCTTACCATAATAATATTAGTGGTGAGATCAAGTGTTTCGCCATTTATCATTAAGGTAATAGTACTGTTTTAAACTTACAACTTCAATAAAATATCGTCAATTGACACACAACTTTCTTTATATGCCATTAGTTTAATAATGTATTAATACCTCACAATTATATATGAGGAAAGTTAATGCCTGAAAAGAATAAAGTCACGCGATTAAAGAAAAATCGCAATAATAAAATATCTGATTTGCAGGAAACGCTTGAAAATCAAAAGCAACTTGAAGATGCCATTATTGCCTATCAAAAAGCAATTAATGAAAATAACAAAGCCAATATCAGTGTTGCTTACGAGCGTGTTTGTCGTTTATATCAACCTCTTAATTGGGTACAAAAATGGTTTCAATATCGTTATTTGTACGACACAAGGGAAGATTTTGTCCAGGATTTCTTATTTATCTTTTGCACTGCTTTAACATCATGGAAACCCAGAAATGTTAGACCTGAAAGCAAATATGGAGGGAGTGGTGAATTTAAAAATTATTTTTGGTCTTGTCTCGCTAATAAATATACCAATATGGTAAAAGCTGATGCCAGCGGCAAAAGAAATTTATCTTCCAAATGCCCAATTTGTGAAGCCTGGTGCAATCCTCTCTCGACTCATTTACTTACAAACCATTCTGATCTCTTATGGGAACAAATGTCTAAATTTGGATATGATTTAGAAACTTTAACTCAATGTCCATTCTGTATTTCTTACAAAACTCCTAAATCATTTCATTGTGATCATAATTTAGATAATTCATGTGATGAATGTAAACAAAACACAATCACAAATAATCTTAAAAAACATTTATTATCTAAACACAGTACTTATCTTTTCGATAGATTCCAGGAAATGTATCCTAATTATGTTACTTTAAGTTCTCGTCCTTTAAGTGTTTATTCTCAAGATTCTGATGATGAAGAGACCAATTTATATGATAACACAAGCGAAGAAACTAGTGTGGACAAATTATTGGCACACGATTTAACAGATATTCAAAGATTAATCATTGAGAGAATTCTTAATGGCACATCATCCAATTGTATATATGATTCAAATTTGTATAATTGTACTCAAGAAGAGTTTGAACGTGAATTAGAACGATTAAAAGACACCATGTATTTATGTGGTTTGGAAGGTTAAAAAATATGGAATTAATTGAAGATAAGAACACAGTAGATAAAAAGAAAAACACTATTCGTGTTCGCGGCGGCAACGATAATCCAACTGATCCTGTTGGTTTATCAAGAGCAATTCTACATGTATTAGAAGACAATGAATATGTGAAATTAGAAACCATTGGTCCTAAATCTCTTTATATTGCGATGACAGCATTCAGAATGGCATCCAATATAGCTGAAAGTAAACAACAAAGCGCAGTTCTTGTCATGAGACAGAGCGAGTATGATACTGAAATTAATGGCAAATGGGCGCGAGGAATATGCACGAGAATATTCTCAATTCCTGTAAAATGTGCTGTTTAAAAGAAAAAATCATAATATTCTATGAATAATTTTAATTTTAATTTTAATGATAAAAAGATACAAATGGAGAGACGTTCTGCTCTCCATTTGTATCTAAAAACTGGAAAAAATCCGTTTGAAAATCTTGAAAAAACTATTGTTTTAGGACAGGAAAATCAGGAAGAAAAAACGTATTTTAATATAGACGCAACTGCTTCATGGAATGCGATTCAAACATCAGCAAAGGGGTGTACGGGACAACCTGTAATTAGAAATAACAATATTACATCCGACGATAAAAAGGCAGAACATTTATTGAATATTGCTTTAAATAAAGCTGCTAATTTACTTTCTCAAGTTTTAGATACTAGGGATGATATTGTTAAAAAAGAATTGTTAATTTTATTAAAAAACAATTTAGTGGCGAGAAAAAATATAGAAGGGTGTATCCGTTTTTTCCGTTATGCTGATAAGGATTTATTTACTGAATGTAGTAACTGTGGGAGTGAAAATTCATTTCCGTGGGACGAATGTTTAAAATGTGGCGCTACACGAGAATAATTTTGCTTCGTGAGCGCCAAAATTATCTATAACAATATAAAAATGACAAAAAATGCACGAAACTATATTGAGTCATTCGTTAAGCGTTTCGTCATAAGTACGTTTAAATAACGAAACGACATAAATAAGGAGATTTTTAGTGAATCAATCAGACGTATTAACCCCAACAGTATTAGCACAACATGCTAAATACTCCAAAAATGAGGTATATCAAGAAACTTTAAAATATTTTGGCGGCGATGAACTTGCCACATCGACATTTATCACCAAATACGCTTTACGCAACCCAAAAGCATCAGAAAATAATTTCTGTGAATTAACCCCTGCTGATATGCATAAGCGTTTGGCTTCTGAAATTGCCATGAAAGATGTTCATTTCTTCTATGGTAAAGAATTAAAATTTACAGATTTAAACGAGCAGCAATTGTCTGTTTATGAATCTAGATACAATAAATATTATGATTCATTTGATCATTTTAAATATATTGTACCTCAGGGCAGTCCTATGTATGGTACTGGCAACCCATTTGTTAGAGTTTCTCTGTCTAACTGTGTAGTTGTTCAAAGTCCTAAAGATATGGTATCTGGCATTATGGATACTGGTAAGGATTTAGCCAATTTATTTAAGCGCAGAGCTGGAGTTGGTTTAGATTTATCTACTCTTCGACCTGAAAATTCTGTTGTAAGCAATTCTGCTGGAACTTCAACTGGAGCTTGGAGTTTTGCAGATTATTATTCTAATGTGTGCCGTATGATCGGTCAAAATGGACGACGCGGCGCTTTGATGGAAACATTAAATGTTCTTCATCCTGATATTGATCGATTTGTTACCATGAAGCATGATCGCTCTAAAGTAACTGGTGCTAATGTTTCTATTATGCTTACAGATGAATTTATGCAAGCCGTAGAAGCTAAAACAGAATGGATAACAAAATGGCCTTGTGAAACCTGTGAAGAATTAGAATTGGTTGAATGCGATGTTCAAGATGTTTTAAACAAAGGTGGCAAATGGGTTGAAGTTACAGCAGAACAATCAGGAACTGTTGCTTATCAAATGTGGTATTCAAATGATTCATCTGAACGAAGAGTACTTAAGAAATTCAATGCTAATGAGCTTTGGATGTTGATTAATAGCTCTGCTTGTGCTACAGCCGAACCAGGCATTATTTTCTGGGATAACTACACTTCTAATCTTCCAGCCCATTGCTATCCGCAGTTTAAAACTATTTGCGTGAATCCTTGTGTTCCTAAAGATGCATGGACTACTACACAAGATGGTCCTCGTTTAGTAAATGATTTAATTAACAAACAATTTAATGCTATTGTCAACGGAACATCATATAGTTCAACAGAAGATGGATTTTTTGCGACAGGATATAAAGAAGTTTTTGAAGTTCGAACAAAAGAAGGATTTATGCTTCCAGCTACTTCCAATCACCCTGTTTTAGTTTCAAGAAAGCAAGGTAGAAAAGCACCCGAATTAGTTTGGAGAGAAGTTGGAGAACTAATTCCTGGAGATAAAATTGTTCTTCATCAACACTTAAATTTTGAGTGGGATGGCGAAGGAACTTTTGAAGAAGGTTGGCTACTAGGCAATCTTATTGTCGATGGCAACATTGAAAAAGATGGCACAGCAAATCTCGATTACTGGGGTACTAATCAGAAAGATTTATTAGCTAAAGCAGTTTCTTTATTACATAAAACTGTTGGCGGAAGATCAGATATGGCTGGGCATACAAATGATGTTTTCAGTCGTGTTAGCTCTAAAAACCTTGGTAAATTTGCTGAAAAATATGGCGTAATGAACCAATCTAAAACGTTTAATGAATTAGTAGAAAAATCTTCTTCTGATTTTACTAGAGGATTTATTCGAGGATGGATGGATGCTGATGGTAGCGTTGAAGGCACACAAGAAAAAGGTGTTAGCATTAGATTGGCTTCTACCAATTTAGAAGGATTAGAAATTGTTCAAAGAATGCTTGCGCGATTGGGTATTATTTCAACAATTTATAAAAACCGTAGATTAGAGGGATATTATTCATTGCCTGATGGGAATGGTGGAACTTCATCTTATTGGTGTCATACAATTCATTCACTTTGCATTGCAAATGATAATATTATAAGATACAATGATAAAATTGGCTTTACTGATGAATACAAACAATCAAAGCTTGAAAATATAATTTCAGAATATAAAAGAACTCCAAATAAAGAGTCTTTCTTGGTAGAAGTTGAAGAAATTGTTAGTCGAGGCTTTGAAGATGTTTTTGATTGTACTATCCCAGAAATTTCAGCTTTTGACTGTAACGGATTTTATGTTCATAACTGCTCAGAAATCGGCTTGAGTGCATATGATTCTTGTCGTTTAACAACATTAAATTTAAAGAATTATGTCAAAAATCCTTTTCAAGATGATGCTTATTTTGACTTTAATTTATATCGAGAAAAAGTTAGAGAAGGCGTCCGAGTTATGGATAATATTGTTGAATTAGAAATTGAATATTTAACTAATATTATTGATAATGTTAACGACGAAGATGAAAAGCGTGTTTTCACTAAACTTAGAGAGGCCGCTGAATTGGGTAGACGAATAGGTTTAGGAGATCACGCCTTGGCAGATGCCTTGACTTGTCTAAAAATTCGTTATGATAGTGATGAAGCAATTGCTTTTGTAGATCAAGTATTTGAGGTATTTAGAAATACTGCATACGATGAATCAGTTGAATTAGCTAAAGAACGCGGGGCATTTCCAGCGTTTGATTGGGAAACCGAGAAAGATTGTGAATTTATTAAGAGACTTCCAAGTTGGCTTCAAGAAAAAATGGCAAAATACGGAAGACGAAATATCGCAATTCTTACAATGGCTCCCACGGGAAGTGTTTCTATTGAATCACAAACTAGTTCTGGACTTGAACCAGTATTTATGTATTTTTACATGAGACGCAAGAAAATTAATCCATCTGATCCAGATGCAAGAATTGATTTTGTGGATCAGAATGGCGATAAATGGGAACATTATATGGTGTTCCATCCTACCCTTAAAGAATATTTTGAATTGAATACTGAAGCTAATGAAAAATGGCAAGTAATTCAAAATACTAAGCCTAATAGCGAATGGTCTTCGGAATTGTCCGCAATTCTTCCAGATTATTTCGTTCAAGCTGGAGATATCAATGGTTTGCGGCGTGTTGAAATTCAAGGTGTAATTCAAAAGTACATTGATCATGGAATTAGTTCCACTATCAATTTGCCTATGGGAACAACTCCTGAAACAGTTGCTGAATTATATTATCATTCTTGGAAACATGGCTTAAAGGGTGTAACTGTTTATGTAGATGGTAGTAGAACAGGTGTTCTTGTTTCTGCTGAAAGTGATAATACTGACAATATTGTAGATAATCATGCGCCTAAGCGACCAGAAGTTCTTCCTTGCGACATTATGCATAGCAATATAGATGGTCAGAAATGGACTATTCTTATCGGCCTTCATAATGGTCGTCCTTATGAAGTATTTGGTGGTTTAAGTGAACATGTTGAATTACCTAAAAAATATAAAACTGGTACAATCATTAAACGCAAGACAGATAAAACCGCTAATAAAAATAAAGCCAATTATTATGATCTTGTTATAGGAGACGAGGATGATGAAATCAAGGTTAAAGATATTTCTGTAGCCTTTAACGATGGAGATTATGCTTGGGCAACTAGAACCATCTCAACAATGCTTAGACACGGTGTACCTGTCTCTGTTATTGTAGATCAATTAAGTAAAGATAAAGATTCTGGTCTTTATAGCTTTGGAAAAGTCATGGCACGACAATTGAAGAAATATGTTGTTGATGGCACAGCTTCAGGTGAAAGATGTCCTGAGTGTGGAGAAAAACTTATTTTCCAAGAGGGTTGTCATGTCTGTTTAAACTGTGGAAACAGTAAGTGTAGTTAATTTAAAGAAAAGGGAGAAAATCTCTCCCTTTTCTTTAAAAGAGTGTAATTTTTTGCACTCAATGAGCGTATATATAATTATGAAAAATAAAGGAGTTTACCATTTCTCAATTTAATAACAATCGACCTCGACGTGAACCAGCACCTAACATCAATGAACGTTTACTCCGTATCCCAGATATGAGAGTTGTTGATGCTGAAGGTAAAGTAATTGGCCTTATGACATCAAGGCAAGCACTTAATATGGCTAGAGAAAAAAGCCTAGACTTAATTCTTGTATCCGAAAGTGCAAATCCTCCTGTCTGCAAAATTGCTGATTATGGAAAGCTTAAATATCTTGAATCTAAACGCAAACGAGAGAATCGCAAACACATTCAAGAGACAAAAGAGTTAAAATTTGGTCCCAATATTGCGGATCATGATTTGCGCACAATTGCAAATAAATCAGAGAATTTACTTAAAGAAGGAGATAAAATTAAATTCACATGTAAATTCTCAACAAGAGAACTTCAACACCCTAAAATCGGTGAAGAAAAATTCAATAAACTCGTAGAATGGCTTAAAGATCAGGCTCAAGTAGAAACACCTATTAAATTAGAAGGTAAATTCATGACAATGGTCATTATGCCTAAACACACTTCCTAGTTGTATAAAATATCTTTCTAAATTAAAATTAGAAAGATATTTTATCATTAAAAAACAAAAGGTAGGAATAATATGACTAATGCACTAAGAGAAGTGACTTGCAAAATTATTGATGCGCAAGTAGAAGAATTTATTGAAGATCACTCAGAAACTGACGATGAATCTCCAGGTTATGCTAATAGCATAATTCTTCTATTAAGAGAAATAGAAACTAAAAAACTATTTCGTGCGCCTTTATCTCAAGAAGATATACAAAAACTAATTGGTCTTAATCGCCCATTAACTTCTAAAGAAATGATTAATTTTGCGACACAATTAAGATCAAGAACTGACCCTGTTAGGTTATTGGTTGATCCAAAAGAACAGGAAGTAACAGCGGAAATGTTACTTAAAAATAAACCTAAAAACATCAAAAATAAACCAAATATTGATACAAATACAGAAGAAATTGTATTAAAACCTAAAGAAAAATTTAAATATAAAAGGAACAATAATAATAATGAATAAAGCTTTACTTAAAGTACGTCGTTTTAGAGATGGAGCAACATTGCCAACTCGTGGTAGTGATTTATCCTCTGGATTTGATTTATATGCTTGGACGCCAGAAGGTGAGTCTGTAATTATTCCTCCGAATGAGATGCACCCTATTAAAACAGGAATTAATACAAGATTTCCTGCAAATTACGAATTGCAAATACGTCCACGTTCTGGCTTGGCTTTTAAGCATCAAATTACTGTTCAGAATACTCCAGGAACTGTGGACGCTGACTACGATGGCGATGGAGAAAAATTTGAAATTGTAGTTTTACTTCGCAATGAAGGCAAACAGCCTTTCGTTGTTAATCGCGGTGATCGAATCGCACAGATGGTGCTTAATCAACTTCCTGAAGTTGAATTAGTTGAGGATTTTGACGACAATTTAAATCGAAATCAATCTAATCGTTCAGGCGGATTCGGTTCTACAGGCACTAATTAAATCAAAATATCAAATAAATTAACAAAAAAGCACGATAATAAAAATAGCTCAATTGAGCACACGGAAAAATAAAAATGGCAAAAGACGTAACATATATTGAATCACACGAATTGCTAGAATTAGCAACTAAACTTAAAGATCGTTATTATCTATTTCTCGGTCACATTGACTTGGAACTTATTTATTTTGCAGAGATGATTGGCGACAAGCCTAAGAAAGCTAAAGTAATTTCTCTTAGTGGAATTTCTAATCCTTGGGTAAAGGCAATTCTTGCTAAAGATGGCAAAAATCATAAGTTATACTGTTTGTCGGCCTGGGGTAACGAATGGTCGCAATTAGGTCCAAGTTCAAAGCAATGGGCTGTATTTAAGTTGCTATGTAATGTTGAGCCAGCTATGGATGGCAAATTAAAGAAATATGATATTCAAGATCATGGATTTATCCAAGAATACATGTCTTTAGCACACATTGGCCCATACTGGGAAAAGAGCGATACTTTGCCTGATATGCTTGCGGATGATCCACTGCCTATTCCTCCTCCACCTTTGGAAGAAGAAGACGAATCAGATTCAACACTATAACTTCTTGAAAATTGTCGGAGAATTTGAATATTCTCCGACAATTTTCAAGTAAAAACAACTAAAATATCAAATTATGATAACACTATACAATAAATATCGACCAACTTATTTTGAAGATGTTGCGCAGGAACATGTAGCTAAAGTTTTAAAAGCACAATTGGCTTTAGACAATACTGTTTCTGCCTATTTATTTTCTGGACCTCCAGGAACAGGTAAAACTACTCTGGCAAGAATCATGGCTATGGCCCTAATGTGCGAACAAAGAGCAGAAGGAGATATAAACCCTTGCAATACATGTTCAAATTGCAAATCTATTAAAAATGATCGACATAGAGATGTAATGGAAATCAACTGTGCGACAAATGGCGGTGTAGATGAAGCACGTCAGATGATTGCAGAGAAAATGCGCATCACGCCTTCGCAAGGCAATTATCGAATTTTCATTATGGATGAATCTCATAATCTCACTAAAGCCGCCCAAGAATCATTACTTAAAACAGTTGAAGAGCCACCTGAATATGTAGTATTCTTTCTTTGTACTACTGATCCAACAAAGGTAATTCCTGCTATTAGAAGTCGCTGTCAATGGCATCAACTTACTCGCGTATCCGATAAAGATCAATTAAGAATTTTGAAGCGCGTATGCGAATTAGAAGGATATGATTATGAAGAAAATGCATTGAAATTAATTGTAGAATCATCACAAGGGTCCAGTCGTACAGCACTTGTTATTTTAGAACAAAGCAAGGATATTGGTATTAATGAAGTCAACATTCGTGCTATTATTGGCAGAGGACCAAAAATGCTTTCTATTGATTTATTAAAAGCAATTGGAGAATGTAAAAGAGCCAATGCTTTTAAGATTATTGAGCAAGCACACAACGAAGGCAGAGACTTATCTATGCTCATAGAAGAATCAGCACGTAATCTAATGAAACTTGTTGAATATAGATTATTGAAAATTTCTGAAGAAGAAAGAGATTTTGAAGTAAATCAATTGTATAATATGTTTCCACCACAACAAATTGTGGTAATGATAGATAGTTTATTTGAGATAATAAATAAAATACGGCAGAATGTTACGGCAGATTTGGCAGTTAAAGCTGGACTGTTAAAAGTTATTGATTCGTTTGCAAAGTCTAAAGATAAGGAGACTGCTTAGAAATTTTTTCTCGCGGCCTCAAACGTTAAAGTAAACATAAAGTTTTATATGCGTTTGAATGCCGTGAGGAGAAAAGATTGTCAAACAATCACGATATACGGACATTATTATTAATCCGATCCGCCAAAAATGGCGACAATGCATCATTTGATAGCCTTCTTAAAAGCTTAGAGCCTAAGCTAAAAAAGATTGCATCTAGTATATATATAGCAGGTTTAGACAAAGAAGACATTTTACAAGAATGCAGAATTGCTGTTTCAAAAGCAGTAAATGCTTTTGAAGAAGAAGGCGGAGCAAGTTGGGAGAATTTTGCTATTAACGTTTGTGTTAAAAGGCAATTAAAAACTTCTTTAACTCAATCATTCCGCTTTAAGTATAAACATCACAATTTGGCTATTTCTTTAGATGCGCCTTTAATTATTACAGACGATGATATGGTACAATCTTTAGCAAATACCATACAAGACGATGGTATTTCCATTACAGACAATATGTTGGCTCAAGATGAATATAGGGAAATTAGTCAAAGATTGTGTGAAAAATTAACAATGTTAGAAGAAGCAGTTTATTCTGAGTGTGCCTACGATTCCACCTATAAAGATATAGCAGAAAGATTAGGTATTCAGCAAAAAGCTGTTGATAATGCATTAACTAGAATACGCAAAAAAGCTAAAGAAGTTTATAGCCAATTCCTTCTTGAAAAAGAAGAAAGTGAAAATTGGCCTTAAATTTAGTCAAAAAGGTTCGATAATATAGTATGCATTATTTTAAGGAACAAAAAATATGAAATTTACTTTAACACGTACTGTTGCATTGTGGACATTAAAACAAGCTTTACAAACATGTAATACAAAAGCAAAAAACAGTGCAGATTCTGATTTTCTTTTTCAAGAAAAAAATGGACAACTTTATGTTTCTTCCATAAGTACAACAGCAGAACAAACAATCGCGCTTCCGTGTGATGATCTTGAAGCTGATGAGAAAGAAGGTTTTACTGTTTCTGGACAAGCTATTGTAGAACTTATTAATTCATTTAAAGAAGAAGAAATTGAATTTATCTATAATTCGGGTACTGCGGAATTTTTAATTCAATCACTTGACAAAAAATCCAAATTCCTATTACCAACAGGAGATATAGATAGTTTTATACCCTATAGCTTTACTAAACCTTCGAATTCTTTTAACATTTCTGGTAAAACACTTTCTGCGGCTTTAAAGCACACTGCATTTTGTGTTTCTGTCATTAATAGTGATACTCCATACACTGCTGTTAAACTCAAGTTAGACGGCAAATCTTTGAGCGCCGAATCCACCGATAAACATTTTCGCTTATCTTCATATCAAATAGAGATTGATGATATTAATCATCCTCCTGTGGAGTTTTTATTACCTCGAGAAACTGCGATTATTTTATCTAAGCTTTTAGAGAACGTTGATGATGTATTAGTTAGATCAACAAATAAACATGTCAGGTTAGAGTGGGATGACGTTGTTTTTACAACAAGTTTAGAAAACAGCATCAATAAACCGTTTAATTCTTTTAGTGCAATTTTAAGCAAAAAAGAAGTTGCTAGTGCAAAAATTAGCAAGGGTGATTTGTTAAGTGCTGTAAAAATGATTTCTATGCTGGCAAAAGACAGTTCTGTTGTTTTAAATCTTTCTGATAAAGGATTAAAAATTTCAGCTCTTGAAAAGGATCGCGGAGCGGCTCAATTATCTGTAACTACTCAGGAGCAAGATGGTAAGGCGGAAATTCGTGTTGTGTGTAAATATTTACATCAAGGTCTAGAATCAATCACAGAACCTTGGGTAATTCTTTCATTTATTGAAATTTCCACAGATACTATGGGATTAGTTCTTAAACAAGATAATTACGAACATCTATTGTTTAGAGTTCTTAAAAATGACGACGAAGACGAAGAAGATAACGTAGAAGAGACCGATGACGAAGAAAACGAAGATTAGTACCTGTTGGGATCGCGTTCATATTTATGGAGGCGATCCCTGCATGGTGAGGCTATTGTCATATTCAATCATACAAGAATCGGGCGCTAAATCAAAAGTAAGGTTAGACAAAAATGATTCTTGCTCTGACTTACGCACACATTTAACGGCTAGTAATTTTTTTGAGGAAATTCCCGCTGTGTGGATTAACAATCCTTCAGCAAATCAAATAAAAGTGATTGCTGAAATTATCAATGATAATTTATTAACAGTTCCTGCTTTGGTTATAAGCACACCTGGAGATTCTTTGGATGGTCGTATGGGTTTCACCACTGCGGCAAATAAGGCCAAGCGTATTATGTATTGCCCATTTATTATTGCTGGCGATAGAAATGGTCTTAAATCACATTTAATGGAGTGGCAATCTGGCGTTGGTGTGACTATAGAAAATGATGCTTTACTTTATCTTTTGAATAATGCTCCTACATCTATTCAAAAGATAAAGTCTGGCTCAACTAAAAAAGATCAAGAGATTTACGATTTAGATGTTCTGGAATCCGAGTTAGATAAATTAATTTGTTTATGTAAATACGAAAAGAGTAAAATTACTGTTGATTATGTGAAAAATATTTGCAAATTTGATCATTCAAAAGATGTTTGGTCTTTTATATCTACGTGTAATTCTGGTAATAGCTCTAGCATTTATCGATTTTTGCATTCCATGTTATATGAAAAATCTTCAGAAAGTTCTTTATGGCTTTTGTTGTCACAAATTGAATTTTTGATTGATGTTAAAACGCATTTGGACTGTGGCATATCAAATCCAAATGATATTGTGGATAAATTATCAGAAGCAAATACATATGGGAAATATCTTGATAATAATTGGGAACCTATTCCTTTAGAAAACTTGCCCAAAGTTAATATTGTAAATACATATAGAGTAATTAAAGCAATAGAAAGTTGTAATGAAACAAATATAAATAAATTGACAGGGCAATATCAAGCCGTTCTTAATGCATTAATGGATTTAAGAAATGGTATATCAACGGAAATCGTTTATCCATATTTAGCTTTAGCTCTATCTAGTGCTAAAATTTACTTACAACCTCTAAAACCAATGATTGTGTAAGTTAAACAATCATTAAAAATGTGATCATTGCAGGCAATAATGACTTTTTAACAGTATAATATTTTGAGGGTATTAATTTGTTAGAAAGTCATTATTTTTATATAAATGAACTTGTAAATAAAGTTAAGTTGGATGATTCAGAAGCTTTATCTGAATTATGTGAATTTTATGATCCGCTTTTAAAAGCGTCTGTTTCTCGATGTTTAAGCAAAGATTCAAAGTTGATCAAGTATAAAGAAGATGTAGAACAAGAATCTATTTTAGCTTTACATCAAATTGCTATGCAATATGACCCAGAATTATCATATTTTAGTTATTTTCTTTCCACTCGAATTGATTATATCATTTTATCAAGATGCAGAAAACAATTTTTGGGCCAAAATACTTCTGGCAATGGTATAGAAGAAATTACATTTAGCGAAATGCCTGAATCATGGCAACCCACAGATGATGGTGATCCATTCAATAAAATCAAATATACAGAATTGATCAATAATGCCCTTAATAAAATGAATCCTAGACAAAAAGAGGCGATTGATTTGTATTTTTTTCAGAATTATACTCAAGTCGAAGCTGCTGCTAAATTAAATATTACACAGGCTTCATTTTGTAAAAGGCTTCAAAGAGCTATTCATAAAATAAAAGAATTAATTTCTGAAGATTTTATCATATAAAAGGAATATTCCTTTATAAATATCTAATATATTATATATACCCTTTTACTGCATGAAATTTTGCCGTGTAAAAGAGACAAAAACGGTTTATACCAAGGAGAGTACAACAGTGCTTGGAACGACTTATTCTGAATCTACTCAAACAGATGACATGATTTACAATTGGCGCAACAGTTTGCGTAAAAACGACCAGGGTGAGCGAATTGTTGCTGCGCAAGTAGCACAGCAATTAAAGAGCCGTGATTTCAACGAAAATGAAGCAATTGATATGATGATTGCTGATGGTTATAGCATGGCTATTGCTAAAGCTGCTGTCGAAGACGTTTATGAAGTTGTCACAGCCCAAACATCATATAAACCACAGCGCACTGCTATGGTTGTGCCCACTAAGTACAATGATGTTGCTCCTATTATTGAAGATACTTTAAAATCAACTGCAACCAATGAGTTTATTAATTTATTAACCACTGGAGAACAGCCGATTATGCGTTTATCTCGTAAGGGTCTGGACTCTTTTAGTAGACTTGTAAAAGCTGCAAAAGAGGATAAATTTGCACTCGAAACACTTCATGGTGAATTAAAACCTTGGATTGAAGAAGCTATGCTTAATAGTGTTTTGCTTGCAGAAAAAACCCAAGCTCGAATTTTTAAAGCCGAATCAGAAGGACAATATAAAGTTTCTACTGCGAAAGGCGTTATTGATGTTGATTTAGAATCTGGCACTAGTTCTGGATCAAGATTCCAAAAAGGAAATTTTGCACAGTTCGGTTTAGCAGATGAATATCTCGTAAAAGTTGCTGATACAGTTTCTCCACACGCACGATTAACTCGCGCAATTGTTGGTTAATTCTTCTAAAATACCTTGTTTTTTGAGTAGTTTTTTCTATTCTGAAAAGCAAGGTATTTTTGTTTGTATAAGTTAGACTTAAGTATAAATATTTATACATGGAGGAACCTTTGAATAAAAATGAAGAAATATTAAATATCAATGCGGAAGCTGATATTGTAGAAACAATTGTTGTATATGAAAAACCAGAATTATCGAATTTAGATATACCTGATGAAGAATTGGTTAATTTGCGCCCTTTTAGATCATTAACAATTGATGATAATCCAGTAATACCACTTCCGCCTGATGATTTTGCGGATCAAGATTATCCAAAATTTCATGAACCAAGATGTTCAATATGTACTTCTCCTTATCGAACATTAGCAGAACATGTTTATTTGGATGAAGGTAGAAAACCACAAAGAGTTGTTAACTTTTTTGCAAAATATTTTAATGCTAAATTAAATTGGGTGCAAGTGCAAACCCATATGGAACAGCATTGTAATTTTACAAAAATATCAATGAAAGGCATTGATGCTTATGATAAACGCACTAAAGATATTGAAAAATGGCTTTTCAGAGAACACGAATTAGCAATGATTGCTTTATTGGTTGAAATTGATGACATTCGAGCAATTGATTGTACTAAAAATCCTGAATTAAAAATCAAACGTTCTTCCATGATTGAAAGACTTATTTCTCGTATGCTTGATCTTAAAGAAAAAAGAGATGCAGCATTAAATGATGCAAGTAAATTCAATATATTTGAAGTTTTGATGGACATTCATGATAATATGATATACGAATCTGATAAAAAGGTTATCGTAAATAAAGTTAAGGAGTTGCGAGATAGATTATCTAGCAATATTTAAAAATGGCACGTAAAAATTCAACATCACAACGCAGACAAGATAATAAAAATGAAGATTTAATCAGACAACTTGCTGCATTAGATGAAACATTTTCTCAACAATATGAAGACACGGATGGGTTTGATTATGAAATACTACCCATCCCTCGTTCTGAAGTGGCTCCGCCAAATACTCCAGAAAAAACAAGATTTAATCCAGATCAAATAGTGGATATTGTTACTTTTTTAGAGCATCCATATTTCTGTAAATTAACACCTTATCCTTGGCAACGTTTGATTTTAAAATGTTTTTATATGGGTTCAGAAGGCAATCAGCATCTTGAAATTGAAGATGTTCCTGCTGAAGAAAGAATTAATGCGGGATGTGATGGTTGTGTTTGGAGTTATGTAAAAGATAATGAAGTTGCCACTTGGAAAGCAAGAAAAGATGGAAAGAATTTAAACTCAATTTTTGCTGTTAGAAATGCACCTTGTTTGGCTTGTAATCGCTTACCTGATGAAGTAAGAGAAAGTCGATATGCACATGAACTTGATAAAGCATCAAGTGAAAAAAAGCTCTCTACTGTTAAAAAATTAATGGAAAGAGAATTGTTTGATAATTACACAACTGAACGTGATCTTTTATATGATTTAGAATTTGACCAAGAATTAAGAAAACAAGTTGAAGATAAAAATTCACAAGGATGTAAATTTCAAGAATTGCTTTTAATACTCGGAAGACGTTCTGGAAAAGCTCTTGATATTAATACTCCTATGTTGACAACAAATGGTTGGAGCACAATGGCAAAATTGAATGTAGGTGATTATGTTTATGGACCTGATGGTCTTCCTACAAAAATCACTGGAGTCACTGAGTTTCAATATAACAGACCTTGTTATAAAGTAACATTTTCTAATCAAGAGACTATTATTGCAGATGAGCTTCATGAATGGATAACAGAAACTAAACTTGATAGAAAAGCTATTGGTCGAGGCAAAAATATAATGCCAAAAACAAAAACGACTTTAGAATTATATAATACATTGCATTATAAACGATCAGATGGTAAAATCGAAAATAATCATGCTATTAAATTGTCGCAACCATTAATTAATCCCACTTCAAATTTACCCATTGATCCTTACATGTTGGGCGCATGGCTTGGTGATAATACTGCTTCGCTTGGATGTATTACCAGTCATGATGCGACAATAAGTAATCATATTGCAGAAGTAGAAGTTAAGGATTTTAATTCTTATAAACAAAAATGCCACGATGATTATTGTATGGGTAGAACATCAGAAAAATTATCTTTTAAAGAATTGCTGGATGAAATTGATTTATTAAATAATAAACATATTCCTGAAATTTATTACAATGCGTCCTTTGAGCAAAGACTTGAATTATTTAAAGGTTTAATGGATACCGACTGCGCTACGCTTAAAAATGGAAGAGTCGAATTTTGCGTTTGTAATCGAAAACTTGCAGAAGATGTATTTAAACTCATTTATTCCCTTGGGATGAAAACTTCACTAAAAGAGTTTGATACTGTTATTAATGGTGTTGTAGTTGGCAGAAGATTTAGAATGTGTTTCACGCCGCCAAAGGGTTTGCAAATCTTTAGTCTTAAACACAAATCTGATTTAACCAAGAGTGCTTCAAAATCTGATCCAACTAGACTTTTTATTACCAATATTGAACCAGTTGATTCAGTTCCAGTTCGGTGCATTCAAGTTGACAATGAATCCCATATGTATTTAGCTGGTCGTTCACTTATTCCAACACATAATTCGTTCATGGTTGCGGTAATTGCATTATATGAAATGTATCGTTTATTAATGATGAAACATCCCCAGGCTCGATATGGATTGATGGATTTTGATGAAATTTCGATTATTAATGTAGCGGTAAGTGAAGAACAGGCAAGAAAAGCAATTTTCTCAAAAATTAAACAAACAGTTCTTGCTTCTCCTTTTTTCCAACCTTATATTGGAAAAGATACAGAATTGGAAATGCGTTTCTTGACTGATAATGATTTGGCAGAAAATGAAAGACGCGAAAAGAAAGGTTTAAATAAATTTGCTGGATCATTAATTCTTAAATGTGGACACTCGAATGCTGCTGGATTGGTGGGTAACACTTGCTGGGCTATTATTATGGATGAGGTGGCAGCTATGGCTGGCGATAATCCAGCTTCTGGCGTAGACTATAAACTTTATGAAGATTTAAAACCATCTTTGGCAACTTTTGGAGAAGATGGTAAAATGATGTTACTATCCAACCCCAAAGGACCATTAGGATTATTATATGAGTTATATGAGACTAGATTATCTGATCCAACAACACTTGTTTTTAGGCTTCCTACATGGCTCACTAACCCAAATATCGATTTAGATTGGCTTGAGGATCAAAAAAGACAAGACCCTCAAAGTTATCCAATGCAATTTGGTGCTGAATTTGGTGCAGCTACTTCTGATCCATTTTTAACAGATGATCAAATACGAATGGCATTTAATAATGGATATAGAAAACGTACTGAAGGCAAAGCTGGCATACATAAATATTTTTGCCATCTTGATCCAGCAGAAACAAGTGATTATTATGCATTGGCAGTTGTTCATACAGAACCAACAAATGTTCAAAACGAAAGAAAAGTAGTTGTAGATCATATTATGTACTGGGAACCAGTAAGTAAAAACCAACCTATCAACACCAAGGAAATTGAAGATTATGTTATTCAATTACATAGAAAATTTTTCTTTGACAAAATCACAATCGATCAATGGCGATCTAAAGAATCAGTCGTTCGTTTACAAAATGCTGGTATTCGAGTTGAAATTAAAGAATTTAACAAAGAATATAATGAAAACATTTATTCTGTATTAAAAATGCTTTTTGTTGATCAACGAATAGATTTTTATAATATTAACACTGAAATATATGATCCCAGATTAGATAAAACCATTTATGTAAGAGAAGTGGATGAAGCCAAAAAACAATTTACATATTTACAAAAGAAATGGAATGGTAAAAGATATAAAATTGAAGCTTTAACTGGATATCATGATGATATTTGTGATGCAATTGCTGCTGCATCTTATGAGGCTTTAAATGAAAAAATGTTTAGTAGATTGCCAAAAACTAAGGCAGTTTATATACCATTTCGAAGAAGGTAAAGGTAAATGATTCTTAACAATCGTATATGTAATTAGGAGCATAATATGTCAGAAGAATTCATTAAAGAATATCCAGAAACAATCACTTGTAAAGAATGTCATAATATTTGTCATCTTAATGATGACAAATATTATGAGTGTGATGCTTGTGGGGCACAATGGGACATTAATGTTCTTAAACGTAATGAGGCTTCTTCTAAAAATACTAATGTAAGAATTTCATATTACGGTGGCATTGGTCAAATGACCCATACATGGGGTCCTGGTGCTGGTACTGCTGGATATAATAAAAATTCCAAGGGAATGAATGTTAATAATTTATTCCCAGATATTGGGTTAGATGGTCATTTTGGTCCTAGTAGAAAGAATTTTCAATTTGACCCTAATCGTAATATGGAAAAAATGTTAGAACCTCAACATCAATATGATGAAGATAATGAGATACCTTATAATTTGGACCCTAAAGAGCGTAAACGTTTGAAAATTATGAAAGAAGTTCATAGAAGAGAACAACTTTATAAACAAGTTGCTGATTCTATGGATAAAAATTCTGTGAAATATATTCAAGAGAATTTTCATCCTAAACCAGAACACATGGTAACTATGGAAAAACTTCTTGAAACTCGCCATAAAATCAAGAACGAAAAGCATCCAAGAGAAGATGATGTTCCTGCACAAATTAAGCCTGAAAGATATCATCCTGTAGCTTGTGCTGATTTAACACTACGCCTTGCTGATACATATATTCAGCATGGATTAAATACTATTTTTGATCCACCATCTGAGGACGACGATGAGACAAGACGCAGTGATCCATATAATATCCGAGATATACGATATAAAAATCCACAATTAGGAGAAACACCTGTTTTGACAAAAGGATCAGAAATGGATCAATATCTTAATAATATTGCTTTTGGCCCATCATCATATGATAATCCTGGTGCTCATCAAGAAACGATGGCGTATGATCATCCAGGGCCTGATGAATATGGATATAACCAAGCTCCTACTACAGAAATAGATACACCTTCTCAAATAAATATTAATGAAACTTTACAAAATTTATCCGATGAAGATAGTCCTTTTCTTTCTTTAGAACAAAAAATGGACTCTCTTAATAAACCTAAAACACCAAATTCACTTCCGACAGATAAAAATCCATTTAGAGGTTGGCCTTTAAGCTATGAAGATCAAGATGAAGAAAGAAATAATCAAACTGCTAATCCTTATCGGCACCCTGATATGACTAGCACTTCATATGGTTTACAGCCAGTATAATTTATGATAGTACATTCAGTAGAAGAAATAAATGGCCTTAAAAAAGCAGGTAAAATTGCAGCGATATGTCTTGATGAAATGAAGAAAGCTGCTGTCCCTGGTATTACGACTAAGCAATTAGATAACATTGCCCGTAAAATTATGCTAGAACATGGAGCCAATTCTGCACCAGAAACATATTATAATTTTCCAGGGGCAACTTGTATTAGCGTCAATAATGTAATCGCGCATGGTATACCTTCTAATTATCAAATTAAATCTGGTGACTTAATAAATATAGATGTATCTGTAGAAAAAGATGGATATTTTGCCGATAATGGAGCCAGTATTTTAATTGATTCTGATGATCCTAAACTAAAAGAATTATTGCGCGTTACTGAGAAAGCACTTGATAATGCTGCTAAGGTACTTAAAAAGCCAGATGTCATGATTCAAGAAATCGCAAATGCGTATGAAGATGCGATTAAAAATACAAAATTTAAATTGTTGTTAAATCTTTGTGGGCATGGTGTGGGAAGAAAATTACATGAAGAGCCTCTTCATGTTCCGAATTTATATACAACGGACACAAGAAGATTAAGTGTAGGCACTGTTGTTGCGTTGGAACCTTTTATAACAACAGGCCCTGCTGTTGCTCAAATAGTTAATAGCAAATGGGAATATTCTTTATCAGAAGGGCATTATGGAGCACAATTTGAACATACATTTATTATAAGTAATGGTGATCCAGTAATTTTAACAAAACTATGAAATATGATTATTTAATAATTGGGGCGGGATTATTTGGTGCTGTATTTGCTAGAGAAATGGCAGAAAATGGATCAAAGATTCTAGTAATTGAAAAGAGAAATCATATTGGCGGTAATTGTCATACTGAAATTATAGAAAATATTCCTGTTCATAAATATGGACCGCATATTTTTCATACGTCTCAAAAATATATTTGGGATTATGTTAATCAATTTGCGGAATTCAATCATTTTTCTTTAAGAACAAAAGCAAACTACAAAGGCAAATTGTATACTTTGCCCATTAATTTACAAACTATGCATCAGATTTGGGGAATTAATACTCCTTCTGAAGCTAAAGCAATTATTGAAAAAGAAAAAATTCATATTGAAAATCCTAGTAATTTAGAAGATCATGTGCTGTCCCAAATAGGCACAACTCTTTACGAAATGTTCATTAAAGGATATACAACAAAACAATGGGGCAGAAGTCCTAAAGATTTACCATCCTTTATTATTAAACGTCTTCCAATTAGATTTAATATGAATGATCGTTATTTCCATGATTCACATAGATATGAAGGTATTCCAATTGGTGGCTATACAAAGATGATTGAAAATATTTTCAATCATCCTAATATAGAAATTCAACTTGGAGTAGATTATTTAAATAATCGTGAATTTTGGAATCAACAAGCTAATAAAATAGTATATACAGGGTCAATTGATGCATTTTATGATTATAAGTTTGGTAAATTAGAATATAGATCATTGAGATTTGAAGAAGAAATCTTAGATGGTGATTTTCAAGGTAATGCAATTATTAATTACACAGAAGAATCCGTACCTTGGACTAGAATTACTGAACATAAACATTTTGAATTTATTGAATCAGATAAAACAATAATAACTAAAGAATTCCCTCAAGAATTTACAGGAGAAAATGAACCATTTTATCCTGTAAATGACGATAAAAATAATAACATATATGACAAATATAAAGATTTAGCAAATCAAGAATCTAATTTTATCTTTGGAGGCAGATTGGCATCATATCGTTATTATGATATGGATATGACAATTGCTAATGCACTTAATTTAAGTTCTAAAGAATTAAAAGGTAATATTACACATTAATAGAATAATAATAACATGGATATTTGGATTAAAATCGCTAATGTGGCTAACACACTTGATGAAAATGGAATGCATCAAGAAGCAGATGTATTAACTAACATCATCATTAGAAAAGCTCAAACTCTTAATTTACAAGACTGGAATATCCCCGTTGATTCCCGTATGTGGCCTTATCAAGCTGATGAAAGTGAATTACATAAAAAAGAAAATGATTTTTGGAATCAACCTCGTTTTCGTAAGCCTCAATATATAGACATTCCTGGTGGTACTAACTCCGATAAAGATACTGACGAAAGTATTTTTGCGCAAAATAATGATCAAGAAATTTCAGGTCCAGCGTATGTTGATCAAGGCAATCCTATTTCAAGTCCCAGTATGATGAATGACATGAAACAATTTGAATGGGATAACATTCACCCCGATGGCGCAACTGATAGATGGAAAAATATCATACCAAGACGTTAATTTCAAAATATTTTTCAAAAAATCACTATTTTTAAAGGAATTTGCATCTTTTTTGTAGAAGTATATCTTAGAAAATGTTCTAGGAGGCTTAACTAACGTGCCAATTCCAATAAAACCAGTACATACATTAGAAAACCATGATGAAATCTTCAACTATGCTGGAGATGACATGACAGGTTTGTCTGCATTACAACAAACGTTCTTAGGCGGAAATAAGCGCGAAGCTGCTAAGTATTCCGAAAGAACTATTGAGATGTTGCGATCCATAGATCAAAATAAAGACGAACTCTTGACCACTGCTCAATCTTTGGCAACTCGTAAAAGTAGCGAGACTTTATATACAGTTCCCAACACAATTACTGATTCTGCACTTTTGGGTTTAAAAGCTGAGGGATTAATTGAAGGTAGAGGTCGAACTGTGGCTTTAACAGAAAAGGCCAAAGTAGCACTAAGAGATGCTTATTTGACATCAAAGAATCATTTAAAATCTAATCGAACAAAAGACAAGTTTGATTATCGCTCTGCGTTTTCTGATGAAGAGTTAGAAAATACTCGCACAGCGTCCACCAATAAATTTAAAAGAATTTCTTCAGAAGAAAATGAATAAACAAACTCTTTTCAATAAAGCTGAGCATCTGGCAGATGTAATTTTATCACTCACTCAAAAGAATGATAAGAGATTTGCATCAAAAACACCTGTGGGATTGATAAAACTTCCTCCTGTGTTTACTAAAGATGATATTAAATATGGTGAACCAAAGAAAAATCTAACTGCTATGATTAAAGTCTTGGCAGAATATGAAGAAGGTTCAGAAACAGGAAATTATCCTACATTAAATGAATTACCTTCAAGATTTAATCACCATATTGGTAACTCACAATTAGAAGATAAAGATATGCGTAAAATTCATAACTGGCTTCAGCAAATTAGTTTCGCTGTTAGAGCTGCTATGATTTATGACGAAATCAAAAATAGCAATGATGTTAAAATAGTTGCTAAAAAGATTTATGATGATCTTTATAGAGATAATACTAAAAGAGCATTTGTAACTTATTCTTTTGACAACAAATATGAACTCAAACCGTTAAGATATGCAAGTGAAACTGCTAAATTGAATTGGATTGAGCAAGAAGTAAAGCAAATTAAAAATTGGAATAATAATTCCAATGAATTATTCGGCGCACGTCCTACTCCTGTAGAATGGGAACACTATGGTTTAAAAGGCCAAAGTAAGTCCGTTACTTCAGCTATACGTACACAAATAGATACTTTGATAAAGCAAGCGGCAATTTATGATCATTTGGGTCAACATGAAGAGGCTGATGCTATTGATAACAGAATTAATACTCTTTATCAAAATATCACAATGTTAAATATAATGGATGAACAGGAGTAAAGATATGCACAAATTTAAGGTGAGGTTTATAGCAGATACTAACTCTAAAAGAGAAAGAGGTTTGATGTGGGCTGATCCTTTACAGGATGATGAAGCTGTTCTGTTTATATTCCCATATACAGACAGACATTGTTTCTGGAATAAAAATGTATCATTTCCATTGAGTCTTGCATTTTTAAATGAACAAGGAATAATTGTTGATATTAAAGATATGGAAGCAGATTCAACAGAAAGATGCGAACCAAACGGACATATTCGTTATGTTATTGAAGCGAAAAAAGGCGCTTTTGACAAAAATGACATAGGAATTGGCGATATTGTTAAGTATGTTGATCATGAATTACATGTTCATAATATAAAACAATAAAATTATGTAGGTAAAAGCTTATTAAATATCGAATGGTAAATAATAAGACATTTTGTGGAGGATATTAACAAAAATGGCAGATAGAATTTTTCCCTCCGCAGCCCATGAAACATTGGGTGCGGAAATGGTATGGAATGGTATCGATTACTCTGATCTTGCTGAGCGAATTGCAACAGCTAAATCAGAAAGTAAAAAGATGCCTAAAGAGTTACTTGAGCACTTTGAAGAAATGAGCGGTAAGAAAGAAGGCGAATGCACATGCGGTGAATGCGATGCATGTATGTCTAAGAAAGCTTCTAAGAAAGAAGCTGGCACTCTTCCTCCTGCTTTAAAGAAATGGCAAGAAGAGCACGGCAAAGGTAAGAAGAAATCTACCGATGACGAAGATGAGAAAGATGAGAAAGATGACGAAGAAGTAGAAAGTACTGAAAAAGACAGCAAAATGATGAAGAAAGGCAAAGACGGTAAAGATGTTAAAGCATCTGCTCGTCTCCGAAAGGTTCATTTTGCTAGTGCTGATCAAATTTCTTCTAATGCTATCGAAGCAGCTTTGGATTCTGGCGATGAAGCTTTAGCAAATGCTATTCTTGCTGCACGACAAGAAAATCGTGTGCGATTAGGTCAGCAGGCTTATGCTGCTGCTGCTGCTCAAATGGAGCGCACAGCCGCTATCAATAAGCGACATGCTTATCGAATGAATCTTGTTAATTCAATCACCGAAGTTGAAAACAAGATTGCTGAAGCATCATCTAAGCCTAAAGCTAAGACTGCTTCTAAGAACACAGACACTCAAAAGGGACAATTTAAAGAAGTTACTGCAATGACTGCTTCTGAGAAAGAGGCGTTCATTAAAGTTGCTGAAGCTGAAGGATTCCCACGAGAATACGTCAATGAAATCCTTGGTTTAAATGAAGCTCCTGTTTCTGCTGAAGTAGAAAAAATCATGTCCGTTATGGCTTCTAATCTTGATTCTAATGTTAAGATTGCTGCTGTTAAGAGCATGGTTAAAGTTGCAGAACTTTCCGAAGCTGATCGACAACGAGCTATTCGGTTCTGGAAAGATGACCTCGGTTATCAAGATGCAGACTGGGTAGATGATTTATTTAGCAATAAGTATAACTAATACGGTTTGTTAAATCCTCTACAAATTTTATACAGGGTTAGTAAAATAGCCCTGTATAAAATACAAAAACAAGAGATAAAATTATGTCAGAAATTAAATCAATAGGAAATAACAATTTAGATTATTATGTAAATTTTCTTGAAAATTTTAAATCAAATGATTTAAATGCAAGAGCTAAAATGTTATTGCCAACAAGCGAGTCAAGAAATATTGCTGGAGATGATAAAACGCGAGTACCGTCTTTTCACACAACAGGAATAAAGTTATCGGATTTAAATTCACATGATACCGAATAACACGGCATATAATGGAGGAGATAGTAAGTCTATCTACTGAATAAATGAGCAATAGTAAATTTAGAAGAGTTGCAGAAACAGAAAAGCTTCCTGGAATTATGGAGCAAACATTTGTAGGGAATTCTCAGAATGAGGATGACCCTTATGCGTATTTGAGAGAAAGCAAAAGTCAAAGACGTGTGAAAATTGCACAAGAGGAAAATGCATTCAATAAAGAAGCTAGTGCTCGTGCTAATTCATATAATTTTGAAGATGCTTTGAGAAACAGTATGCCACAATATTATCAGCAAGATAATCGTATTGATGATCAAGGATTAATTCTTAATCATAAAGCAATTCGACGTTCTTCATATGATTATGATGATGGCGAAAATGGTCGAGATTTATCAGGAACCCTGAAGGCATTTTCAGATTCTGATTATATGACTGTTATGATGAGAGGCGCATCAATTTTTGATCCACAATTTGAAGATATTGAATCTATTTTACAATCATCTGCTGATCAAGATAATAAATTATTTGATCAACGAACAACACGAGAAATTGTATCTGATAGACGCAATAATTGGGAAAGAGAAGCTTTGACTGAAATTCAACAGCAACAAAATTATGGAGTTAGAGCTTGTAGCATTTTAAGAACTGGTACAGAAAATGTTGCAACGGGTGCTTTTGGCATTATGGATAGTGAGGCACTTTATGCCGCAGAAGAACGACGTATAGCGTCAGCAGAGGCTAAAAGAACACAAAGACTAGCAATTAAGCGAGATGGTAAAACACTAGAAGAAAAACGAACAGAATGGGAACAGTATGGTGTCAGGCCAACTGAATTAAGAGACGTTTATTCTAGCGCAAATTTTAATCTTTCTGGTGTAGATGAAATTGATATTGAGTAATTATTAATGAATAAATTAGCACAAAACCAAGTGGGAGGATTAGCCTCAAATCCAGCTAATGGAATAAATAATATTCCATTAGCTGGAGGTCGTGAAGATAACTCTGTTACACCAGAGCGACTTTTGCCATTATTACATAAAATAGCAAATAGTACGCCCACTCAGTCAAAAGCTTATGAAACTGAATTACAAGAAATATTTAATCAATTGACTAGAGATGAAATGAAGAAAAGTGTTTCTACAATCTTAAATGCAATGAAATATAATTCTGGTCAAAGAACGGTTGATCCAAGAGAAGGAACACTTGATCCTACTGCTCCTGAACTTGCAAGAAAATTAGAAGAGAAAGTGAAAGATATGCAAAAGTCTAATGAACAAATTTCTAAAGAGGCTTCTTTAAAAGGCTACAATCATCGTGAAGTTGTAAGCAAGAAGAAGAAGAAAACTCGTGGTAATCCTTTTCGTGTTTTGATGGGTAAAGTGGGTAAATTGCTCGACCACGGTCTTGAAAAAAGAGATATTGTGCGATATCTTGAAAAGGAAGGCATGTTTAACAAAGAAACCATTGATAGATGTGTTGATGTGGTAAGGGATTATAACCGTAAAAAGCGACGAAAAAATAAGAATGAACCAGAAGAAAAACCAGAAACTAAAGCATCTAGTAATAATAAAGTGGTTTTATCAGATTCAAGTTATGACCGCGATAATTTAGACCCAAATGTAGATTGGTCAAAAATTGATCAATTTAATTTTGATGATTATTTAAAGCTTCATAAAACAGCACAAACAGTTAGAAATCAAAGGGTTGCTGCTAAAGAGGAAACAATTTATACAATCAAACCTGATTTAACTAAAAGGTCTACTGCTGAATTAATGGCTCGATTTGGTTGGTTAAAAAGCTTGAGTGAAATGGAAAATGCCGCTGATAAAAAGGGAGTCAGTAGTGAATTAAAAGAAATTCGATCTGCTCTTAAAGCGCGTGGATTTAAAGATGAGGAAATTCAATAATTAGGGGAATATAATGAGTGAAGAATTAAAGAATAAGAAAACTGAGAAGGAAGAAACTTCTAAAGATAAAGAAACTAAAAAGCCAGATCATCAAAATGAAGAATCTGAAGGCTTGATTGGTGGTAATGGACTTATTGAATTCTTAAAGAGTTTAATGCCCATGCTTGAAAAATTAGAAGACTCAGGCTTTAAACAAGTTCTTCCTGATTCTCCTTTATCTGCATTGAACGATGAAGATTTAGATCAAGATGATCCTACTATTCAGGAATTTACTGATAAAAATGATGGATTAAAAGGTATTGTTCGAATCATAAAAATTCATGGACCAGAATCTATTGAGAGAATTTCTAATATCATTGATAATTTGACAAATATTCGCATTTCTCATAGAGTTTCAGCATTGAGAACAGCATTTAATAATATTCAAAATTATAGAAATATTAATAATGAAGTTGTTAAATTAGAAAGAACAGCTTCAACAAATAATAGCAAAGGACAAAATCAATATGAAGCTGCTGTTATTGTTAAATTTTTAATGAAAGATGCATCTTCTATACAGGAAAGAAATTCTTTAGTATCTGCGTATGAAGCTATCATAGAAGGCGATGATATGGCCTTAGATGCTGCATCATTTAGATTAAGAAATATTATGGCGAATTACATGCCAGAACGAAACATACGAACTGCATATACTTATATTGACACACAAGCCAATGAACCATTTTTAATGTGTCCCAAAGCTGTTTATCAAACAGGTAAAGCAATTGCTATGGAAGTGTCAAAATGCCGAGATCACTGTATTGATTCCAGAGTTACACAAGATGGAAAAATTTCATGTGCTTATCAAAGCTGGTTGAAAGTTGCAGAATTAAATCATCAAGCACTTGGTAGATTAGACGTTGCCAGACACCCAGATAATGATAAAAATCTTTTATCATTAAAAGAAGGTGAAAGAAATCGTGAAGAAAATAAACTTGATGAAAAAGGCAGTTTAGACACCCGAATGGATGAAGCACGTAAAAAGTTTAAAAATAATCATGATAATGATGATAATCTGGAAACTAAATTAGATGATGCATCTGCTGTTGAAGGCGGTCATCGTGGGGAAGGTAGTCCTATTAATAAAATTAATGCTTCTAAAGGTTGGAATGCACGATCTTATCGATTAGCACAAGAAATCACACAGCCTTTGGAAAATAGATTAAAAAATAACTTGTCTGAACCATTCAAAACGCAAGAGGAAAAATTGACAGCAGTTCAAAAGAATAATGAAGATATGAAAACTAAAGAACAATTGTTAAATGATACTCCTAGTGTTGAAGGCGGTCATCGCGGTGAATCAAAAGACAGTTATCCTGAACTATTAAATAGTGGTAGTAAAAAAGTGGAAGTTGAAAGTTTAACTCATCAAGTTAATGATTTAAAAGCATTGGCAACAGAAGAATCTTATCCAGAGCTTTTAAATAAAACTGCAAGCACAAAAGTTGTTCGTTTAGACCCAGATAAAGAAGAAAATATTGAACAACAAATGAAAGGCAAGCAAACAGGCTATAGTGATAAAACTATAGAAACTTTATTAGCTGATGAACATGTAGGTTTATCAGAAGATGAACTTGACGAAGCAATGGAATTATGGCTTTCAAAACAACACGTTAATTAAAGGTGGAAATATGTGGTATCGTTTCGCACAATTTGGTGGAGGAGCGTTTTTAGGTAAACGCAAACAAACGCCTCAACAACAGCAAAATAATATTGCTGTTGATCAAGATGGCGATACTGAAGCATATAAGCAAGAAGCTAAAGATCAGACTAATCCTGAAAAAGAAAAGTATGATAAGGAAATTTATCGTAATGAAAGTATAGGTTCGGATGGCAATGTTGTCACAGACAATAAACCAGACGGCATGGCACCTAACAATGAAGGACCAGCAACTTTAAGCACGGAAGCAAGACGTAAATCTCCTTATCATCCTAATCCAGAAGAAACACCATTGCAAGAGCAATTAGAGGCTGTACGACAAGAAAATGTGAATCATGCACAATCTAGCGTAAGAAAAAATCGAATTACAGCGCAAGAAGTTGACGACGAAGGCGAAGAAGAAACATTAGAAGAAGCTTTGCAAAAAGCTTTAAAAAAAACTCAAGACCCTAATTATATTCCTCAATCTAAATCCTCTGCTGAACTGGGAAATGGAACTATGGTTTATAGAGGGCCACAATGGGGTTTAGGTTATGCTCAAGGCAATGACGCTTGGCACCCAATGTGGCAACAAGGAGATGTAGCTTCTTACCAACCAGATCGTTAATTTGTATAAATAAAAACAAATAATTTTAGGAAGTGTACATTTTGGCAACTAGAGAAGCACCAACACTGTTATCAGTGTTAAGAACAGCAGGACAACAAGTTACAGGAGAGATGATTTCTGGCGCATCTTCTGATTATTTACCTAAATATGCAGCTTCAAAAACAGCATATTTTGATAATAAAAAACCATTTACAGCCAATGCAAGTAGTTTGCGTTTTGCTCAATCTGGCTATGGCGGATTAACATCTGCTATGGGAAATGTCACAACTGGACCTAATTTCTATTCTCCTGCTTTGACTAATCAAGCAATGCAGGTGCCAAATGACCGAAATGGCGTCTATTGGTGGGCAGAATACTGGTTTAATAATGAGCCTAAGATTGCCGCAGGAATTAATTTTTATTCACATTTTCCTGTAAGCGGATTTGAACTGGAATGCGCAACTTCTTATGTAAAAGATTATTTTGATAAATTAAATAAGAAATTACGTATACGTTCTATATTGCCATTAATTTCTCAAGAATATCATCTTCGAGGCGATTGTTTTGTACATGCTTCTATTGATTGCAGACATTGTTTTGGAACAAATGAGGATCAGGAAACAGGAGAAAGATGTGAACACCCTGGAGCTACATGGTCATCAATCTATATTTTCCCACCCGATTCTATAGAAAAAATTAAAGGAATTATGGGTATGCCAGATACATTCCTATATATGCCTACTGAAGCAGAATTTAAAGTTGTTGAAACACAAAGTCCTAAAGAACAATATGATGCAATTCCAGATAAACTTAAAAAACTTATTCTTCAACGAAAACCTATTAAACTAGAAAATGAATGTATGTGGCATTTTAAACGTGCTGGCGCTCCTTGGCAACCTTATGGTATGTCAATGATTCGTCCTTTATTTATGACTCTGGCATATAAAGATAAATTACGTTCTGCACAATGGCTTGTTGCTGAAAGACATATTATTCCTATTAAAATTGTAAAAATTGGTAGCGAAAATCAACGTGCTAATGAACAAGATATTCAAAATGTTCAAGATGAATTGGCCGCAGTTGCTAATGATCCATTATTGACATTAGTTACACACCATGCTTTTGAATTTGATTATATCGGAGCCTGCTATTCTTCGGATACAGAAGTTCTTACAAAAGAAGGCTTTAAATTATTCAAAGATGTTAAAGACGATGAATTAATTGCGACTTATGACGTTAAGACAGGGTTAATACAATGGGATGTTCCGCTTGAACGCCATGTTCACGAATATGATTCAAGAAAATTTGGTCCATTAATTAATTTCACGGGAAAACATTATGATACATTAGTTACGCCAAATCATGAAATGTTAGTCCAAAAACGAATTTGGAGTTCAAATACCAATCATTATGAAAATACAGAATGGCAAAAAATTAGAGCAGATCAAATAACTGATCACGATAAATTCTTGTCAACTGTTTCATGGAGTGGGATTTTGCCAGAAGAAATGCCTTATGCAAAAGCTTGTCCTATGTTAGCAGATGTGGATATAGATGATTTTCTTGCTTTTGTTGGTTATTATTTGTCTGAGGGCAGTCTGCGTAAAAAAACAGAGTGTTCTTGTGGATATTCAACTGTTTCAATTTATCAAAAAGCAAATACTGAGTCTCAAAAAAGAATTCATAATATTCTTAGAAATTGTTTTGGTGAAAAAACAAAGTTCTCTGATATTTCATGGAACAATTATGAACCAGTCACTCATTACAATGTTCACAGCACTTGTTTAGCCGAATATATGTTAAATGAATTTGGTCATTTATCAAATCATAAACATGTTCCTCGCTGGATTTTAGATTTACCATCTGATAAATTAAATATCTTAATTAATGCATTAATGGATGGAGATGGAGATGAACGTCCAAGCGGCAAAGGATTAAAATATAGATATACTACTACATCTATTGAATTAGCAAATGCAGTGCAAGAAATTGCGGTTAAATTAGGCTTCAATGCAAAGATTACATTTGACGCCGAAGATAACCGTAAACAAGATAATCATTTACCAATTCATCGTGTTTATTGGGCTGAAAAAACAGAAAGCAGAGTCGTTCGTAGCCGAAATATTAAACATGTAGATTACAATGATTTTGTGTATTGTTTTACCGTAAATTCAGGATTGCTTATTACTCGAAGAAATGGTAAAATTTCAATTCACGGCAACTCTGGAAAAGTACTTCAATTAACAAATGAATATGAACTTATTGATCAAGAATTGATTGATGGTATGATGCTTAATAAAGCTATTATTAATGGAGATGGCCCAAGTTATTCCAATGCACAAGTTGGCCTTTTAACTATGGCTGAAAGGCTTAAATCATGGCAAAATGAATTATCTGAATGGCTTGAAGAATGTTTATATCGTCAGTGTGCAAAATGGAATGATTTTGTTATTGAAGGTGAGCGCGGACAAGAAGATTATATTTATCCAACAGTTAAATGGAATGATTTACAGTTAAGAGATGATACTGGTAAATTACAAATGCTTGTGACTGGAAATCAAAATGGTGTGTTCTCTAATCGTAGAGTTATTGAAGCTTTTGGATACGACTACGACGAAGAAGTTGAATATTTACGATATGAACAATCTGCCAATATGATTGCAAGTCCTTCTATTTCTGGAATTGATGCATCATCAGGATTCTCTGGTGGTGCAGGCTATGGCGGTATGATGGGCGGTATGATGGGCATGTCTCCTTCAGGTGGTTTACCAGGAATGCCTACAATGCCAGGTGCTGAAGGCGGCGGTGCAGTTCCTGCGCCAGCACCTCCAATGGGACCATTGGCTTCTGTGAATCCAGAAGAAAATTACAGATTGGCAGCGGCAATCGTAAATCAAGTTTATGATGAAAGAATTACCCCACAAAAAGAAAGTATAAATGTGCGTATCGCTAGTAAACAAATTAAATCACAAGCTCATTTAGAATTCTTAGAATCTCAAGTACCAACAACTGGAAGAGGTATATTTGGGCGAATGCCAGATAAATTAGATCATATGGTGGAAATTATTAGCTCTACTCCATTATTGGGTGGAGAAAACTGTGTTCCTCAAAATTGGCCTGCAATGTTTGAATATCAAACTGTAATTAATGAATTTTCCAGAAATCAACCAGAAGAATATCACAGATATGCAGCTAAAAAGAAAGAAGAAAAAGCGGCTCCAAGAATGTTCACAAGTTTAGAACAAAAACTATATGATATTATTTTATCTATGAATATACCTTGGGCATTTTACGCTCAATATCAAGCTGGCCCTGGAATGAAATATCAATTAGATGGTGCAATTCCATCATTGAAAATCGGTATTGAAGCTGATTCTAAAACATTTCATGCTAGTCCAGAAAAAATAGCGCAAGATAAAGCAAGAGACAGTGAATTATTTGCCCAAGGATGGCATATTCTTAGATTCACAGAACAAGAAATTATCGATCACCCAAGAGAAATTGCCAATGTAATTCTAAGAACTATTCAATTACTTTTAGGTAATTCCAATAATTCAGGTAAATCTATTACACTCTAAAAAGAAAAGGAAGAAATTTCTTCCTTTTCTTTTTATTTTAAAGGCCATATGGGGAATATTTTTGAAAAATATATTGAGTGTTTTAATAATTCATTCAAATTTTTTGAAAATTACAAGGTTTGCGTATCAAAAAGCTAGTATAGAGTTTTATAGGCTAATTTTTTAGCTTTTTCAAAAAATACGCAAATGACTAGACACGAAAGGAGAATTCCCTAAATGATAAAACGTGGCCCATCAGGTGGACTAATTTCTATGCGAGAATTTGTGCTCTTAGAAGATCGCAAAATCGCAGGAGATTATAGTTTGCGAATGGCGTCATCCCAGATGCGTGAAGCCGCACGTACAGGATTGCAATCTCTTTATACTGATGCAGAAGAAGTTCTGGAGAAATATAAAGATTTTGATATTGTTCAAGCTATGCGAGAGCGAAAGAATCTCAAACTTTTATGGGTGAGAGCACGAGCTATTGATGCTGATACAGTAAACGCCAACGGTGATTATTTCTCAAAAGCTGAACTACTTAAAAAGGTAACATATAAAGGAGATAAAATTCCTGCATATAAAACCTTTGAAGGAGTTCCTATTTACACAAACCATAAAAATGATGATATTGAACAAGCTAAAGGTATGGTGGTGTATGCAGAATGGGACGAAGAAGACAATTGTGTCTATTGTACTTTCTTCGTAGATGAAGAAGCATACCCAGATATCGCTCAAGGAATTCGTGCAGGATATATGCACGACGTTTCAATGGGCTGTGAAGTTCAAAGCGGTACTTGTTCTAAATGTGGCAATGTAGCTGCAACAGAAAAAGAATACTGTAATTGTCTTAGAAAATATAAAGGCAAAAAAGACCCTAGCGGTGAATTGATTTATGAAAAGAATCATGACTTAAAATTCATCGAACTTAGTGTCGTGGGTAATGGAGCATTTGATGCTTGCGAAATTCAAGAAATTTACGATGTAGAAGAAATTCTTGAAAAAGTTGTGACTCTTGAAAAGAAAGCTAATGCATTAAATACCTCTATAATGGTGGCGGCTTCTCAATTGCCAAATGAAAGAGAAGCAAAACAAAATTATGAAAATTGTTTGAGACAAGTTACATCAACTACTCATACTCTTATGCGATTAGCACAATCTGCTGGTACGTTAGTAGGAGGACAAGTATTATCAGTTGATGGAGCAAATGCTAATACAACAGTATCAAGCATTCTACATTATCTTGGTATTGATCCTAAATCAGGATTGAATATTTTAGATATGTTAAACCTTGCATTAAACTTCCTTGAAGTAACAGTTATGAATCTTTTTGCTAGAAAAGATAACGTGGATTTAACACACGTTGGAAAAATTACAAAGAGCATGGCTGATCTTCAGGCAACAATGCAAGATATGATTGATGATGGTGTAACTGGCGGAGGTCAAGCAGCACCACAACCTCAAAATGGTAACAATGCACCATTAAATCAAGGAAATATGCAAGGCGGAGCACAAGCAAATCCTCCCCTTAATGCACCACCAGCACCACAAACTGCCCCGCAAAATTATTCTCCAACTGGCTCAGTTGGACAAATGATGTCTCCATTTAACTTTAATGCCCCAGGCGTTGGAGGAGGAGTTTTTGCAAGCGAAACACCTAAAGCGAATTTGGTTTGGGCTTCTGCTGATAAAAATAAACGAGAAGTTTATGCATCAAAAACATCAGATTCTCAAACAAATAAAATGGACGGAAAAACAAAAATTGCAGTATTAGGAGAATCATTATCTGCTTTAGCAGAAAGCATTGGTATGTCCGCTATTAGCACTACGCGAAGCGCGGAAAATTCGCAGCCTAAAAAATACAGTATGCAAGTTGAAAAACAACAGCAAACTGGAGGAAATGAAATAATGGAAGAAAAATTAATCTTTAAAAAGGTCGCATCTGAAAAACGAAAGCAACGCGCAGCATCTGTATCTATAGACTTTAAAGTTGAAGATAATTCAGGCAATCGCGTCGTAATCAGCACAGTAGATGGCGGCATTCGAGGATACAACAATAATCAATTAGTTGATTGGAACCCTATTTTGTCCGATAATCAACTCACATTAATGGAAAATGGCAGCGGACATGAAGTAGCTGCGCAATTGCTTTCTGATCTTGGCAAGCATGTTTCTGCCGCTAAGAAAGAAGGACGATCCGTTTATGCAGAGTGGGATCAAAATCATGAAGTAGATACTGTTCAAGAAAAACAGTTAGCCCCAGAACGAGAAGGCACGAAAATAGAAGTTAAAGAAAAATTGCTTGATAATGCAGGCGATTATAAGCATCATAACGATACTTCTATTGGTAAAGTAAAAGAAGAATTACTTAAATCCACTCATAAAGGCACCACTGTTGAGAATCAAGAAAAGAAACTTTCTGATGTCGAATTATACGGTCATCGTGGCACTGATGATGATGTTAAAGAAAAGTTACTTGATGATGCACGACATGGTAATCCAAAAGAAGTTATGGAACTTCAACTTGATGCTGTTCGACATGATTACGGTCCTGGCGCTCCTAATCTCGTTATGGAAGCGGCACTTAATGCTCTTGGACGAGCAGTTGTTGCAAGCAAAGTAACTCCTGATGAAGTTGTTGCTTCTGCAAGAACTTTCGCTGAAAGAGATGATCTCGCTGATCTTATCAAAATCGCTTCTTTGGGCAATGAATATCGACAGCGAATTGCTGCTCGTAATGCATTCCATAAGTTAGCAAGTGCAGATGTTTCTATTGATCTTGCAATTATGCAACAATTGGGCCAGGAAGTTAATTCTAACATTACTCCTGCTGCTTTAGCAAGTGCATTAGTAATTGCATCTAGCGAAGCATCCACAACTAACAAGAGCATTACTCGAATTGCACAGTCCATATTGGGAGATAACGTTGTTATCGAACCATCAACAACTCGTAAAAATGTAAGTTATGCCGATAGATTAAGAGCAGCTTTAAATTCTCAAGCGCAAGATGAGAATTCTAAGTTTGTTACTCCTGCACATGTTCGCGCAGCATTGTCTGCAATGGCTATGACTGCACAAAAACTTGCGGCACTTCCTGTTGAAGTTGTTGCAGAAATTGCAAATACAGATGCAGATGTTCTTCTTTCCGAAGTTGAAGAAGCACGAACAGCATCAGCTATTGAAGCAAGATTAACCGCAAAAGCAAGAGCGGAATTCTATGGCAATACGCGAACTGCATCTGTTAAAGATGTACACGAATCTATTGTAGGATGGCTTGCTGATTATGCAGAGAATTATTCTTATTCTAGCCATGCTATCGTAGAAGCTGCTAAAAAAGCCGCTGAACAAACAAAAGTTGCTGAACAACTTGTTACTCGAATGGTGAAGGCCGCTGTAACTGTTACAGATGAAAAATCAACTCGTTTACAGATTGTTGCAACAGCATCTGATCTTGGTGGACTTGATCCAAAAGATGAGAATTTTGAAGATGCATTCCGACAGAAGGCAGTTGAAATTCTTTCTAGCAATGGTTACACAGTTGATCCAAATACATTTTCTATGACAGAACTTAATGTTTCTGAGAATGGCGATATTACAGCAATTGTAACAACCCGATTTTCTAAAACATTTAAAGCAGAAGTCGGTAGTGGTAATGGTGATTTAACTCCTGCTATGACAGAAGCTCCTGGTGAAGGAATGGAAAATAGTTTAGAAGAATCACGACAGCCAGAAGAGTCTGTAGTAGATAATGATGCGAATATTCCAGTAGTAATGTCTGCATCCGCTAAAGAATTGCGTAAAGCACGACGCAAAGCAATTCTTAATCGTTTTGCTCAGGTTCCAGGTAACGTTGGCGCACCTGCCGCTCCTGGTGGCGGTTTTGATGCTGGTGGTATGGCTGGTATGGGCGGACCTGGTGGTAGCCCTGCTGATTCTCTTGGCATGAGTGCATTATCTGTTCCTACAGCCGCTGGTGGCAATGAAACTCCTGAAGAACCTGACACAGATGCTATGCCAGAACCAGGCACACAAAAACCTTGGGGAAGCATTTGTCCTCAGTGTGGTAGCGATGATGTTACTGTAACAAATGGTGAAGGTGAATGTCATTCTTGTAACGCACAGTTTAAGTTCTCCTTAAACGTTGAAGTATTCCCAAGCACAGAAGGTGGCAAGTCTAAGGACGAAGGCGCTGAAGAAGCTATGCCTGGAGAAGAAGCTATGCCTGGAGAAGAAGCTGCTGGTTTAGGCGCGGCAACAGCACCCGCTCCTGCTCCTGCTGGCGGTGGTGTTCCGCCAATGCCTGGTGGTGCCCCTGGTGCTACAGCATCTAAGCGTGTGATTATGTTCCGATCTTCCTATGTGACAGACAGTGATGTATTTATTCGAACTGCTATGCCAGATTTCGATAGAAATACTGAAAAGAGATTACCTGTTGGTATGATTTGTCCAAAATGCGGCAACCGTTCAGCAGAAAAGATCAAGAACACGACTCTCTGCTACGATTGCGGAACTATGTCTCGAACCAAGATTAGTTCTGTCAAAGGTCAACCAGATAAAGTACTCGCAACCATTACTTTTATGGTAAGCAAGTAATTTGATAAATAAAGAAACTCTGGAAATATTCCAGAGTTTCTTTATTTAAACAATATTTTTAAGAAATTTTACAAAAAATCAAAAATTTGCAGGTTAAAACACACTTTTTATAGAAGACATTAATAGAACTAAATAAATACACTTTATTTAGTGTGGTTTTTAAAGAATTTAGAAATCATGAGAGGGGAAGCATCTACTATGAATAAAACTAAAGACAATGCCCTCCAAGAGAAGCAAATCAAGGCTCTACGCCTTGCTGCCTTAAAAGAAACGGATAGTGAAGATATGGAAAATTGCGTAAACGATATGAAAAAGCATGCATCTTTAAACGAAGATGAAGCACGTATTGTTGCTGCTGCTGTTCGCGCAAAATATCTTCCTAATATCGCTTCTTCTTATGGTTTGGACAACACAGTTGTCGCCCAGATGATGGGGCTTCCGATGGAGCCTAAAGATGATGACTCCGCAAATGTTGAACCCAATGACGATTTGAAACTTCCTGGCGAAACAGCTATGGGAGATCAAGAAGATAACGATTTAGATTTACCGACAGATATTACCGATGAAGAACATGAAGGATTAGGCGAAGTAAGCGATCACGACCTCGATACAGCTACTATTAAAATCGAACTTCCCGCTGATAAACTTGAAGAAGCACAGCAAGCAATTGAAAAAGCACTCACAGAGTTGTTAGGCGGCGACGAACCTTTTTCTGATGAAGAAGATGAAGACTCCGAAGAAGTTTTCACTCCTGAAGATGAAGAATCTAATGAAGAATCTAATGAAGATGATACTGAAGACGATGACGAATCTGATGAAGAAGGCGAAGACACAGAGTCAGAAGAAGACTCAGACGACGCGGAAGGTGAAGATACATTCATGCCGCACACAGCATCTACGAAGGTGAATAAAATGACAAAGAAGGCACTCGCACAGCGCAAAGCAGAGCGCGAAGCAATTTTACGCCTTGCACAAGCTGAAGGTACTAAGCCAAAGGATATTGGCCTCGGTAAAGATACTTCTTCTGGTACTTATGGCGGTGAAAAGGCTAAACCATTCCAATTTAACGGCGAAGCTCAATATAAGGGCGAAGATGAATATCCTGTTTTAACTCTTGAAGATAGCGCAGGCAATAGCTTGAAGGCTGATAATCCTACATTTGAAAAGCAGAGTATTCCTACTATGAATCCTGAAAATCTTCAGTTGAAAGATTCTTATAATGTAATTAAATTAGAAGGTAGTCCAGACGGTACTCTTCAATATACAGCGGATTTTGGTGCTATCAATCAAGTGCCTTCTGCTGATCCTGATCGCGGTAGCGACCAAGCTATTCCTACACAAATGGGTCCTAAAGCTCGAAAAACAACTGTTGCTAAGACAGTAGAATGCCAGGGCTGTAACAACCCTGAAAGAGTAGCTACTAACTTAATTCATTGCAGCGATTGCGGCAATAGAGTAGTTATCTGCGAAACTTGTGAAGAAGAGGGTTATTGCCCATCTTGTGCAGCTAATGTAACAGTTGCTCAGTCTGGTACTAACATTACTGTTAATGAAGCTTCTGAAAAAGAAGATGAAGTTGTAAAATACAAGAATAATGATTTAACAGAAGTTAAGCCAATGAAAGATAAAGAAGCTAAAGCTTCTAAAGATTTCGATCTTGCAATGTCTCGTGTAAAGACTGCATATGCAGTTTCCACTAAACTCGCCCTAGCAGGCATTATTTCTGCCGATGAAGTAGACCAAAACGTTGAGCTTTGGTTGAGCGAAGGGCTTACAAACAACGCAATGTTGCAGCAAGGACATTTAATGCTTCGAGCCGCACAGAGCAGTGCTCAAAGAGTAGCTGCTGCTGCCGCAGAAAAGATGAATAAGCGAACTGCAAGCAACATTGGCATTTCTGCATTCACTGGTGTTAATGACAATCAGTATGCGCAGAATGATCTACAATCGGCATTACGTGGTATGTTCACGATGCCTCGCATCGAGGAGTAACCACAAAGATATTTTCTTGTAAAAGTAAATATCTCTTATTCCAGGAGGATATAAATAACAATGGCAATTAAAGCACTTCAGACTGTTGTAGTTTCCAACCGCGATTCTTCTAATACTATCGCAAGTGGAACAAATACATTCCACGCTGGTATGGTGTTGGCTCGTGACTTATCTGGCACTTATGCCAATTTTGCACGACCTGCTAACCGAGGCGTTAATGGTACTGGTGGCACTAACTCTAATGCACAGACCGACAACGTTAACAGCTACTTAGGTATCGCTGCTGACGATCATATGACCACAGGAAATACTTTCATTCAAAACGACCCAGTTGGTTCTACTTATGTTGATCCAAGCAGCGGCAACCTTGTTGCAGCTAACAACGGTTGGTTTGTTGGTCCTAAGCGAGCTATCGGCGAGTTCCAGGACGAGCTTGTTTCAGAAGTAACTAACCTTACTGCTGGCGCAGGTGGTAGCGAAGGTCCACGACGAGGCGTTGGTGTCTACACCACCCCATCTGGTCAATTCATTACTGATCAATTCGTTGCTGTACAGACAGCAACTGCTGGAACCGACAGCGGTTCACCATACACATTCTTACCAGGCGACTTACTCACCTTCGGTGCGTTCGCTAATGCAGGTAAGTTTGTAGCACTTGCAAGTTCCTCTCATGGTCCTGCAATTGCTAGAGTTGATAGCTTTGACGGTTCTCTACTTTACATCACTCAGCTTATGTAAGAGTAAGGATAAACGTTCAGTTATAAAGGAGATTATAAAAATATGAGCATGATTAAACGAAATGTAGCAGAGCAGAAAGAAGCTATTATTGCAATGGCTCTTGAGACTCCAGAGGGTCGAACCGCTCTTGCACAAGCAATGGTAGAGCCAATCAAGACTAGCTTACTTTACCAGGCTATCGGACGCAAGTTATTAATGGTAGATGAATTACCTCAGGGTGCGTTGGCACGATACGAGCGAGATATCGCTGTTAAGTCCTACGTTATTCCTAAGAGAGGTAGCGTTCCTACTGCCGAAGTTGAAGCAGAAGAGCTTCTCGTTCCAACCATTGAGTTAGCTTCTAACCCAACAATCCGTTTGAACGAAATTCGACAGCGACGTTTCTACATCGTTGACCGAGCACAGGTCCGCGCTAAGGATAGTCTACAGCGACAAGAAGACGTTGAAGTATTCAAGGTCATCAACGCTGCTATCCCAACTGACCACTCCATCAGCGTAGTTGGTACACTTCAGATTGAGAACATCAACCTCGCGTTGACCCTCATCGAAGAGCACGAACTTGTTGGTGCTAAGATTGTTCTTCATCCACAGCGATATAAGGACATTCGAACCTGGGGTCCTGAAGTCTTCGACCAGGCAACTCAGCGAGACGTTCTTCAGACTGGTCTTTATGGTCACGTCTACTCCGCTGACATTCACGTCAGCACAATGGTTCCTAAGAACGCTGTCTACGTACTTGCTCCTGCACAGTTCGTAGGTGCTATGCCTGTTCGACAGGATATCACTGTTCTTCCTGCCGACGATCCTAAGCGACTTCGCCTTGGATGGGTTGTGTTTGAAGAGTTGGGATTTGCTGTGATAAATGACTATGCTCTGTCACGCATACTTGTTGGCTAATCTATTTTATTGAAATAAATTAGGTTCAAAATATCCTCAATGGAAGAAATTTCATTGAGGATATTTTGTTTTTAGACTAAAAATTTAGAAAAACCTGTAAATTATTTTCAAAATAGCCTATAATATATAGGTGAACATAATGAAAAAATCTTAAATCAAGAACAAAAACAGTTAATTTTATCTGCAAAATATACAGCTAAAGAGCTAACTAAATTATTACATTGCAATTTAAAATCTGTATATTACCATGCGCGTAAACTAGGTGTTAAATTACCAAAACCTGATCAACGCATTTACAAGCCGAATGATAATTATTTTAAAACATGGTCTATTGAAATGGCTTATGTTTTAGGATTATTAGCCGCAGATGGACACGTTACAAATACAGAAAATAATCCTAATTTGATTATGATTAATCTTAAAGAATCAGATATTGAATTAATTGAAAGAATACGCAATTTTGTAGAATATGATGGAAAGATTTATAGTCAACCTAAAGACAATGGCGAAACACAAGCTGTTTTAACTATCAAATCATCTGAAATGGTGAAAGATTTGCAAGCTTTAGGTTTAGGACAGCATAAAACTTACAGTTTAGAATGGCCCGATAAAATACCTGATGAATATATAACTCATTTTATTAGAGGCTATTTTGATGGTGATGGATGTATTTCATATGATAAAAACGATATAAGACCCTTTTGGGATATTAAAACCACAATTGTTGGTACGTTAAATTTTATCACTAAATTACAGGAAATATATGTAAATCAAACAAAAGGTGAAAAAGGGCATATAGAAGATTTTGGCATAGCCAAAACATTATATATGCATGGTAAATATAATGTCAGAACATTTTTGGATTGGATTTACAAAGATAGCACTCCTAGCACTAGATTATCTAGAAAATATAATATTTATAAAGGATTTCGTGATTGTATAGGCAATGAAGAAAAAGTACCAAATAATAGCACTATCAACGCCAAAATAGCGAAAGAAATTAGAGATAAGCATCAATCTGGTATGACTGTATCATCTATTTCTAAAGAAATGAATTTGTCAGAATATTTAATACACGATGTTGTTCAAAATAGATCATGGCATGATGAAAATTATCATCTCAAACGCAAAAAAGGCGATACGCTTATTTTCACTTATGAAGGTAGAACAGGAACATTAACTCAGTGGTCGGAATGGACAGGAGTTCCTAAAAATACAATAGATCGACGTTTGCGCGAAGGCAAAACATTTAGTGAAGCTATTACCACTGAAAGATCAAAGCCGATTGAAAAGAAAAAATCAGAAAAAGACATTAAAGCAAAAGAATTAGCTCAACAAATTCGCCAAGCTTATAAAGATGGGAAAAGAGAAAAAGAAATTTGTGCAATGTTTGATATCAAGGATAGCAAATATGCTGACATTATTGGCAACCGCACATTAAAAGAAGAAAATATTTGGTGGCGTTAAATTTTAAAGTATATCTAAATTACAAATTGCAGGTATAACTTTGTAAACATAAGAAATAAATATTATTCTAATTTTGAAGGATATTATGATGGATAAGAGTGCAGAAAAAATGAAGTGTTGGGAAGGATATGAAAGAGTGCCAGGAACTAAGCCTGGTGAAAACGGTAGTTGTAGACCTAAAACTAAAAAATCTGTAACCGATGAAGTAGATAAATTGATTGAAGAAGCACAAAAGGCTGATAATGCAGGTGATTTTGTTAAAGCTGATGCAATTACAAATGTTTTAAAGAGAATGTCTACTGATATTCATATTGTATAACTTATTTTGACACTAAAATAGTATCTTAAATGCCCTTTAATGAAATATCAGCAAATATATCAATCGTTAAGTTCACTATAGCATAACATGTATGATACTACACTTTAGATAGTCAGGAGTTATAATGAATAAAAGATATTTTTTAAACGGGGAAAAATACAACCCTGTTGTTCGTCATATTTTGTCTGTAGATTCTTGGACTAACGAAGAAAAAAGAATAAATCAACCACCAGTTTATGGAAGGGATTTTTCTTCTAAAGCATATGTGATTCCTCAAAATGGAGCATATCCCAAAGTATCACTATCGCATGAACAAATTTACGTACCTAATTTTAAAATTGCGACTAATCCTGTTATTACTGAAGAGGAATTTAATCATTATCTTTTGTATTTTCCCAATCGAGAAGAAGTATGTAAACGAATTATAGATCGCGCTATTAATGCTATGCATAGGCAAATAGATTTAGAAGTGTTTAAATTATTTGGCACTACTGCTTCATTAGACCAGACCATCAATGCGGACACTTTATCAAGAGAAACAATCATGTTAGGCAAAGCTTTACTTGAGGCTCATGAATTAAAAGCTGATGGCATAGTAATGCATCCAATGCGATATAAAGACTTTGATGCTTGGGAAGACAAATCTGATTTTACCGAAACGGGATATAGTGCAGAAAATGCGAAAGAAGATGATCCTCCTATTTGGGCTTATTTCAAGAATATAAAGATATATGTATCTTCAATGTGCCCTACGAAGTGTGTTTACATTATTGCAAAGCCCGAAAATATTGGAGTATATCTCATTAAAGATGATATCGAAGTTTTTGACAATCAGGATTTGAACTCAAATGATAAACTCGATGAAAAAAATATTAATGAAGATTCTATATTAACTTACAATAACAAGCCGATACAAAAAAAGAACAAATATGGAGCAAATTATTTAATCGAAACTGACATTGGTCTGTCTATTTTAAATGATTTTTCAATCGTGCGGATCAATATATCAAGTATTCCAAAAAATAACGATTATCAAAAGCTCGAACAAGAAATACAAGATTTGAAAGCATTTTGTAACAAGTTAGAAGGTTATTTTGAGAAATACTTTAAAACAGACAATGAATCTATTCTTCAAATTAAGCAATTAGAGTCTCAAATAGATGATGACACAATTGAAGGAATTGGTCCAATTTAAAATTATTTAAAGGTGTTTGATTTTTAATCGCAGAACATTACAAATACATTCAATATTAAAAGGAATATATTTATGGAAAAGTTATCTAGTGTTGTTAATCGTTTAATTAAGGTCGCTTACAAAGCTGATTTGAATAATAATTTCAATCAAGCTGATGGAATTACTTACACTTTAATTCGTTTAGCTGGTGCAGAAGACGATCAAGCTTGGATGCAAGCTCTACAATTAGTAAAAGATATGAATGCCAAAAACCCTAATCCTCCTGTTGAAACTACAACTCCAGCAGAGGCTCGTAGACGCATGGTAGAGATTTACAGTAAAGGCACACCTTTATCAGATTGGCAAAGAGAGGAAGTCAAGTTTTTACAAAGCATTCTTGACAAGGATAAGCATCATCTTGAGAATGAATTAAAAACTGATGAAGAATTAACTGATGGTAATTCTTTTGATCCATTTGACACAGATGAATCATTGTATCATCCAGAAGTAGGATATACTGAAGGAAAAAGAATCCCAATAATTGAGTTACCAGACAATCAATTTCCATATAATGTTCCAGTAGATATTGAGAAATAAATAAAATAGAGAAGAAATTTTCTTCTCTATTTTATCTTTTGCCATGAAAGAAAATCCCTTATATGCATCTAGAGACATCAAAGATATTTCTTCAGAAGTAATAAATAAATGGAAGGATAAACTTGATTCAGAAGATTTAGCAAAAATACGTGCAGATATTATACTCGCTTGCTATGAATCAAAAATGCAAGGTGTAGATGAATGTATGCAAATATTAGACGGAACACTTAATGCTAATACTAAAAAACATCTTACATCTAAAGAACATGAATTAATTCAGCAAATTCTATCCAATCTTCGATTAATGATGTCTTGGCGAAGAGAAATGGCAATTAAGACTTTTGAGAAAGACTAGGAAATGTCCACAAGTTCTCTAACACTTCTTCTGGTTCTTCAAAGCTAATAAGAGTTAATGCATCAGTAGATTTAGCTGGAGAATGCAGATAACGCGCATGAACTTTTTCTACATATCGACTATTATCATCTGGAATGATTTCAGCTTTCACTAATAAATCCACAATAGGTTTACACACATTGTCTATGTCTCTATCCATAGACCAGCCTTTTCCGCCCATAACCAATACATTAATTACAATAGGAAAGGATTCTGCTTTAGACATATTTTCTTTCAATATAACAATATTTTTATCTATCCATTCTCTGTATTTTTTACTTTTTACAAGTTGCCCTTTATTTATTGGAACATACATTTCATTGGCAGATATGGGAATTCCAATTTGGCAGGATAATTTTCGCATAAATATCTTATACAAAAATTATTTTATTTGACTGCCTGGACTTGTTCCAACTGTGGCATTTGATGATATTTTTTCAGGATTTACAAGTTGTGGGAATTGTTTTTCTTTTACAATTCTCTCAAAATACTCTTCTCCAGATTTAATATTTATCAATATAAGTTGAAAATGTTGTTTTAAATTATTATTATTAGGTAATGTTTTAAAGATATTATTTAAATCATCGTAATAATATTTGAATTTATTTGCCATAGCAGTATAAATATTTGTCAATTGTTGAGACTCTGTTTTATTTTGCGCAGTTTCTTTATAGTTTATTCCATCATCACTAAATGCTTTATCTTCATAGGGTGCATTTAAATATTGCCCTGACAGCAATTGATCTGTAGACAGAGTTTTACCATGTAATAAACTTTTAAGATTCGGACTAAATTCTTGTATTATTTGTTTTAAAGTAGAGAGCGCGTAGTTTTCTTTTATGCTTCTAGGTTGTGCATTCAGTACGGTATTTACTGCCTGCGCATATTTATCTAATACATGGTTATTGTCACTTTGAATTAATTGTTGAATAAATTGAGGCCCATGTTTATAAATATTATTATCTATATTCATCAAAGCATTAATTTTTTGTTCTTCATTTGAATTTACATAAAGTTCCAATTGGTTCAAAACACTTTGAACTTCTGATGAATAATTTTCTTTAGGCACACCCTCTCCAAAAGCTTTATCTTCTACATTGGGTTCTTCAACTTCATCTCCAAAATTTTGACTCAATATAATTCTAGAAAATTTAGAATTGGCTGTTTTAGATAGTTGTTGATATTCTCTTAAAACAAAAGTAACATTATTAATTAATTTATTAATGTCTTCTTTATATGGGCTAAATAATACTTTATTATCTTCTTGCATTGTGGCTAAAAGCATCATTAATTCCAAAGTGATGTCAGCCGCATTATTTGGTAAAGGCGCAGTTTGTGGTTTTGGAGTTAATGATGAAAAAAGATTAGTATTTGCAGGTAATTCCGCAGTTGGCACACCAGTAGTAGCAGTATTAGAAATAGCAGGTGGATTATTTGGTATTTGCGAGAGGCCCAAAGCTCCAATACCAGTAGCCGCCGCTGCTCCTCCTAAAGTTTTTAATAAAAATTGATTATCACGTTGATTTGCATTAAGCATTTCGTTATTGATTGTATTTTTCAATGTTTTTTGCATAAAATCTTTTTGAAATTTACCAAGAGGATTCGCAGCATATTTCGTATTATGAATTGAAATTTGTTTTGCAATTTTGGTGATTACGTCTGATTCATCAAACATATATTTGTCATCTAATGAATTTGCAATATTTATTAAATCTTTTATAATTTGATCGTTCATTTAAGCTCACCTAACACCTAATACTTTATAATATTCTTATTTATAAAGGGAATATCCTTTATGCTGAAGAAAAGAAATAATATATAAGGATATCAATCATGAATAAAAATTATATTATGCAAAAATTAGCTTCAATAGCGGACGATTTAGATCAAAATGGTTATAAAATGGAAGCAGATACTGTTGATTCTATTATGACAAGAATATCTAATATAGATGATTTAGGCGATAGTTTTGATGATCAAATGCGCGAACACCATGATGTCAAACGAGAAGAAAAGTATAGAGCACAATTAATTGATTATCTTAAAGGGCAAGGTGCTAACATTAACAATGACATGTCCACACAAGAATTATTAAATATGTACAATACTATACAAGAAATCGAAGGCGAACCATTAAGCGGGATCAATATTGACGATCCAAGAAATAATCCTGGCTTTGCTTCTAACATAGATTTAAGCGATGTACAAATTCCTGATCTTATTGATTATATATATCCAAAAGATGATTCATTGGGATAATTGCTCATTTTTCCAAGTATATGCATCTACTAGCATATTATATGATTGTTCTTCTCCTTCTAATGCTTTTCTAAGCATTAGAAGTTTTTTATCAGAAGGAAGGATAATTCTTCCTTCTGATAATTCAGAATAATTAATGTCTATACCAAATCCCAATATGTGATTCACCATATTTCTAAATTCAATCGGAATTAATCCACTTTTAACTCCTACAGCTTCATTGCTTTGTTTAGAATTTAAATGTATTGCTAATCCTACAAGTCCCATTTTAGGGCTAACTATTAAAGCATCAATTCGACACAAAGAATCTAAAATTGGATGTATTAATACTTTCAATGGATCATATTTATGTCCTTCAGAATCAATTAAACTACGTGTTAAATACATTGTGACATACAATTCCCTTAACATGGCACAATATGCCCTTTTTGCCCTTAATTCAGCACCTTCAAGTATCGTTTTAATTACTTGATCATCAGTCAAATAAGGTTTTTCTCTTTTTAAATCTAAAGCAATTGAAGTATAATATTTATTAGGAAATACTAATTTTAAATGAGATTGCATAGCTGATGAATTTAGTTTATACCAATAATCCCAAAATAAATCAGGATTGCCCAATCCGATTTCCGATGCCATTTTATTAAAAACGATACAATATTTCACATTGTAGAAAAACAAACGATCATTCTCCACATATGAGCACTTTTTCAAAGTTTTATAATAATCCATACCTGGAAGAGAATCAATATGATTCTTTAATTGCTCAAACGATAAATTCTGGTAAAAAGAATTTAAATCATTAAAATTAAC